>ERZ772854.1665-NODE-1665-length-19931-cov-5.858623_pt1 | contig 19931 bp, 15 predicted proteins | sample MGYA00580844_ERZ772854 | MGnify/ENA primary metagenome ERZ772854 (study PRJEB29015, sample SAMEA2737727) | human gut metagenome | biome: human gut; feature: human-associated habitat; material: faeces | place: China | collected 2012 ...
ACCTTTCTGACCGTCGCAGAGAACTTAAAAATGGGAGAAATTGCATCCCAGTTATTGGCAGAGAAACAGATCAGTTACAAATCCATTTTTGGAGCATATGTAATGCGTGCACAGTATGAACTGGCATCCTGGAATCAGGAGCAGAAATCCGAAGAGAAAGAAAATCAGCAGATGATCCAGGAGACAGTAGAGGATTATATTGAACAGGCGTAATTATGATAAAAATAAGTAAAAATCGTTTCAATCCTATGTAATAAGAAGCATTTTTGCTGAAACAAGGTTGACAACCGGTAAGCGAATACTTATAATTGCATTGTTAAAAAATGTTCAAAATGCAAAAACTATGATGAAGAGAGTACGCTGACTGGGAACATCGCAGAGAGCCGGGACGGTGGAAACCGGTATCAGTACCGTTCAGTGGAAAATCACTTCTGAGTTGCAGTTCTGAAACCTTTTATATGAGAGTAAGAGCTGACGGATTTTCCTCCGTTACAGGGAACTGGTATCCGGCGCATCTGCCGCGTACTTCGAACAGGTGGTTAAAACGATTTCTAAAAGCTTTCGTCCTTTTCGGGACGAAGGCTTTTTTTGTTACAGAGAAAAAACTGTAATGTAAAAGCGTTCCTGGGAGAATCATAATACTATTTAAAACATGAAATGAGGAGAACAGAATGTACGAAAAAGTTTCAACGAATCTGAATTTTGTGGATCGTGAGAAAAAGACAGAAGAATTCTGGAAAGAAAACGACATTTTCCGCAAAAGTATGGAAAACCGCAAGGAAGGCGAGACTTATACTTTTTATGACGGACCGCCGACAGCAAATGGTAAACCACATATCGGACACGTGCTGACACGTGTTATCAAAGATATGATCCCGCGTTACCAGACCATGAAAGGAAAAATGGTTCCGAGAAAAGCTGGTTGGGATACCCACGGACTTCCGGTTGAGCTGGAAGTAGAGAAAATGCTTGGTCTGGATGGAAAAGAGCAGATCGAAGAGTATGGTCTGGACCCGTTTATCAAAAAATGTAAAGAGTCCGTATGGAAATACAAAGGTATGTGGGAAGATTTTTCCGGAACCGTTGGTTTCTGGGCTGATATGGATAACCCATATGTTACCTACGACAACAACTTTATTGAGTCCGAGTGGTGGGCATTGAAAAAAATCTGGGACAAAGGCCTGTTATACAAAGGTTTTAAAATCGTTCCTTACTGCCCGCGTTGTGGTACTCCGCTGTCTTCCCATGAGGTAGCACAGGGATACAAAGACGTCAAAGAACGTTCCGCAGTGGTTCGTTTCAAAGTAAAAGGCGAGGATGCATATTTCCTTGCATGGACCACAACACCATGGACTCTGCCGTCCAACGTAGCTCTTTGTGTAAACCCGGAAGAGACTTATGTGAAAGTAAAAGCTGCTGATGGATATACTTATTATATGGCAGAGGCACTGTGCGACACGGTTCTTGGCAAACTGGCAGATGAAGAGACAGACACAAAAGCATACGACGTACTTGAGACATACAAAGGAAAAGACCTTGAGTACAAAGAATATGAGCCATTATTTGACTGTGCCGTAGACATCTGCGAGAAACAGCACAAAAAAGGCTACTTTGTCACATGCGCTGATTACGTTACACTGACAGATGGTACCGGTGTGGTTCATATCGCTCCGGCATTTGGTGAGGACGATGCCCAGGTAGGACGCAGATATGACCTTCCATTTGTTCAGTTAGTAAATGGTAAAGGTGAGATGACAAAAGAGACACCGTATGAGGGTGTATTTGTAAAAAAAGCAGATCCGATGGTATTAAAAGATCTGGAAGAAAAAGGACTGCTCTTTGATGCCCCGAAATTCGAGCACAGTTATCCGCACTGCTGGAGATGTGATACACCATTGATCTATTACGCAAGAGAATCCTGGTTTATCAAGATGACAGCAGTCAAAGACGATCTGGTGCGCAACAATGCTACAGTAAACTGGATTCCGGAATCCATCGGTAAAGGACGTTTCGGTGACTGGCTGGAGAATATCCAGGACTGGGGTATTTCCCGTAACCGTTACTGGGGAACTCCGCTGAACGTATGGCAGTGTGAGTGCGGTCATATGGAATCCATCGGAAGCCGTGCAGAGCTGGCTGAGAAGAGTGGGGATCCGAAAGCAGCAGAAGTAGAACTTCACCGTCCGTATATCGATGCTGTCACCATCAAGTGTCCACACTGTGGCAAAGACATGCACCGTGTACCGGAAGTAATCGACTGCTGGTTCGACTCCGGAGCAATGCCATTTGCACAGCATCATTATCCGTTTGAAAATAAAGAAGTATTTGAGCAGCAGTTCCCGGCTCAGTTCATTTCAGAGGCAGTAGACCAGACACGAGGATGGTTCTATTCCCTGATGGCAGAGTCCACACTGTTATTTAACAAAGCACCATATGAGAACGTTATCGTTCTGGGACATGTACAGGATGAGAACGGACAGAAGATGAGTAAATCCAAAGGAAATGCAGTTGATCCGTTTGACGCACTGCAGAAATATGGCGCAGATGCCATCCGCTGGTATTTCTATATCAATTCTGCCCCATGGCTGCCAAACCGTTTCCACGGAAAAGCCGTTATGGAAGGACAGCGTAAATTCATGGGTACACTGTGGAATACTTACGCATTCTTCGTTCTGTATGCAAACATTGATGCGTTTGATGCAACAAAATACAATCTGGAATATGATAAATTATCCGTTATGGATAAATGGCTGCTGTCCAGACTGAATTCTACGGTAAAGGCAGTCGATGACAACCTTGGAAATTACAGAATCCCGGAAGCTGCAAGAGCACTGCAGGATTTCGTAGATGATATGAGTAACTGGTATGTAAGAAGAAGCCGTGAGCGTTTCTGGGCAAAAGGCATGGAGCAGGATAAGATCAATGCGTATATGACACTGTATACCGCACTGGTAACAATCTGCAAGACAGCTGCTCCGATGATTCCGTTCATGACAGAAGATATTTACCAGAACCTGGTAAGAAGTATTGATAAAGATGCTCCGGAAAGTATCCATCTGTGTGACTTCCCGGTTGTTGACGAGGCAATGATCAATCCGGAACTTGAGAAAAATATGGCAGAAGTACTGAAAATCGTTGTACTTGGTCGTGCGGCAAGAAACAGTGCAAATATCAAAAACAGACAGCCGATCGGCGATATGTATGTAAAAGCACCGTTTGAAGTACCGGAGTTCTTTGTGGAGATCATCGAGGATGAGCTGAATATCAAGAAAGTAAGCTTCATCGAGGATGTCAGCGCATATACAAATTACAGCTTCAAGCCGCAGCTTCGTACCGTTGGACCGAAATATGGTAAATTCCTGGGTAAAATCAAAGCTGCCCTGGAAAACATTGACGGACACGCAGCAATGGCACAGCTGAAAAAAGAAGGTTCCATCACTTTATCTGAAGTGGATGAGAGCATCGTTCTGACAGAAGAAGACTTACTGATCTCCGTAGCTCAGACAGAAGGCTTTGCGACTGAGACCGGAAATGATATTACTGTTGTACTGAATACAAAACTGACACCGGAACTGATTGAGGAAGGATTTGTCCGCGAGATCATCAGTAAAGTACAGACAATGCGTAAAGAGGCAGGATTTGAAGTAATGGATAAGATCCTCCTTTCCTTCAAAGCAGAGAAAACAATCTGTGAAGTATTTGCAGCACACAAAGAAGAAATTCAGAGTGAAGTACTTGCTGTAGACATCAAAGAAGGCGCATTAGAAGGCTATCAGAAAGAGTGGAATATCAACGGTCACAAAGTTGAGTTAGGAGTGGAAAAACAGTAATGAAAAATATTTTATTTGACAAAAAAGAATTCATTAAATGTGTAAAAGACAATGTGAAAACACTTTACCGCAAAACCATGGAGGAGGCTTCCGAACAGGAAGTCTTCCAGGCGGTGTCTTATGCTGTAAAAGATGTTATCATTGACAACTGGCTTGCTACCCAGCAGACGTTCGACAAAGAAGATCCGAAGATGGTATATTACATGTCTATGGAGTTTCTGATGGGTCGTGCCCTCGGTAACAACCTGATCAATCTGACCGCATACAAGGAAGTAAAAGAAGCACTGGATGAAATCGGATTTGATCTGAATATGATCGAAGACCAGGAGCCGGATCCGGCACTCGGAAACGGTGGTCTGGGCCGTCTGGCTGCATGTTTTATGGATTCCCTTGCTACGCTTGGTTACGCTGCTTACGGATGTGGTATCCGTTATCGTTACGGTATGTTCAAACAGAAGATCAAAGACGGTTATCAGGTGGAAGTACCGGATAACTGGCTGAAAAACGGTTATCCTTTTGAGCTGCGCAGACCGGAGCATTCTTTTGAAGTCAAATTCGGTGGTTATGTACAGGCTGAGCCGGCTGAGAACGGACGTACAAAATTCGTTCAGAAAAATTATCAGTCCGTACTGGCTGTTCCGTATGATATGCCGATCGTTGGATACAACAACAATGTGGTAAACACACTGATGATCTGGGATGCTGAGCCGATGGAATGTTTTGAGCTGGATTCCTTTGACAAAGGTGATTACAGAAAAGCCGTTGAGCAGGAAAACCTTGCAAGAAACCTGGTAGAAGTTCTCTATCCGAACGACAACCATATCCAGGGTAAAGAGCTGCGTCTGAAACAGCAGTATTTCTTCGTATCTGCCAGTGTACAGCGTGCCATAGCCCGTTATAAAAAATATCATCCGGATATCCACAAACTTTCTGAGAAAGTAACCATCCAGATGAACGATACACACCCAACCGTAGCAGTTGCAGAGCTGATGAGAATCCTTCTGGATGAGGAAGGTCTGACCTGGGATGAGGCATGGGCGATCACAACAAAGACCTGTGCATACACCAACCATACCATCATGGCAGAAGCATTGGAAAAATGGCCGATTGAAATCTTCTCCCGTCTGCTTCCGCGTATTTATCAGATCGTTGAGGAGATCAACCGCAGATTCCTTCTGGAAGTAGAAGAGGAATATCCGGGAAATCAGTATAAAAAAGACAAAATGGCGATCATTCATGACGGACAGGTCAAAATGGCACACCTTGCCATCGTTGCAGGTTACTCTGTAAACGGTGTAGCGAGACTGCATACAGAAATCCTGAAAAAACAGGAGTTAAAAGATTTCTACGAGTTATTCCCGCAGAAATTTAACAACAAGACAAACGGTATCACACAGCGTCGTTTCCTGTATCACGGAAATCCGCTGCTGGCTGAGTGGGTATCCAACAAGATCGGAAACGACTGGATCACAGATTTAAGCCACATGAAAAAACTTGCTGTCTATGTAGATGATCCAAAAGCACAGCAGGAATTCATGCAGATCAAATATCAGAACAAGCTGCGTCTGGCAAAATACATCCAGGAGCACAACGGCATTGAAGTAGACCCGCGTTCTATCTTTGATGTACAGGTAAAACGTCTGCATGAGTACAAACGTCAGCTGATGAACATTCTGCATGTGATGTATCTGTACAACAAGATCAAAGAGCATCCGGATATGGAATTCTATACAAGAACCTTTATTTTTGGTGCAAAAGCAGCTGCCGGTTACAAAAATGCAAAACTGACGATTAAACTGATCAACGCCGTAGCTGATGTGATCAACCATGATGCAAGTATTGACAACAAGCTGAAAGTTGTATTTATCGAAGACTATAAAGTATCCAATGCTGAGTGGATCTTTGCAGCAGCAGATGTCAGCGAGCAGATTTCTACTGCAAGTAAAGAAGCATCCGGAACCGGTAACATGAAATTTATGTTAAACGGTGCTGCAACAATTGGAACAATGGACGGTGCAAACGTAGAGATGGCTGAGGAAGTCGGCAAAGAGAATATGTTTATCTTTGGTATGAGTTCCGATGAAGTCATCGCGCATGAGCAGAACCGCGATTACAATCCGATGGATATCTTTAATCAGGATCAGGAAATCCGTCAGGTATTGATGCAGCTCATCAACGGATTCTATTCCGGAAATGATACAGAGCTGTTCCGTGATCTGTACAACTCACTGCTCAATACACAGTGCACACAGTTCGCTGATACTTACTTCTGCCTGAAAGACTTCCGTTCTTACGCAGAGGCTCAGGAGCGTGTGGAGAAAGCTTACAGAGACGAGAAAGGCTGGGCAAAACTCGTTATGCTGAATGTGGCACATGTTGGAAAATTCTCTTCTGACAGAACCATTCAGGAGTACGTAGATGATATCTGGCATCTTGATAAAGTAAAAGTAACTGTAACAGAGCAGTAGAATCAAGTTGAGCGTAGGTGAAACTTGGCGCGTGATTCTGGTCAGTGTAAGCTGACACATTCCACTTAGAATCACTGTGCATCTTAAATAGGGAGGCTGTCTGCTGTACACAGAGTGCCCCACCCGATATAGGGATTGGGGTATTCCGTGAGGGCAGACAGTTTTTTTGTGCCCCGAATCAGGTATGCTTTTGCTTTTTCTCCGTAGAGATAAGGATCGTTGCCACGCAAAATCCCCCATTCCATCAACAGTGCACAGCTTCCGGTGACAAAGGGAGCTGCCATGGAAGTACCGCTTTTTGACGTATAACCGCCGCCGGGTGCAGCAGAAATGATATTGACACCGGGCGCTGCCAGATCCGGTTTGATGCGGTGTTCCATTCGGGTAAAACCACGTCCGGAAAATGGTGCATAATTGTTGAATGCGGCATTATAAGCACCAACTGAAATGACTTTGGAAGCGGTAGAGGGAATCGTGAGGGTGGTGTCTTCCGTTGGATACAGAAAGCCGGTGCCATTGCCGATCACGGATTGTCCCGGAAACCAGAGGTCATAGCCGCCGGCGGTGATACGGCGGGGATTCAGGGTTAGTTCCCAGAGACCTGCATCGATATAACTTCCACGGGGGATAAAATCCAGATAGATTTCCTGACTGGTGCTGTAAGGGCTTGGTTTTCCGTAATACACCAGAAGTTCGGTCGTTCCGACGGTAAAGCGATAGGTGCCAAGCCGCTCCTGAAATGGTCCGATGACGGTGCCGTTTGGATGCCGCAGAGTGATTTCGATTTCGTCAGAGTAGGATTTCCAGAGCTGAAGGTTTAGACCAGATTCGTAGTCGCTGACGGAAAAAGGAATGGAAGCAGGGGAAAATTGCCCCGAAGTAACAGTCGCAGGTGTTCTGGGAATATCCACTGCAGGTGCCCTGAAAGTATCTGAAACAGACGTTCTGGAATTATTTGTCAGAAAAGTTCCGGAAGTATGAATTCGGGAAGTACCTTCATTTCCGGTGCCGGTGATAATGCAGGATTTCCAGTAGGAAGACACATTATCAAGGTAAGTTTCCAACAAACTGGTACCATCATGGGAACCATAATTATTGCCGAAACTTAAGTTGACTGCCACGGGCATCTGTAACGTAAATGCTTTTTGTAGCACATAATCCACTGCACGCATTAATTCGGTAGTGCGGGGAAAACCATCCGGATCGAAAATGCCAAGTTTTACGATCAAAAGGGAACTCTGCGGAGCAACACCGCGGTATTGATCACCTGATGCACGTCCGTTTCCGGCGGCAATTCCGGCAACGTGTGTGCCGTGACCGGACAGATCCCGGCTTGGGACAAGTTGGTAACGTTCCTGGGATGAAGGAGCTTGCAGGGCTTCGTTGATTTCAGCTTGTGTGAAAATACGGTCCAGGCTCTGATCCCAAAGTTCGATGATCCGGGTGGTGCCGTCTGCGTTGCAGAAATCCGGATGTGCGTAGTCAATGCCAGAGTCGATGATGGCGATGAGGATGCCAGAGCCGAAGAGGTTGTTTCGTTCTGGATTTGGCTGCTGAGTGGTTTGCAAAGGGGTAATGCAGGAGGCTGACCGACCGGTGTTTACGGTAAAAAATAGCCGTTTTGGTTTTTCAATGTATTCGATTTCCGGGCGTTCCGATAAGGAATCCAACAGATTTGCAGGGACAGTCAGAATACCATAGCCGTTCAGTAATGGTCTGACCGTAATCTGCGGAAAAAGTTCCAGAAGGGTGTCAAAGCCACCGGAGGCTTTTGCAATGACTTCCCAGTTGCGGGAGATGTTATCATATCCAACATTTAGTTCTAAGGATTTTTCACGTTCTTCCGATGTGGCATCGAGAGCCAGATTCAGGAGATTTTCTAATTTTTCATTGTTCATGAGAGTGAACCTCTTTCTTAAAAATTTAGGAATATTATTGTTACTCTGGTATAAAGTGCGGATTATGCAGCAAATAACATATTTCTATAAATAGAACAAGTGTTTATTTTTCGCACGGCAATTTATCTTCCATTGGTAGAGAAGGGGAGAATTTTTACTAGATTATATTAAAATATGCTGTTCTACATAAAGTGGAAGTGGATTTTTCAGTAATTCAATGTATTTGTAATATAGCAGAGAAATATGAGCCAGATTATGATATCGGAAAAATATATGAGAAAATAGAAAAATAATATGTGAATAAGTATTCATGTATTGACGTATGAAAAGAACTATGATAAATTGAATTTGAAGTTACAACTAACTAAAAAAGGATCCTGAAGGCATAGGATTCTTTTTTACTGACTAATAGTTAGCAGAAACTAATTAAAGGAAATATAGAGATAGATTTAGATTAACAGTGAAAGAAATTTTGAATAAAAAACGGAAAGACAACTGACGGATTACCGCAGACGTCATTTGATATATGTGTTTCAGATGTACAATCTGATTCCGAATCTGACGGTGCGGGAAAATATCGAGGTTGGTGCATATCTGGGAGATGATCTGCAGAACGTTTTGACACAGATTCGTGCACTGAAAGAGGCGGATGGCGCTTATCAGAGTTTTTCCGGATTGAAGGAAGGACAGAGCGGAAGCGTACGGTTTATCATTGAAACAGATGAAATCAGTAAATAATGATAAGAAATAATATGAAAAATAGTGAACTTTGCAGCAGAGTCCACTATTTTTTGAATTTATCTCAGTCGAGAAGACTCCCACTTCTGCAAGTGGTGAGTAATAACAAGTCTTTCTCAGTGGGAGTACAATCTCCGACTGAGATAAACGCTCCGCGGGGGCGCACATTGTCTGGGAGACAATGGTTTTGCGCCGACCGGAACGAAGTGTAGATGTGCAGTGATTCTGAGAAGAATATGTCAGCTTTCGCTGGCCAGAATCACGCACCAAGTCTCACGTGCGTTCGACTTGAAGTAGCTTTATTAAAAACAATTACAGCAAATTCCGTTGGAATTGGTTTGTAAGTATTTAGAATATGTTTGATTTTTTGAAGTGTAGCATCGAATAAATATGTTTCGGTATTGTTGTGTTTCTGAAAATGCAATGCTATACTGAAATCAGCTTAATTACATGGGGGAATACTTATATGAACATAAAAATTATAGATGAAAAAGACCAATTTGCACAGTGTGAAACGTTTGAAATCACGCATCTTTTATGGGGAACCAAAGCAATTCCAAAAACATATGGAAAAATAGCCTGCTGGAAAGATCATGGTTTTCTGGTGGAAATGACTTGTGAAGAAGCAGATCCGCTTCGGACGTATACCAAAATGAATGATCCGGTAAGTCTGGACAGCGGAATGGAAGCATTTTTATCCTTGTGGGCAGATCGCACACCATTGTATGTAAATGTGGAGATGAATGCAAACGGGGCAACGCTGATGCAGTATGGAACAGGGCGTGCGGATCGAACATTTTTTACGGAAGAACAGATCAGAATTTGCCAACCGCAGGCGGTAATAGAAGAAAATCGCTGGAAAATCAGTTCCTTTTTGCCGTTAGAACTGTTGGAAGAAATTGGTGGAACAATTCCACAGACATCCGGTACAAAGATTGCCTGCAATTTTTACAAAGTGTGTGAGGGTGGTAATGCTGAGCAGATTCATTATGCCAGCTACGCACCGGTAGATGTGCCAAAACCGGACTTTCATCGACCGGAATTCTTTTCAACTGGGATATTGAAAAATAATCTGACGCAGGGTGAATGAGCACGAAAAAGCCGGGGGTGAAACGTGAAGAAACAGAATCTTCTTGCGAAAAAAATACTTCTATAGTAAAATATATCTGTTCGCAATCGTGGAGATTTTCAGTAACCATACAGGCTTTGCCTGTGTGCAGGTAAATCGAAAGAGGGATAAAGAATGAAAAAATTATACAAATCAGAGGATAACAAAGTATTGTGTGGTGTATGCGGCGGTCTGGGAGAATTCCTTGGCATTGATCCGACCATCGTCAGATTGATCTGGGTCGTACTTGCTCTGGCAGCAGGAAGCGGACTTCTGATCTATATTCTGGCAGCAATCATTATGCCGCGCAGACCATTAGACTAAGCAGAATAATCAAATCTGGAACATTATTAATCTGAGAAAATGATACTTATTTTCTAAAGATAAAAATGGGCAGGAAATGCATAACAAGAGGATTTAAATTAAAAAATATGAGCAGTGAAAGGACGAAAGTCTTTTCGCTGCTCTTTGCGTTTCAGGGAAAACCAAGAAAAACGCTAGGATATAAAAACGATAAAGCCGGATTGAAACTTAAAGCCGAATGCATATGAAGATTCTGGTCAGTGTAAGCTGACACATTTTCTCAAAATCACTGTATAGAGCTCTAAAGTATCCGGTAAAAAATGATTAGAAGAATAAAAAACAGAAAGAGAGAAACAAGATGCTGGAATTGAAAAATGTGTCTTTTGAAGTATCAGACGAGAAAGCACAAAAAGAGATTATCAGAGGAATCAATCTGAAGATTGATGACAACAAATTTGTGGTCATTACAGGACCAAACGGCGGTGGTAAATCCACCCTTGCAAAACTGATCGTTGGTATAGAGAAACCAACCTCCGGTCAGATTTTATTCAACGGAGAGGACATTACAGAAAAAAGTATTACAGAGCGTGCCAAAATGGGTATCAGCTTTGCTTTTCAGCAGCCGGTACGATTCAAAGGAATCCAGGTGCTGGATCTGATCCGTATGGCAGCAGGTCGAAGAATGAGTGCGGCAGATGCCTGTCAGTATCTGTCCGAAGTAGGACTTTGTGCAAAGGATTATATCAACCGTGAGGTAAATGCAAGCCTTTCCGGTGGTGAGTTAAAACGTATCGAGATCGCTACGGTGCTGGCAAGAGGTACGCAGCTTTCTGTATTTGACGAGCCGGAGGCTGGTATTGATCTGTGGAGTTTCCAGAACTTGATTCAGGTATTTGAGCGCATGCAGGAGAAAACAAAAGACGGTTCCATCCTGATCATTTCCCATCAGGAGCGTATTTTGAACATTGCGGATGAAATCGTAGTGATCTCTGCAGGACAGATCGTAAATCACGGACCGAAGGAAGAAATTTTGCCACAGTTACTGGGAACATCTTCCGCAGTCAATATGTGTGACAAATTTAATAAGTAAAAATCTATATAGAGGATAAAATGCTAACGTTGATAGTTAAAAATATTTTATATTAGAAAAGAAAAAGGCTAATGGTGTTAGTTGAAAAATATCTTATTTATAGAAAAGAAAAAGACTAATGGTGTTAGTTATAAAAATTAAGATTATGGATAAAAAACTAATGGAGTTAGTTGAAATTTAGTTAGTGTATAAATAGTGGAAAGAACGAGGAATAGATAGATGATGGATGAGATTCAGAAAAGACTTCTGGCAGAAGTTGCTGATCTGCACGGTGTTCCAGAAGGCGCTTACAATATCCGTGCGAACGGTCAGATGGCTGCCAGAAATACAACAGCAAATATTGATATTGTTTCAAAAACCGATGTCAGCGGCATCGACATTTACATCAAACCGGGTACGGTAAACGAAAGCGTACACATTCCGGTTGTGTTGAGCCAGAGCGGTATGAAAGAGATGGTTTACAACGATTTTCATATCGGAGAGGGCAGCGACGTAGTCATCGTGGCAGGATGCGGTATTGACAACTGTGGCGATCAGGATGCAGAGCATGATGGCATTCACCGTTTCTTTATCGAAAAAAATGCGAAAGTAAAATATGTGGAGAAACATTACGGCGCAGGCGATGGCAAGGGAAAACGTATCCTGAATCCGGGGACAGAAGTGTACATGGAAGAGGGAAGCTACATGGAGATGGAAATGGTCCAGATTAAAGGTGTAGATTCTACCGTTCGTGATACTAAGGCAGAACTGGCAGCAGGCGCAAAATTAGTGGTTCGTGAGCGTCTGATGACACATGGAGATCAGAATGCAGTCAGCGGATATTCGGTCAGCTTAAACGGAGAAGGCTCCAGTGCAGATGTTATTTCACGTTCCGTAGCAAAAGACAATTCCTACCAGAAATTTGATTCCAGAATCATCGGAAATGCACCGTGCAGTGGTCATACTGAGTGTGATGCAATCATCATGGATAAAGCAAGAATCCTTGCAATTCCGCAGCTGGAGGCAAACGATCTGGATGCAGCACTCATCCATGAGGCTGCCATTGGAAAAATTGCCGGTGAGCAGATCATCAAACTGATGACGCTTGGTCTGACAGAGGAAGAAGCAGAGGAGCAGATCGTCAACGGATTCCTGAGATAAATAAAGGTTTTGTATTTATATCTGTACAAGAAAACAGTAATCCACTTTTTGCATAACAAAAATGGATGTACGTAATGTTTTTATATAATATTGTTAAAAAATATACGAAATTTGAAAAGCCCCGGTGTTTTGCCGGGGTTTTTTGATGCAAAATGTATATTTGACTTTAAAAATAGGTCTATTTATAATGAATTTATACAAAAGAGACACAAGTAATGGTATAATACGAGTAACCGGTCGGAAGTATGATTACAGATTTTTGACGCGCATATTTATGTTTTTAGGATAGGTTTTGTGGTATTCGATGCGCTGGGAGAAAGTATTAACTGTAAGGTAAATTTAAGGAGGACAAGTATGAAGATTTTAGGTGTATCACTTGGAACAAAGAACGGAAACAATGACACAATGTGTCGTGTAGCTCTGGAAGCAGCAAAAGCAAAAGGTGCAGAGATCGAATTTATCCACCTTCTTGACTGGGATATTCAGTACTGCTCAGGTTGTGTTGCCTGTTCCCGTGGCCTTGTAATGGGCAAAGGAATGATCTGCTCCCGTCAGGATGATTTCAAAGCTTTCTATGAGAAAGTTATCGAGGCTGATGGTGTTCTGTTCGTAGATCCGATCTTCGAGTCTGGTGCAACAGGTTTATATCATTCCATCACAGACCGTATGGGACCGGGACATGATACAGGTATGATGAAAATGCTTGACGGCAAACTCAAAGAGGCAGGCAAAGAGGGTCTGAACCCAAGATACTTCCGCCAGAAAGCTCTTTCCTTCGTAGGAATCGGTGGATCTGACTGGGCAGTTCGTTGTGAGACAGACCATGCTATGTTCGCTCTGAGCCCAGGATGGAAAGTAGTAAACAATGAGTTCTTCTCTTGGTGTAAAGACGTTATCATGCAGGATGACAAAGTTGAGCGTATGAAAGAGATCGGACGTAACCTTGTAGATGCTGTACAGCAGATCATCGATGAGGATATGCAGATCGAGGGATCTGAGCATACATCTCTGTGGAAAGGTAAAGAAGGCGCTTGCCCACATTGCCAGGGTAACAACTTCTACATCTACCCGGGTACAACACACTGCGTATGTGAGCTGTGTGGTCTTGAGGGAACACTTGAGATCGTTGACGGAGCATTCAAATTCAAATATGATCCGGCTACAGAGCATCATGCACATGACATCCTTTCTGGAAAATTCTTACACGGACAGGATATCTTTGAGAACGAAGGTCGTCTGATGAACCTTTACAAAGATCCGGAGTTCAAAAACCGTAAAGCTCATTACACAGCAGTATGTGAGCCGACACCAGCTCCGTCCAAACAGAAATAAAATTATTAATTGGATAAAGCAATTAATAAATTATTCCGTGAGGATTGCAGAGCTGAAAAGAGGAAATTATCAGCGTTGCTGATATTCAGTTTGCAGCAAGAGTCATAAATGAATCTTGAATTCAATATTGGTTGTAACAGGCGGGGGCAATAGCGCTCCCGTCTGATAAAATTTAAGAAAAGAGGGTATTTAAAATGGCAGATTTCAAATTTGAACCGATGAGAAGCCTTATTTACGTTGACTGCGTAAGCGAAGATTACAGACCAAAACTTCAGAGATGGCTTTACAAAACACATATTCCGGACAGCATTTCCCAGTTCGAGCCGTATGTAACAAAATATGCATTTTATCCATCTTTCCCGATTCCGCCACAGGGTGATCGTTTCGGATATGCAAGAATGCAGCTTACAGAGCATCATTGGTTAGTAAGCGACCTTGATCCGCGTCTGGAGATCAAAGCAATCGCTGAGACATTCCCGATGGACGTACTTGTATGGCAGGGACAGATCCCGGCAGCAGCTCATACAGACGCTCAGATCGATTCTGACGGAGATGCTGGAAATGCAGCACGTAAATCCAACAATGCAGAAGGAAATCCGTTCATTTTCGCATTCCTTCCAATGTGGTGGGAAAAAGACCTTAAAGGAAAAGGACGTACCATCGAAGATGGCGCAAACTATCGTTTCAACATGACTATTGGTTTCCCAGAAGGCGTAGACAAAGCAGAAGGCGAGAAATGGTTATTTGAGAAAGTTGTTCCGATCCTTCAGGCAGCTCCGGAGTGTACACGTGTACTTGCAAGTGCTGTAAAGAAAGACATCAACGGATGTGTTATGGACTGGGTACTTGAGATCTGGTTCGAGAATCAGTCCGGATGGTACAAAGTAATGGTTGATGATATGAAAGCACTTGAGAAACCGTTATGGGCTCAGCAGGATGCTTTCCCGTTCCTGAAACCATACCACAATGTTTGCAGTGCAGCAGTAGCTGATTATACACCAAGCAATAACCTTGCAAACTATCGTGGATATATTACAATGCGTTAATTTTTTATAACATTTATATAAGACAAAATCGAAAAATCCTTCTACGACAGCTAGACGTGCGCTACCTTCGTTTTGCTGCGGTTTTATCGCGCTCACTCGCACTTCCTATAGAAGCTGGTCAGTTCCCGTTCGCGCAAAACTTGCAAAACTCAGTCGCTTACTTAATCGCTTATCGTAGAAGGATTTTTCGATTTCGTCATTTACATAGTGAAATTACTAAATTTGCGCGTGCGAAAGAGAGTATATAGGATTGTTACTTTTGCGCACGCGTGACATATGATGCGCCGTAAGTGGATAAAAATAATATTTATCACAACGTAAATGCGCCTCCAATTTATTTTTTCTTTACGAGCGATTGTTAGCTGGAAAGACAAAATAAATTGGGGGCGCTTTCATTACTAAATTTTTATTCGCGAAACAAGCATCAAGAGCTCATATCACGGGATTTCTGCACGCAAGCCCTTTGTGCTTCAATCACCGCGCTGCGAAAACCGGATTTTTCCAGCTGTGCTACAGCTTCAATGGTCGTTCCACCCGGAGAGCATACCGCGTCTTTGAGCTCCCCCGGATGTTTTCCGGTTTCAAGCACCATTTTTGCAGAACCAAGGACGGACTGAGCCGCAAATTTATACGCCTGTGTCCGAGGCATGCCGTCTGCCACAGCTGCGTCTGCCATCGCTTCGATAAACATGTAGACGTAAGCCGGGGAAGAACCGCTGACACCGACAACGGCATCCATCAGATATTCGCTGATGACTTCCGATTCGCCAAAGCTGTTAAAAATAGCCTGAATTTCAGCAAGTTCATCCTTAGTAATGCCATCGTTGCAACAGATGGCACTCATGGAAGCACCAACCAGTGCCGGGGTATTTGGCATTACGCGCACCAGTTTGATAGAACGCTCAAACATGTCTTCAATGCGTTCCATTGGCTGACCGGCAGCGATGGAAACAATAATGGTATCATCAGTGATGGCATGACGGATCTCCGGGATTACTTTATGAAACAGGTTTGGTTTTACGGCAAGGAACAGAATATCTGCTTTTTGTGCAGCAATTTTGTTATCTGTTCCAGCGTCAATGCCAAAACTTTCTTTCAGGCGAAGCACTGTTGCTTCGTGTGCGGCGGTGGCATAGATATGGTCACAGTCTGACAGACCGGAAGAGAGCAGACCGCCGATGATGGCAGTTGCCATATTTCCACCACCGATGAAACTGATCATTTTATCAATCATAAATTACAACTCCTTTCAAAAATTACAGCATGATCATAAATTGTAAGATCAAAGAATCAGAGAAATCTTATTTTTCAGTAAACAGGAAAATAAGATTCTGGCAGCTGTATTTTTGTTTTATAAAAATTGTTTTATAAAAATAATTGCTTTATAAAAACAGGGATGCCAGAAATACAACATTGTATTGGTGGCACCCCCATTTTGTTTTATCGAAAAATCATAAGATTTTCATTCAAAAATTGTTCGATTTAGAAATCTGTAAAGTTTTTCTCTTTGCGTTTCTCAAGGAAAGCTGTCATTCCTTCTGTTTTATCATGTGTAGAGCATGTCATACCGAAGAGGTTTGCTTCGTACTCAACAGCGTTCTTGATATCCATGTCATAACCGTTGTTGATAGCAGCTTTTGCGATAGCAACAGCGTAGCTTGCGTTGCGAGCGATCTTACCAGCTAATTTCTTAGCAGTAGCCATCAGCTCTTCCTGCGGAACAACTTTGTTTACAAGACCGATTCTGTAAGCTTCAGCAGCATCAATGTTCTGGCATGCAAAGATCATTTCTTTTGCACGTCCCATACCAACCAGACGAGCAAGTCTCTGTGTACCACCGAATCCCGGGATAATTCCAAGACCGCACTCCGGCTGTCCGAATAATGCATTTTCAGAAGCGATACGGATATCACAAGCCATGGAAATCTCACATCCACCGCCTAATGCAAAACCGTTTACAGCTGCGATTGTAACCTGACGCATGTTCTGTAATTTAAAGAATGGCTCAGAAGCTCTCATACCGAAAGCACGTCCCTCTGCGGCAGAGAAGTTAACCATCTCAGAGATGTCTGCGCCTGCAACGAATGATTTCTCACCAGCACCTGTAAGGATAACAACTTTGATGTCGTCTCTTCCTTCGATCTCTGTCAGAACTTCGTTTAACTCTGTCAGAGTCTCACTGTTCAGTGCGTTTAATGCCTTTGGTCTGTTAATGGTAAGTACGGCGATTGGGCCTTCTACTTCTAAAAGTAAATTATTCATTTGAAATACCTCCTGTTTTGGTAAGTTATGTAATACCATTTACTAACAAATATGATTATACACCATATTTGTTAAAAAGAAAACAATAAAACTAAGATTTGCCAGTAGAAAAAGTATAAAAAATCTGTTAAAGTGCTAAAAGACATTCTTTGTAAAGGAAATTTATAAGGAAGATTTTCTGTTATATAATGAACTTATATAGAAAAATAATAAAACAACAGTAAAAAAGATTACATAGATAATACATGCGGGATTGGAAAAATTTTGCATGATCATGATAGGAGATAAAACGAAATGCTGGAGGATTTTGACTTAGAACAGATCGTGGAGCCATTGCTTGGCTGGTTTGAAAAAAATGCCCGGACACTGCCCTGGCGATCGGTGGCAACGCCGTATCGGGTGTGGGTGTCTGAAATTATGCTGCAGCAGACCAGAGTGGAAGCGGTAAAACCGTATTTTGCCCGTTTTATGGAAGCATTGCCGACAGTTCAGGATCTGGCAGAGTGTGAGGAAGAACGGCTGCTGAAACTGTGGGAAGGTCTGGGATATTATAACCGGGTGCGAAATATGCAGATCGCGGCACAGACGGTGATGGAACAATACAACGGAGAGCTTCCGGCGGATTATGAAAAACTGCGGGAACTGAAAGGAATTGGAAATTATACAGCGGGAGCCATTGCTTCTATTGCATATGGAATCCCGGTGCCGGCGGTGGACGGCAACGTATTGCGAATTTTAATGCGTGTGTCAGCGGATGACTCTGATATTATGAAGCAGTCCGTGAAAACAAAAGTGGAGCAGGCACTGTTAAAAGTGATTCCGGCAGACCGGGCAGGTAGTTTTAATCAGGCATTGATGGAGCTTGGAGCGATTGTCTGTGTGCCAAACGGAGAGCCATTGTGTGGACAATGCCCGTGGCATGATTTCTGTGAGACACGAAAAAAAGGACTCTGGCAGGAACTTCCGGTGAAAAAGAAAGCGAAAGCAAGACGAATCGAAGACCGTACCGTACTTGTGATCCGTGACGGAGAACGTGTGGTATTGAAAAAGCGTCCGAAACGGGGACTTTTAGCAGGTTTGTATGAGTTCCCAAATGAACTTGGAAAACTATCGGAAGATGAGGCATTACATGCTGTGCAGGAGATGAACCTTCATCCGATGCGGATTCAGAAGCTGGAAGATGCGAAACATATCTTTTCCCATGTGGAATGGCGGATGCAGGGGTATATGGTGGAAGTTGATTCACTGACCAGGGAAGAAGCGGGACTTTTGTTTGTGGAAGCGGCACATTCAGAAGAAAAATATCCGATACCGGCGGCATTTGCGGCATACACAAAATATATGAATATCCGTCTTGGAAATGAACGATTTGAAGATAAGTAGTGAGTAATAAAGAGGAAGCCGATGTGTGAACACCGGCTACATGAAAAAGATTTATGAAAAGAAATTGATAATTTCAAAATTGTGTTTTGTAAGATGTTGTTTTGTTCTTTATTTATCTTACAAGTAAGAGTATAGGGAAGAATTGTGTCTTTCGTATGTGGAGAGTATGTTTTTTTTGCAAATAAAATGTGAACAAATTATGAAGTGTAGAATGGTAATAAAAAATTTAGAAAAAACAAGTTAATTTTTTCAGAATCGTGATGTATACTAAAAGAAATAACGGAATAATCATTGTGTAAAAATAGATGCGGCTTACGCTGCAGGAGAAATGCTGAAGGGGAAAATTTGTATGAAGCTATTAACATTTACAGTGCCATGTTATAACTCTCAGAATTATATGTGTCGTTGTGTAGATTCGCTGCTGGTGGGCGGAGAAGATGTGGAGATCATCATTGTGGATGATGGATCTGTCGACGATACTGGAAAAATTGCGGATGAATATGCCCGCAAATATCCGTCCATTGTTCGGGTCATTCATCAGGAAAATGGCGGGCACGGAGCGGGACTGAATGCCGGATTGAATCATGCAACGGGTTTGTATTTTAAAGTGGTAGACAGCGATGACTGGATAGATGAGGAAAGTTATCACCAGATTCTGGATACGTTACATAATCTGTGTTCTGCAGGCTGCATGCTGGATATGATGATCAGCAACTTTGTGTACGAAAAAGAAGGAGCAAGACACAAGTCCGCAACGCGGTATCACAACATTCTTCCACAGGGACAACTGTTTGGATGGGAAGAAACGCGGAACTTTAAAATCGGAAAGTATATTTTGATGCATTCGGTTATTTATCGGACACAGTTATTGCGTGACTGTCATCTGGTACTTCCGAAACACACCTTTTATGTGGATAATTTGTTCGTATATGTGCCATTGCCATATGTAAAGACCATGTATTATCTGGATGTAAACTTCTATCGTTATTTTATTGGAAGAGATGACCAGTCTGTGAATGAGAAAGTGATGATTAAACGAATTGACCAGCAGATCCGTGTGAATAAACTTATGGTAAATGCTTATATTAACTGCAAAAGTACAAATAAGCACCTGAAAAAGTACATGTTCAGTTACCTGGATATTATTACAACTATTTCCTCTATTATGCTTATACGTGCCAATACAGAAGAGTCTCTTCATAAAAAGAAAGAACTGCTGGAGTATATTAAGACAGAGGATAAACAGGTTTACAGAAAATTGCGTCACAGTCTTTTTGGAAGAGTCATGAATCTTCCGGGAAGAGGTGGAAGGAAAATGTCAGTGGCAGCCTAC
>ERZ772854.1669-NODE-1669-length-19910-cov-22.873886_pt1 | contig 19910 bp, 19 predicted proteins | sample MGYA00580844_ERZ772854 | MGnify/ENA primary metagenome ERZ772854 (study PRJEB29015, sample SAMEA2737727) | human gut metagenome | biome: human gut; feature: human-associated habitat; material: faeces | place: China | collected 2012 ...
AAGAAGTGGTGGTCGGCGTGGTCGGCGTGCTGCAGCTGGAAGTGCTGGAGTACCGCCTGAACACCGAGTACAACGTGGAGATCCGGATGCAGCAGCTGCCCTTTGAACAGCTGCGCTGGGTGCAGAACGACCCCGACACCTACAACCTGCGGGATCTGGACCTGACCAGCGACACCAAGGCTGTGGAGGATATGAAGGGCAACCGCCTGCTGCTGTTCACCTCCGACTGGGCGGTGCGCTGGGCTGAGACCCACAACGAAACGCTGAAACTGAGCGAGTTCGGTAATATCTGAGTTGAAAGAGAGCTGCGGTGCGGGAATATCCCGCAGCTGCGGTTCTTTTTTCATAAAACACAAAAAATACAACAAAGAATGCCAGTTATGGAATGCGCTGCTCCCATTGCGGGGAACACTGCTGGCATGGAGGGAAGTATATGCAAAACATCAATATTGGCAAAAGCGGCATTCAGGTGCCATTTCTCGGCATGGGCACCTGGGCCATCGGCGGCGGTGCATGGTGGGGCGACAACGACGACAGCCTTTCCGTCAAGGCCATCCAGACTGCTGTGGAGCAGGGCATCCAGTGGATCGACACCGCCCCCATCTACGGCCTGTACCACAGCGAGACCGTGGTGGGCGAGGCCATGAAGCACATCGACCGCGACAAGGTGGTGCTTTCCACCAAGTGCGGCCTGGAATGGCGGCACGAGACCCCCATCCTGCACAAGGTGGTGGACGGCGTACAGGTGTACCGCGACCTCTCCGCCAAGAGCATCATCGAGGACGTGGAGGACAGCCTGCGCCGTCTGCACACCGACCATCTGGACGTGCTGTACACCCACTGGCAGAGCCCGGATTTTGGCGTGTACCCGCTGGAAGAGACCATGGAAGCCATGATGAAGCTGAAGGAGCAGGGCAAGATCCGCGCCATCGGTGCTTCCAACGTCACTTCCGATATCATCCGGGGCTACTGCAAGTACGGCCAGCTGGACGTCATTCAGGAAAAGTACAGCCTGCTGACCCGCCGCATTGAAAAGCAGCTGCTGCCCACCTGCAAGGAGCTGGGCGTTTCGGTACAGGCCTACTCCCCGCTGGAGCAGGGGCTTCTGACCGGCAAGGTGACCATGGACACCACCTACCCGGAGGGCAGCACCCGCAACACGAACCCCTGCTTCCAGCCCACCCGCCGGGCACAGGCGCTGGAACTGCTGGCAAAGTGGAGCGACCTGACCGAGAAGTACGACTGCACCATGGCGCAGCTGGTCATCGCCATGACCGCCCGCATGATCCCGGGGCTGCACGTTCTGTGCGGTGCCCGCAAGCCGGAGCAGGTGCTGGACAACGCCGGTGCGCTGCACATCAAGCTGGACGGCGCCGACGCCGTCCGCATGAAGTGGGACGTGGACGCGATCTCCTGAAGATAAACTGAACAACACCGGAGCATCTTCGGACGCTCCGGTGTTGTTTTTTATCTCTTATTCTCCCCTTGCCAGCGCTTGCAGCTTTTTCTTATCCAGCACCTGCACGCCGCCGCGGTACAGCCGCACCCAGCCCTCCTGCGCAAAGTATTTGAGCATCCGGCTCACCACCTCGCGGGCAGAGCCCATGTACTTTGCCATCTGGTCGTGGGTCATGCGGAGGTCCGCGCCGCCGGTCTTGGCAAGCTCGTCGGTCAGAAAAATGGCCAGCCGCCGGTCAGCGCTCATGAACAAGATCTGCTGCATCGTCCACATGGTATCGGAAAAGCGCTCTGCCGTCATCTGGTAGGCGTAGCAGCGCACATAGACGTTTTCCTGCATCAGCTGCCGGAAGATGCCCGCGCTGATGCACAGCGCTTCGGTGTCCTCCTCGGCATCGATGTAGAGGTCGATGTTCACCGCGTCCATCACGCAGGAGGCAGACAGGATGCACACCTCCCCGCCGAACAGGCGGTACAGTGTCACGTCCCTGCCGTCCTCGGACAGCAGATAGCTGCGCAGCTGCCCGCTGCGCAGCAAAAGGATGCCCACACAGCTTTCCAGCGGGCTGTGCACCCGGGCGCCCTTGGCGTAGTGCACCGGACGGGTAAAGCGGCACAGCCGCTCCTGCTCTTCCGGGGTCAGCTGCTCCCAGAACGGAAACGCGCAGGCAAGGCACCGGGCGTGCGGAGATGTTTCAGCCATACGGCTCACCCCTTTCGCAGCGCCTTGGCGGCTTCCGTACCCGCCAGTGCGCCCTCATAGACCGCTTTTGCCACCTGCAACAGCCCGCCGGTGCAGTCTCCGGCGGCGTACAGGCCGGGCACGGTGGTCTGCATTTTGTCGTCCACCACGATGCGGCTGCCCTCTACGGCAGCGCCCAGTTTTCGGGCCAGTGCGGTGCTGCCCGCCACGCCCAGCGCCACAAATACGCCGGATACCTCCCGCACCGCGCCGTCCGCCAGCTGCACGCCGGTGACAGCCTGCTCACCCAGAATGGCTTCCACCTTCTGGGTGCAGACGCTCACCTCGGGCGGGAAGTCTGCGGTCAGGGCTGCGCTGTTCGTCAGCAGGGTAACACTTTTTACCACCGGCAAAAGCGCCTGCACCTCATGCAGGGCGTACTCGCCGCTGCCCAGCACCGCCACGTCCTTTCCGCGGTAGAAAAAGGCGTCGCAGGCGGCGCACCAGCTTACGCCGTGGCCTTCCAGCCCGGTCAGCCCCGGGATGCGGGGCACCGCGCGGGAAGCACCCGTTGCCAGAATGACCGCGTCTGCCGGGTACGCGCCTGCCAGCGTTTCCACGGTCAGGCGGTCAGTCCATGTCAGCCCCACGGCCTCGGTCTGCACGAATTGCACCCCCAGCCGCCGGGCGTTCTCGATGCTGCGGCGTTCCAGCTCCGGCCCGGAGACCGGCTGGGCGAAGCCGTAATAATTTTCGATCTTTTCGGCGCGTGCCAGCGCCCCGGAGCCCTTGGTCAGCACGGTGGTCTGCACCCCGGCGCGCACGGCGTACAGGGCGGCGGACACCCCCGCCGGGCCGGAACCTACGATGACGATGTTGGACATGGTGTTGCTCCTTTGCATGGTTCTTTTGCCCTTATTATACACCAAAGCCGCGCAGTTTTCTGTGACCGGGTCGCAAAAACTTTTTGGGCGGCGGGCACTGTTCAAGCCCCGGGGCGTGTGCTATACTGTTGTCATGTTAAAATTTCTGCCACAGGGGGCTTTTGCTTTATGTCCAAACAACGTCTGCTTTTCATCACCACCGGCGGCACCATTGCCAGCGTACGCACCCAGCAGGGGCTGAAGCCCGTGCTTTCCAGCGAGGAGCTGCTTGCGCATCTGCCGGAATTGAAGGAGCTGTGCTGCCCGGAAACGCTGGCGCTGTGCAGCATCGACAGCACCGACCTCGGGCAGGAGCACTGGCTCATGATGGCACGCGCCATTCAGGAAAACTACGCCCTGTACGATGGCTTTATCATCTGCCACGGCACGGATACGCTGGCGTACTCTGCGGCGGCGCTCTCCTACCTGATTCAGAACGCGGACAAGCCCATCATCCTCACCGGCGCACAGCAGCCCATCTCCAACGAGATCACGGATGCCAAGAAAAACCTGCGGGACAGCGTGGTCTGCGCCATCGACCCGGGCAGCCGGGGCGTGATGGTGGTGTTTGGCGGGCACGTCATCGCGGGCACCCGCGCCAAGAAGAACAAGACCATCAGCTACGACGCCTTTGCCTCGGTCAACTTCCCGGAATTGGCGCTGGTGCAGGGCGACCGGCTGGTGCGGTACATCCCCTCGCCGTGGCCCACCGGCCCGGTGGAGTTCAGCCGCACGCTGGACAGCCGGGTGTTCCTGCTCAAGCTGACGCCCGGGATGTCCCCGGCGCTCATCCCGGAGATCTTCCACCTGTACGACTGCGTCATCGTGGAAAGCTTTGGCGTGGGCGGCATCCCACAGCAGCTGATGGATGCCTTTGCCGCCGGGCTGGGCGACTACGAGACCACCCACAAGGTGCTCATCATGACCACGCAGGTCACCTACGAGGGCAGCGACGTGGGCGTGTACGAGGTGGGCAAGCGGGTGCGCAACCGCTTCCGCTTTTTGGAAGCCCACGATATGACCATCGAGGCAGTGGTAACCAAAAGTATGTGGCTGCTGGCACAGAACTGCGAAAGCTTTGACCAGCTGCAGCAGCGGTTCTACCGTCAGGTGAACTTTGACACCTTCTATCACTGAGCTGCGCTGCTGCGGGACGATTTTCAGCGGAAAAGTATTTTTATTTACAGCAAAACGCAAAAGCAGCCAGACCGGGCGGTCTGGCTGCTTTTATGCTTATAAAAATATTTTACTCTACCTCTTCATCCGCGAAGATCCACAGCACCTCGTTGATGTGGGAGCCGCTGCGGGAGTAGGGGGTCACACGGATGCAGAAGCTGCGGCCATCCGTCTTGCGGTAGCGATGCTCCAGCAGGTTGCTGCTGAACACGGTGCTGCGCACAAGGCCGAAATCGAACAACTTTGCAAAGTTTTCTCTGTCCTCGGGCGCTACCAGCTTGTCGCGGTAGTTGGTCAACGCAGCGCGGAAAGAGCCGCCGCAGGTGTCCAGAACGGACTGGAAGTCGTCCGGCACAATAACGGGGCGCACGGTGTCCTCCTGCAAGTCCACCACGATTACAGTCTTGTACTTGGGGGCAAGCACCTTTAAAAAGTGCTCGGCATCCCGCTTTTCCTGCAGGGTGCGCTCCATCTTTTCATTCAGGCCTTCCAGCTGGCGGGCGCGGCCGTTGTGGTCGTAGTAAGCCTGCCGGTCCTGCCGCATGGCAGCCTCGGCCTTGGCGACAGCTTCGTCCAGATGGCGCAGGTCGGCGGTCTGCTGGATGCCTACGGAAATAGCATAGTCCTTTTCCTTCAGAAAGGCGCGCATCCGGTCCGCAGTGCTCCACACGCTGTAAGGCGGCTCGTTGGGGGTCAGGATGACAAATTCATCGCTGCCGATGCGGTACACCCGGCTGGTAGCAAAGAACTTGCGGGCGGCATTTGCCAGACAGCACAGCAGGGTGTCGCCGCTGCGGTGACCCAGATGCTCGTTTACCTCGTGCATCCCGACCACATCAATGTAGGTGCACACCACGGATTCGTACCCGCTGTTGGGCAGCTCCCGCAGGTCGGCTTCGTACCGGCTGCGGTTGGCAAGGCCGGTCAGGGTATCGTGGCTGTAAGAGAAGTCCAGCTCCTCGCTGAGCTGGTCGGCCTGTGCGTCGTTGCGCACCAGCACAGTCGCCCACGGGTTCTGGGCACAGCAGCCACGGCAGGGCAGCACCTCTGTGGTGACCCAGATATACTGGCCGGACACGTTCTCGCGGTAGCGGTAGAACTCCGGCGCGGTGGCGTGGTACAGCACAGAGCGCAAGGCCTCCAGATCGGTCTGCTCCAAAAACAGGTCTGCGTCCTCTTCGTGCACGATCTTCTCGTTCACCAAGCGGTCGCAGTAGTTGACAAAATCTTCTTCTTTTTCCAGATCTGCACCCAGCAGGCGGGCGTCCCGCTTGATCACCCGGTACGCACCGGTGGCAAGGTTCAGCAGCGAGATCTCCAGCACGTTGTCGGTAAAGATCTGGTAGGCCTGCAAGGCCAGCGCGGTCTTTTCGGTGCCCGGGTTCTCCACCCGGCGGTCGCGGCGCATCAGGTCGCGGCGCAGATCCCAGTAATCCTGATTGGTGGGATCTGCCAGCAGTTTTTCGGCGTTTTCCACCGGCATGGGCTTGAAGAAGTAGTAGCCCTGCGAATACAGACAGTCTGCCGCCTGCAGCATGGACACCTGCTCCGGGGTCTCCACACCCTCGGCGATGATGGGCAGGTTCAGCCGGTGTGCCATATCCACCACCGACTCCACGATCTGCACGCCCTTGCTGCGGTTCTCCTGATTCATGTCGATGAGCTTCATGTCCAGCTTGATGGCATCGACGTTGGTATCCTTGAGCATATTCAGCGAGGAATACCCGCTGCCGAAGTCGTCCATCATCACCGAGAAGCCCTTGCGGTGCAGGCCCTGAATGGCGCTTTCCACCATCTGGGTGTCCTCGGCTACCATGGTCTCGGTGATCTCGGCCAGCAGGAGCTTTGGCTCCAGCTTATATTTTTCCACCAGATCCGCAAAGATCTGCGGCACATCCAGATTGAGGATATCCTGCACCGAAACGTTTACCGACACCGGCACAAGGTTGCTGCCGCTCTCCTGCCACTTCTGCAAAGTCTGGCAGACGGATTCCCAGATGTACTGGTCCAGCCTTGTCACAAGGCCGGTGCGCTCCAGCAGCGGCATGAACTCGGCAGGGGGAACACAGCCCCGGGTGGGATGGTTCCAGCGCACCAGTGCCTCCATGCCCACGATGGCGCGGGTGATGCTGTTGCACTTGGGCTGCAAAAAGAAGCAGAATTCGTGGTTATCCAGTGCGCGCTCCAGCTCGCCCAGCAGCTGCTGCTGTTCTTTCAGCTCGTTGAGCATGGTGGGCTCAAAGCGGTGCAGGTAGCCGCTGTCGGTCGTCACACCGGCAATCTGCGCGTAGTTGCACAGGGTGGCGGCATCTGCACCGGGGTTTGCCTGCACAGGGCACACGCCCATTACCATAAAGAAGGTGACATCCTGCCTTCCGGCAGCCATGCAGGCCTGCAGCGTGGCAAGCACGGCGGTCTGCTCGGCCTTTTCGTCCGGCAGGCACAGGAAAAAGTCATCGTTTCCAAAATAGCCCACAGGATAGCCGGTCTGCCTGCTGTAACCCAGCAGACAGTTTGCCACAGTTTCCAGCAGAGCATCGCCCTTTTCGGTGCCGTAAAGCTCGTTATAAAGCTTGAAGTGCTGGATATCCACAGCGGCAACAGCCCATTCTGTTCCCTGATGCGCGGTCAGGAATGTATGCAGGGCCTGTAAAAATGCGTCCTTGCGGTCGATCCGCCCCAACGCAGCAGATGCCGGTGCGGCGGCATCTGTTTTGGTCTTTCGTTCCTCTGACATAACGATTCCTCACAATTTGGATAGTTTCAATACGGATAAGCCGATTGCGGTCGGTTTGTATACTTTATAATCAGTATAACACGGTTTAAGTCGTTTTGAAATAGTTTTTTCACACTTTTTAACAACATTATTCGAGCGAAGTGCAACAAAAATGCCACACACGGCGGAGCCGGTGCGGCATTCGGGGTCATTTGGTATTCTTGTTGTCGTCCTTGTTTTCCTGTTCGGCGCGGCGCAGCATCTCCCGCAATGTGGGCAGACTGCGCAGCTTGCTGCCGTGCCGGAGCTTCGGGTAGGCACGCAGCATACGGCGCGGGCCCACGATGCGGGGGGTGCGCAGCAGCTGCGCCTGCATCTCCTCGCTGCGCTGCTGCAGCTCTGCGGCCAGCTGTTCCAATTGCAGCAGCTCGGCGGCGCGCTCGGCAGTGCCCTTGGCGGCAAGACGGGCGGCGTTGGCAGCTTCGGCAGCGTTCAGGCGGGCGTCCTCGCTGGCACGGCGGGCAGCTTCGCTGGCCTCGGCAGCCTTGGCGCGGATGGCAGCCATGGTCTCACGGGCAGAGGGGCGCTTTCCGGCAGCATCCCGCGCTTCGGCGGCGGCAAGCTTGAATTGCAGCCGTCCCTCGTCCAGCTTCTTGTCGGCGTTCAGGGTGGTGGTGCCCAGCAGCTGGGTCATGGCGTCGCTGACGGCGTGGATACTGTCGCCCAGCTGCTCCATGGTGTCCAGCGTATCAGCCAGTGCAGAGGCAGCAATGGCGGTAGCCACCACGTCCACCGCATATACGGCGTACAAAAAGCACATGAGGATAACCCCCACAAAGGGCGGGATCAGGTCTACAAGGTCAGCCACCACCGGGTGCACGATACGCATGACCACCAGCGTGCCCACACCCCACAGCAGGCAGAATTCCAGACAGATATAGCCCCCGATGTTAAAGGGAAAATCGCTGTAATCCCACCAGCGAGTGTGGTAGATCTTATACAGCGCCCAGCCGCCCGCCAGTTCCAGCGCACTGGGCAGGATGACGCCGCCTATATACAGCAGCAGGATGCTGTGCTGCAAGGGCGTAAGGGCAAACAGCACGATGATCATGCCAAAGCCGTAGATGGGGCAGACCGGGCCGTTGAGAAAGCCCCGGTTCACCAGCTGACCGGTGGTGGCGGCGGCATAGATGACCTCCAGACACCAGCCTATGCAGGAATAGATCAGGAAATAGGCCAGAATATGGTACAGCGAAAAGCCACATACCACGGTATCGGTAAGAAAGCTTACCATAGGCACCTCCGTTCTTCAGTTCTGTTTGGATACGATCTTATATTCGTCCCCCGGCTCAAAAAAGGGACAGGCAGCGGTATTGTGCGCAAGATAGCGTGCCATCTCGTCCTCGTCCAGCGCAGCGCCCTGCGCGCAGTAATAGCTGCCGTATTCGTCCTGAACATTATTCAGGCACAGCTCACAGGGGTCAGACATTTCCTTCGCCTTCCTGCGTGGCGGCTTCGGCAGCGGCAGCTTCGCGTGCCATCCGCTTGAGCACCTTTGGGTCTACCCATGTCACGCTGTCGGCACCGGGCTTTTTGCGGGCAATGAGTGCCTTGATCTTGATGCCCATTTCGGTGAACATGCCCTCGTGCTCGGTGCGGATGTTCCATTCCGGCTCGTTCTCGTGCAGGTCGTAGGTGATCCACTCGATGTCGTAGCCGGAAGCGGGGAAGTACTCTACGCTGTCCCGGAACAGATCATCGTCGTCGGTCTTGAAGTAGATCTCGCCGCCGTCCTTCAAAAACTCGCGGTAAGCGATCAGCTGGCGCGGGTAGGTAAGGCGGTGCTTGTGGGAGGAGTCGTTCTTGCTCCACGGGTTGCAGAAGTTGATATAGATGCGGCTGACTTCATCCTCCGGGGTGATGACGCCCTTGATGCGCTCGATATCGGTGCTCATGATCTTGACGTTGTCGATAGGGCGTCCGGCTGCCTGATAGGCGGCTTCGATCTTGCGCTTGGCAAGGATGAGCACCTTGTCGGTGATGTCGATGCCCAGATAGTTATTTTCCGGGTGGGCACAGGCCAGCTGAGAGATGAAGCCGCCCTTGCCGCAGCCCAGCTCCAGAATAAAGGGCTGCTCCGGGCGGGCATACTGGCCGTGCCACTTGCCGCCCCAGATGAGGGGTTCGTGCACATGGAAATCCGCGGCCATCAGTTCGTCGTGGGCATAGGGTTTGAAACGCATTCTCATAGTTTGTTGTTCTCCTTCAAAAATCTCTCCACCTGCTCCGGGGTGGCGGCGCAGCTGCCCTGACAGATGCCGGGCTTGCCGCCGCCGCGTCCGTTCAGGGCGGCGTTCAGTGCCTTGGTCAGGGCGCGCACATCGCCGTCCCGCCGGGCAAGGCAGTAACCGGTGCCCTTTTCGGTGGGGGTCAGAGCGGCGCACAGGCCGGTGGTGGCCTCGGTCAGACGGACAGCCAGCCGATGCAGCCCGTCCGGGTCCAGTCCCGGCAGGGTGCGGATAGCGTCCGCATCGGGCGCGGTCAGCTGCGCAAGGGCGTCAAACAGCTGGCTGCACAGTCCGAAGTGTGTAAACTTGAGTGCAGTATACTCGTCGTAGACCCGGTGCACCGCCACAGCGGTCTGGTCGGCCTTGGCAGAGAGCAGCGCACCGATCTCCGCCTGCCGGGCGCGCATGGCCTGCGCCGCCGCCAGCGCACGGGCACCGCACACCACGCTCAGCCGCACGCCGCCCTTGTAGTTCTCGCTGGCAAGGATCTTGATCTGCCCCACCTGACCGGTGGTGCGGGTGTGGGTGCCGCAGCAGGCGCAGACGTCCGCGCCCGGGATGGTCACGATGCGCACCTGCCCCTCGATCTCTTTTTTAGAGCGGTAAACAAGGGCGGCAAGCTCCTCCCGGGTGGGGTAGCTGATGAGCACCGGCACATCCTGCCACACGATGCGGTTGGCGGCAAGCTCCGCCTGCCGCAGCCCCTCGGGGCTGATGGGCACACTGGTGTCCATGCGCACCACCTCGGTGCCCACATGGAAGCCCACGTTCTCTGCCCCGAACATCTGGTGCAGGATGCCGGAAAGGATATGCTCGCCGGTGTGCTGCTGCATCTTATCAAACCGCCAGTCCCAGTCGATGCAGCCGGCAGCGGCTGCGCCGGGCGCGGCGGCAGCGGGCAGGGCATCCACCGTATGCCAGATGACGCCCGCCTGCTCGTGGACGTCCAGCACCCGCAGCACCGTGCCGTCCGGCAGGGTCAGAGTGCCCCGGTCGGCGGGCTGACCGCCGCCCTCCGGGTAGAACACCGTGCCGTCCAGCGCGATGCGCCCGCCGCCGGTCTTTTCGTCCGGCTCTGCGGCAAGGATGACGCTTTCGCATTCGGTGCGGAAAGCGTCCTGCTCAAAATATTTTTCTGTGCGCTGCATCGCGCGAGTACCTCCTGTAAAATAGAACGATTGGCAATGCCCAAAGGCGCCCCCTTGGGGGAGCTGCTGAGCGCAGCGAAGCTGAGGGGGTATCCCATAAAAACCAGTATACCACGATTTTTGCCTGTGGAAAATAGTTTGCGGTTATGTTATGATAGGAAACAACGAATATTCCCGAAAATTGACAGCGAGGAAGGTAACGGATCATGCGTGAAAGTGGTATTCTGATGCCGGTATCCAGTCTGCCCGGCCCTTACGGGATCGGCTGCTTTGGCAAGGCGGCATTTCAATTTGTGGATTTCCTGTCTGCAGCAGGGCAAACGATCTGGCAGCTGCTGCCGCTCAGCCCCACCGGCTACGGCGACAGCCCCTACCAGAGCTGCTCTGCCTTTGCGGGCAACCCCTATTTTGTGGACTTGGAAACGCTGGAAAAGGAAGGCCTGCTGACCGCCGCAGACCTCAAGGCAGAAAGCTGGGGCAAAGACCCGCTGGAAGTGGACTACGGCACCTTGTACGTCAGCCGCTTTGCGGTGCTGCGCAAGGCCTACGCCGCATGGCGCAGCCAGTGCGCCGGGCTGCACGGCTGTGCCTACTACTACCCCGACGACTACTACGCCTTTACCCTTGCCAACGAGGACTGGCTGGAGGACTATGCCCTGTACATGGCTTTAAAAATAGCCAACAAGATGAAGAACTGGGTGGAGTGGGACGCGCCCTACCGCCGCCGCGACAAGGCCGCGCTGGCCGCCTTTGCCGCCGCAAACGAAGAGGAGATCGGCTTCTGGAAGTTTGTGCAGTACAAGTTCAGCGTCCAGTGGCAGGCCGTCAAGACCTATGCCAACGAGAAGGGCGTGCAGATTTTGGGCGATATTCCTATCTACGTCTCTGCCGACTCGGTGGACGCATGGGTGGGCGGCAAGCTGTTTGAGCTGGACGCCGACGGCCGCTTTGCCCGGGTGGCGGGCTGCCCGCCGGACTACTTCTCCGCAGACGGCCAGCTGTGGGGCAACCCCCTGTACGACTGGGCGTACCACAAAAAGACCGGCTACGCATGGTGGATCCAGCGGGTGCGCCACGCACTGGGCATCTACGACCTGCTGCGCATCGACCACTTCCGCGGCTTCGATACCTACTGGGCCATCCCGGCGGACAGCACCACCGCCCGCACCGGCAAGTGGGAGAACGGCCCCGGCATGGAGCTGTTCGATGCACTGGAGGCCGCACTGGGCAAGCTGCCCATCATTGCCGAGGACTTGGGCGAGCTGTTCCCCAGCGTGCGCAAGCTGCTGGCCGACAGCACCTTCCCGGGCATGAAGGTGCTGCAGTTTGCCTTCGGCGGCGGGGACAACGAGTATCTGCCCCATAACCACGTCAAAAACGGCGTGGTCTACCCCGGCACCCACGACAACACCACCCTGACCGACTGGTGGGAGAACGGCGCTTCCGAAAAGGAAAAGGCCACCGCTGCGGCTTATCTGCACCTGACCCCCTGCAAACCCACCGCCAAGGAGGTGGCAGCGGTAAAGACTGCCGCCGCGCGCACTGCGCTGCTGCGGGCGGCGCTGGGCTCGGTGGCGGACAGAGCCATCATTCCCATGTATGACTGGCTGGGGCTGGGTGCCGAGGCGCACCTGAACACCCCGGGCAAGCTGGGCGGCAACTGGGCATGGCGCGCAAAGGCCGGCTTTGACACCAAAACCCTTGCCGCACAGATCAAAGCCGAGTGCGCCGTGTACTGCCGCTGCAATGCAGACGTTCAAAACGTGAAAGAATTAGCAATTTGACAGAATTGTAAAAACTGCCGTAAAAATTTGTACGTTTTGCTGGAAAAATCTGTATTTCAATGGTATAATAGCCGTAAGTTCCCGGATTTGTGGGAAAATTGGAATTTCGCCCGTCGGAAGCGGCGGCGCGTACTGATGATGGGGAAATTACAGATGGACAGAGAATGGACAGAGCAGGATCTGCGTACCTTTGCCGAGGGCGCACAGGCTGCGTTTGAAACGGTATTGCTGGACGAGCTGCCACAGGACACCGGCTGGCAGGACGAAGGCCTGCAGGTGAGTTATAGCCTGTGCAACGGCCGGGTAAGCTGCGTACTGCGCCGCACGGTGCGGGCAGACGGCAAGCTGTGGCGGATCACCATGTCTGCCCCGCTGGCAGGCAACCTGCTGCCGGAGGAGCGCATGAGCGCCCGCGAGCGGGAGTTGTGCCGCGAGGACCTGAACCACGATTTTCTTTCCGGCGTGTACAACCGCCGCTACCTTGAAACTGTGATCGCCGCCGAGCTGGACCGCTGGGCAGAGCAGGGGCGTAGGGCCGCTGTGGCGCTGGTGTCGCTGGATCACGGCGCACAGCTGCGGGACACCTACGGTCAGCCGGTGATGGATCAGCTGATCTGCTTTGTGGCAAACCAGTGGAAAAAGTATTTTGACATCCCGGGCAGTCAGATCGTCTGCCGCCTGACCGGCACCACCTTTGTGGTAGGCTGTCTGGACTTGGACGGCGGCCAGCTGGCCGAGCAGATGCGGAACATCTACGCCGAAATGCCCCACGAGTGCATCACCTCCATGGGCATGATGAAACGGGTGCCCTTTACCCTGAGCGTCGCAGTGGCAGGGCTGGACGAGCTGGACAGCGCCGCCAACTGCTGGCAGCGCCTGTACGCCATCTGTGACGAGCGGCTGCGCGGCATCCAGATCTCCGGCGGCAATAAGATCTGCTAGGGTGTATCTGAAACAACCGTATAAAATCCCCCTTCGGGCACATACTAGGTGCCAAAGGGGGATTTTTTTGTATGGAAAACCAGAAAAACGATAACCTCAACCTGCTGGAGGCGGTGGTGCAGAACACCGAGATGGGCAAGAACACCCTGGAGCAGATCTTACCCATGACCAGCGATGTGCAGTTCAAGGCCGAACTGCTGCGCCAACGCAACATTTATCATCAGCTCAATCAGGAAGCGCACACCGCCATAGAAGCCTGCGGCGGCAGCGCACAGGGGCAGAGCACCATGGCAAAGCTGAACACGAAAATGGGCATCGGGCTCAAGACCCTTACGGACAAATCCACCCGCAATCTGGCCGAGATGCTCACACAGGGCAGCGGCATGGGGGTGGTGGACTGCGTAAAAAGCTGTAAAGACTACCCCAACGCCGCCCCGGGCGCAAAGCGCCTTGCCCAGCGGCTGCAGGATTTTGAAGAGGATAACCGCATCCAGTTGGAACGGTTTTTATAAAGACACGTCCCGTGAAACCGCAAAGTCGGGCAGCCCGCAGGCTGCCCGACTTTGCATTATTTAAAAGCACTTACTCCCACAGCTTTTCGGGGTACTGGCCCTCGGCGGTCTTGCGGGCAATGGCATCCACCACCAAAGGCTTATCCTCCCGGTAGGTGACGCCGAACCACTTATCCGTGCTGCGCAGCACCTGAATTTTTGCCTTGTTCTCCTCGATCAGCTCGGTCACCACCAGCGGCAGGAAATACTCGCACTTCAGGGGGTTCACCGGCAGGTTCTCGGTCAGCCAGCCTGCAAAGCGCTGCTCGGCCTCGTCCAGAAAGCTCTTGCCGAAGCCCCACAGGTTCATGCTCACAGGGGTGTCGCCGGGCAGGTCCACCCAGCTCTCGCCGCCGTCCTCGGTGTAATGTGCGCCACCGTCGCAGGGCTCGATGCGGGTGCGCTCGGTCACGCTTTGCAGGGTGCCGTCCTCGTTCTTGATGCACACGCCGCGTGCCACGCTGCCGTTCTCGGACAGGGTATTCTTCAGCAGATAGCTGACCATGCAGTAGCGGTAGAAATCATCATCGGCGTGGGTGGACAGGTAATCGTACATCACCTGAAACGCCTCCGGACCGTAGTAGTCGTCCGCATTGATGACCGCAAAGGGGCCGTCAATCAGGGGCTTTGCAGCCAGCACGGCATGGCAGGTGCCCCAGGGCTTTACACGTCCCTCCGGCACGGCAAAGCCTGCGGGCAGCTTTTCCAGCTGCTGGAAGGCATACTTCACCTTCATCGCCTTGGCCACGCGGTCGCCGATGGCTGCCTTGAAGGCGTCCTCGATCTCGTGCTTGATGACAAAGATCACGGTCTCAAAGCCGGCGCGGCGGGCGTCGTAAAGGGAATAGTCCATAATGACCTGTCCGTTGGGGCCCACCGGGTCGATCTGTTTCATGCCGCCGTAACGGCTGCCCATGCCGGCAGCCATGACGACCAGTACCGGTTTATTCATCTGCAATTCCTCCTGTATCTGCCGGGGTTTCCGGCATTGTAGCGTTCTGAGGCTATTATACACTGCTTCGCCGCCGGTGGCAAGGCACAGAGGGGGGGAAGAGGATCAGAAATGCGCGCCGCGTGCGCTTTGCGCATATTCAGCGGAAAAATTCTTTTTTAATAGCGCAATGCCGGAGCATCTGCGGACGCTCCGGCATTGCATTTTCACGGGAGAGGGCGCGGCAGGGCAGCTCCATCTATGAAAAAGGAGATCGGAAACGCCCGCAGGCGTTTCCGATCTCCCAAATCGAACTGTTTTTCCGCTCACCCCAGCTGGCTCTGGGTCAGGGACAACCGCTGGTAGGCGATGCGCGGGGTGCCGTCCTCCACATGGATGATGCCGCAGCGGGTAAAGCCCTCGCTTTCCAGCAGGTGCTGCATCACCTTGTTGTCGGCGTGGGTGTCGGCACGCAGGCTCTCGCAGTGCTCCAGACACCACTCCACCACCGCCTTGCCGATGCCCTTGCTCTCGCCCGCCGAAGCCAGCCGGTGCAGCGTACCGTAGGGCAAAGTGTCGTTGAGCCACTGTCCGTCCTCAATGACCTTGTAAGTGGGGTCCTCGCCAAGGACAAAGGCAAACACCGCCTGCATCCGGCCGTTCACCATGTACACGAACAGCCGGTTGGTGTCGATATCCTCTTCCAGCAGCTCCGGGCTTGGGTAATTGTCCCCCCACTGGGTAGAGTTGCCGTTTTTCGCCATGAATTCCCGCGCACGGGCATAGATATCCAAAATCCGTGCCATATCTGCTCTTACCGCTCCGCGAAACATATCCACTCATCCTCTCTTGCCCGCGCCCTGCTGCGCGGGGTGCATTTGCTTCAGTATAACACAATATTCCATAAAGTACCAGAATTTTCTCCATCTCGCGGCAAAAACAGACCGCCGTGCGCGGGGCAGCAGCACGACGGTCGGGGGCAGCAAAGCAAAAGAGGGCTTCATGCGGTGGGGCGGCGGGGAGCAGTGCCGGTGCGCACCAGCCGGTACTCCCGGGGGCTCAGGCCGTAGCGCTCGTGGAACAGGCGGTAGAAGTAGCTGGTGTTCTCGTAGCCCACCTGTGCAATGATCTGCTGAATGTTCAGATCGCTGCGGCGCAGCAGCCGCGCGGCGGTCTCCATGCGGTGCTTTTGCAGCAGCTCCTTGTAGGTGCGCCCAGTCTGGGCGCGCACGCACTCGCTGACATACGCCAGCGAAACACCATAAGCCCTTGCCACATTGGAAAGGCTGGCCTCACGATAATTTTGGGTGATCTCCTGCAGCGCCGCCTGCACCAGTGCATCGCGGCTCACGGCCTCCATGCGGGCTTGCTGCGGGGAGCGTTCAAGCTTTGCCATCATTGTATCTGTCCTCCGTAACGGTGCGGCAGGCGGGGGACTGGGGGAAGCCGGACCACCCGCCGCACGATAACTGCGGAGCCCCTTCCGGGCTCTTATACCCTGAATACGAATCACCCGCCGCAAACATTGCAGAAAAGATAAAAATTTTTTAGTCAATTTTGGTTGTAGGGGGGAAGAGGACGATTTGGAATGCGCTCCGCGTTCGCTTTGCGCATCTTCAGCGGAAGAATTATTTTAAATTTCGCGTTTGTCGCGCTCTGCGGAGCGCTCCAAACGCATTTTCACGGGAGGGGTTGGAACGAACACCCTCACGCAGAAAAAGGCTGCCCGCCAAACGGCAGACAGCCTTTTCCAGAAGAAAATAAGGAAAACACGCGCCCAAAAGGGCAGAGTGAGTATCAGAACATACTTTCGTCCTTGTAGCGCCCGGTGCGCACGAACTGCACCCACTCGGCTACGTTCACGGCGTGGTCGCCGATGCTCTCCAGATACTTGATGACCATGAGCAGATCCAGCGCGGCGTCCACCTTGGCGGGGTCGGCGGCGATCTCCTGTGCCAGTGTGTGCTTGATGGCGTTGAAGTCGTAGTCCACGGCGTCGTCTGCGGCGATGACGCGGCGGGCGGCGATCTCGTCCTCGGCGGTCAGGGCAGCCATGGCGTCAAGGATCATCTGGTAGGCCTTGCGTCCCATGGCGATGGCCTGACTGACGGCGGGGTCGCCCTCCTTGCGCACGGTGACGAGATGTGGGATGATCTCGGCGATATCCGAGGCGTGGTCGCCCATGCGCTCGATATCGGTGACCACCTTCATGGCGGTGGAAATGTGGCGCAGATCGCCCGCTACCGGCTGCTGGCGCAGCAGCAAGGTCATGCAGCGGTGCTCGATGTCCCGCTCCATGTTGTTGATGCGGTCATCCCCCTGCACGATCTTCTGGGCGGCTACGGTGTCGGCGGTGCACAGCGCTTCCAGCGCGTTCTCCACGGCCTCGGCGGCGTTCTGCCCCATCTCCACCAGCGCTACTCTGAGGGCTTCCAGATCGCTGTCGTATTGTTTGCGAATGCTCATTGCTTTGTTCCTCCCTGCATTAACCGAACCGGCCGGAGATGTAGTCCTCGGTGCGCTTGTCCCGGGGTGTGCTGAAGATCTGGTTCGTGGGGCCAACCTCCACCAGCTCCCCCAGCAGGAAGAAGGCGGTGCGGTCGCTGATACGGGCCGCCTGCTGCATATTGTGGGTGACGATGACCACGGTGTAGTTCTTTTTCAGCTCGTTCATCAGCTCCTCCACCTTCATGGTAGAGCCGGGGTCCAGTGCGCTGGTGGGCTCGTCCATCAGCAGCACCTCGGGCTTGACCGCCAATGCCCGGGCGATGCAAAGACGCTGCTGCTGCCCGCCGGACAGGCCAAGGGCGCTCTTTTTCAGGCGATCCTTCACCTCGTCCCACAGGGCTGCGCCCCGCAGCGAACTTTCCACCAGCTCGTCCAGCTCGGCCTTATTGCGCACGCCGTGCAGCTTGGGGCCGTAGGTGATGTTGTCGTAGATGCTCATGGGGAAGGGGTTTGCCTTCTGGAACACCATACCCACGCGGCGGCGCAGGTCGGTCAGCTCCATCTCGCGGGCAAAAATATCCTCGCCCTTCAGCCGCACATCCCCCTCGATGCGCACGCCCGGCACAAGGTCGTTCATGCGGTTCAGGGTCTTTAAAAAGGTGGACTTGCCGCAGCCGGAGGGGCCGATCAGTGCGGTGATCTCCCGCTCGCCCACGTCCAGCGAAATGCTCTTCAGCGCCTTGAAGTCGCCGTACCAGAGGTTCAGATCCTTTGCCGATATCACCGGCACATTCGTGTTTTCCATAGAGTACCTCTTTATTTTTACTGCTTCTGTTTCAGTTTGGTTTTCGCCAGACGTGCTGCCAGATTGATGAGCAGCACCAGCACCAGCAGCACTGCGCCGATGCCCCATGCGGAGGTGAAATCGCCGTCCTCAAAGGCGCGCAGGTACAGCAGCACTGACAGGGTAGCGCCGTTGGAGGTGTAGGCTTTGAACACGCTCTTGGCGATCACCTCTGCCGCACCGGCGGTGAACAGCAGCGCAGCGCTTTCGCCCACGATGCGTCCCACCGCCAGAATGCAGCCGGTGACGATGCCGTCAATGCTGCAAGGCAGCACGATGGTGCGGATGATGTGCCACTTGCCCGCACCCAGACCCATGGCACCCTCGCGGTAGCCCTGCGGCACCGTTTTGAGGGATTCCTGTGTGGTGCGGATGATGGTGGGCAGGTTCATCACCACCAGCGTCAGACTGCCGGACAGCAGACAGGTCTGGAAGCCCAGCGCCTGACTGAACACCAGCATACCCACCAAGCCGTAGATGATGCTGGGGATACCGGCCAGCGTTTCGTTGGTGAACTCGATGACCTCGATGAGCCGCCGGTTGGAGGCGTATTCGGTCAGGTAGACCGCCGCACCCACGCCCAGCGGCAATACGATGAGTAATGTCAGCACAATGACATACAAGGTGTTGAGGATGGCGGGCAGAATGCCGTCGGTCTTTTTCAGCACACTGGCGGTAGTGGAAAGGAAGTTCCAGCTGATGTGGGGGATGCCCCGCACCAGCACCATGCCGATGATCCCGGCCACCAGCACCATCACCAGCACTGCGCTTGCCCAGACCAGCACGGTCATCACCCGGTTCCATGCCCGGCGGGAGGGCGAAAAGCCGTTATTCATCGCGGTTGCCTCCCTTCAGTACCACGTTCAGCACCACGTTGATGAGCATGATGAACACGAACAGCACCAGCGCGATGCTGAACAGTGCCTGCCGCTGCAAGCCGCCGGCGTAGCTCATTTCCTTGGCGATGGCGGTGGTCAGCAAAGTAACGCTGCGGAACAGGCTGTCCGGCATATTGGGGCTGTTGCCCGCCACCATCATCACGGCCATAGCCTCGCCGATAGCGCGGCCGATGCCCAGCACAACGCCTGCGGCAATGCCGCTTTGGGCTGCCGGGAGGCTGATCTTGAACCATGTTTCGGTGTCGGTAGCGCCCAGCGCCAGACTGCCCTGCTCATACTCCGGCGGCACGGCGTTGAGCGCCGTCACCGACACGGACACGATGCTGGGTAAGATCATGATGGAAAGCACCACGATGGCGCTGAGCAGGCAGGCACCGGAGGCCTTACCGAAAGCTTTTGCCACGGCGGGCACCAGCACCTGCATCCCCAAAAGGCCGAACACTACGCTTGGGATGCCGGACAGCAGCTCGATGGCGGTGACCACCACGGTGCGCAGCTTGGGATTTGCGGCCTTGGAGAGGAACACTGCCGTCAGCAGGCCGATGGGCACGCCGAGGATGGTGGCACCCAGCGTGCCGTAGACGCTGGACAGGATGAAGGGCAGAATGCCGAACAGCGGCTCTGCCGCGGTGGACGCCCATTTTGTGCCGAACAGAAATTTGAAAATGCCGATCTTATGGATAGCCGGCACGCCGGAGACCACCATGTACACCGAGATGAGCACCACACAGCACACCGCCAGCATTCCGCACAGGAAGAAGATGAAATTCATCACCGCTTCCAGCCAGTCGGCGGGGGTGCGGGGCAGGCGTACCCGGCGCAGAGAAGAGGTTGTATTTTTCATAACGCGATCCTATAAAAAGCCGCACCAGCCCAGCCTTTTAGGGCAGGCCGACGCGGCAGTTCTCTTGTTCAGATGCAGGGTAGGCGGTTCACCGGGGAGCTTTCCCCGCGAAATTCGGGGCTTCCAGCTCCCGCCCTATTGCCTGCGGCAACAGGGTCCCACCCTCGGATCATTCGCTGGGGAAACTCCCCGGCAAACCACCCGGCAATTACTCGTTCACGGGCACAGCGCCTGCGGTGCGGATGAGGTCGGCAGCGTCCTTGCTGGTGGCAAAGT
>ERZ772854.1672-NODE-1672-length-19851-cov-3.666852_pt1 | contig 19851 bp, 16 predicted proteins | sample MGYA00580844_ERZ772854 | MGnify/ENA primary metagenome ERZ772854 (study PRJEB29015, sample SAMEA2737727) | human gut metagenome | biome: human gut; feature: human-associated habitat; material: faeces | place: China | collected 2012 ...
GTGCATGAACGTCGTAGACGGACTTGTGGTTTATCCAAAGGTTATCTTAAAACACATGATGGCAGAGCTTCCGTTTATGGCAACTGAGAATATCATGATGGATGCGGTAAAAGCAGGCGGCGACCGTCAGGAGCTGCATGAGAGAAACCGCGAGCTGTCCATGATCGCCGGAAAACATGTCAAAGAGGAAGGCCGCGATAATGATCTTCTGGATCTGATCGCAGCGGATGAGATGTTCCATCTGACCAAAGAAGAGCTGGAAAAGACGATGGATCCGTCCAAATACACAGGCCGCGCATCCGTACAGGTTGACGCATTCCTGAAGAACGTAGTTAATCCGGTGCTTGAGGCAAACAAAGAGGCACTTGGCATGACTGCGGAAATCAACGTCTGATGCGTTTGATAAACAGAAATAATAAAAAAACAAATTTTATAAGTAATAATAAGTTTTACTTATGAAGAAAACATGGTATACTATGCATGAACGGCCGAAACAAAGAGGCCGCAAGTATACGTTGAATTAGGAGGATGTCACATGATTAAGGCAGTAGTAGGAGCAAACTGGGGAGACGAGGGAAAAGGTAAGATTACCGATATGCTCGCAAAAGAGGCAGACATTATTGTCCGTTTCCAGGGTGGTGCGAATGCAGGCCATACCATTGTAAACAACTATGGAAAGTTTGCACTTCATACCCTTCCATCCGGCGTATTTTACAGCCACACAACAAGCGTAATCGGAAACGGTGTTGCACTCAATATTCCGGTTCTGATCAAAGAGTTAAATGAGATCGTTTCGAAGGGAGTGCCGGCACCGAAGATCAAAATTTCCGACCGTGCACAGATGGTAATGCCGTACCACATCCTGTTCGATCAGTATGAGGAAGAGCGTCTGGGCGGAAAATCCTTTGGTTCCACCAAATCCGGTATCGCTCCGTTCTACTCAGATAAATATGCAAAAATCGGTTTCCAGGTAAACGAGTTGTTCGACGATGAGCACCTGAAAGAGAAACTGAAATCCGTATGCGAAACCAAGAACATTCTGCTCGAGCATCTGTATCACAAACCGCAGTTAAATCCGGATGAGATCTATGCAGAGCTGATGGAATACAAAAAAATGGTTGAGCCATACGTATGCGATACTTCCGCATTCCTGTGGAACGCGATTCAGGAAGGCAAGGAGATCCTGCTTGAGGGTCAGCTTGGTTCCTTAAAAGACCCGGATCACGGAATTTACCCGATGGTAACTTCTTCTTCCACACTGGCCGGCTACGGCGCAGTAGGAGCAGGTGTTCCGCCATATGAAATCAAGAAAATCGTAACCGTATGCAAAGCTTACTCCAGCGCAGTAGGAGCAGGTGCTTTCGTTTCCGAGATCTTCGGCGATGAGGCAGATGAGCTCAGAAGACGCGGCGGAGACGGCGGAGAGTTCGGTGCAACCACAGGCCGCCCGAGACGTATGGGATGGTTCGACTGTGTTGCTTCCCGTTACGGCTGCAGAATGCAGGGTACCACCGATGTAGCGTTCACCGTACTTGACGTACTTGGCTATCTGGATGAGATTCCGGTCTGCACAGCATACGAAGTAGACGGAAAAGAAATCCACGATTTCCCGAACACCAGCATTCTTGAGAAAGCAAAACCGGTGCTGAAAACGCTTCCGGGCTGGAAATGCGATATCCGCGGCATCAAGAAATATGAGGATCTGCCGGAAAACTGCAGAAACTACATCGAGTTTGTAGAGAAAGAAATCGGATTCCCGATCACCATGATCTCCAACGGGCCGGGAAGAGACGATATCATTTACCGCAACAAATAATTCAGGCGGTTTTTAGAGGATTTTTATGAAAAAAGCAGGACAGCTTCTCGCAGTTCTGACAGCGGCTTCCGTGCTGCTGTCGGGCTGTGAGAAGTTAAAAGATGTGACAACGACATCTGTCTATGTGAGCAAAAATGGTGTTGTGACAGAAGCTATTGTGGAAGATTACAGCAAAGACGATGATTACACGGAAGACGAACTGAAGGTCTTTGTGGAGGATGACATCAAAAAATTCACAGAGGAGCGCGGCGATGCGGATTCCGTGAAGCTGGAAAAATGCCAGATCAAAGAGGACAAGGTGGAGATCCGGATGGAATACGGAGATTACCAGTCTTACGCGGATTATCACGGAGCAGAATTTTTCGCAGGCACGCTGGATGAGGCAGAAGAAGCGGGATATGATTTTTCCGCTTCCTTTGTCGATTCTAAAGGCAATGAGGTTTCAGTCGAAGATGCGGTCAAAGGCGTTAAGCATGTACGCGTGATTGTCTGCGAGGAGCCGCTGGAAATCGTAACGGAAGATCCGGTGCTCTGCGTTTCCGGTACAGCCGTGATCAAAGGAAAAAACACGGTGGATACGGCCGGCGAGTGGACCACAAAGTCCACAGAGAGTGATTCTGCGTCATCATCAGAGCAGACTAAGACAGAAGAAACAGAGCAGGAATATGAGCAGGACGTTCTTCTTGCCAGTCCTGTTATTGTTGTTTATGGTAAGTAAACAAATAAAATAGAGGAGTAACTAACTATGGAAAAGACAATGGACAAAATTGTGGCAGTAGCAAAATCCAGAGGTTTTGTATATCCGGGTTCCGAAATTTACGGCGGCCTGGCAAATACCTGGGATTACGGCCCGCTCGGTGTTGAGCTGAAAAACAACGTGAAAAAAGCATGGTGGCAGAAATTCGTGATGGAGAGCCCGCACAACGTAGGTGTTGACTGCGCGATCCTGATGAACCCGCAGACATGGGTAGCTTCCGGTCATCTCGGCGGATTTTCCGATCCTCTGATGGACTGTAAAGAGTGCCACGAGCGTTTCCGTGCAGACAAGCTGATCGAAGACTTCTGCGAGGAAAAAGGCATTGAAATCGAAGGCGGCAGTGTAGACGCATGGTCCCAGGAAGAGATGAAGAACTTCATCGAGGAGCATCAGATTCCGTGTCCGTCCTGCGGAAAACATAATTTTACCGATATCCGTCAGTTCAACCTGATGTTCAAAACCTTCCAGGGTGTTACAGAGGATGCGAAGAACACCGTATATCTTCGTCCGGAGACTGCACAGGGTATCTTCGTAAACTTCAAAAACGTACAGCGTACTTCCAGAAAGAAAATTCCGTTCGGAATCGGTCAGATCGGTAAATCTTTCCGTAACGAGATTACACCGGGTAACTTCACCTTCCGTACCCGTGAGTTCGAGCAGATGGAGCTGGAGTTCTTCTGCGAGCCTGGCACCGATCTTGACTGGTTCCAGTACTGGAGAGGCTTCTGCATCAACTGGCTGAAGAGCCTCGGCATGAAAGACGAAGAGATGCGTGCAAGAGACCATTCTCCGGAAGAGCTGTGCTTCTACAGCAAGGGAACAACCGATATCGAGTTCCTGTTCCCGTTCGGATGGGGCGAGCTGTGGGGAATCGCAGACCGTACCGATTACGACCTGACTCAGCATCAGAATGTATCCGGACAGGATATGACCTATTTCGATCCAGAGAAGAACGAGAAATACATCCCGTATGTTATCGAGCCGTCTCTTGGTGCTGACCGTGTCGTTCTGGCATTCCTGTGCAGCGCTTATGACGAGGAAGTTCTCGACGCAGAGAAGAATGATGTTCGTACCGTGATGCATTTCCATCCGGCACTGGCACCGGTAAAAATCGGTGTGCTTCCGCTTTCCAAGAAGCTGAACGAGGGCGCTGAGAAAGTCTTTGCAGAGCTGTCCAAGAAATACAACTGCGAGTTTGATGACCGTGGAAATATCGGAAAACGGTATCGCCGTCAGGATGAGATCGGTACTCCGTACTGCATCACCTACGACTTCGATTCCGAGACCGATGGTGCTGTTACCGTCCGTGACCGTGACACCATGGAGCAGGAGAGAATTAAAATTGAGGATCTCGATGCTTACTTTGCAGATAAATTTACTTTCTAATCTGGCTTTTTAGTCCGGAAAAAGAGTAGAAAAAAAGGATTCCCACTCGAGGGAATCCTTTTTTGTATACTTTGTATTACTCAATAATCGTACCTGTTTTTCCCTGGAATCCGGCGAGTGCGGAATCAATGGAAGTGATGACTGCGGTACGGCCGATGCCTTTCTCGAGGAAAGAAACAGCTGCTTCCATCTTCGGCAGCATGGAGTTTTCTCCGAACTGGCCTTCTGCGATGTATTTCTTCGCGTCAGCAACGGTGATGTGCTCCAGCGGTTTTTCGTCCGGGGTACCGTAGTTGATGGAAACGTTTTCCACGCTGGTCAGGATCATCAGCATGTCTGCGTTCAGCATTTCTGCCATCAGGCCGCTGGTGAGGTCTTTTTCGATGACTGCGGATGCACCCTTTAACTCTTCATTCTGTGGGAGAACCGGGATTCCGCCGCCGCCTGCTGCGATGACAACCTGTCCGGCATCGAGAAGAAGACGGATGGAGTCGATCTCTACGATATCCTGCGGCTTCGGAGCAGCAACGATTCGGCGGTAGCCGTCCTCGGTTTTCGTTACGTAGTTTCCTTTTTCTTCCTCTGCGTCAGCCTCCTCTTTGGTAAGCGTACGGCCGATCAGTTTGACCGGATTGTTGAAGGCATCGTCGTACGGATCTACTTCAACCTGTGTAAGAATCGTGGATGTGGTTTTGAAGATTCCCCTGCGGAGAAGCTCAGCACGGATGGCGTTCTGCAGGTCGTAGCCGATGTAGCCTTCGCTCATAGCGGAGCAGACAGACATCGGGGCTGCGCTGTAGTCGGTGTGCATTTTGCCGAATTCATTCATCGCCATGTGGATCATGCCGACCTGCGGCGCATTGCTGTGGGTGATGACAACATCAGCGCCGGCAGCAACGAGATCTGCGATTACTTTTGCGGAACGTTTTACGGCTGCTTTCTGTTCCGGCAGCGTCGTTCCAAGAGCTTTGTGTCCCAGTGCAACAACTATTTTTTTTCTTTTCATTGGAAGATACCTCTCTTTGCAGTTCATAGATTTTGATACGAAAAAACCAGGCATCAATATAGAACTATTATAAAGTTTATGGAGGCAAAAATCAAGAAGAAACCGACATTGCGCACATTGAAATGTTTTTCGGACTATGGTATTCTATAAAAGTATCTGAGTCGTAGGGATTTGAAACGTGAAAGGGAGGTCCCGGCATGAAAAACATGCGCACGTTACAAAAACGGATCGCATATCAGCTCCAGCAGGGCAGTCTGGATGCGGAAGTTACAGGAATCACATGCGACAGCAGAAAAGTACAGCCGCAGAACGTGTTTGTCTGCATCCGCGGAAACAGGATGGACGGGCACGTATATGCAGAAGAAGCAGTCGAGAGGGGCGCTGCTGTTCTGGTTGCGGAGCGGGAACTGGAAGGGATTCCGGAAAAGGTAACCGTACTCGTAGTAAAGGACAGCAGAGAAGCACTCGCACAGCTTTCCTGTGCCTGGGAGGACGATCCGGCGCAGCACCTTGTGACAATCGGAGTGACCGGCACGAAGGGAAAGACGACGACTGCATATATGATTTACGAAATCCTGCGAAAAGCAGGGATACGCGCAGGACTCATCGGAACGATCGAGACGAGGATCGGGGAAAAAAGCATTCCGTCAGAAAATACAACGCCGGAGCCTGTTGTGCTGCAGAAGCTGTTTTCTGAAATGATGCGGGAGGGCTGCACCCATGTTGTGATGGAGGTTTCCTCGCAGGCGGAAAAACAGCACCGGTGTGATGGAATTACGTTTGATTACGGTGTGTTCACCAACATTGGAAACGACCACATCGGCGCCGGGGAGCATGCATCGTTTGCAGAATATCTGTCCTGCAAAAAGAAGCTGCTTCGCACCTGCAGAACCGGAATTGTAAACCGGGATGACAAAAGGTTTCCGGAGATCATAAGGCAGAGCACCTGCCGTCTGGTGACATTCGGATGCAGGGAAAAAGCTGATTTTATGGCAGCAGATGCAGCACTCGATCAGGCGCCCGGCGTGCTCGGTGTCTCATACCGGGTGCAGGGCGCAGCGGATTTTCCGGTACGGGTAGATCTGCCGGGTCTGTTTTCCGTTTCCAACTCGCTTGCCGCCATTGCGGTCTGCGCGCAGATGGGAATCCCGGAAAAGGCGATGCAGGAGGCACTTTCCGCAGTCCGCGTCCGTGGGCGGTGTGAGGCAGTTCCGGTGTATCCGGAAATGACGCTTCTCATTGACTACGCACACAATGCGATGAGCCTCGAAAGCCTGTTAAAGACACTGCGGAAGTACCATCCGAAGCGCCTGATCTGTCTCTTCGGCTGCGGCGGAAACCGCGCGCGGGACCGGAGATTCCAGATGGGAGAGGTGTCGGGGCGTCTGGCGGATCTGACCGTCATCACCTCGGACAATCCGCGGGATGAGGAACCACAGGCGATTCTGGACGATATCCGGACGGGAATCGGGAAAACAGAAGGCGCTTTCGTTGAGATTGCAGACCGTAAGGAGGCGATCCGGTATGTGATCGAAAACCGGCAGCCGGGCGATCTCGTGGTGCTCGCGGGAAAAGGCCACGAAACGTATCAGATCCGGAAGGGGAAACGGTACGAGATGGATGAGCGCGTGCTGATCCGGGAAATACTGGAAGAAAGTAAGGGGAATGTATGAGCAGCGTTTACGCTGATGTAATCGTAGACATCACAAATGAAAAACTGGACCGGACCTTTCAGTACAAGGTTCCGCCGGAACTGACAGGGGAGATCAGTCCGGGAACGGCGGTACAGATTCCGTTTGGAAACGGAAACCGCACGATCACCGGCTATGTGCTTTCCGTCGGAAACGAGCCGAAATATCCGCAGGACCGGATGAAGGCCATCCTCGCGGTACAAAAGGATGCGGCGACCGTAGAGACGAAGCTCATCGCGCTCGCCGCGTGGATGCGTCATACGTACGGATCGACGATGATCCAGGCGTTAAAGACGGTGCTTCCAGTCAAAGTAAAGGCGCGCGGGAAAGAAACCCGCGAAATTGCGCTTCTTGCAGATCCTGCGAGATGTGAGGAGCTGCTGGAAAACTACAGAAAGAAAAATTATAAAGCGAGAATCCGTCTCTTAAACGCGCTGCTGGCCCAGCCGGTTCTTCCAGGGCCGGTTGTGAGCAAGAAACTGAAAATCACGGCAGATACGCTGCACGTGATGGAAGAGCAGGGCGTGTTGGAAATCCGCCGTACGAGCACCTGGAGAAATCCGGTATCTGATGCGGCAGGAAGAACAACTGCGGGAAAACCAAACGAACAGCAGCAGGCCGTGGTGGACGGCATTCGAAAGGAATGGGAAGGACAGAACCGCCCCTGCCTGATCCGCGGTGTGACGGGAAGCGGCAAAACGCTCGTCTATATGGAGCTGATGGAGCGAGTGCTCTCAGAAGGAAAACAGGTGATCGTGTTGATCCCGGAGATTGCGCTGACGTATCAGAACGTGGAGCGGTTCTGCGCACGGTTTGGAACAAGGGTCACGGTGGTCAACTCGCGGATGACACCGTCCGAGCGCGCCGACCAGATGGAGCGCGCGCGGCGCGGGGAGGTCAGTATTATGATCGGTCCGCGTTCCGCACTCTTTGCACCGTTTCCGGATCTGGGGCTGATCGTAATCGATGAGGAGCATGAAACCTCCTATAAAAGTGAAGTGACGCCGCGCTACCATGCAAGGGAGACCGCCGTGCGCCGCGCCGGGCTGGAGCATGCCCATGTGGTGATGGGTTCGGCAACGCCGTCGGTGGATGCTTCTTACGCCTGCGAGACGGGAGCGTACGCGCTGTTCCGGATGGATGCGCGGTACGGAAATGCAGCACTTCCGTCCGTATGGATCGCGGATATGCGGGAAGAATTACAGATGGGAAACCGTTCGATTCTGTCCGGAAAACTGCGGGAAGAGATCGAAAAACGGCTTGAAAAAAAGGAACAGGTTGTACTGTTTCTGAACCGCAGAGGCTATGCGGGCTTCGTCTCGTGCCGTGCATGCGGCCATGTGATGAAATGCCCGCACTGCGATGTATCACTGACAGCACACAATAACGGAAAGCTCGTCTGCCATTACTGCGGTTATGAAACACCGCAGGTACATGCGTGCCCGTCGTGCGGTTCCCCGTACATCGGCGGCTTCCGTGCCGGCACACAGCAGATCGAGCAAAACGTGAAAAAGCTGTTTCCAAAGGCACGCGTTCTTAGGATGGACGGCGACACGACAAAAACGAAAAACAGTTATGAAGAAATCCTGTCCTCATTTGCGGCGGGGAAGGCCGATATCCTGATTGGAACCCAGATGATCGTAAAAGGCCACGATTTCCCGAATGTCACGCTGGTGGGAGCGCTGGCGGCGGATCTCTCCCTGAATGCAGTCGATTACCGTGCCGGGGAGCGTACGTTCCAGCTGCTGACGCAGGCAGTCGGCCGCGCCGGAAGAGGCGAAAAGCCGGGAATGGCAGTCATTCAGACGTACCATCCCGAACATTACAGCATTCAGACGGCGGCAGAGCAGGATTACGGGACATTTTACGAGAAAGAAATGGACTACCGCCGTCTGATGGGATATCCCCCGGCGGCGGAGCTTCTGGCGATCCACGGAGCCGGGGAGGATGAAGCGCATCTGACGCAGGCGATGGAATACATTCGCAGATATCTCATCCGCATCCGGGGAAACCGCGAAGTCCAGATCATCGGCCCGGCAAGTGAGGCAGTGTCGAAAATCAATGACCTGTACCGCATGGCCGTGTATGTACGCGCGCCGCAGGAAGAGGTGCTGGCAGGGCTGCGGGAAAAACTGGAGCGGTATATCGAGATTAACAAAGGCTTCCGTACCGTTTATTTACAGTTTGACTTCAGCAGAAAGTATTAGTTTTTTCATACTGTTTACACATAGATTATTTATAATAGAAGAGCAAAAGAAAGGAAAAGAATTATGGCAATCAGAGAAATCAGAGTCGTAGGCGACCGCGTATTAACGAAAAAATGCAGACCGGTGGAGAAGATGACACCAAGAATCAGCGAGCTGATCGACGACATGTTTGACACCATGTATGAGGCAAACGGTGTCGGCCTTGCCGCACCGCAGGTCGGCATCTTAAAGAGAATCGTAGTCATGGATGTGGATGGAACCCCACATCTTCTGATCAATCCGGAAATCCTGGAGACTTCTGGAAGCCAGACAGGAGCAGAAGGATGCTTAAGCCTTCCGGGAAAATCCGGTACAGTAACCCGTCCGAATTACGTAAAGGTAAGAGCACTGGACCGCGACATGCAGCCGTTTGAACTGGAGGGAACAGAACTTCTTGCCCGCTGCATCTGCCACGAGTGTGATCACCTCGACGGACATATGTATACAGAAAAAGTAGAAGGCGAACTCTGGGACAACACGTACGATGAGTATGAGGAGTACGAGGACGAAGAGTAAGTCTTAAAATAAAGGAGATGACTTCAGATGAAAGTGGTATTTATGGGAACCCCGGATTTCTCCGTGGGAACACTTGAGGCACTCGTGGAGGCCGGTTATGAGATCACAGGCGTTGTGACCCAGCCGGACAAACCGAAGGGCCGCGGAAAACAGATGATGCCGACACCGGTGAAAGAGGCAGCCGAAAAACACGGCCTTCCGGTCTATCAGCCGCGCCGCGTGCGGGATGCAGAGGCGATCGAGGAGATCCGGAAAATGGAGCCGGATGTGATCGTTGTCGTTGCATTCGGCCAGATTATTCCAAAAGAGATTTTGGACATGCCGAAATACGGATGCATCAACGTTCATGCCTCCCTGCTTCCGGCTTACCGCGGAGCAGCGCCGATCCAGTGGGCTGTCATGAACGGCGATGAAGTGAGCGGCGTAACCATTATGAAGATGGATGAAGGCCTCGACACAGGCGATATGCTGACGAAAGTGGAAGTTCCGCTTGCAGCAGATGAGACCGGCGGCAGTCTCTTTGACAAGCTCGCCGCAGCCGGAGCAAAACTTCTGGTGGAGACACTTCCAAAACTTGAAAAAGGCGAAGTGACACCGGAAAAACAGCCGGAGATAAGCACTACAGAGTATGCGCGGATGATCAAAAAAGAAGACGGAAAGATCGACTGGACGAAGAGTGCCGTTGAGATCGAACGTCAGATCCGTGCGATGAGCCCGTGGCCGAGTGCTTTTACAAAAGTAAACGGAAAGAACCTGAAAATCTGGGATGCCAAAGTCATTGCCATGTTCGGCGGCGATCTGTTTTCGAAAATTCCGGGACAGAATCCGACGAAGAGTGCCGGAAAAGTCTGGGTGGCAGATGAGACAGGTCTCCATGTAAAGACGGGAGACGGCATTCTGGTGATCGAGGAGCTGCAGCTCGAAGGAAAGAAACGGATGAAAACCGCCGATTTCCTGCGCGGCTATGCGATCGAGCCGGGTACCAGACTTGGCGAATAAAAGAGAAAAAGCAACCTGAAGTTAAGGCGGGGAACTGCACAGCGGTGTGATGGCTGCTGTGCCTGAGAAAAAAGGAGAAAAACGATATGGGACTTTTTTATGACAGTACGTATCTGCTGGTGATTCTTGCCGCACTGATTTCCATGGCGGTATCCGCCCGCATGAACACGATTTTCAGCAAATATCAGACCGTCCGCTCGTACAGCGGCATGACGGGACGCGAGGCGGCGATGCGCATTCTGCATCAGGCCGGCATCTACGATGTGACCGTCCGCCACGTATCCGGTAAACTGACCGACCACTATGATCCGCGGACAAAAACCGTGAATTTATCGGATGCGGTTTACGATTCAACCTCGGTCGCAGCGATCGGCGTCGCAGCGCATGAGTGCGGCCATGCCGTACAGCACAATACGGATTACGTGCCGCTGAAAGTAAGAAGCGCCATTGTTCCGGCAGCGAACCTTGGATCCCAGCTTTTCTGGCCGCTGTTCCTGATCGGACTGATTTTCAGCCTTCCGATGCTGGTGAAAGCCGGTATCTGGCTGTTTGTGCTGGCACTGGCATTCCAGGTGGTAACACTTCCGGTCGAGTTCGATGCGTCGAGAAGAGCATTAAAAATGCTCAGTGAGGGCGGTATGGTGACAGAGACGGAACACGACGGGGTCAAGAAAGTACTCTGGGCTGCAGCCATGACATACGTGGCAGCCGTAATCGGTTCCTTGCTGCAGCTGCTCCGGCTGCTGGTTTTATCCGGAGCATTTAGGAGAAACGATGACTGATACAATCAATACAAGAGAGCTGATTATGAACATTCTGCTTGAGATGGACAGGGAGAAAACGCCCTGCCATCTTGCTGTAAGGGACGCCCTCGATAAATACCAGTTCCTGCCGCGGCAGGACCGTGCGTTTATCAAGCGGGTCTGCGAGGGAACCGTGGAATACGGTATCCAGAATGACTACATCATCAATCAGTATTCCAAAATCAAGATCAACAAATGCAAGCCGGTGATTCGTGCGATCTTACGGATGTCGGTGTACCAGATCCGTTTTCTTGACGCAGTACCGGATTCGGCAGTCGTCAATGAGGCGGTGAAACTGGCGGAAAAGAAGCATTTTTACAACTTAAAGGGCTTTGTCAACGGTGTTCTGCGCACGATTGTGCGGGAGAAGGATCATCTGCCGATACCGAAGGAGAACAATACTACGCAGTATCTTTCCGTGAAATACTCCATGCCGGAATTTCTGGTTGAGGAGTTCGTATCCCAGTACGGAAAAGAAACGGCAGAAACGATGATGGCGGATTTCCTGAAAGAAAAACAGGTGACGATCCGTATCAACCGCTGGAACAATACGATCGAGGAGACGAAGAAAAGCCTGGAAAGCCAGGGGGCAGAGCTGGAAAAAGCGCCGTATCTTGGCGAGGCGTTCTATTTGAAAAACTTTGAGACGATCGCATCACTGAATGCCTTCCAGGAAGGCCGGTTCCAGATTCAGGATGTGAGCTCCATGATGGCGGCGCATCTGGCGGATCCAAAGCCGGGTGACCAGGTGCTGGATCTCTGCGCGGCACCGGGCGGAAAGAGCCTCCATGCAGCAGATAAAATGAGAAATCAGGGATGCGTGGAAGCGCGTGATCTCACCGAATACAAGGTCGATCTGATCCGGGAAAATGTGCAGAGAGCAGGTGTTTCCTGCGTCGTGCCGAAGGTAAAAGATGCGGAACAGCTCGATGCGGAATGGATCGGAAAAGCGGACGTTGTGATTGCAGACCTGCCGTGCACCGGATACGGCGTCATCGGCAGAAAGCCGGATATCAAATATTACGCTTCAAAAGAAAAAGAAGAGGAGCTGGTACGGATTCAGCGGGCAATCCTTGCAAATGCCGCATCGTACGTAAAGCCGGGCGGCACACTGCTGTACAGCACATGTACCGTCAACAGAAAAGAAAACAGCGAGAATGCCGCATGGTTTCTGGAACAGTTCCCGTTTGAAGCAGTCAGTCTGGATGAACTGCTGCCGGATGAGCTGAAAAGCGGAGAAACGGCCAAAGGACAGCTGCAGCTGATCCCGGGGGTACACAAGACAGACGGATTTTTCCTTGCAAAATTCCGGAAAACAGAGGAAGGACGGGCGTAACAGATGGATATTAAATCAATGACCTTAGACGAATTAAAGGACGCCTGCCAGCAGATGGGAGAAAAGCCGTTCCGTGCCAAACAGTTATACGACTGGATGCATCATCGTCTGGCGGGCAGCTACGATGAGATGACGAATCTCTCGCTTGCCTTCCGGGAAAAATTAAAGGAACAGTATCCGCTTACCTGTCTCGAAAAAGTGCAGGTGCAGGAGTCCAAAATCGACGGAACGAGAAAATACCTGTTCCGCCTTAGCGACGGCAACGTGATCGAGAGTGTCTGGATGAAGTACCACCACGGAAATTCCGTCTGCATCTCATCCCAGGTCGGCTGCCGGATGGGCTGCCGCTTCTGCGCGTCCACAATCGGCGGACTCGTGCGGTGCCTGACTCCGTCGGAGATGCTCGACCAGATTTACCGGATTTGGGAGGACACCGGGGAGCGGGTCTCCAATCTGGTTGTCATGGGAACGGGTGAGCCGATGGACAACTACGACAATCTGGTGCGCTTCGTGCGGCTGCTTTCGAGCCAGGAAGGACTCAACATCAGCCAGAGAAACATCACCGTTTCCACCTGCGGAATCGTGCCGAATATGTACAAATTGGCAGATGAGGGACTCCAGATCACCCTGGCACTTTCCCTTCATGCGCCGAACGATGAAAAGCGCCGCGAGCTGATGCCGATTGCCAATAAATATTCCATTGATGAAATTCTCGATGCATGCCGCAATTACTTTGCAAAAACAGGCCGTCGGATTACATTTGAGTACTCTCTCGTTGGCGGGAAAAATGACAGCGAAGCCGATGCAAAAGAGCTTTCCGCGCGGATTTCGGATATCAACTGTCATGTAAATCTGATCCCGGTCAACCCGATCAAAGAGCGCGATTACGTGAAATCAACGAAAAAAGTCGTAGAGAATTTCAAAAATAAACTTGAAAAATACGGAATTAATGTTACTATTAGAAGGGAAATGGGCGCCGATATTGACGGAGCCTGTGGACAGTTAAGAAAAAGTTTTATCGATAAATCAAACGAACAGCCGTAAAAAGCGGCTGTCAATACAGGAGAAAAAAGCATGAAGGTATTTTCTGCAACCGATATCGGACAGAAACGGACGATGAACCAGGATTTTGTGTTTGCCTCCGCCTCTCCGGTCGGAAACCTTCCGAACCTCTTTGTCGTTGCAGACGGCATGGGAGGCCATAACGCGGGCGATTTTGCTTCGCGTTACGGTGTTTCTGTACTGGTGGAATCTGTAAAAAGAGATACGAATTTCAACCCGGTGCGGATCATTCGGCATGGAATTGAAGCAGCAAACAGCCAGATTTTTGAGCAGGCAAAACGAGATATATCCATGGAAGGCATGGGTACGACGATGGTAGTAGCTACGGTTGTCGGCAACTATGCCTACGTTGCAAACGTAGGAGACAGCAGGCTGTATCTGGCAGCAGATGGCACGTTTGACCAGGTGACGCAGGACCATTCCCTGATCGCAGAGATGGTGCGCCTTGGAGAACTCACTCCCGAGCAGGCGCGGAATCACCCGGACAAAAACATTATTACCAGAGCAGTAGGCACACAGGATACCGTAAAGATTGATTTCTTTGACATTCAGCTTGAAGAGGGCAATCAATTGGTGATGTGCTCGGACGGCCTTTCCAACATGGTAACGGATGAGGAGATTTTCGAACTCATCTGCCGAGAAGACGGTGAGGACAAGGCGAAACGTTTAATTGATAAAGCAAATGCAAATGGCGGCAGAGACAATATCGCAGTCATTGTCGTTGAACCATTTACAAACGAGGTGAAAGAATGTTAAAAGAGGGCGTTATTTTAGGAGAACGATATGAGATCATAAGCCGGATCGGTTCCGGCGGTATGGCTGATGTCTACAAAGCAAAAGACCACAAGCTGAACCGCATGGTGGCCGTCAAGGTTTTAAAACCGGAATTCCGGGAGGATAAAACCTTTATCCGCAAGTTCCGCACGGAGGCACAGGCCGCAGCAGGACTGTCCCATCCGAATATTGTAAACGTGTACGATGTCGGGGAGGACCGCGGCGTTTACTATATCGTCATGGAGCTTGTCGAGGGAATTACTCTGAAGGATTACATTGACCGCAAAGGAAAACTGAGCGTAAAAGAGGCAACCAGCATCGCCATTCAGGTTTCCCTTGGTCTTGAAGCAGCACACAACCGCAATATTGTACACCGCGATGTCAAACCGCAGAATATCATCATTTCCACAGACGGAAAAGTAAAACTTTCCGACTTTGGTATTGCAAAGGCAACTTCTTCCAATACGATCAGTTCGAACGTTATGGGAAGCGTACATTACAGCTCTCCGGAGCAGGTGCGCGGCGGATATTCGGACTATAAGAGTGATATCTATTCCCTTGGTATCACCATGTACGAGATGGTAACCGGAAGAGTGCCGTTTGACGGCGACACCACCGTTGCCATCGCAATCAAGCATCTGCAGGAGGAGATTGAATCTCCATCCAAATATACCCCGAACCTTCCGTTCGCACTGGAGCAGATTATCTTAAAATGTACCCAGAAGAGCCCGGACCGCCGTTACAATAACATGGCGGAGCTGATCGACGACTTGAAGCATTCGCTGATGGAGCCGCAGGGCAATTTCGTAAAAGTAACTCCGTTAAGTTCTCACGCCGAGACTGTTATGGTATCCGCAGAGGAGTTAAGCCAGATCCGTTCCGGCGCAGCAGCAAAGGCAAATGCGCAGACGGCAGAGGAGCCGGCCCGCAAGCGCTACAGCAAGATCGAGGATGAGGAAGAGGACGAAGATTACAGCTACGAGGACGAAGAAGACGAGGATGAGGACGAAGAAGAGGATGACCGCGATTCCTACGATGAGGATGACGACGATTCCTACTACGACGATGACGACGACGATGACAAAGCCGGAAACAAACTCGAAAAGATCATCACAATCGGCGGTTTTGCGATTGCAGCCATCATCATCTGCATGCTGATCTACTTTATTGCACAGGCAGCCGGCATTGTCGGCGGAAAAGGACCGACCGCAGCTTCTTCCAGTTCCGCATCATCTTCGAGCAGCACGGAAGTTGTTTCTTCCAGCAGCAAAGAAGAGGAAAAAGTAACCGTTCCGGATCTGACCAACAAAACCGAGGCAGATGCCGTCGATCTGGCAAACAGCCTGAACCTTGGTGTAGTCAACGGCGGAACCGAGGCATCGGATGTCATTGAGGCAGGAAAGATCTGCCGCCAGGATCTGAAACCGGGAACGAAAGTCGATAAAAATGCAACGATTACGTATTATGTAAGCTCCGGAAAAGAAACCGTAACCATTCCGACCGGCATTGTTGGAACACAGAAAGACGCTGCAAGTGCTGCACTGACTCAGCTGGGACTGCAGGTTTCCACAACAGAGGATTTCAGCGATACCGTTGCAGAAGGCTTGGTTATTTCCGTTGACCCGTCAGAGGGAAGTCAGGTTGCGCCGGAATCTACCGTTACGCTGGTGATCAGCAAGGGATCCAAGGACGCGGAAGAAATTGCAATCCGTGATGTAATCGGCCTGGATGAGGAGACAGCAAAATCAATCCTGAGCGATTTCAATATTATTGTAAAAACAGGAACCAGCAGCAAGGTGGCCGAGGGCGAAGTCATGGAGGTTGACCCGGCAATCGGAACCAAAGTAAAGAAAGGTTCTGACGTTACGATTTATGTCAATAGCCCGAGTGCACAGCCAACGACGCCGGATGAGAATACACCGACCCCGACACCGGCAGAGCCGGGCGCAAATACCGCTACGGATGTTACCTGGTCCTGCAGCCAGACCTTAAGTGCGCCGGATCAGTATCAGGGTGGTATTGCAAAAATTGAGCTGATCCAGGATGATGGGAACGGAAACGAGACCTCCATCACCATCATGGACGGACAGGCCATTACGAGCTGGCCGTATTCTGTCAACACCAACTGGAGTGCTTCATCGTCTGCTTCTTCTACCGGAAGAATCGTCTTCTATGAGATGGATTCGAGCGGAAGTTATCAGGCAATTGCACAGTACCAATCGGTTCCGTTGAGTGAAGGGTGAGTATGACAGGAAAGATTATGAAAGGAATTGCCGGATTCTACTACGTAGACGTAGAAGAATCCGGCATTTATGAGTGCAAAGCAAAAGGAATTTTCCGAAAGGAAGGCCAGAAACCGCTCGTCGGAGATCTTGTGGAAATCGAGATTCTGGATGAAGCGGAAAAAACAGGAAATATGACCCGGATTCTGCCGCGAAAAAATGAACTGATCCGTCCGGCAGTGGCCAATATCGATCAGGCGCTTGTGATTTTTGCGCTGGAAAATCCGACCCCGAACCTGACGCTTCTGGACCGTTTTCTTGTGATGATGGAACAGCAGAACGTTCCGACGGCAATCTGTTTCAATAAAAGAGATCTTGCGGGGGAAGATTACACAGACCATCTGCGAAGCGTCTATGAGAACTGCGGTTACCGTGTCTTTACGGTGAGTGCAGCGAAAGAGCAGGGCATGCAGGAAGTGGAAGCATACCTGAAAGGGAAAACAACGGTGGTAGCCGGTCCGTCCGGCGTCGGAAAATCTTCGATCACAAACCGGATGCAGAAAGAAATCCAGATGGAGACCGGAGAGATCAGCAAAAAGCTGAAAAAAGGAAAACACACGACGCGCCATTCCCAGATGATCCCGATCGACCATGAGACGTATCTGTGCGATACGCCGGGGTTCAGCTCGCTTTATACAACCGATATGGAAAAAGAGGAGCTGAAAAACTTTTTCCCGGAATTTCATCCGTACGAAGGAAAATGCCGTTTCCTCGGCTGTATCCACGGAAAAGAGCCGGGCTGTGCCGTCAAAGAGGCACTGGAACAGGGAAATATCAGCAAAGAAAGATTTGAAAACTATACCATGTTCTATGAAGAACTGAAAGAACAGGAAAAGAGGAGATACTAGCATGAGCCGAGTATATCAGTTGGCACCTTCTATTTTATCCGCAGACTTCAACCGTCTCGGAGAACAGATCCAAAGGGTAGAGAAAGCAGAGTGCCGGTGGCTTCATATCGATATTATGGATGGAATGTTTGTACCATCCATTTCGTTTGGAATGCCGGTGGTAAAGTCGATCCGAAAAGAAAGCAGTCTGTATTTTGATGTTCATATGATGGTGGAAGAACCAGGGCGCTATATAGAAGATATTAAAAATGCGGGAGCAGATATCATTACTGTCCATGCAGAGGCATGTACCCATCTGGACCGGGTTGTAAACCAGATCAAGGAGGCTGGCTGCAAAGCAGGTGTTGCCTTAAATCCTGCTACTCCTGTATCTGTACTGGAATGTATCTTAGGTCAGGTGGATATGGTGCTGATCATGACTGTAAATCCAGGTTTTGGCGGCCAGAAGTTCATTCCTTATACATTAGAAAAGGTAAAGCAGGTGCGGGCTATGTGTGATGAAAAGGGTCTTACTATTGATATACAGGTAGATGGTGGCATCAGCGCAGCCAATGTAAGAGAGGTATTAGAAGCAGGTGCCAATGTATTTGTCGCAGGTTCTGCTGTTTTCGGTTCCGATCCGGCAGCAAGAGTAAAAGAATTTAATGAGATCTTTAAGGAATACGAGAAATGAAACGTTGTCTGATCTTGACCGGCGGGAAGCTTTCCCTTGCTTTCGCCGGTTCTTTTTTAAAGAAAAGTAAATATGAAAAAGTAATAGCTGTAGATGGAGGACTGGAAGCTGCAAAAGAGCTGGGAATCATCCCGGATGTGATCGTAGGAGATTTTGATACTGTCCGCCCGGAGATATTGTCTTACTACCGGAAAATGGAACATATCATATGGGAAGTGCATCAGCCGGAAAAAGATGATACAGACACAGAGCTTGCCATTAAGCGTGCTCTTGCCATGAACTGCAGCTATATTACGCTGTTGGGAGCTACAGGAGGAAGACTGGATCATATGATCGGGAATATCCATCTGCTGTTTCCATGCCTGCAAAAAGGCACTTATGCAGAGATTGTGGATCCCCAGAACCGTCTGTATCTTATAGATGGGGAACATATTTTCCGAAAAGATGCAGTATGGGGGAAATATATTTCCTTCCTGCCTCTTACGCAAGAAGTAAAAGGGATCACTTTAAAAGGCTTTAAGTATCCACTTACAGACCGTGATATTTTTATTGGAACCAGCCTCTGTATCAGCAATGAACTGGTGGAAGAGGAAGGTAGGATTACGTTGTCTGACGGTGTTCTGATCACGGTAGAGTCCCATGACTGATGGATCAAAAACTGGACTGGTTTAAAATGAATAAACTGGATATTTAAAACTATCCACTAAAGTGTTAGTATACCTTCTAAGTAAAAGAGCCGGATAAATAACTAACAATAAACCGGACAGAGGAGGTCAATTATGAATACAGCACAGGCAGTACATGAAGACTCAAAAACAGGGAGCAATAAAGTATATAAGATCGCTCTTACAGGACTTTTTGCAGCATTATCCTACGTGGTATTTACATTTTTACAGTTTCTTCCAGGCGGAGATGCAACATCTATTCATCTTGGAAATGCAGTCTGCGTTTTAGGTGCATTGCTTTTAGGCGGCTTTTACGGCGGTTTAGGCGGTGCTATCGGTATGACCATCGGTGATCTTTTTGATCCTAAGTATGTGTTCTATGCACCAAAGACCTTTGTTTTAAAGCTTTGTATTGGCTTGATCGCAGGTTTAGTAGCGCATCACATCGGACATATTAATGAAACAAAGGACAGTAAAAAAGTATTAACTTATGCAATTGCTGCAGCAGTCAGCGGTCTGCTGTTTAATGTGATCTTTGATCCTTTAGTAGGTTATTACTACAAATTATGGATCATGGGAAAACCTGCAGCAGATCTGACACTTGCATGGAATGTAGCAGCAACTTCTATTAATGCAGTTACATCCACCATTGCATCTGTTGTGATCTACATGCCGGTAAGAACGGCGCTGATCCGTTCTGGATTATTCGATAAATTAAAATAAATGGAGTGAAGAATGACACAATACCACCAGAAAAAAATCGCAATGATCAATGATCTTTCAGGTTATGGCCGCTGTTCTATTACAGCGGCTCTGCCTGTTTTAGCGGCACTGAAGATCCAGTGCTGTCCGGTTCCCACCTCAGTGCTTTCCAATCACACCGGTTTCCCAGTGTATTTTTTTGATGATTATACTGATAAAATGGAACCTTATATTGAAAAATGGAAAGAACTGGGATTATCCTTTGATGGCATTGTCTCCGGTTTTTTAG
>ERZ772854.1705-NODE-1705-length-19399-cov-4.781689_pt1 | contig 19399 bp, 11 predicted proteins | sample MGYA00580844_ERZ772854 | MGnify/ENA primary metagenome ERZ772854 (study PRJEB29015, sample SAMEA2737727) | human gut metagenome | biome: human gut; feature: human-associated habitat; material: faeces | place: China | collected 2012 ...
GTCTGAGTAAGACACGGCCGGAAGGCAATGCATCGGACAGATGAAGCAGGAAAGAAGACAGAATGGAAGGTGCAACCGGGTCGCAAGACTAGAAAAGCCTGACGGACTGTTGGAAGCCCGTGGCTTCAGTCATGGGTTCTTCACGATAATAACGATGACAGCAGCGAAGAAAAAGAAACGAAATTCCTTTTCCTTAACCTTAAAACAACTGGTGGTAAAGCCATCATATCAGAAGGAAAAGACCAGGAGCAGACCATCCGCCTGGATGAAAAACAGGATGGCAGTGAGTATATAGACGTGTATGACCAGAACGGCCTGCTTGTCTCAAGCGAGAATGCAGCAGAGAGTGCTTACATGTACGTATACGAAGCGGAAGCTGACAATATCGTGAGTGTCAAAGCCGAGGCAGATGACGGGTATGTCATTAACCTGTACGAGCTTGTAGACGACGACACGAGCAAGCCCGAAGAAACCGGGTTTGACGAAAAGGTTACGTCTTTTATGTATCCAACCTTTGTTAATGCGGATAAGACAATAACGATTGGGTTTGAGAAGACAGAGACCCCTGAAGACGATATTACAGTTGAGGAAATAAAAGCAGAAGACAAGAAAGATACTCAGGAAGACTTGGCCGATGACCTGACCGTTAACGACGAAAATAGCGAAGACGGAGAAACAGACGGCGAAAAGGATAAGACTGAAAATGACTTGTCTGGCGATTTGACAGTTAATGATACCGTTGAGGACGTTGATAAGACAGCAGATGCTGAAGGTACTGGTACTGAAACTGAGGGTACTGAAGCCGGAAGTGAAACGGCGGAAGATGATGCTGACGCAGACGACAAGATGGGAGACTTGACTGTTAATGACGACATTGGAATTGACGGAAGCAGCAGTGAAGATAAAGCTGTTGTGGATGGAGAGGAAGATAGCGAGCTGGAAAACTGCGAAGCTGGTACTGTTGATAGCGAAGATAAAAACGAAAGTGTTGTCCTCGACGGAGAAACAAGCTTTATTGACGACAACGGAAACGAGATTTCAACAGAGCTTGTAACCGGACAGGAGATTGATGAAGCAGCAGAAACAGCAGCTGATGAAGATTACTATGAAACAGAAAACGCTGTTCCTACACGCGAAGGGTATCCTGACGGATACTCAGAAGTACTGTCAACAGAGACTGTAGCTCAAAAAGACACATATTTTACAGCAGAAAGTTATCATAAATATGACAATACAACAGTGACTGTTATATCTGCCGATGAGTTTAATCCTGAAACATGGACAGATGGAGACACATTTGAAATTCAATACAAAGAAGTTATGAATGATGACCCTGATTATTTCTGGTATGATGACGTAACTTATGTTGTTGTTGAAGACCCTGAAAAAGCCACTGTTAAATCAGCTGAATGTGATAAGATTATACCGGATTGGGTTCCAGACAATAGCGTACTTGGAGTACCTAAACTTGCAGGAACTGTTATACCGGGCCTTACATACACCGTGCAGAAAGACGACCAGACATGGTCTCTTGGCAGTGTTGCAAATGGATATGATACTGGACGTTTTCGTACTACTGTAGAAGATGACGGCGGATTTGATATTTCAAAAACTGGTTCATATACGGTTAGATATCAGGTTTCTTACTTCTTGTTAAAAGAATATACCTGGTATGTAGATACAACTATCAATGTTGTTGATGAAATTTCTACTAATAGCAGAATCGAAGTATTAAACGACAGTTTAAAAGTTACATCAAACGGCCAGCTTATTGAGTATGGTCAGCTGTTTCAAACAAAGGAATCAGAGGTAACGTTTACAGTAGAAGCCCAAAACGAGATTATGTATAACGAAATCGCTCCAGTTGTTAAAATTATGAATGCGGATGGAGAAGCTAAGGATATTTTACCTATATCTGAGAGCAATGGAATTTACACATACACAATCACTAATCTGTCTGATGGAGATGTTGTTACAATCGATGATACTGCTAATAGTTGTACTTTTCTTATGGGAAAAGGATACAGCGGTGCATGGAAAAACGTCACGGAAGTTGACGTAAACAAAGACAATATTTCGGACATTGAAGAACTTTTGCATACAGTAAATAAATCTGATGTTGAAGACATCTCAACATATGCAGCTTCATCAAAGTCATTTGGAGCGGTTGGAGTTGGTTATGACGTAACTAGTGAAGCTTCAAATGCGTATAATGGTGGAGGCCACATTAACGGCGTTAGTGTTAAAATTAATTCAACCGGCCGGACAAATATTTATAATTGGGTCAAAGGGCTCAGTAATACATACGACTCGGCGACGTTAGCAAGATTTAAAACATGGCTTTCTGATTTGGAAATTGACGCTGGTTGCGTTTCTTCTTCTAATCAAGCTGGATGGCATGATAAAAATGATTACGCATGGTATATTACAGGAAAAGCGGATTATGATACATCAACAAAAAAATTAACCGTTACACTAACGGCTGACGGAAATACTTACCAAACAGATAATTATCAGCATCTACAAGGTGATGACAGCTTCACTGGTGCCGCTGGCTCTTGTACTATTACTATTAATAAAAGAATGACAAACCAGGATTGGTGCTCAAGATGGTATCGTATCAGCATGACAGCACAATTTTCATTGTACAATTCAAAAGGAACAAAGATTAAAACAATCAGCCTTAAAAATTCTGACACTGATGTTACTGCAAAAACTGCAAAAATTACCGGATTAGACCCCGGAAAGTATACATTAAAAGAAACATATGCGTGTAGAGGATGTGTTATCAATGAAACAACATATCCAATTACATTAAGTAAAACAAATCCAAACTGGAGCCCATCAAAATCAACAGAAAAAACCGGAATATCAGGAAATTATATTTTGAATTACAATTACTACTATGCAGGAATTGTTTTGAAAAAGCTGGATGGGTCAACAAATGAACCGTTGGCTGGGGCTTATTTTAAGATTGAGTATAAACCAAACTCCACAAGCTCAGCTGAAGCTACATGGTACGCAAGAACAGACTCTAATGGCGAAATTATACTTGATAATAAACATATTTATTCAAGCTATACTTTGCCGAGTGGAAAGACTGTGTCGTCTGACAAGGCCCCATTAAATGCTGCTGGTGACGCTGTTTTACCAATTGGATGTTTAACTATTACAGAAGTTGAAGCTCCTGATGGATATAAGCTTGACAAGACTCCCGTAACAGTTGGATTAAAAGCAGTTAATGATACTACAAGAGTTCTAACCTATAACGTACCTACATTCAAAAACACCCCAGGCACTGGAGATTTCCAGCTGAACAAGAAAATATACCATCCGTCAAACTTTGCTTCAAAAACACCGAGACTGTATATTAACACTCAGTTTAAGATTTATTCAGACTATGATACTGCAACAAAGACATGCTCTGGATTAGTTAAGACGGTGGCTGTTTCTGCTAACAATACAGATGATACATCATATTCTGTCATGGTAGAAGGATTGAAACCTGGTAGATATTATCTGCAGGAATCAAAACGTAACCCTGGAACCGTACAGAATACGAATACGTATTATTTTGATATAATAGCAGGAAAGACGATAAACAAATTCACAAACGTTGAGACCGGAAATTCCGGAACGGCAGTTGCGAATAACCCGTTCAGATTAACAGGAAAAATGTTTTCAAAAACAGACCCAAATGGAAGACCTCTTTCAGGAGCAACTTTCAAAGTTGTTTATTCTCCATTAGAGCCAGAGGATGGATATAATCCTATGTACACATGGTATTTCGAGACTGATTCAAACGGTGAAGTTTTATATGACAGCAACCATTATGTTTCAAACTTTAATGGAAGCTGGAGTGATGACCCGTTGAAACTTGATGACGGAACCTGGGCAATTCCTTCCGGTTCTTTATGGGTAACAGAAGTTAAGGCTCCGGCCGGATATAAGCTTGATACTCAGACACATTCAATCAAACTGACAGGACGTCTGGATAGCAATGGAGTTTACACGATTCCAGACCTGGAAGCTGAAGACTTAACTATCATTGAATACCCGGATGGCTGGAACGTTGATTTGATGACTAAGAAAATGGATGCAGCAGATGGAACTCCGTTAAGCGATGCTGTATTCGGAATCTATAGTGACAGAAACTGTAACAACTTAATCGCAAGACTTACATCTGACAGAGATGGTTACACTGGAACTTACAGGATGGAGTTTGACGGAGACGTCAACAGCACTACTGTATATTGCCGTGAGATAGAAGCGCCAGAAGGATATCAGAGAAATGATACTATATATCATTTAACTTTAACAAAAGCAAATGATGATGGCCAGACCAGAACATTTGGAGAAAATGGTATCAATGGACTTGGTGTGTATGACGAGAAGGTTTCTGAAAAATGGAGATTACGTTATAGAGTAAAGAAGGTTGATGGCAATGGAAAACCTGTAAAAGGAGTTGTATTTGATATTTACGATAATAAAGATTGCATTAATTCAATTGCTACTCTTGAAACAAATGACGATGGATACACAGATATTGAAACAATTCAGCAAATAGATGGAGATGTTGATTCATATACATTATATTGTAAAGAATACAGTGCTCCTGCTGGATATATCTTTGATTCAACTAAGAAATACACATTAACATGGAACCGCTCTACATATGAAGCATTAAAAAACAGAGGAGACGAATCTGGCGAATTGCAGACATTTGGTGGAGATAGAGGTATCGTGAACTTAACTCCGACAGCTTCACCGACACCAGTAATCACACAGCCGGTAACACCGACTCCAAGCAATTCACCGACTCCGACACCGACAAGCACTCCGACGCCGACACCGACAAATACACCTACTCCAACACCAGTAATCACACAGCCGGTAACACCGCCCCCAAGCAATTCACCGACGCCAACACCGACAAGCACTCCGACGCCGACACCGACAAATACACCTACTCCAACACCGACGAATACACCTACGCCGACATCAACTCCAATACCAACGCCGACGGATGAACCGCCGACACCTGGAACCGGATATGTCTACGTAAAGAAGACGTCAAGAGCAGGACAAGACCTTATGGACTTAGATGGATATTCACTGAAAGGTGGTAAATTCTCAGTTACAGGTGGTGGATTTACCGGTACCTTAACAACTGAAGAGAATGGTATTTCAAATCACTTACAGCTTCCGAATAATGCATATCAGGCAGCTGTAGCAAATGATTATGAGGATACCGGTCGGGCAGTAGTGGATGAAACAACAATTGCACCTTTAGATGATGCGCTTGCAACAGACGAAACGTCTGATGAAACTGCATATACTGATATGGAAGATGTAGATACTACATCTGACAACATCTCTGACGACGTAGTGAATACAAACAATGCGATTTCTGAAGATGTAGATGCATTACTTGATGCTGATTATTCTGATTCTTCTGATGAAGTAATTGATAATATCGATGAATACACCGGAGATGATGAGGGTATCGCCAATATGGCTTTGAATCCAAAAATCACAAGCTATAAAGTAACTGAAATAGAAGCTCCTCTTGGACATAATAATTATGGAGTAACAAAATCGTTTTCTGTAACAATGCCTCAGGACAAAGACCGTGTAATTGAAGTACAGTTTTCAGATGACCCGAAAGTCTTAGACAGCCGTATGACTATCAAGAAATTAAGTGCAAAAGGAAACCCGATTTCCGGCACCATATTCAAGGTAGAATACATTGACGACTTTAATGGAAATTCTGATAATGTAAAACGTACATGGTATTTACAGTCTGACGCAAATGGTATTGTAAGATTTGATGACAACCATGTTGTAACAAGCTTAACACAGTATCGTTCAGATGAGTTCTTCAAATTTAACAACAATATTGTTCTTCCTTATTACGGACAGTTGAGATTTACAGAAGTAAGTACTCCTGCTTCATATGTTTTGAACAGCGAGCCATTCGTAGTAAATCTTGCAGATGCACAAAATGGTTCTACCGTTGACCTGTCAAAGACAGTATACAACGACCTTGAACCTGCAAAGGTACAGCTTACAAAATATAAAGATGACGGTTCACCGCTTGCTGGCGTTGAATTTGAACTGAAATTTGTAAAAGAATCTGAAACAGCAACAAAGAACAAGAGCGAGAGCTTTAGCCGCCTGTTGAATGTTGGTGAAACTACAACAGCAACAACTGACGCAGATGGAAAAATCGCATGGGAAAATCTTGACCAGGGTGATTATGAAATCAGAGAGACGAAGACTGTTGATGGATGTGCATTGCTGACAGACGTAATCAAGGTAACACTTCCGTTACAGCTGACTAAAGATGAAGCTGACTCATACGGAAATGTAAACAAAGACCTTGCAAAAGAAGATACAAACTATACGAAAAAATGGTATTTCTTTGATTGCAAGTATGAAATCAAAAACAATCAGGTATTCTTAATGCCGATGACCGGTTCTGATGGAACCTGGATGTATGGCTTTGTAGGATTTGCCGCAATTGCGTTTACTGGATGCTTATATTTACTTCTTGACGAAAAGAAGAAAAATAAGAGGAAACATAGACGGAAAAGAAGATAAATCTGAAAAAGCTGAAAGATAAAGGTAACAACAGAACAAAAAAAATAAAAAACAACGCATCGCAAGATGCGTTGTTTTTTTGTGTTTAAGATTCGGAAATTGGCGTCCAGGTGGCGATTATCTCTAGCACTCTTTTCTGAACTCTAAATTTAGTTATTATAGATTCGTGATATGTCCAACCACTAAAGGTGTATCCCTCTTTCACAGGAGTTTCAATTGTAGAAATGTCCATGTCTCTTCCAACTGGCTCTACAATTGATACAAGATTGCTATTATTGCTTATAAATAATCCTCCATTTGCATTAAAATTAACAGTTCCCTTTAAATCCGGATTTGATGAAAAGTCCTGAACCCATAACCACTGCCCGGTGATTGGGCTTTTACATACACCAACCCCGATATGTGTAATGCTCTGCTGCATCATTGTTGCTTTATGTCCAGAGCTGTTCATCCACGCTCTGACAACTGCTTCTGGGGTTTTCTGGCCTGCGGCGATATTCTCTCCTCCGTCACAAGCTACTCCGTTTTCATATAATGCTGTACTACTGTCTGTTCCGTCTGGTCTCGTATGAGAGAATTTTCTTGTAATCTCTTCAGCTCTGACCATCGCGGCTCTCTGAAGCCCTGCGTGATACTGTAACGGTGAACGTCCTGCTTTAACTCTCTCGATGTTTGTCAATCTGATAACCTCGGAGGCCATCTCCTCAACACTCATCTCCGGTTCTGGACTCGGTGTAGGAGTAGCGGTAGGAATCGGCGTTGCGGTTGGTGTAGGTGTTGCCGGTTTCTCTGTCGGTGTAGCAGTAGGAGTCGGGGTTACCGGCTTCTCAGTAGGTTCCGGCGCCTTTGTAGGTTTTGGAGTAACTGGCTTCGGTGTAGCTGTCGGTGTAGGAGTTGCTGGCTTTTCGGTAGGCTTCGGAGTCTCTGTTGGGTCTGGAGCCTTTGTAGGTTTCGGAGACGGTGTTGCGGTAGGAGTTGGAATCACCGGTTTTTCTGTTGGCTCTGGTTTCTCAGTAGGTTTTGCTGCATTAGCCGGAACCTTGACGGAAACTCCGTCCTTGTCGTAGCTTCCTTTCGTCTTCTTGCCGCTGTAATAACTGCGTACCATATAGGTATTGACTTCACCTTTTTTGTAAGCTGCATCTTCATATGATAATGAATTTTTCAGTGCCAGCATTTTCCACTTACCGTTATCTTTACGGTATACAAGATATTTGTCAGCGCCTGCTGCCTTATCCCATGTCAGTGTTACAATACCGTCTTTATATGCAGCTTTAATGTTTGTTACCATTGCCGGCTTGGTATAAGCCGTAAGGCCTTTCTTATTGTAAGACCCTGATTTTTTGGTCTTCTTATTATAAGCCTTTACGGTATAGGTATATTTCTGGCCTACAACGATTGGATACTTCTTGGAAGAAGTGTGAGTGTAGCTGCTTTTGGAATTGTCAAGCGTTTTGATTTTTGTCCACTTTTTCGTTCCTTCTTTCTTATAGTAAACGATGTAATGAGTGGCGCCTGATGTCTTTTTCCATTTGACATTGATTTTGTTGTAAGTCGAAGCTGAAATGCTGCTAAGCTTAACCGTTCCGGGTGCAGATGCAGCCTGAATGGTTGCCGGCAGCAGCATAACTGCCAACATAAACAGCAGGCAGAGAAACAATCTTCTTTTTTTCATAAACAGAATCCTCCTTATATGGCTGATTATAGTACCGAAAAATAGTAAAGTCAACTAACAAACATCCAGGACATTGGCCTGAATACTGACAGTTCCCTGCCATTCATTTAAGTCCGGATAATACAACATTTTGAAATCATTGAGCTTACCATCCTGATTCAAGATCCGCTCTTTTTCTTCAATGTCATGAAAACAGACACCGTTCCTGCATACAGCACTGTTAAAGGCGATCTTCAGAACATTTTTGTTTTTTCCAATGATCTGTGCCTGGCTTGCACTGACATTTTGCTGGGCAAATACAGGTTTTTCATTTCCTTTACCAAAAGGCTCCAGGATATCCAGCTGTCTGATAAACCATTCTGTCAGATAATCTACCGGCATAACCACATCAATCATGACTTTTGCTACAAAATCCGCTTCCGTCAATCCGCAGCGCACATTCAGCTGTTTCCGGAACTCTTCCAGGTTTTCTTTTTTTAAGGACAGACCGGCAGCCAACGGATGTCCGCCAAATCCCAGCATCAGGTCTCTGACTTCTGACAGTTTTTCAAACATTGAATAAGCTTCAATGGAACGTCCGGAACCTTTCAAAAAGTCCCCATCCCCATTGGTCAAAACAATTGCAGGCTTGTTATATCTTTCCCTTACTTTTCCGGCAATGATCCCGGCAATACTCTCATGAATCCCCGGAATGTAAACGACCAGTACTTTATCATTCTTCATTTCTGTGTCAACGATACGGAAAGCATCTTCCATTCCGGACTTTGTAAGGTCCTGACGCTCCACGTTCAGCTTACGCATCTCTTCCGCCTTATCCAGAGCCTTTTTATGATCCGTTTCCATCAAAAGGTTAAATGCTTCGTTAGCCGTATCCAGACGTCCTTCTGCATTGATACATGGTCCGATCTTAAACCCGTAGTCATAGGATTTCAGTATCTTATCCTTCAGTCCCAGAACTTCCATCAGTGCCTGCATCCCGACATTGTTGGTTATCTGCATTTTTTTCATACCTGCTTTCACGATCGCCCGGTTGTCTTTCTGGAGATCCATGACGTCACAAACAGTACCCAGTGATGCCATTTCCAGAAAATCCGAATTCCTGAACTCATCTTCCATCCCGAATCTCTTATACAGGCGTCCCATAAATTTCCATGCAACCACTGCTCCGCAGATTTCCTTAAACACATGGTCTTCCGGACGTTTGGGGTCGATCACAGCATCCGCGGCAGGAAGGATATATCTTCTACCATCCGGCTCCTGGACAAACGGGACTTCATGGTGATCCGTCACAACCACAGTCATCCCAAATTCTTTGGCCAGACTGACTGCCTCCGCAGCAGCAATCCCGTTGTCACAGGTCAGGATGACTTCCACTCCGTCTTCCCTGGCTCTGCGGATGGCGTTCTCATGAAGCCCGTAACCGTCTTTAATACGGTGCGGGATGAACTTGTCACATTTTGCATGAAGCCCGATCAGACCCTTGTAGAGAATGTAGGTACTGGTTACGCCATCCACATCGTAATCGCCTATGATGCGGATATGCTTTCCGGCTGCTATTGCATCCTGAATGATGCTGACACCCTTTTCCATATCCGTCAGTTCTGAACCATCGGATACCTTTGACAGATCTGCTGCAAGAAATACCCGGATATCTTCTTCCGTTTCCACTCCGCGGTCAGCAAGGATCTTGATGATCGCAGGGTGGATGCCTAATTTATTGGATAACTCACGATCTATTTTTTTATTCTTATAAAACCATTTACTCATATGACTCACCTCGCTATCAGTTTTCTTATTCTTATTATACAGGATATTTTTTAATAGTGCTGTGGTACGGGGATCCTGCAATGGAAAAAGCAGGACCTGTATCCCAGGCCCTGCTTACTGTACCAGATCTCGATACGTTTTATTTTCTTCTCAGCAGAAAAAACAGATCTCCGTCCAAAGTACCATGATAGCTTTCCTCGGACAATGCTCCTCCCACTAACATATCCGAATCCAGGTCTTCATCCGGCTCTGTTACTTTCCCGGTAAGGTCTTCCGAACCGGTATATCCGTATCCGTCAACCAGCCAGATTGCATCATCTTCTGCGTCACCTGTTTTTTCCACTGCAAAAGTATAGGTTCCATCACCTTTGGCATCCCAGCAGATCACATTGCTGTCAGGAAGATTTTCGGACAATCCTTCCGATAAACAGATATCCTCCCCTTTTTGTACCGCTTCGTCCAGACTGTCATATGCCCTGTATCCGTCGGTCAGTTTTCCATACCCGGTTACAAATTTGCACCCTTTTGGGAGAAGTACCTGGACACTTCCGGAACCCTGGTTTACAACCGCTGTATATTGGACAAAATCATAGTCGTTTCCGCCAATTTCTTCCTGAAAAGTATAGCTGTACAGGGAAACCGGGAATTCATCTGGATCTTCATCTCCATCGTTACAAGAATCCTCTTCATCCAGGGTTCCCTCATCTCCAAAATAAGCACCGATCATGTGATCCAGCTGTTCATCGGAAAGGTCCCCGACATGTTCTTTGATAAACTGTTCTTTTACCCCTCTTTCTGAATGCTCTTTCAAGTAATCCTCCCAGATACTGCTCTTATTGCTGCTTTCTGTTTTAGTCAGTTCAGGCATTCTTCCTGCATACACCATCGCACTTTCCATACTTCCAATCAGAACACCTGCCAGAACGACCATCATTATTTTTTTCTTCATAAAATCTCCTTTCTACTTTTTCTGTAATATGCAGAAATCTAATTTTTTCTACTTATCAATCCAGCTGCCATCTACAGCCATTTCTTTTCTCCACGCTTCGGACCTTTACTCCAAAACATGAAAGGATACCGCTGGCTTTAATTCCTACCTCCTTTTTTCTTAATAATATGCCAAAACACACCTCTCCTTTTACCACACGAAAAAAACGCATATTTTCCATGCACCAACTACGAAAGGAGAAAAAAATGAACATCAATCTACCAAAGTACAACCAGACGGTATATGCAGAACTTCTGCAGGCTATGGTCTGGAACAACAAATGCGCCTTATGCGCTGCAACAGGAACCGGCAAGAGCTACATTGCCGCAAAATTTGTCCAGGAGGCAGTAATAGAGCAGGATACACTCATTCTGGTCCCATTCCGGGCAAGTGCAAAGATCTGGAATACGCTTCTTCCTCAGGCAACAACCATGACCTACCAGGGGCTGCTATACAACAGACCTGAGCTTGCAAAATATAAGCTGATCATCTGTGATGAGATGCACCATCTTGGTGCGGATGAGTGGGGAAAGGTTTTTAACGAACTAATGGAAAATTATCATGGAAAGCTTCTCGGGCTTACCGCCACACCGATCCGTTTCCTGGATGGAAACCGGAACATTGCAAAAGAGTTCTTTGACGGAAATGACATACAGGGTGTACAGCTTTCGGAAGCCATCCAGAAAAAGATCCTTCCAACTTTTGAGTATGTAACTGCCTTGTACGATCTTCCCGAAAGCAAAGGAAACAACGAACTGACAGAAAAACTGTACAGCCGTCTGGATTTCCTGCGAAATGAATACTCTTTCCAAAATATCCTTAGAAAACATCTTGCAGGCAGGCATCCTGTCAAGGCGATCGTCTTCGTGGATTCCATCCAGGAGATACCCAAAGTCATGGATTCCTGCAGGGAGATCTTCCCGGATGCTGTTCATCTGGACGCACATTCCAAATATTCAGGAAAGGAAAATGCCGAAACCTATGAACAGTTCGAGAACATCAACGGGGACTGCTTCCTGTATGTTGTAGACATCCTGAACGAAGGCATTCATCTTTCTGGAGCAAACACAGAGATCATGTTCCGCCGTACCCGCTCTCCCATCGTTTACCTGCAGCAGCTTGGAAGGATCCTTTCTGTCAGCAACGCTGAGAACGATGTTATCATTTTTGATTTTGTTGCGAACCACATGAACATGCGGGAATATACAAAAATGCAGAATGATACCGTATCAAGACTTTCTTTCGATATCGGGGATCCACGCCGACAGATTGTGCAGTATGATTACGCCCTGGAGGAATTAGAACTCCTGGAAAAACTGCATCAGCTGGAAAATAATCTCTGGACAACGGAAGAGGATGATCTTATGAAAAAGTATTATGAGAAAGGAAAAGGGATCGATCATCTGCTTACTATCCTTCCAAACCGGACACGCATCTCCATCATCCACAGAGCAAAGATCCTTGGACTGGCAGGCATCCGCAGAAAATATTCCGAAGAGTTTAAGGATGATATCAAGAAATATTATTGTCAGAAAAATGGAATCGACCTCATCCTTCAGAAATATCCCGGATACACCCGCGCAGGTATCACCAACATTGCTAACAGGATGGGACTTACCTTTCGGGACAGCCAGCCATGGACAGCAGAAGAAGACGAGCTCTTGAAGCAAAACGCTTCTCTTTCCATTTCGGAACTTCTTAAGATATTCCCGGACCGCACAAAGGCAGGCATCACTGGAAGAAAGCACAATCTTGGGATCACAAATCGAAGCATGCATACCTGGACAGAGGAAGAGATCTCCATCCTTAAAGCGAATGCAGACCTCACGTCAAAGGAAATCCGCAGCAGATTTTTCCCGGATCTGACCATAAGCAATATCAATTCTGCCAGACGTAAGTATGACTGCCGCAAGGACAGAAGCTGGAAACCGGAAAAGATCGAACGCTTTTGTGCACTGTACAGCAAAGGCGGATGGAACGCCGTAAAGAAAGATCCTGAGTTTTCAGATATGAGCAAAAAGGCCATCAACGGTGCTGCCCATCGATACAATGTCCGCTCCGCAGCATCACACCCCACAACCTGGACTGAAGAGGAAAAGGACATCTGCAGGGAATGGCTTGCGATACCGGAAAAAGAAAGACCTCCGCGGAGAGAATTAGCCAAAAGGATCCCGGCTCACTCAGAAAACGGGATCAAGGATATGTGCCGCAGACTTAAGACAGATTGATAGCAGGAGATACTTCTCTCCTGCCGAAAAAAAACCGCCCAAACGGACGGCTTATTTGTTGTACTTCCAGATTTTTTTGATCTCTTCTTTTCTAAGCTCCCAGAAAGTTGCCTGCACATGAGGAGCCTGATCGATCTCGAATACCCTGTACCAGGACTCTTTCTTGAATTTTTCCTTTCCTTCCATATCCGGATTATAGTACCAGTCCAGTTCTTCGTCGTTTCTACACCATGCCGTGTCGTTAAGCTGTGCGACCGGCCAGATCTCTTCGTCAGAGAGAACGACCTGGGAATCTTCTTTCTCCAGTTCGATCAGCACCATCTCCTTTGCGGCACCCCGAAATTCCACCCATCGCAGGTCAGGACGGGCCTGTCTTGTGCGGAGCCTGTACCACGCCCATACCGGATATTTAATGCCTTCCGGAGGCGGTCCGATCTTTTCTGTCATATACCCGGACATCCAGTCATATGCATTGGCAAACTGCCGGCCTGAATCGTCCCAGGTAAGTACTTCGCTCTTATCCGGATCGCACTGGTAGATTCCTGTTTTCTCAATTGTTTCTTTGTATACTCTTGCAGGCATTGTCGTCCACAGCCTCATTCTTCCACCTCCAAACGAATTATGTATTTTCTATTATACACGAAACCCATGTTCAGAAATATTTCTATACAAAAATCCCTGCCAGGCCGGTACATTCTGTCTCATACCGGCTGACAGGGAAAAACTTATTTTACTTTGACTTTTTTAACCTTGCTCCAGCCAGAGTAATATCTCTTTCCGTTAACTGTTTTGTATGTACGGATACGGATATAATAATTCTTATTGCTGCGGAGATTTTTAAATGTGATCTCCGTTGTTTTTTTGCCAGCTGTCGTTGTCTTTGGCTTTTTCATATTTTTCTTCAGACTGTACTGCACCTGATATCCGCTTACGGACTTCGACGGCTTCCAGGATACAACAAGCGTCTTCTTTCTTCTTGATTTCGTTTTGAGACTTGTAGTATTCTTTGGCTTTTTCACAGGAGCCTGTGTAGGTTCTGGGGTCTTTGTAGGTCCTATCGAGTTCGGCGTATCCGTAGGCTTCGGTGTATCTGTCGGCTTCGGCGTTGCAGTGGGCTTCGGTGTGGCCGTTGGTTTCGGTGTGGCCGTTGGCTTTGGCGTTGCAGTGGGCTTCGGTGTGGCCGTCGGTTTTGGCGTTGCCGTCGGTTTCGGTGTGGCCGTTGGCTTTGGCGTTGCCGTCGGTTTTGGCGTTGCCGTTGGTTTCGGTGTGGCCGTTGGCTTCGGCGTAGTCGTTCTGATTATTTTTGTAGTATCAGGGAAACATCGCTCTCCCACTTCCTTGATTGTGGAAGGCAGTGTTACACTCTTCAGCAATTTTGCGTCACAGAATACATATCCCTCAAGCGTCTCGATTCCTTCCGGAATTATTACCTCCGTAATTTGCGTACATCCAACACAGAGCATCCGGGTAAGAGTTTTTACTCCATTACCAAACGTGATTGATTGTAGATTCTCACAATTGCTCAAACAGAAATCATTAAGTGTCTTTACAGAATCGGAAATTACGATCTTGTTTAAATGACTATGATCAAATGCATTTGCTGTGATCCTTGTTACATCGTCCGGTACCCTGTATTCTCCGATTTTCTTAGCGGGAACTGCTATCAGATAGTAGCCTTTCCCTTCTTTTTTATACAGGACTCCATCCACAGCCTTATATACCTTATTACCACTTGCTACCTTGAATTTCTTCAGATTAGTCATTCCGCGGAAAGCATTGAAAAATGTTGCATCATTTATGGAAGCCGGAAGTTCCAGTTCCGTAATGCCTGTTCCGGAAAATACATCTGCCCACAATTCCTCTACGCTATTTCCCAGTTTTACATCTACCAGCTTAGGATCATCGGCAAACGCATTGTATCCAATACACGCTACATAGTTTCCAACCGTTACTTTCTCAAGATTTGGGCAATTTGAAAATGCATATTTTTCAATATAATATATGGAATTGCCTATTACAACCTCTTTAATTTCATCAATATAAGGAAATCTGTATTTCTCATATCGATCTCCGGAAAAGTAATATTCATATATCCTTCCGTAACCAGAAATAGTTAAAACCCCATCTTTTAATGTCCACGTCGCATCATCCCCACATTTACCACTCTTTTCACCCGTTGGTTTTTGCGTTGGTGTGGGAGTTTCGGTAGGTTTTGGTGTCGCAGTAGGTTTTGGTGTTGCTGTCGGTTTTGGCGTTGCTGTCGGTTTTGCCGTTGCAGTAGGCTTCGGAGTTGCAGTGGGCTTCGGCGTGGACGTAGGTTTCGGAGCTGCAGTAGGCTGTACAGCCTTGACTGTAACATCCTTCTGCGCCGAGATATCTCCAACCTTCAGCGTGATCGTTGTATTACCCGCCTTTTTTGCAGTCAGTTTACCATTCTGGTCTACAGAAACAATACTGTCATCCGCAGAAAGCCACTGAACACTGTCAATCGGATAGCATGTTGAATTTTTGTATATTAATTTAAACGTCGCATTTGCCGTTTTTCCCTCTTCCAAAGAAGTGTCCGAAAGTACGATCTCCGCAGAGATCTGTGTCTTGTCCACATCTATGGTCTGAACCGTTGTACCGGAAACGCTGCTCATGGATTCATCTTTACTTCCCATTTCCCCATCCATACAGAACTCCGCGGATGTGGTGTTCCTTCCAGTTTCATCATTAAGGAAGGAAGAGACTGCGATATATTGATACTCCGGAGTGATCAAAGACTCGTAATGGCCTGTTACCCTGCCAGTCTGATTAACCCAGTCATTTTTTTCCCCATACCATTGGTTGATCCCATAGAGCATGTCATTTGCACTGTTCCAAGCCAGATTTTCTGCATATGACGTAGTTCCACCCGGTGCCCAGATACTTTGCGGCCACATATTACAAGGACGAATATGTTCTCTGCGGACAGATGCCTCCGCGGAACGTATCCTCGCAATATACTCCAGATCAGACGACCACTTTAAGGGCACATAATCAGCCATGGTAAGTTTCTTAGATGAATCCCGCGGATCCTGCACTCCTTCTTCATATGCCTCCCTGCGGATCTTATTGATCCGGTCAAGGACTGCCTGGGATGCTGCCAGATAAGAGCCTTTGATCCCAACTTGCACTTTTTCCGTTGTAGCAGCAGGATGCACTGTCTCATCTTCGGTTTCAGGCACCTCCTCCGATCCGTCTGAGAATAATTCATCTTCCTGAACTTCATCTGAAAAGTCCGGTACTTCCACAGCAGAATCGCCTATGTCCACGGCACCAACATAGGAACAGTTAGAAACCACAAGCGTGATCCCTAACAATACAGATATCAGCTTTTTCTTCATCGTGCTTTCCTTCTTTCTTTTGTGTTTTCAGATATTACCATTGTAGCACTTGAAAATATCATTTTCCACAATTTTCTCCCAGAAAAATATTTTTTGTAATACATTTTTTGTCAGAATCACTCCTCTTCTTATCGCAGTATTTTGAGGGGTGTTTCCGCGGAGATATCTTCCTCATATATCTATTGTAGCCGGATACCAGGCAACGTCTGATCTGGTACGAAAGATCGGCATATTACAAAAAATATTCTGGTCTGAAAACCTGTCAAAAAAATGAGATTACTGATTGGTCCTGCTGCGGATTTTTCATCTCTGCTTCATATCAATCATTTTATTTTTTCAACGAAATACAAAAGAAGACGAGAAAATATAGTTGCAAACAAAACATCTGCATCTTTAAGGATAAGAAAACACCAACTTCATTATTCAGAAATATTGATGCTGCTCAAGAAAAAATCAAGTACGACAAGTATGTAAAAGCAATACTTAAGAACCGTCAGGTTCTTTTAAGGATATTTCAGCGGGTGGTGCCTGAAGTTAAAGGATTATCATTACCTGAAATTGAAGATTGTATCGAAAAAACAGAATTAAATGTCAGTATTTATCCAGGACTATCCAATCTCGACCAAATACAGGGAATCGACACTGAATCTGCTATTGGAGAAGAAGGAAAGGCTACTTTTGACGTAAGAACATACATCATGGTTGTCATCGCGTGGTTTACCGGACTTAACCAACAAATAAGAATTCCTGCATGGACAGCTATCCTTATCATACTTGTTGTACTGCCAAGTCTGTATGAGACACTACTGGGAGATCAGTGATCCAGAAAGATTATTATCTCCGCTTTTTCGCGAAGATTACGTGATTTTCGAATACACATAAGCGCAGATTAGCTTTTCGCATATTACCCCAAAAAAGAGGCACTATATGGGATACAGATCGAACTCAAAAACAGAATAACCGGAGAAACAGCCAAAATGAGACATCCGCAGTATGTCAGAACGGGAAATCTCTGGGCTGTGACAGAGCCGGTAACAGGAAAGCTGGCACCGGCAGAGCAGACGGAAGCCGATATCGACATTACCTACAATTACAGTCGTTACTATTATGAAGCTACGGACGGAGATATCTGGTTTGCTCATGAGGATGTTTCGGCTTATCACGCAGATGAGACACAGGGACCGGCAGAAACAGAATATGGCATCCGAGGATTGTACGGTTCTACTTCCGCGGAGTCCATTCCAATGCTGATGGATATGATCGTCATGGCAACGAACTGCCTGATGGGAAAAGATATTGTCTGGTCCGGGGGACTGAAAAAAAGAAGAGCTCAATGCTTTTCTTTTCTGATTGTAGTACAATAATTTGAATTCGAATTCACTTTTTTTCCGATGGAAACCGGGAAGGATATCTCTTTCGGCTTCTCTTTTCTCTGCCATATGATGCATTACCAGCCCGATGCAAAAGATCGTCATCCAGGATTACTTCTGCGTCATACATGCCTTGGTATTTTGCGATATTCTGTTCTGGAAAATGGGCAATCACTACAATCTTACCCAGATCATGTAGCGTCCGTATCACCTGTACGTAATCTGTATCCCCACTCACCAGGATTGCTATGTCATAGGCATTCTGAAAACCTTTTGCTATCATGTGTGTGGCAATATTAATATCCGTCTCCTTTTCTTCTGTCGTGTAAGTAGAAGGATCATTAATATCAAACTCGACCCCATGAATACGATGTATATCCTGCCGTCCTTCGATTACTTCCAGATACGGGGTCTTTTTCATTCCGTTAAGCCAGTTGTAGTATCTCTGATAAGGCTCCAGCAGCATCAGCTCGTCACAGGGCTTATATGCAAACAAATATGTTTTGATCACTTCCGAATCTAACGGGATCTGACGGTTTATCAGCCGTCCCAGTTTTTTGTAATCAATTGCTGGAGGCTTTTTTCCCCTGTTCTTCCATTTCCAGGATATAAAAAAATTTTGATAATCAATAAATACCATTACTTTGTGCATCTTTTTGTACCTCAGGCATTACTGCCATCCTTGTCTTTTTTCTTGAGCATAGAAAGGTAAGAAGTTCTCGTTGTATCCTTCATGGAATATCCCAAAATCTCCAAGACATTTTCTATCTGCTTCAATGCTTTTGTTCTTTCTTCTTCCGCATCTGTCAGTATCTCCAGCTCCAGGTAGTTACCCAGCCCTTTTACCTCATCCAGACATGCGGTCATATTATCCTTTCGGAGATACAGTCTTTGTTTCTCTACCGGAGATACCGGACAGAACCCGATAATCTCCAGTATTTTTCTGACCGTTTCTCCATCCCCGACTTCTGTCTCCAGTTCCTGCCTGGTCATAGATACCTGATCCAGTTTTGCACCTTTGTATGTGATCAGGCATGTCTCTTTTCCGGATTTCGGATCCTCTACTTTCCGGATCCTCAGAGCCTCACCTCTTGCAGTAAAATCATGATGACTGGAAGTATAGTATGTATCCGTTTCTACGACATACCTGCCTTCTAGAAATCCTATTGTTTTAAGGGAATCGATTACCTGTTTTTTGTTTTTGATCTTCAGTTTGATCTCAACCTCAATGCTCATTCCCGCATCTCCTCTTTCCGTTATTCTTTCATAGGCGTTTGCGAAACGCCACAAGCCGCATAAATACGGCATTTTTTGTTACCTATAAACAAATAACTCCTCACCGGATATGGTATAATAGAGTTGACTAAAAACTATAAACCTACATCCAAGAAAGGAGTTAT
>ERZ772854.1726-NODE-1726-length-19230-cov-6.467066_pt1 | contig 19230 bp, 21 predicted proteins | sample MGYA00580844_ERZ772854 | MGnify/ENA primary metagenome ERZ772854 (study PRJEB29015, sample SAMEA2737727) | human gut metagenome | biome: human gut; feature: human-associated habitat; material: faeces | place: China | collected 2012 ...
AAAAAGTACTTTAATCATAGTTTTATTTCTCCTTGTTTTGCCCTGAAACGCCCTGCTTTGCTAGGGTTTTCGGGTGTTTTATTAAATGCTCTGAAATTACAGATTGTGGCAAATCAGAGTAAGATTGAGCACGTTGCTACTACCTGTTAGTAGTAAAATTGGTAGTAAAATGAAGCTTCTTACTACTAAGCATTCTTGTGATATATCATCCTTATATTTTTAGAACCACATATCGGACATTTTTCTGGTTTCTCATGTATTGCCACATCATGATCTTGCATTAAACAATTTTCACAAAACAGATATTCTTTACTAAACAATGCTTTTCTTTTTGCCGCAAGTTGTCGCATTATTTCCCATTTGCTAGGATTTTTCCCTATAATAAAATCAGGCGTAATAAAAAGTGATGTTTTAACTTTCAAGAATGTATCATCCAATTCTGTTTCAATATATTCATAATCGTCATATAAAAAAATAACATATCTTCTTTCTCTTTCAGCTTTCCATTTGCTATCTTTAACAGAAAGAATCCAATATTGCAATATCTCCTGTAAAAACATTTTCTTATTATTGTCAGATAAATCAAACATGTCTATAACGCTAAATAAGTATTGTAATTCCGTCTTTGCTTCTTCAATGTCATATAAAACATCAAATGTTATTACTTGAGCTATATATGGTCTTTTCATAGTATCTGGCAAATCTGCGTCAGCGTCAGCCTTTTTTGTCAATGTATATAATCCAATAGGTCCAATCAGGTCCACAATTCTATCATTTTTATATCCATACAAACATTCTCCATAACCGTCTTGCATATGGCTATTATTTATTGACTTACTGAAACATGACACATAATAGTTTCGTGTCTCAGAAAAATCAATGTCTTTTATCCAGTCATAATGAATCCATGACATATCTTCAAACAATTCTGGAATAACTTTTTTCTCTCGCTCATCATTAAGCAGCTCTGTTTTCTTCATCCAAATTTGATGATTACTAATACTACTCTTTGCAACTTCTATTGGCAGATATTTACAAATATAATCATTGTTATACCCATTTCTCGATTTTAAAATGAAATTGCTTATCATCATCATAAGCACACCCTTAACTGGTCGAATGTTTGCAGGCTGCTTATTCATTCTAAGTAGTTTTGCTTCTATTGCTAATAATTTGTATAATTCTTCTCTTGTAAATTCCCATAACTTTTCTCTTTTACTTCCATGCATATTACTAATATCCAGTAACATAGATGTATATGAATGAGTCAAGGTATCAATCTCTTCTTCCGTTTGGCAGCTTTTTAACGTTTCCTCTACAATTTCTATTAATTGTTCTGCAAATGACTTATTCTTTTCTATTGTGAACTTTTGATACGCTATGTGATACAATCTCAGTGGGAACATAAGCCCCTGTTCATATGGTATTACACGATATGTATTTTCTTCATCACAATTAATCACAGGATTAAACCAAGAAGTAATTTTCTGTAATCTAGTTACCTGCGTTATAATATTGTATATATATGTTTTTAATGAAGATATTTGATATGCATTACCAACTAAATAGAGAAAATTCAGTATCCCAACTTCATACTCGGTTACACGAACCAATCCAGAATTCTCATTCAAATTCAAATCATGCTCACACGTTAAAGACAAAAGGACTTCTCTTGTCTTATAAGACGGATTTTTCCTAAATTCTTCTACACATTCACATAATGTATCTAAAATCTGTTCACGAGCATTCGCAGGCCATTTTTCTGGCTTCTCCGCTGTTTTTTCATCGTAATACATTTCACAACCATTCCTTTCATATGAAATCAAAACCGCTTTTCCCATCTTCCTAAATCACCCTGATTATATTATATCCTCTGAACCTACTTTTTTCCACAAAAATAACGCCCCAGTCTATACCAGAGCGTCATCCCATTTCCATATTATACAACTTTAAACACTTTCTGCGACATCGGTTTCTCCTTCTTCTGCTCAACCTCCGCCTGCGCTTTCCTAAACTCTTCCATCCGCTTCAATTCTTCTTCAGCATCATCGAATCCGATATGTGTGTACACATTCATTGTAACCGATATATCCGAATGCCCCATGAGGTACTGCAACGTCTTTGGATTCATTCCCGATTTTGCCATATTCGAGCAATAGGTATGTCGGCATACATGAGGCGTGATATTTGGCAACTGCACCCGGTAGATGTCATTGTATCTGCCGACCATATGATTGAAACGATGTTGCCAGTGCATTGCCACAAGTGGCATTCCATTATCATCATAAAACAGAAATCCGCTATATCCGTCTATGGATTTCTCCACTTTCGGTGCATTTCTGTCCTCGATGATTACCTGAAACATCTGTGTCACATCCTCTGTGATCGGCAATACTCTTGTTACGGCATCCGTCTTTGTGGTTTCTATGATGTATCGCATATCCGATGTTCTCTGCAACCGATGGTCAATATTCACAGTTCTGTTCTCAAGATTAATATCCTTCAGCGTCAGTCCACAAAATTCTGATATTCGCATTCCTGTATGAAAGAGTATGTACACTACCTCATAATATTTACAGTACACCACATCGTCATGCACAAACTTTAAGAACTTTCTCATCTGATCTTTTGTGATTGCCTCTCTTGTGACTGCATCATTTACCAGTACTCCGGCAAGTTGGAATCCGAATGGATTCTTTACCAGAATGTCATCATCCACCGCCATCTGAAAGGCTGGTCGCAGCACTCCTCGGATGGTATGAATGGAACTGTAGCTTTTGCCATCTTCCTGCTGCAATTTGATAAGAAACAGCTTTGCATCGGAAGTTTTCACACTTCGTATCATCTTTTTGCCAAATGATTCCTTTGCAAGTAATCTCTGCACTGTAACATATCCCTGTTTCGTGCTTTGCCTTACTCTGGTCTTTGTTTTCAAATATCGGTCTACAAGTTCACAGACTGTAATCTGTCCGTCCACGATATTTACAAGCATATCCAAATCTGTGTTTACCTGTTTTTCCAACTCACGAAGGGAAAGGCATGGCTTTTTGCCCTTTGGAAGTTTATCCGTAGGCTCCAGTTTTCAACTATATACAAAATGTGGTTTTCCATCAATGTGATATTTATATTGATATTTTCCGTCTACTCTTATGCTTTCTCTCGGTCTTAATACTCTGCGTTTGGAATCCCGCCTTGTCTGTCCTCTTCCTGCCTTTGCCATTATACCCGCCTCCTTAGTTCTGAATGGTTATGCAGATACCTTTCAAAGGATACACGGAGAATCAGCTTGCGTTCTCCGTAGTATGCCAGAAAATCTTCTCCATCCGTATTATTCAATAAATCATAAAATTTTCTCCGGCTCAAAACAAAATGTTCAATTGCCTCAGAAGGATTCAAAATATCCTTTTCTCCTAAATCTGGTCTTGACATAAAGCACTTCCTTTCTGCCAAAAGCGGCTGTTTTCAGGGGTTTTCGGGGTCATCCTATGTTCGCTCTTATGCCCTGTAATAGCAACTACTTTTTGCAGATAAAAGGAACTATATTTCTGAAGAATTAAGGATAAATTCTTCGAACTTCGGACGGATGATCAGGAATCTGTTTCCACAGTATACCGCCACTGTTCCAAGGTTATCCTCTGCAATTCTTCTCAGTTTCTTTATACCAATATTAAAACAAGCTGCTGCCTCCTTGATGGTGAGCATATACTTCTCACTAACAGTAAGCGTTTCGTTGCTTTCTGCATTCATAGTATCTCTCCTTCCGACAAGGTGGTCACACAACTGACTCCTTTGTACTATTTTTCCTTTTTTGTCATTTTTACTCTGATTCTGTGATATTTGCCCCCAGGGGCGGTCTTAATCTCTGTCACCTTTTATGCATGGCAACGGTGCCGCCCCTTCACGTACAAAAACTGCGAATTTGAACGGTGTATTAACCCCCAATACAGCTAAATACCATACAAGGGGCTTCTATCCCATTCAAGGTGATAGAAATAAAATCAAACAATTCTATGATTACTTTTCTGTATCTACCATCTGGATAACCTTGATTGCTTCATTTCTTACAAGTTTTCCGTCAAGGTACTCAAATGCAAGATATCCAATCTGATCATATAATACAAATTTTTCCAACAATGTTCTTACCGTCACAGGCTTTCTTCCCACAATCCAGTAATAAGAAAAGTCACCAAATGCAATCGGCTTAGTACCTGTTTCAATATCCGGCATATATTCCGAAATAATAACCTGTTTTCCAAGAATTGTATCATTTTCCTGATTCCACAAATAATTGCCATCAGCTTCTCAAACTGTGGAATCTGCCCGATGTTCGCAAACTCATCAAGGAGCATGTGCACATGAGCCGGGAGCCATCCGTTATAAACATCATCTGCTTTATCACAAAGCAGGTTAAAGAGCTGTGAATACATGATTGATACCACAAAATTAAATGTGGCATCGGTATCGGAAATAATGACGAATAATGCTGTCTTTTCCTCTCCCAGAGTATCAAGCTCCAGCTCGTCATATTCCATAAGGTCACGCAGCTCTTTAATATCAAATGGTGCTAACCTCGCACCGCAGCTAATCAAGATTGATTTCGCTGTCTTTCCTGAGACGAAATGTCAAGGACTTTTTAGTATTCCCCTCATTTTGTTGCATGAAAAAAGCCACTGTAGATTTCAATTTCTACAATGGCTCTTAGGTCATTTGTATTCAATTCATTTTATATAAACTCAGGTACAACCTGAAAGTTGTTGGGTTCTTTACATAGATTAAATATCAATTTATAAATCAAACTCGTCTTCTATCTTTTCCTGTTCGTCTATAATATTCATCCTTATCTGCATACATCAACTTATCAGCCATTGCCTTAATTTCTTCAAAATTAAGTTCTATATGTTCTGAACAAACAACTACTCCCTTAGACACACTAAGTTCAGAAATAAGATTTCCCTGGAAGTTTTCAGTTAAATAATCAAATGTCTTAACTGCATCCTGTGCTTCTTCTCTCGTTCCTCTCAGTAATGCAACAAACTCATCGCCACCTACACGATACGTCCTTCCAAGACCTGAGAATGCATTATCCATACACTTCGAAGCGCCAATAATTAACTCATCCCCTGCTTCATGACCAATATTATCATTAACTGCTTTTAAACCGTTCAAATCCATCATAATAAGAACGTATTCTATTAAGTTATTATTTTTCTTGATTATTTCACAGTCAACTTCAAACCCTCGTCTATTATATAAGCCTGTAAGCTCGTCCTTTATAGATGCTTCATATCTTCTGTTGTATGCATCCTTTGCCTTCTTCTCTCTCATACTAATAATAACAAATGAAGTTGCCATTATTAATACGCTTGCAATAAAGATTAAAACAATTGGAAGTATAATTTTATTTACATCCAATTTAACAGGATTATTATCTCTTATTACTATATACCCATCAAATCCTTCGAGATACTTGGTCATATAACAGCCATTCTCCGATAACTGATAATAAAAATCATCATCTGATATATTGCCAAAATATGAATTATCCAAGTAGCCTGTTTCTATAGAACTTACATCCGTATCAACCTGTATAAGTCCATCATGATTAACTAAATATACTTTGATATTGTATTCTTCCTCGAAACTGGCAAGCATGTCTACAAGGTCATTCATATCAACTCCGACACCACATGCTCCCAAAATGTCTCCATTCGCGTCAATAATACCGTAATTAATAAACACCGAAAGACTCCCGTTGTTATCTTCATCAGTATCAACATTAACTATATATCTTTTCCCTGAATCCAAGTAATCCTTATACCATATATCATGGCTGACATTTTCAACATCAAGATACCTACTTATTCCATAATATGTATAATATGCTCTTGTTTTATCCGAAACAACATATATCATTTTATAATCAAATTCATTACCAATGGATACCAGACGATTAGTTATATCGTCTTCGACACTCTCCTCCTCTTCTCTGGTTTTCCCCTCTATGTCGGTTCTTATATCAATATCACTGCTAATCGTCTGAGAAACAGTAATTGGCTTAATAAATTCATTCTCCATCTTTGCTGAAACCATCTGCGCAATTGTTCTGCTCTGTATTTCAGAGTTTTCCTTAGTTACCTGCTGAATCACATTCACACATGCCATGATGGAAACACTCATGCTAAGTAGCATTATGATAAACATAATAAATTGATTATAGAAAATCCATAAATAAAGGACTGTACAACTGTTGCAATTATTGGAATAAACGAAAACAGCATCATTGAAATGAAGCTTCGTTTTTCCAAATACTTTCTATACTTAATCGCCATACCTGCTCCTATAAATATGACGACAAGTGATATTAGTGTATATACATACCAGGAATTATTCCTGTGATAATAATTTGCCTCATCGAAATAATACATCCATGGATAAAACAAATTAACCACAACAATGAAAATATTAATGCACGAAAAGATATTGGCAATTTTAACACTATTGCCACTTACTTCAGCACCTTTTTCAACAAAAACAGAACTAACATACCTAACATAGGTATTTGCCATTGCTATGTACATAGCAAATACCATAAGATTAGCAATTCTAGTTACTAAAATATTAAAAGGACCAAGGTTACCTCTAAAAATATATGCCAAAGCATCTCCAAAATACATAAATGTAGCAATAAGAAATAATCGAACGAACATCCTTATACTCTTCTGTTTTGGATTATTTGCTTTAATTGAAACAAACATTATTAGACAGAACAAACAAAAGAACATATCCATTGTTGCTTGTGCAATTTCAAGACTTGTAATATTCATCTATTTTTCTCCTCGTCGGTTGATACTCTTTTTTACCTTATATTTAAATTGATGGATACTGCTTGTTTTTTTATTCTTATACAAGATTACTGTTTTTTCTTCGAAAGGTAAATTTATCAATTCTGCAACTTCAAATTTTCTGTTCCCTATAAAATTAATTTATTGGGATTTACCAAATCGCCAAACAACGAGTCAAAATACTCTTTAAACCAATATTCACTCTTTCTTCCCAGTGTACCTCTTGGTCTTTCTGGTTACCGTACCATCTGCATGGTGCTCAATGTTACTTCTGCTCTCACGCATTTCCCGGACGGCTCTGAACATCTCTCTTGAGATGATAGACGGGTTATGATCTTCCTGGATGTATTTCTTATGCTCTCCATTATTCTGGATTCGCTTCTTCTCCGGGAAATCTGGCGAGAAGGTTTTATAGAGAATGACATCACCGACATACTTCTCATTGGTCAGTATGGTTTCGATGGATCGCTTCGACCAGGCAGTTTTTCCTCTGGAAGTCAAAATGCCGTTTCCTTCCAGATACTTCTTGATGCCGCCCACACTATATCTGTCCAGGTACAGTTGGAATACCTGACGTATTACCTCTGCCTCCGACTCGTTGATTACCAGGCTGCCATCTTCGGCATTGCTGTATCCGTAGCATTTTCGGTTATATATTTGTGCCTCTGGGTTCTGGGCAGCCTTATCAAGACTCCACTTGATATTCTCACTCTTGTTCTCAGACTCGCCCTGGGCAATGGCTCCATGAAGGCTGATTTCAAGTTCCGCTTCCTTGTCAAAGGAATACAGCTGCTCATTCTCAAAGTAGACCGGGACATTCACCTTTTTCAGTTCCCGAACAATAGTCAGAACATCCGCAATAAGGCCGGAAAGCTGATGACCAGCACTCACAACTTGTGTTTTACTTGCAGTGCTGACCCGGCAACAGATGCCAACCTCATACCTTGACGGCGGTAATGGCGGATGCTGTTTCAATTTTTAACGATAGCCATAATGCCCTCCTGCGTTATCGTTATAGAGTACACCCGTATAGGCTGTTCTCATTATAACTCAGATTAGGCTAACTGTATATAAGAATGTAAAAATCATTGAAAACAAAGGATTTTGGGAGTACAGATAACAGCCTACTTTGCATTCCCTTGTCCCTGTGGATACAATCCCAATAAAAAAATCATGGTTTTAACTTACACCATGATTCTCTTCCAATCCTACATCATTTTTATTCCGTTCTCGCACCATCAACTGATTAAGATATACTTCAAGCCTTGATCTACAAATAAGATATTTGTTACCCCAACGAACACTAAACTCTCCTTCATTGCTTTCACACAGCCTTCTCATATTCTTAATTCCAATATTAAAATATGATGCAGCCTCTCGAATAGTCAACATATATTTTTCAGGAATTGCAACCAATTCCTCATTGCTCTTTTGGTTCTGTAAATTCTCCATGTGTCATATCCTCCAATCTGATTTTCAAAGAGGTATAACATATATCACTCTTACAGTGGGATAAGTCAACTACTATCTACTTCCCACCAATCTTTTCTCAGACAATATACACTTTATCCATCTGACTCATAGAAATAGATCTTACAATCCATACTTTGACCTCATATTTGAAATCACACGATCCGTATCCTTGAAGATTCCCTGTTCTCTGGATTTTTTCAATCTTGCAAGCATCTCTTCCTCGGTCATCGGTGCATATAATTTACTCTTTAACTCATTTTCTACTCTGACCTGATTTGTACTATCTATGTTCAACACCTCATTTCCTCTCATTTTCTTTATTATAGTGATAAATCATTTGTATTGTATTTTAAGGTTGGAATCTGTTAGATTACTGCTACTTTTTAACGATTACTCCTCACATTTTAACGATTATCTACATTTCCTGTTTTTCATCTTTCCATTCGTAGTATTACCGTAGTCTCCAACTACTACAAGTGTAAAAATATGCCCCATTTTGCCCCATAAAGTACCGATTTTACTGCGTTTCCACAGTCCTGCCGTGGCAGATAAAAATTACTTTAATCATAAAATTCTCCTATCATAAAAAGCCGAGAAATGCCGTGTTTTAGGGCATTTTGCCGACTTGTTTCTTCTAATATAAAAGTTACATTTTAAGTGCCGATTTTTCAAAATACGACAAAACGGTGCAATTCCCCCCTCATTTGTAGTAAAATCGTAGTCAAAATTTTCGGGATTACTACTCTGGATTTGGCACCCCTTTTGGAGTATTTCTAAACCGAGGGGGTGCATCGTTAAAAGGTATATTTTGCCTATTTCACTGACGTTAAAATTCCATCAAGGAATTTGACTTCATTACATCGCATCTGCTCTGTGAAAGCACTATATACATCTATCCCGGTCGGAATCTGAAATCCGTGCTTGATGAGACAAATATCCTCTCGTACCTCTACATTCTTCTCATAAGTCGAACCACGATTGAGCCACATAACAGCATCTTCTTCCTCTCCCATTTCAGGATAAAAATAAAATCCCTTCTTGGCATCAAATCGGAACATATATGCCAATACCTGCAGATAGTCCTTGTTTCCAATATTATCAATCGGTTTGTACTTCGCATCTGCAATCACTCGTGTCTCTGAGTCTCTGCTGATGAAGTCTGGGTAGATAAGTCCACGATTATGGTCAAACAAATGCTGAGAACCTTTTGTAGCTTTGTTCATCGGATGATAGAAAAACTCGTCCACAATCGAATTCATATACTCTTCCCATAGCCATGCACCATCAAAGAGCAATCCATATACCTTCTTGCTTCCCATTCCAATCTGATGTTTCTGATGCTGTAAGATAAGTAGACACAAGCTCTGCAGTTCACAATATTCTCGGTAATATGCGTGTCTAATGGTATTAGTTTTATTTGCATCGATAATCTTCTGTCGGTTACACATCTCGTAGTTAGGAGTGGCCGCTATAACATCCTTAACCTCATCCCTAGCCTGTGCAAGCAGTTTATGTCCGTATGGCTTATGTTTGATAAACTCCACCGTATGACGGATTAATTCCATCAAATCATTATCAAATGAATACTCCCTCTGCGAATATGCTACATTACCAACAAACGGTGTATTCTTAACAATGTGTCTCGCTATATCTATCGTTCCCTTAACATTGCTGTCATTGTATGTTTTTCTCACATAAGTCTTAAATACACCCTTACGCATGGCACTCTTTAAGTAATGTGGGAAGATAAAAACAAGCAGATTGAATACACGATCATCATTGTTCGCATCTGTTTCCAAATCCACAATATTCGGGACATCAAATACTCTCTCAAGCAAATATTGAAACAGGAAGTCCTGCCCGTTACCACTAAATCTTGATTCAACTATGAGTTTCTCATCTCCAAGTCCCATGAAGCCCATGACATTGCTCGACAAATAATAATTGTTTACACTCTGTAAAATCATCTGGTCTTTTGTGATATCATCTGCATCTCTAAGAATTTCCGGGAATACAAATATCCCTTCATTCTCCAACTGCTCCAAAGTTTTATCTGCAATTTTGCTTGTCAGAAGTGATATGCCAGACAATGACTCCTTAGGCATTCTCGAATTATCTTTTATTTTAATTCGACTCATCTACATCAGCTCCATCCGACTTTCCCTTGTTATATGCTTTCTTAAATCGCTCCATAATACCTTCTTCATCATACATACCATTTATATATTCCTGTAACAACGGATGTAGATAATCTGACCATAACTGGTCAAAATCAATATTCTTCAGCTTCAAGAAATAGGACGCACCAATCTGATAGTTTTCATTCAGACCTTCTGTTGCTGCAATTTCCACATTCAAAGCTGACATTCTGGCAATTACCTCAGCCTCTTTCTCTTCGTTGTTCAAGTTAGCAAGCATCTCAAGACGCTCATCTGCACGAAGCTCCACAAAACGGAATCTTCGTCTCATAGCAAAATCAAAGCTGTCTACAGATCTGTCAATATCATTCATCGTACCAATGATATAAACATTGTCTGGAATATAGAATTTTTCATTGCTATCAGCATGAAGGTTTGCATATTGGGTGGAAACCTCTCCTGCCACACCTCTATATCCCGGATCAACAGCAAAGAACAGCTCTCCGAAAATCTTAGATATCTCACCACGATTTATCTCATCAATGATAAATACATATTTCTTCAACTCTTCCTGTCTTATAATCCTTGCAGCCTTTTTCTTTTTCTGAATCTCGTTAAAAATAACAAGATTGTAGGAATATCTCTGCTGTGTAAAATTGATATTGAAAAATTCCGTAATATCTTTTAATTTGTTAAATTCTCTTCCAGACTCTAACATCTGTCTAATTTCAGAAATATTCAATCGGATACTGTTGATGGATGCATTTTGTGGTATTGAAAGATAAATATGCTCATCATCGACATCTGTGATTGTAAATTCTGTACCCGTTTTGGTCTTGAATGTGTTATTTCCTGTGTCCACATCATCAAAGAACTCTTTCATTGCTTCTTGAACAGATAATTCATTTGCAATGACCTCTGTGGACTTTTTAGAATTTTCATAGTTTCTTATAGCCTTATCCACGAATTTCTTAAACACGCCATCCTGCAATTCAAAACCCATAGAACCATCTTCATTAGTCTTTGGACGGAGTCCTTCTACGAAATCCGAATAGTCATAACTTGGGTGAAATTGGACAAACTCTACCTGTTGCTTTTGCTCATCTGTGAGCATCGTATAATCATCAAAATAGCCATTGCTAATAATGTCAGCAGCAATTTCTTTTGCAAGATAAGTCTTTCCCGTTCCTGGAGCACCTCGGAATATAATGTTCTTAGATTCCACAAGCATAGTAGAATATGGATTCAGATAGCCATTAAATTCTGCTGGTTTTACTTCCTCTACAACTGCTGCCTTTTCCTCTGCATTTTCCTTCTCGTCCTTCTCACGATAAACCAATTTGAAGGAATCTCCCGGATTACCGAAACGTATCAAACACTCCTGAACAAATCTAAGAGTTGTAAAGATATTCCATGAATAAATTACAAACTGTCTGCCATCATCATAATAATACGACATTGTATTGAACGGATTTATATTGTGTGCTTTTGCTTCGTCCTTGCTGTAATAAATTCCACGAATCATTTCCTTATCTGGAGCGTATTGACAAATTGGAAAATGTTCTTTTTCTTCTACTGGCAAGGCTGCAATCTGTTTTTCATAAATTTGAAACGCAATACGTGGTAAAGTTTGGTTTGTATTCCGTCTCTCACCTTTCCCATAATTTCTTTTGATAACAGTTCCATCGACAGCAACAAATGATGCATCCAAAGGCTTGAACACATCTCCTGCACTAATATTATCCATAGTGAATGAATCATCAGTAGAAGTAACAGAATCTGATGTTATAGTAATCTCGTATTTTGTCTGCTTAATCTGAATCTCATATCCTTTTGCAGTAAGATAGTTTTTTGCTTCGACAGCATTATATCCAGATACATCTATCTCTGCACCATTCTGCAAGTGATTTGCTACTGCGATGACATACTTTGGTGGATAGGTATTACCGTTTTCCCATACAAGCTCATACTTGGTACTCGTATTGTGCCAAGGAACTCCATTCTCATCAATATATTTAATAGCCTCTGCTATAAATTGTCCGTCAACTTTTGGGACTGCCATGATAAGCACCTCCATTTTAATGAATATACCAAATTTATTATATCACTAAACGGGTGTTTTGACACCAACAATCGTTAAGTGGCACTATCACAAAAAGGCACCCAGGCATTTCTGCCTAAGTGCTAATTTTATAACTCACTACACTACTTTGAACATATTCTGTTTTAATGGTCTATCATCCTTATCTGAAAGTCCCATCTCTTTTCTATCATCTTCCATACTCTGCATCTTTTGAAGTTCCTTCTCCGCATCTTCAAGTCCAACATGGGTATAGACATTCAAAGTTACTGCTATGTCCGAATGTCCCATCAAATATTGAAGAGTCTTCGGATTTATTCCAGATTTTGCCATATTCGAGCAGTAGGTATGGCGGCACACATGAGTGGTTATCTTAGGCATCTGCACCTTGTAAATCTCATTGTACCTGCCAAGCATACTCCTAAATCGGTGTTCCCAATGCATAGCCACAAGGGGCATTCCGTTCTTGTCAAGGAATAAAAATCCACTGTAGCCTTGCACCACCTTCTCCACCTTGTACTTAGTTCTATCATCAATTATTGAGCGAAACATATCTGCTACTTCCTGGCTTATCGGCAACACGCTTGTTCCAGCTGTGGTCTTAGTGTCTTGAATGATATATTCCATTGCCGAAGTCTTAAGTAACTGATGGTCGATATTTACTGTATTATTCTTAAGGTCGATGTCCTTTAAGGTCAATCCACAGAATTCTGAAATTCGCATTCCTGTATGGAAAAGGATGTAGACAACCTCATAATATTTGCAGTATAAAAGATCGTCATGTACAAACCTTAAAAACTTTCTCATCTTATATTTGGTAATTGCCTCTCTTGTGACCGAGTCATTAACCAGAACTGTTGCAAGTTCAAATCCGAATGGATTCTTGATGAGAACATCGTCATTCACTGCCATCTGGAAAGCAGGTCTACCCCCCCCTCGAATGGTATAGATAGAACTGTAACTCTTGCCATCCTCCTGCTGCAGCTTGATTAAGAACAGCTTTGCATCTGATACTCGAATCTTGGAAATCTTCATATCTCCAAAAGATTCCTTCCTCAAGATGTTCTGCACTGTCTTGTATCCTTGCTTGGTGCTTGGTCTTACATTGACTTTTGTTTTAAGGTATCTCTCCACCAATTCATTTACTGTGATGTTCTTCCCCATTGGGTCCAATCTGTTATCCAAATCATAACCTATCTGCTTTTCCAACTCTCTTAAAGAAAGACATGGTTTCTTCCCAACCGGGAGTGGATCAGTCGGTTCAAGTCTCTTTGGTACTTGTTCTGTGATAGCCGTAACGTTTCATAAAAAATAATCTCCTTCCTGCGTCTCATAATGTCTACACTATTACCAAGACGTCTTAAAATTTGTTTTGGATACTTTTTGAGACTGTTTACCAGCCTGTTTTACATAGTCTTAAAATGTACACTTTTAGAGACCACCTCCTTTCCGTAAAAATGGGTATAAAAAAAGAAGGTATATTTCAACCTTCTTTCATTTATCTTACTTTTTCCGATAACCTTCTCTCCAAAAATGGTCTTATCGAATTTAATAATATACCTTTTATCTTCTTGTGCTGTTTCGGGGTAATCAAGTCTTTATTTCTCTTGTTGAACATTGTCAGCATAAATTCATAATCCTCTTCACCATCATAGCGATTATAAGCTGTATCAAAAGCACCTTGCTCATATAACCATCCTAGAAGTTTCCGAGAAAACAATTCTGGCAAAAGGGATAGATACCGATGTTCTTCTACAGCATGTAATAATTTAAACTGACTTTCTATCAACGCAGTCTCTTCTTTCAAATCAGTTCTATTAAATTTCTTTATGCAAGAACTTCCTATTGGAAATAATAATCTTCCATTACATACATTCCTTATCGCATAAAGATATTTGATATTTTCTTTCCCACAAATGCACTCCTCTGAACAGCTATCATCTTCTTCACAATCATATATTTCCCATTCAGTTACTGCCTCTTGCCAGTTATCACTTTCAGAATTATTAATAACTGTCATTATTAAATTTCTCACATATGTACTTTCTATAACGTTCACCTCCACCATATCATTATTGAACACTATTAATCATGGCATTTATATCAGCTGCTCTAAACCGTTGTTCTTCCGTTGTCCATGCAACCGTCATATTGGCTTTCTTAAGATTTTTGATAAATTCTGTAATCACAGTTTCACTCTCTTCTGTATACATATACAACTTACGCAAAGTCCTGTCCTGTGGTTTGCCTTTTGATAATACCTTTGTACCAATCAATACTGTTTTTTCAATTTCATCAATTCCTACCGCTCTAATAATATTCCTATTATTTCTAAGTGTTTCAACCTTTTGAGACATACTTATTTCCTGAGGAATAGCATTATTAATTTCATTTAAAAATCGCTCAAAAACAAATGTCGCATTTCCACTATGTAGTTGCAGTTCTGCCGTCATCCGCTCCTGCACTTCATCAGAAATATACACTATATAATCTCCGTTTCTATGACTACCATACATTTTTAGCTTACGCATAATTGCTGTATTCCTCATATAGAGAAACAAGCTATCCTTCTCATCATCTTCCGCCAAAAACATAAGAAACAAAAAGCGTCCTCTTCCTATTCTTATATCGAACGCAACAGATTTATCATAGGAACTAAGAGCTTCCATATATACGTTTTTTAATTGTGTAAAATTAAATTGTATTGACGCCATACATATCTCCTTGAATTATATTTTATATAGGCTACCCTTTTATAGTAGCCCACACCATTAATTGGGTATAGGTCTTCATTCTATTCTTCTTACCTAAACATTCTTTGTAATCCCCAATTTTTTGAATATCCTCGCAATATTATGCTTCCATTTTTCGGTATGGTCGATTTTTTCGACCACCTTTTTTTCATCAAATAATTCTCTTTTTGTCTTTTGACTCAGTTCTTCCCAATTATCTTTAGGAATAATATAGGTCGCATTCCCATAAAAAGCAGATTCCAGCACACAATAATTATCATACAGATATGCATAATATCCTTTAAATCCATTAACTCCTTCTACCATTGTCGTCGCATTATACATCTCCATATAATTTAATCTTGCGATATCATATGTGTCTGTTTTTTGATTCATAGATTTCAACTGCTTTTCAACATGCCTACTCGGCATTTCTCCAGGCGGAAGCATTTCCCAATTACATCTTTTTCTTTTAATTGTCTTTTCGATTCGAATAACATCATCATAAACATAACATTTACCGTATATTTCAAGCATTAAATTAATTGCTTCTTTCATATACTTCTTCCTAACATCATCTGTCATATTTACAATAACAAACTGCTGCTTACTCTCATCCTCATATAACTGCAATTCTATTCCATATGCCTCTACCTCTATTTTAGGATAACACTCCTTATATATATCAGCAGCAACCATAGATGCATTGGTATTACCAAATGGATACACCCAATTTGTGAAAACATAGCGACGTTCTTTAGATTTAGTTTTATCGGCATATGAATATCCATAAGCGTTCTTTCTACTCTGAGGTCCAAAAGTTCCCGATGGTAATACTATATCACCATCTTCTTTTAAGCCAACTATTTCTGCCTCATTATCCATTACAGGAATACCTAACTGTATTTTATTTATGTCATATGTATGAGGAATCTGAAGTTTAACAATTCTTTTACCATTAATACAATATTGTGCCATATTTTTTCTCCTTCTTTAATTCAATCTTTCTATTACAATACTAATTTTTCAAAAATAAAAAAGCCTTTTTTAGACATGCTCGGGTCTGTGATTATTGACTGTATAAATCAATGGTACTTTGCCTTGTGATTAGCCAATGTCTTTCCAGCTTTACTCTTGGTGCTCTTGCTGGTTGACTTGCTGGCTAATTTCTTAGCTGCACTACCGACTTTACCGCCATGATGTACTGCCATATCACAATACCTCCTTTGCAAAATCTCCTTGCAGAAGAAGGTTTTCTTTGGTATTATTAGTTTGCGAGAAAATAAGTCCAAAGACCTTCTTTGGCAAGGGAATCAGTCAGAGTTAATCTCTGGCTTTTTCTATGTAAAGAGCTCTGCCCTTACATACCACTCTTATTTAATTTTTATCTACGCCAAGAGCTTTATATAAAGGATTCAGCTGGTCTTTCGCTGCATTCGCAATCTTTTCGATATCTAAACGCCCTATCATACCGTTACTCTGTATTCCTTTGTAATAAACTTTATTGGCCTGCTTATACAAACGTTGAAGCTTATCATAGCCATTCTTTCCAGATACTTTCGTGTTTTTACCCAACCTCAAGAATCCTAAAATTCCTTCTATGTCATATAAAAACCAGTCTTCAATCGACCGCTTTGCTTGCACATGAATAATTTTGGAAGCCCCGTTGTCTGTAAGTTCTTTCTTTACTTCATCCCACTTTATCGGTGGCTTAGGAGCAAAATCAAACACATCCGTATCACTGCATAGTACGATTGTAAATTCGCAGTCATCATCACATTTAGGTTTGATTTCTTTTATAAATTTTCTGAGTGCAATACTTTTAAAGCCTCCTACACCTCTGACGTTTCTATATTCAATATTAGTATCGAACCTACCCACAGGGTGTAGTTTTCTGGCATTTGCGACTACTTGCTTGTAAAATTCGACTTCTGTATCACCCTCTACAAAAAGTACAAGGCATTTACTCATCGGCATCACACTCCAAATAATCGCTTATATTACTCTCTGAATCAGCAAGCATTGAGAACAGATAATCCCCCATACTCATATTAAATCCAGCTGCATCATTCTCCAACTGTTTCTGACCTGACTTCTTAAACGCAAAGAACTCTGCTACACCAGGTTTTCTATTCATACCAACATGAATCCATGAGGGATTCAAATAGCTAATAATATATGGTGAATGACTTGTAATAATTACCTTACAATCATCTAGCAACTGACTTATAATTTGTATATATGCTTGGAACAGCCCAGGATGAACAGAGTTCTCTGGCTCTTCAATCGCTATCAAAGAGATATTGTTGACACTGGATACAATTATCTTTGTCAATATCATAAATACTCTCTTAGCACCATCTGACATCATCGAAAAGTTAACTGGATTCGCCAAGTTTTTATCTTTTACAAATAAAACGTAAATGGAATTTGTAAATATGAATGGTGCATCTTCAGGGAACTGGTCACTCTCCGCCGCATTGATTTTAAAGCTCTTTACAATAACATCCTCAATGTCTGGGAACAACTGAAAATACACATCTTTCAGCAACTCAAACTTATCTGGATTCTGCTTCTTCAAATTAAAGATAATGCGTGGAAGGTTGTCAGCATTAATCATCTCGTTTTCAAAACCTTTACGAATGATTGGGTCTGGCTGATAAAAGCTCTTTGCATCCAAATTGTTTTCCATATACATTCTCATGCTATTCAGTTTCTTAATGAATTCCGCATAGTAAAGCTCATCATATGCTCTAAGCTTATTTACAACGAGCTCCGAAGACTCAACTTTAATCTTTGATGAACATCTACCTGTCTCGGAACTCTTATACAATGCAGCCTCTTTTGTTCTGTTGATAAGCTGTGTATACTTCTGTCCTTTCTCATCCAGTTTGATTCTCAAATACTCCTGAACAATCTCAGGAACTTCATCTTCATCACACTTCCAAGAAAACTCATATCCATACTGTACACGATACTCCTGTCCAGCATCTTCAGTTAATACTTCTACCTCAAACTTATAATTTCTACCCTGCATACTCTGGTTAATCGGAATAAGATTAGAATTAGCCATCATCTCCATCTTATCGTCAATGGATGCTTTTATAAAAGCCAATCCAAAATCAATACCAGAAAGTACGTTGGACTTACCAAAATTATTAAGTGCTACTAAAGCCGTAATATTATCAAAAGTTATTTTTACATCAGATAGATTCTTAAAACCATCTATCAATACGGCCTGTATCTTCATAGTGGCACACTCCTTTTCTATTATCATGCTCACAATATACCACCTTCCTGATTGAAACGCAAGTTTTTTTTGCATTTTATTTTTATTATTCTATTCCTCATTCTATTTTTTATTCCAATATGCAATTTATTTTTTCTTTTAAACAAAAAAAGAAGGGCGTTTTCCCTTCTCTTCATACTCTACACATATATAATTTATAAATCCTTTATTATATAAGCCATCACCAATCTTCTCGTAATCATTATACATCGGCTTATAATACCTTGGAACATTCGCACAGCATCTATAAGACAGATGTGCACTCACACTTCCTGATTTATATTTACTTCCTGCTCTACGCATAGCAGCTATTGCTTCTGCTCTAGTAAACTCGTTTTCACCCTTTTCTTTCACATACTCTGTTAGTACAGCTAATAATTCCTCACGGCAATTCTTGTACATAATTTCGCTCCTGTAATTATATTATTAGCCATATAAAGAGTCTTTTCAGCCATCTATTTTGGAGGTGCAAACGGGGGTGCAAATCATACTCCTCAAGACCTCCGAACACGCATAAATACTGGATTGTTTCAAGAATGTTGCATAACCTCGCATTTCTTAGTTTTTCTTGGTTTTTCTGGCTTTGTAAGCCTTTGTAAATTTTTGCTTTCCGGCATAACTTGGTTTATTTTCGCATAATATCGTCCGCAAAAGGTGTAAAATAAGGTGTATGTTT
>ERZ772854.1760-NODE-1760-length-18834-cov-4.821609_pt1 | contig 18834 bp, 21 predicted proteins | sample MGYA00580844_ERZ772854 | MGnify/ENA primary metagenome ERZ772854 (study PRJEB29015, sample SAMEA2737727) | human gut metagenome | biome: human gut; feature: human-associated habitat; material: faeces | place: China | collected 2012 ...
CCTGCGACCTCTTGATCCCAAATCAAGCGCTCTAGCCAAGCTGAGCCACACCCCGGCATTCATGCCGTACTGCTTAAGTTTTTCGTTTCTCTGTTTCCTTATCTCTCGCAGCGACATGATGTATTATATATCATGCCTACCATTTTGTCAACACTTTTTTGAAACTTTTTTTGTTTTTTTTCAAAATACTTGTTTTTCCTTTAAAATCAAGGCTTTTCGGCATTTATTCTATATGGTTCTACAAATTTTTTTAATTCTTTCAAAAAAGATCCCGAAAACTTTTCTGGAAAAATTTCATTTCTCCTCTGTCATCCAGTTTCATAATGGCATAAGTTGGTTCAAAACTGACCTGACGAGGTTTGGATATACTTCCAGGATTCAGGAACGTAATTCCATCCTCCTCCTGAAGATACGGCATATGGGAATGTCCAAATATTACAATCTGGGCATTCCTCTCTTTTGCTGCAGCTTTGAGCCTGTCCATTTCAAACGGAACATAATACCGGTGTCCATGCGTAATAAATACCCTGTACTTTCCTATCTCTGTAACGATTTCCTGCTGCAAATCCGACCCCCAGTCATTATTTCCAGCTACCATACATACCGGGCATCCTGCTGCTGCCCGGATATAATCCTCATCCCGTTCTACATCACCACAGTGTATCAGCATGTCAACTGGCTGTTCTTTTTCCAGAACTACATCAAATTTATCTGTATAACCATGTGTATCACTAACTACTAAAATTTTCATATCCTAATTTTTCCTTCATTAATTGCAATGCTTTCCCTCTGTGACTAATCCGGTTCTTCATTTCCGGCTGCATTTCTCCTGTTGTCATACCATATTCCGGCACATAAAGCAGCGGATCATAACCAAATCCGTTTGTTCCCTTTTCTTCAAAACCAATCAGGCCCTCTATTGTACCGCGTGTTGTTGCCACTCTGCCATCCGGAAATGCTGCAGCTATGGCACAGACAAATCTTGCACTTCTTTCATCTCCTTTTGCATCTTTCAGATTATCCAGGATTGCCTGATTCTTGACAGAATACGGAGTATCCTCTCCTAAATATCTTGCAGAGTATACTCCCGGTGCCTTGTCCATATAGTCAACTTCCAGTCCGGAATCATCTGCCAAAACCATCTCTCCGGTAAGCTTACAGATTGCTTTTGCCTTGATAATTGCATTTTCTTCAAATGTTGTTCCATTTTCTTCTATATCCACCTTAATTCCGGCATCCTTTAATGATAAGAGTTCCACATTCAGATCTGACAATATCATCCTGATTTCTTTCATTTTGCCTTCATTTGTTGTTGCAAATATAATCTTTTTTTTCTCACTCATTATGACATCCTTACACCTTTCTTATCTCTTTGTATAACATTTTAAACATAAATTACATGCATAGGTTGATTCCGTATTTACCCATTCCTGACCATCTGCACTGACATATCCTTCTCCATCTGTAATATTGACAGTTTTTGTATAGTAATCGCTGCTGTATTCTACTGCCACCGGTTTCTTTTCATTCGGTGTCTTTATCTTTACTACTACTGCAAATTTCTGTCCGGCTTCAATTTTTACCATTTCATCAAAATCCACCGTATAATAGCCTTCATTTACAAAGCTTCCGGATGCAACCTTTTTCAACCCCTGCTTCAATGAAGATGAATCCGTAAAATTCTCACAAACATAGATTTCATACTGCGTATCCACTCCGGTCGCATAAAAACCTGCCGCGCTTAAAAATTCTGCCTGCTCAGCGGTGTATACATTGGAAAACCAGGCATCTTCTTTTTCATAGCCAAGTTTTCCCACCCATCCGCATAAATCAGACTGATATATCTGGGCATAGTTATCGGTATTATCCACTCTTGTATACACAATATTATGCATACCGATATTAGAATCATAATAGGATACATAGAAAATTCCATTATCGCCAAATTTTGTTCCCCAACTGTTCTGGCAGATAAATGCTCCATCACTTTCAATATCTGCGCGGAAATTTTCTTTCGGATAATTATCATCCCATCCGATAATTACAACATCATGATTTGGCTTCTCAGTACCTACATAACAGTAGGAATTCGTCTTTTCGTTATAATATTTGGAATAATCAAATGTATTTTGCATAATTGTATACAGTGAAGTCTGTACTCCTCCATATTTATACACCATTTCCTTTATCTTCTGCAGGTCTTTGGATTCTAACATCTGTATTTCCTGCACATGCTTTACTGCCTGCAAATCCGGATTTGTCTCACCATCTCCATATGGATCATCGGCTTCCAGCACCGGTCCCTGCCATGCCAGCAGATATGCTGTTGACATCGTAGAAGATCCGCCTTCGTACTGTTCCAGATTAAAGGAATTATTCAAAGACATATGATCCGCCGAAAAATAATAATTTTCTTCTGGCATCAGAGATGTCTCCAGTGCAGTAAGTGCCGCTGTTGCCCAGCATGTCCCAAGATTTCCCTGCTTTCGTACTACGGTATTCTTCTGCTTATCCACATAACTATAACGATAGGGCAGAATACTGCTTTCCGGATTATTATTAATAATCGTTGCAACATTGGTATTAATATCCCAATTACAGGTATATCCCAGTCCTTTTACGGCTGCATCAATCGGAACATATAATGTGTCATCCTTAAACACCAGTGCGGTTTCCAGCACATATTTCGTGTTGTTTACCGTCATCTCCGAACTTCCGACATTGAGTTCCATTTCCACTGTTGCTTTCTCGATCGTGAGCCTGCTGCCATCATACAGATTGACTGCACAGTTAAACAAATCGCGGTATTGCTTATATGGTATCATCAGAATCATGGATGTATCCATATAAATCCCCTGTTTCTTTGCATTTACCTCAATGCCATCTATATACAGTGTAAAATCACTGTTATTTACACTATAGGAGATGGTGCTTTTCCATTCATCCGCCAGATTTTCCATCTCATATCCCTGGGCAATATATTCTGTCTTTGTTATGCCCCGGAACGCAAAATACCCAAGGGTAAAAATAACAATCATTATTAAAAAATAGTAAACCCTGTTTTTCATTATTTTCCTCCGGCTTTAGCAAAGCCTGTCAATGTCTAAATATATGTTGCCTATTTCTGTTTTTGCGTCTTTTTAGGCGGTTTTTTCCCTAAAAACTGATAATAATATGTTTTTATCATTCCATTATATATTTTCCGGTTCTTATCTGCCTTACGTCCCATGTATTTCTCTGCTTCTTCATAAGAAGTTATGATGTATGCAGACCAGTCGTCCAGTGCTGCAAATCTTTCTCCGATTGTTTTATACAGCTGTGGCAGTGCAGATTTTTCTTCCAATCGTTCTCCATACGGTGGATTCGTAATTAGAAATCCATATTTTTTGTTATGACTCAGATCCTTCACATCTCTCTGCTGAAAATGAATCCGTCCATCAACCCCTGCAAGTGCCGCATTCTGCCTTGCTATTTTTACCATATCCGGATCAAGATCATATCCCTGGATATCCGTTTCACAGCTTAAATCGACCAGATCATTTGCCTCATCCAAAGCATCATACCATACTTTTTTCTTAATGATATTATCCCACTTTTCCGCCAGGAATTCCCGGTTCATACCAGGTGCCATGTTAGCTGCCATCATCGCTGCTTCGATCGGAAATGTACCGCTTCCGCAAAACGGATCTACCAGAATCCGGTCTTTTTTCCATGGTGTAAGCATAATCAATGCTGCTGCCAGAGTTTCTGATATCGGTGCTTTTGAAGACAACTTGCGATATCCTCTTTTATGAAGTGATTCACCCGTTGTATCGATTCCTATAATAGCTTCATCCTTAAACAGAAATATTCTCACCGGGTATTCTGCCCCATCCTCTTTAAACCAGGAAATTTTATACTTTTCCTTCAGACATTCCACCATTGCTTTTTTTGCGATTCTCTGTATATCGGAAGGACTGAATAATTTACTCTTTATGGAAGATGCCTTTGTTACCCAGAATTTTCCGTTTTCCGGTATATATTCCTGCCAGTCAAGTACCTTTATTCCTTCAAAAAGCTCATCATAAGTAGTTGCCCTGAAACGGCCTGCCTGAATCATAATACGTTCTGCTGTTCTCAAAAAAATATTTGCCCGGCAGATCGCCTCATCATCTCCTTCAAAAGTTACTCTTCCATCCTCTACGGATGTAACTTCATAACCTAAATCTAAAATTTCCCTTTTCAGCACTGCCTCTAATCCAAAGTGGCAAGGTGCCATTAACTTATAAGTTTTCATATGTTCTCCAATATATTTTGTTTTCTCATTAGATTGTAAGTTTTCCTTATGCTTTTGTCAATTCTAATTTAACCAAAACCTTACTTTTTTTACTTTATTTTCCGTATCTATTCTATTATTTCCCTTATCTTTTTTATTTCTCTGTATCCGCCGATTACATTCTTTACCAGATAGCCATCTTCTGCCAGAATCCGTGCCATCCTTATGCTTTCTCCACCTCTGTCACAATACAGGATAACCCTCCGCTGACGGATATGTCCCATTCTTCCGTTCGTAATATCCTCCGTACTAACATGTATTGCATCGATTACATGTTCTCTCTGGTACTTTGAGAACTCTCTCAGGTCAATTATTTTATATCTGTCATCAAAGACAAACTCCTTTAACTGTGCCGCTGAAATATTTTCTATATACACTTTTTTCTCCATTTACCCTTTATATTATCTGACCGGATATCTTATCTTCCGGTGTTATATTATTATAATATGCGGACGTTTCCAGAGTTCTCCAGTATTCATGGATTTTTTCAAAAGTATTTTCCGACTGGATCCGGATATAATTTTTCTGCTGCAAAGAAAACCGGCACCCTCTGAGAACACAAAGGATGCCGGCTGAGATAAAGTAATACCTCGCGGGGGAGCCACGAGGTATTGAGGGGAGTATAAATAATTAATAAGGGGTTATAACATAAAAAGAAACATTTGAAGGGTTATTTCTTTTTACATAAGTATTCTAATACATAATGTCGAAAATTGCAAGTGTTTTTTTTAATATTTTTTAATTTTTTTAGCATACTACTATTTGTAACCACTAATATCGTTATTTGCAGCATCATCTGCAGCATAGGAGGATAATTATGTCTAAAAATTCTACTAACTCTACCCAGAACACTTACAAAAACAGCTCTAAAAACTCTGCCCGGAACATTTCACAGAATTCTGCTTCCGACTGCACAAATTCTTCAAAGAACCGTGCTGATAACTCATACAACTCTTCTAAAAATTCTGCAGATAATGATGCTTCTGACTGCAGATAATATTTTATCCCAAAAAGCAGGCGGCAAATGCCGCCCGCCTACATAGTCATGAAGCACAGCTTAGTCCGCACACCATCAGATGTTTCTTCTGTCTGTTACCGGTTCTCTATATATTTCCAAATCCATGCGGCAATCGCTGCCACTACAAGCAAAGGAAGTGCTATCCGGAATAAAACCCATGCTACCTTTGCAACCATCGAAATTAACACAATAATCAGTATAAGTGCTACCAGTATGCTGATAACCGCTTTCATTACCGTATTAAAATGCTCTAAATCAAAATCATCTTTTCTCATTTTTTACACCTCACTTTCTCCTCTTATTCAGGTCCTCTGCTTCCCTGCAATATGTCTTGCCACATAGACACCGCTTGCAGAAGCATGAGACAGGGAATGTGTTACTCCGCTGCAGTCCCCGATGACGAACAATCCTTCCCGGCTGGTTTCCAAATCATGATTGATTTCCACTTCCATATTATAGAATTTGACCTCAACACCATACAGCAGTGTATCATCATTCGCCGTTCCGGGAGCTATTTTATCCAATGCATAAATCATTTCTATAATTCCATCCAGAATTCGTTTCGGAATAACCAGACTCAAATCGCCCGGTGTTGCCGCCAGTGTCGGGGTAATAAATCCTTCTTCGATTCTCTGAACCGTACTTCTTCTTCCACGGACCAAATCCCCAAAACGCTGTACCATAACTCCTCCGCCCAGCATATTGGACAATCTGGCTATACTTTCACCATATTCGTTACTGTCTTTAAACGGCTCAGAAAAATGTTTCGATACAAGCAGTGCAAAATTCGTATTTTCCGTAAGCAGTTTCGGATCTGCATAACTATGTCCATTTACTGTAATGATTCCATTTGTATTCTCGTTTACCACTTCTCCACGCGGATTCATGCAGAATGTCCTCACCAGATCTTCAAATTTTTCCGTCCTGTATACAATTTTGCTTTCATATAATTCATCGGTCAGACGGGAAAATATTTCTGCCGGAAGTTCTACCCGGACACCAATATCGACCCGGTTTGATTTTGTTTCTATGTTCAAATCGCTGCAGACACTTTCCATCCATTTGCTTCCGCTTCGTCCCACGGAAATAATACATTGTCTGCCGAGATATTTTTCCTTTTCGGTAATAATCTCGTATCCTTCATCCAGTGCCTGTACATGTACAGCCTTACAGTTAAATACAAATTCTACTTTATCTTTTAATTCTTCAAACAGATTATGAAGTACTACATAATTCACATCCGTTCCAAGATGACGTACCTGCGCATCCAGAAGGTGAAGCTTATTTTCCAGACATAATTTCTTTAATTCCGTATCTGCAGTAGAATATAGCTTTGTTCCTTCGCCGCCATATGCCATATTAATTTCATCGACATATCGCATAAGGTCAATGGCTTCTTCTTTGCCGATGTATTCATACAATGTTCCGCCAAACTGATTTGTAATATTATATTTTCCATCCGAAAATGCACCAGCTCCGCCAAAACCATTCATAATTGCACAGGTTTTGCAATTAATACAGCTCTTTACCTTCTTTCCATCGATCGGACATTTTCTTTTTTCCAGAGGATTTCCTTCCTCAAGCACTACGATTTTTAGTCCTTTATTTAATTTTATCAGTTCATATGCCGAATAAATTCCTCCCGGTCCTGCACCGATAATTACAACATCATACATTGTTTCAATTCCTCTTTTCCTGTCTGTTATTCTTCTTTTGTTTCAGCTTCCAGATAAAACGTACATTTATCTGCCTCTGAACCATCCGTTAATTTCAATACTTTTCCGGATGCATAGGTAATATACATTCCAGGAGCGGATATGCTCTCAAACGAAACACCTTCTCCAGCAAGTCCCTTTACTGTTTTAAATGTCTGTGCATCTGTCATTGTTCCGTTAAAATTCTGTGACAGTTTCAACAGTTTATTTACTGCCGTAATATATAATCCAGGCTTATTGTAAGATTCTATTGATACATATGATTTTTTTGACGAATCCGACTTTCCCGGTCTTATAATCCATCTCTGATCGCTTTCCTGACTACTTAAATCCATTCCAAGTGGCAGATTCACATATGGATAATTACTATCCAGGGACGAATTCACAAACATTGCATGGGAAAGCATCTGTCCATCTTTATTTTTTATCATGGTATATTTTGCATTAAGTCCGGCTGCATTTTCCTGTAATGCATCCACAATACCATTTTCCCTGATATTAAGTTCCTGTACAGATACTGCACGCCGGTATCCGCTCCCACCATCCAGAGAACCATTATGATATATAAAATATGTTTTTCCCTTAAAGTCAATAACTGCCATATGGTTTGTATTAGATGTTGCTGTCGGCTGCATAATCACACCACCAAATTTCCACTCTCCATAAAGCAAATCGTCTGTTGTCGCATATGCCATCTGTTCTCTCCATCCATACGCATAAAACAGATAATAATCGCCATAATAATTGCCCTGTTCATCCTGTCTGCGATAAATCCATGGAGCTTCCGTATATTCTTCCGGTACCTCCTTTTCCAGTATATCTGTACCAAATGTAATTTTTCCATCGCCATCAAGATCTTTCACAGAAATCATATCATTATTTAATTCACATATATAATTTTTTCCATTTCCCCAGCAAAGATATCTATGTTCCTCGCCCTGTTCATCCGCTTCAATCCAAACCGTCGGATCAATATCATTCCATGTCGAGCTCTCATTCGGTGTATCTGTTCCCCGTACAAGAGGATGACCGATATCTGTAAATCCACTTACCGGATTATCTGACACTGCAACTCCTATGGATTGTTTTCCCTCTGATGTGCTGTCCCAGGAGCAGAAGTAAAAATAATACATATCTTTTCCTTCTGAAAAATTATAATGCTTTATGGTCTGACCCGCCCATGCAGAATTCTTGTCAGCCCAGCTGATATCTTTGCAGGATAAAATTGTTCCCTCATATTTCCAGTTTTCCATATCATTTGATGAATAGCACATCCATTCCGGAATTACATAGGAATCCCCTGTAGATGTATCATGTCCTGTATACAGATAAACCGTGTCACCATCCACCAATGCTGCCGGATCTCCTCCGTATATCCGGTTTCCAGCAGCATCAAATCCTGTCACCGGGTTTCCTTTGATGCTTGCCTCAACTGAAATTTCTTCTTTTTCCTCTGTCTTATGCTTCCCGGTCAGATTATTTTCACATGATGTTAATACAGTAACCATTCCAGCTGTCATAAGACACATATACACTTTCTTTTGCATAATTGCTCCACCTAAACCTTCCTCATATGCCTTACTACTTTTACATTTTACCAATTATTCCGCATAATTGCAAGTTAATCACTGTATTTCAATGATATTAGTTATGTTTAATGAACCGTTATTGTACAAAAAAAGGACTGGCAATTTCCAGTCCTTTTAGCGTGCGTGAGAAGATTCGAACTCCCGACACCTTGGTCCGTAGTTATCAGGTCCTCTCACTGCTGCATATATAAACTGTAAAATCTTTATTTTTCAAGGGTTTCATTCATACTGCCATCTGGAAATTTCCATTTCCGACACCTTGGTTCTCTGTCTCTGCTTTCGCTGCTATTCTTCCAGGAAACATTTCAGCTCTGCTGGTTCTCCTGTCTGTTCGCAAAAGACAAAATATTACTTTAAGCCGTTCATCCGAGGCAGAACTTACCTATTTTTCCTAAAATGTCCGCATGATACGGATTATATTTATCTTGCTTTTGCTGATGCAGCATGCTATAATCATAATCGCTGTCATTCCCTAAATCGCCAGAGGAAGGGGGTGTATCACATGAACTTTTTATATTCGCTTTTCAATTCACTTATCGCTAATATTATTTATGACTACATACGTCGCAAAATAAATAACAGCGATAAGAATGACAGCAACAACTAAATAGTACTTTAAGTACAAAAAGGGCATCCATCACTTTGACCGGTTCTGGATGCCTTTTTGTGTATCACACAATTTATATTCGCTTGTCGGCACGATCTGCGCCTGACTGTATTATAATATGCATCCAGCAAAAAAGCAATATCAAAATTTAATTATTAATATTCACTGTTTCGTTGTGGTGTATGTCAATACTTACACGTCCGTTCTTCTTCTCATAGTTTTCTATGTAGTTTTCTATTATAATTTCCGCCATATTTGAAACGCTTCTTTTATTATTTTCTGCAATTCTTTGTAACTTAAATTTTGTTTCCTCTGATGTTCTAACTAAAATTTGCGGCTTTTGTGATGGCATGGTATACCTCTTTCTCTAAAAATTAAAATAAAATTAGTGTTGACAAAGTGATACACTTTGATTATAATAGTTGCATGGTGATACACTTGATATCACCTAGTTATTAGATCAAATATAAATTTAAACAAAGCTTCAGGAAGTTCGCAGTTCGCCCGGTTTGCGTGGAAATGCCTTTCTGATACTGAATTTCAGTGCCAGATAAAAATTCCTACCTGTGAAATTTCTGTTGCTGCTCCCAAATGACAGTCATGTGTCAGGCTGATTTGCGATGCACCTGACACCATGATACGTCATCTGTTTTATTTCTAACTTGATTGTATCACATTGATACAAATTTTTCAAGTACTGTGTTCAAGCGGGATTGTTGTAGGTGCATTGGTAACCTTCTGAGAAATGTTTAAGCGGGATTGTTTGCTGGTGGCATTGGTAAACCAGAAAACGAAAATATAAGGAAGTGTTATAAATGGATATGACCAAGAAGAATATAAGCGATATGCTTTATCGCCAGTTGGATATTGAAACTGATGGTAAGCTGTCTGATATTTGTACGGAAGAAGAATTTTATACAGAGTTTAAAAGTATACTGTATGATTTTTCTTTAGTTCCGGCGGCTGCCATTATTGAATAGGCTGATCCTGTAAGGTAACGGCTTTCAGAGGGGATGACTTGAGAGATAATAAATAGAATATCTGAATGAACATTGATAAGAAAATACCCGCTTGAAAGTAACTGATTGATATAAGGAAAAGAAGAAGAAAGAGGAAAAAGAATGGAAAGAGGAATTTTAGTTGGTTACAAAAATGGTATTGCTGTAAAAACCCAGAAACCGTACTGCCGCGTTGCTTTCATTATGGATTATAAGCGTCGCGAACTGGCAGATGGTGCTGTTGGTAAGAAAGTGGTGGAAGAATATCTTCCAGATTATCTTATGGGAACGCTCCGCCCGGATTCTGTCGGTAAGGAGTTTGATCTTGAGTACGAAGCCAGTTACGGACGTGCCTATCTGGTTGATGTGATTGCCGTGGAGGCTGCTCCTTCTGAAGCAGGAAATGAAGCTGCTCCTGATGCAGCCGCATCGGATGCCGATAAAGGAAAGAAATAAAATGGAAACAATGGAATTATCCGGCATGATTGCCTGCATAAGTGTATTCCTTGGTGTGAATACCGGTGTCCTGCTCGGTTCGATTTTCTTTCGGAGGTTTCGATATTGACCTATTCTGATTTATTTACTTTTTTTGGTGTCGGTGTCGCTGCCGGTATCATATTGTCTGCAATCCCTTTTATACTTGGGTTTGTTATAAATCATATACTGAATACATTTTTCAGGGTTAGGAGGTGAAATAGGATGGATAAAACTGATGTTGCTGCACAGGTTGTAACAGCTATGACGACTGGTCTGACGGAGTTGGGAAGTACTGTCACTTCTGCATATACGTCTATCATTCCGGTTGCCATCGGAGTTCTCGGACTCGGTGTCGTGGTTGGTGTCTGCATCGGCGTCTTCCGCCGCATAGCGCATGTGTAAAACTTAAAATCATTACGGAAAGCGGGACTTATCGTCCTGCTTTTTTGTTTGGCATTTCCTTCCGGTGGGTTCCCTCGGAGAGGGATGGACCGGAAGGAATGCCCTGTAAAAAGGAGGTTATATGTTTCAAAACAAGAAACGGATTTTATGTCTGCTGCTTGCCCTGCTGTTTGCGGCGGAAGGTCCTTTTGTCCTGAACCGCCAGGCGGAAGTTTCTGCGGCGGAAGTTGTTCTTCCTACGGTTCTTCCCGGTGCAATCTGGTCTCTGCTTGGTGCTGCCGGGGTTGCTGCCGGTCTCGGTATTGCAGACAGTATTCCGGATTCTGATTATGCTGCAGCAGCGGAAAAACTGAAAAGTCTTATTACGGACATGAATGAGCAGGGCTGCCTTCCTTCGTCCCTATCTTCTCTTGTTACTGTAGCAGCGGATGCCGGAGCAGCAACCGGAGATTTGACGAATGCCTTTTGCAATTATATGAAAGAAGAAGGTCTGATTCTTGAAAATAAAGACCTGGAAAAGAAATACAGTGAATACGAAAAAGAACCGGACAAAAACAAAAACGAGGATAAAAAGAAAAAAGTCATAGGTGTCGGAGGTGATGTCTTAAAGAAAATAGCAGAAAATCTGCTGGATGGGTTTGTGAATTTTGGAAAAAAGCTGCAGGAAGAAAACAATCCTGTGGATGATGATGTTCTGATAAAAGCATTGTCCACTCTGCCAACTGCAGAGCAGGCGGAAAAAGATTCCGAGCGGACACCTTATAGTAATTATATTCTTTTCAAAGCAGAGCCGACAATGGATAACAATGCAAATAGTGTTGTAAAATTCAAGTCAGATGCCGGTTATTATATGTTCTGGTACAATGATATGGGAAATTCCGGAAAAACTGCAGAGGAGTATTATGATGGTGTTTTTAAACCTTATAGCAGAACTTCTATTTACATGATTTTTCAGTTTTGGAATAAGGATTCTAATGGAATTTTTTATCATTATAATGAAGCTTCTAATATTTGGGAAGTTATTTCCAGTCAGCATGGACCTGGAAACTCTTATGGTGTTCCATCTATGCAAATTTACGATTGCAGACAAAATTTTCTTATAAAATTTAACAGTGCCACCTTAACGATAAACAGGTATGTGGATACTTCTAATTTTGTTACAAATAATGAACGTTATAATGATGTTATTGCTCCGAACCCTCTGCCGGATTTGAATAATATATCTTCTTCCCCTGCTGTCTGTATTCGGAATTATATTACAAAAAACTATGAAAACATAACTTACAGCAATGATGTTTATGATTATTCCACCGGAAATACGGTAAATAATTTTTACACGGATAATTCTTATCTTCTTCCAGCAGATCCGGCGGATGTAGTCCGGGATATCGTTGCTCCTGCTACGACGGTTGTGAATAATAATAACACTACAATAAATAATGAAACGGTCGGACAGATTGGTGATATTTTCCATCACAATACGACGAATACCACAAACAATATGAAAATGACGGATGTTATAAATTATAATGAATTAATTGCTGATGGCACATTTAATGAATATACCTATGAAGGACTTGACAAATATTTTCCGTTTTCCATTCCTTCTGATATCATCCTGTTTCTGAAGGTGTTAGCAGCAGAACCCCGCGCCCCTGAATTTGATTTTACCCTTCCCCTTTCTGTTGTGGGGTTGCAGGACTATACGATACACGTTGATTTGAGTTCTTTTGACAGGCTTGCTGAAATCCTGCGTGAAGTTGAATTGTTTTCTGGTGCTGTCGGTCTTGTTTTCCTTACCAGAAAAATGATGAAATAGGAGATTTAAAAATGGATGTATTTTTTAATAACATGGTGAAAAGTCTGGGACATGTCCTGATTCAGTTTCTTCCAGTAAGTCCGTTTCTTGCAATCTTTGCAAGATTCCGGGACTCTTTCGGAGAATATCTCGCTTATGTAAACTGGTTTTGTCCTGTAGATGACATGATTGGAATCTGTACAATCTGGCTCGGCGCCATTACTGCTTATTATGCTATAATGGCAATGTTGCGTTGGACACGATTGATTTAAGAAGGAGGTGGAAAGATGATTTACTTGTATTCAGGAACTCCTGGCAGTGGGAAAAGCCTGCATGCAGCACAACAGATCTATGAAGCACTGCATGTAAAAAAAAGGCTTGTGATTACTAATTTTCCTGTAAATTCATATTATTCCAGATTTGGAAAAGATAAAAGCATTATTAATAAATATAGTGATCTGATTGTTACAAATAATCAGGAGTTACATCCGGAATGGCTCAAGTTTAAAAGTGCGGAATGGTTTAAACTGCATCCGGTAAAAAATCCGGCGGAACGGCTTGGAAAGATTCTGCTTGTACTGGATGAAGCGGAACTGATTTTTAACAGCCGTACATGGAACAGATACGACCGGGCGGAATGGCTGTCTTTTTTTAACCTGCACAGACATTTTGGATTTGACGTGATTTTAATTGCACAGTTTGATAAGATGCTTGATTCTCAGATACGTCCGAATATTGAAATAGAATTTATGCACAGGCAGTTTTCCAGTTTCGGACTTGTTGGTAAGATGATAAACTTGTTAATGCCTGGCGGACTTTTTGCTTATGTTGCTTTGCAGAAGAAAACGAAGACAAAAACCGGCACAAAATTTTTCCGTTGCAGGAAAAAATATTATGAATTGTATGACAGCTTTGCACTTTTTGCAGCTGATGGAACGATACAATCCACTGAGAAGGTAACTGCAGACTATGAAACACAGCAAAAAAGGATACAGACTGGAAAATCCACAAATGTTGACTGGTCCGGATTGCTGAAATAACAGGAGACTGATATGATTGATGACAGAACATATGAAACAGAGAACAGACTGCAGATAAGCTGCGACTGGATCTCTTTTACACTTGATAAAAAAGAAGTGATTCCCTGCCTGGAACTGTTTGGACAGGATCGGAATAATTACAGTTTTATGGAAAAAGGCGCTCAGGGGTACAAGAAAATGCTCCGTCATTCCCACTATGCGATAACTGTACTGTTTGATGGAAATGAAGATATGGGGGTACATATTGATGTGAAGGGTTCTGCAATTACCTATTTTCTACAGTGTTTCCGCACGAAGCAGCAGCAGCCCACTCCATTCAAGAAAGAAGATTTTTACTATACCGATGAACTTCTTGAAAACTTTTCCCCGGATAACATTCTTCCATATCTGTTTCAGACAATTCTGGAGCATGGACATTTTACCAGGCTTGACGTTGCAATCGATGACAAATGCTGCAGGTACTTCAGTGTTGATGATGTTGCGAAAATATTAGACAATGAAGATATTTACATCGCAAAATTCCGCAGCTGGAGACACATTGTAGAAAAAAGCACTTCCGGGGAAATGCTTGGTAATACTATTTACATGGGTACAAGAAAATCTGATATCATGCTCAGACTGTACGATAAACAGCTTGAGCAGCAGAAAAAAGAGGTTGCAGTCACTTGTCCTTGGGTGCGCTGGGAGTTTGAAATCAAGAAAGAGCGTGCGGACTCCTTTGCAAAAGAAGTGATTCATAATCAGCAGTTTGGTGTTTTGGGAATGCAGCTTTTAAGCTGGTATCTTCGTTTCATTAACCAGGATGACAGTAATAAAAGCCGCTGTTCCACCCTTCCCCTTTGGGATGAATTTATCAATAATGTAGGAAAGCTTAAACTTTCTATAAATAAATCAGAAAAGAGTGTCGAGAAGTCGCTTATGTGGGTCCAGCGCCAATGTGCTCCGACTATTGCTGGTCTCGTTATGGCCAATGCAGGAGATATCAGTTTCTTAACGGATAAACTTCCGGAACATTATAACCGTCTTTCTCTTGCAGATCGGAGTATGTTTGAAAGTTATTTGAAGAGTAACTTTTGTGAGGGGGGTGCCTTCGCAGAAGGCGTATGAAAAACGGGTATTCACGTAGTTTAGGGTTGCTGATGAAAAGGAAGGTGGATAATGTTATGAATGATGAATTTTTGATTAATCTTTTCCCTCTTGTTCTTTTGCTTTTTATTGCTGCCAATATAGTTGAAAAGATGAGAAAACGACATATCGAGAAAACTGAACAGAAAAATACTCTTGAAATTCAAGAGCAGCTTCTTCTCCTGCTTGAACAGCAGAAAAAAGAAGAAACCAATCCGGATGAAACAAAGAAAAATTAAGCAAAAGGAAACAATTTACCAGGAACCTTTCGGGGTTCCTGTCACACCCCCACCCAATAATATGGGGGTGCAAATTACAAAGAGTCACAAAGAAGCTTTTACAAAGAACTTCAATAATAGAGAAAGTGAGGTTTTGTCCATGAATTTAAAACAAGCTTATGACATTTTTATTATGAGCCGGGAAGAATTTTGTTTATCTAGTACAATACAGGCTTATAAAAACACGTTGCGTTATTTTTTGGAATATATGCAGCTGAAAAAAGAAATCCCTTTGGAAGAATTGGACATAAATGAAATTACCAGAGCAGACCTGCAAGCTTATACTATTTATCTTCGCAATCGACCAAAATTTCAAAATCATCCTTATCATGAAATTGACACTTCTGGATTAACCAAAAAAAGTATACATACTTATCAAACGGATTTAAAGGCTTTCTTCCGGTATCTTTATGATGAGGAATTTCTTGAAAAAGATTTAATGAAAAAGTATAGGATGGTTTCTCCAGAAAAACGACAACTTATTCCATTAACTATTGCAGATGTAAAAACCTTAGATGCTATAAACGATATGAATACTGCAAGAGGTTGTAGAAATCTTTGTGTTCTGCATCTGATGTTAGATGCCGGGTTAAGACTTTCCGAGGTTATAGAATTAAAGATATTGGATGTAGACTTTGAACGTAATTATATATTTGTTCGTAACGGTAAAGGCAGTAAGGATAGAATTATTCCGCTGGTACCGCGGTTGAAGAGAATATTGTATAGATATGTTGTGCTGCATCGCCCGGATAGACTATCACATGATTATTTCTTAAGTACAATAAAAACACATGAACCATTAACAAAAGATTGCATTACTTCTCTTTTTTCCAGGATGCATAAACATTTGTCTATTTCCCGATTTTATCCGCACTTGCTCCGACACACATTTGCGACGGCTTATGTATTAGGCGGTGGGGATTTAGAAAGTCTCAGGATCTACATGGGGCATTCAGATATTTCTACGACTCAAAATTATTTGCATCTGGCAGCTGAAATTCAGTGTGTGGTTGATGTTTATAAATTGGACTCGCATATGTTCCGCCGACTGCTTGACTAAATAAATTTCAAAAAAAATAAGACCTCACAAACCTTACGGTTTATGGGGCCTTTCTTTTAGCGTGCGTGAGAAGATTCGAACTCCCGACACCTTGGTCCGTAGCCAAGTGCTCTATCCAGCTGAGCTACACACACATTGTTCTTAACAACGATGTTATTTTACTCTTATTTTTGATTTTTGTCAAGTACTTTTTTAACTTTTTTATTTTTTTCTTGCTTTCTTATTCTTTATCGCATATAATTTTCTTTATTGTTTCTTTATTTAATTAAATCAAAGGAAAAGAAAGGACTACTATTTCTATGGATAACAAACAATTTTACAAAAGTGTATTTTTTTTGGTTCTGCCTATGGCATTGCAAAATCTGATTAACGTGGGAATTTCTTCCACAGATGTTATTATGCTTGGACGAATCGGCGAAAAAACGCTTTCCGGTGCATCTCTGGGCAGCCAGGTATTTTTTATCCTGAGCTTATTTCTCTTTGGTATTACTTCCGGCGGTGCCGTGCTTATCGCTCAGTATTGGGGAAAAGGTGATCTTCCTACCATTCAGAAAATATTTGGTATTGAAATGAAATATGCTTTGCTTGTCAGCTTTGTTTTTATGACCGCTACCTTTGCATTTGCAAATCCAATTATGCATATTTTCACAAATGATCCTGAGGTTGCCGCCGAAGGGGTCTCTTACCTGCATATCGTATGCTTCTCCTATGTATTATCTGCCATTACAATGGTATATCTGAATACAATGCGAAGCATGGAGCACGTTGTTATTGCAACCCTTGTTTACTTGTGTTCCCTGGTTACAAATATTGCTGCAAATTATATTTTTATATTTACACCTCTAAATATGGGAATCCGAGGTGCTGCCTGGGGAACTCTGATTGCACGTACTGTGGAATTACTTATTGTAATACTTTATGACAAAAAATATAACCCCACCTGCCAATTCCACTTTTCTTATTTCCGGCTGCATGATAAGCTAATATCCAAAGACTTTTCGCGATATTCGCTTCCTGTAATTGCCAATGAAGTTGCCTGGGGACTTGGTACTTCCTGTATTTCAGCAATTATAGGGCATCTGGGAAGTGCAGCCACGGCAGCCAATTCCGTAACGCAGGTTACAAGACAGCTGGCTATGGTCGTAACCTTTGGTATTGCAAATGCTACCGCCATTATGATCGGAAAAACCATTGGTGAAGGCAATCAGGAACGAGCCAGACAATATGGCCAGAAATTCCTTAAACTTGCTATTATAACTGGTTGCATCGGTGCAGTGATTGTCCTGATTATCCGGCCTTTGTCCATACATTTTATGGTTCTTACGCCGCTTGCCAGTGAATATCTCTCAAGAATGATGCTTGTCATGAGCTATTTCGTTATCGGCCAGGCAATTAATACAGTTCTCGTTGTGGGAGTTTTCCGTGCCGGCGGCGATACCCGTTTCGGACTTTTTTTAGATACTTCGTTTATGTGGGGAATTTCCATTTTGCTTGGCTTCATTGCTGCGTTTGCCTTAAAACTGCCAGTAATCATCGTATATATAATTCTGTTAAGTGATGAAATTTTAAAAATTCCTGTTTGTATTTACCGCTACCAATCTCTGAAATGGCTCAAAAACATTACGAAATAGTTTAAAAATGGACAATTCCTGACATCGGGAAATGTCCATTTTTAAATTCCAAACATTTCTTTAAAAATCCTGGTTCCACTTTCTGTTTTAAATATTCTTTTACAAACTTTCCTGCAATTTTCTTCTGACTCTGCATCTTCGTACATATTTACAATAAAATCAGCTTCAACAAGAATCTGATAATCCATTCCTTCTATTTGATCATAGGAATGGTGATGTCCTACTAAATAAGAAACTCTCTCTATCACTTCCTGAGGATATCCTAATTCTGTCAATAATTTTTCTGCTTCTGCTTTTCCTTCTTTTTCCTGATTTTTTCCATTACAATTTCCATATTTCAGTTCTGAAATCTTAATGCCAATATCATGGACAAGTGCAGCTATTTCTAATATATTCTGTGTATCATCTGAAAGATGCTCCAACTGTCCTATCAACCTGGCATAACTGTGTACTTTTGTAAAATGCTGTATTCTTTTCGGGTCTCCGGAATAATATTCTATCATCTTCGTATATAATGTATTCATAGCTTAATATACTCCAGTATTTCTGTTTTGGAAGTTACTGGATTGTTCTCCTTTCTTTGTAATGCAAAAATAGGTAATTGCGAAACACTTAAATTTTTGTAAATGCATATGCAAATGAAGCATTACACGAAGGCTCGCTCCCGCTATATTCGGCTATGGCACTAAGGAATTCCCAATAAATTGGGGCCCTCCTTAGTACCTACCTCATAGTACCTTCTTAGTAATTGTTTGATTTGCATATACAATAAAGATAAATT
>ERZ772854.1762-NODE-1762-length-18829-cov-11.097156_pt1 | contig 18829 bp, 20 predicted proteins | sample MGYA00580844_ERZ772854 | MGnify/ENA primary metagenome ERZ772854 (study PRJEB29015, sample SAMEA2737727) | human gut metagenome | biome: human gut; feature: human-associated habitat; material: faeces | place: China | collected 2012 ...
ACAACGCTTTCTTATCTTTAGAATATTTAATATATCCCAGCACATCTCCAAGACTTGTCGAAAACTTTTCTAAGTCATTGTTTGCAAGCTTATATGGATCAATCAAGAAAATTCGATAGTCCTGAACAAACTCCAACAATTTTTTATCTTCCAGATCCATCATCTCATAGAGAGATAGCGGACCATCCCACTCATCTGCTCCGAAATGAACTACTAGCGTGATTACCGGACGAATCCGATCTTCTTTATAGAATCCAGAAAGATACTCACCCTTATTATGTCCTTTTCTGTCACCTTTACTCTTATGTCTTTTAGCAACCTCCGAAACCTGCTTTCCATACTGAAGAGCATCGTAAATAATATTTCTCACAGGCATTGCATAATGAATCTCTGTCTGATTTTCCACTCCCAGAAGAATATATGATGCTCTTGAATCCTGCATGATGACAGCTGATTTCAAAACATCTCGATATTTCTGAACAACATCCTCAGTTTGATTTTCGTTTTCACCCAATGCAAACGGGATCGCAATTTCCGTTGTATCAAGTTCCTGCAAAAGTGCCGGCTTGACAACCTGCTCTCCATCATAAATGAGATAATTAAAGGCATCAGCAAATACTTCGTTGCTTCTTATGTATTCTTTTGTAACAGTATCAGCCATTCCCATCGGCAAACACCTCCAATTTTCGTTATCAATAGAAGTACATACAGCTTCCTATTGTATTTTCATGTTACCATAGACTTTATTATGCTTGCATTTTATCAAATTATGCCCTATTTTTCAACTGTTTTCATTCGACGCCATTCAATTTTTTCGAATATTTGTTCACAGTTTGTTAACCGTTTATTAACGGTGCCTTAACGGTGCCTGACCCTTTTTGCCCCTTTTCGACATTATTCGAATTTTTGTTCACACTTTGTTAACGGTGCCTGACCCTCAGGTCTCTCTGGGATACATGTGGGTGAATTGCTTGCAAGGAACCAGCTTCTTGCAAATGGAGCAAGGATGTTCTGGCAAAGGTTGACGGAGTGTAAATGATTCGGGAGGAACTTACGGAAGAAGATTGTGGGTTGAATAGTTCTTTGTCCATAAGCTGCTCCTTTCCCCAGTCACCTTAGATACTTGTAAATCGGCTAGACGGTGACTCTGTATATTTTCCCAACGCTTTTATTTTTAATCAGCTTTCCTTCGTTTTCTTGTATAATCTTTGTAGTATGATCAGCGATTGTTTCTCTTAAGTCCCCGCTATTAGTATCAATACCCAAAGAAATTATTTCTTCCGCAGTTGCAAAGCGATAGCTTTCCGAAGGCAGTCCCATCAAATTTCTCAAATCGTTTTCTTGCTCCGGTGTCGGAAGCAATTCTATGATATCAGCAAGGAGAAGTTCATAACATTGAAAATGTTCTCCCCAATGAAGTTCTGTTATATGTCTACCACAATAGCGATACGATATACGGTTCCAATTCACAATATTTTTGTCAATCAGTTCTTCTTTGAATTCTCGACTCAGATTATCGATACGCTCACGATTTGCTCTACAATCAAACCGTTTCATAAACTTTCGCAAATACTTATTTTCAATTCTGAGACGATAATCATCTCGTGACGACTCATCAATTGAAATCTTGTCATCATCCTTAACTTGATAACGGTTCTTTAGCTCAATTTTCTCATTTCCCGCAAGTTTGTATACACCTCCGACTGGCTGATACTTTTCCGTACCTCGTTCGTTTTTTACCAGTAAATACTTGTTGCCAACTTTAATTCTATAAAGATAGGCAAATGAAATGCGAACGAGCGTATCATTTTTAATAAAGTCCCCGCGTTTCAACTTTCTCTGAGAGGTTTTCCAATTTGTAGTGTCTGTGATATCTTGTAGAGATTTCCAAAAAGCAGGCAATGAAAAGCCAAGTGCTATTCCAGATAAACTACTTCCGGCAGGCCAATTATTGTACTCAAACAATATAATTACGCCTGTCAAAATCAACGACAATCCCCCAAGTTCAACCGCTTTAAGAATCTTCACAAAATCACCTCCTGGCTATTGGAATCTCAATTCTATTTCTTGCAACGCACGCACCGTCTTTTACGATATAGCATTCAATATAGTGATTGCCAAAGAAAGAAGTATGTTCTACTATAGTGCGTCCGCGCTCCTCAATTTGGCCTCTGATTTGATTTTTTCTTTCCGCTTCAGGCCCTACGTTTTTAACCTTCCACAGTATTTTATATGGCCATGGGCAATTGGTATACTCCATTTCACATCGAATTTCAAAATTATGCGGCAAATAATGTCGCCACATCGATAGAAACTCTCTTATCAGCTTTGGTCTCCATCCATCACCCAAAACCTTGCAAGATACATCACATTGATACGCCAATCGCATCGGATACATTTCTTCGATATACTGTTCTCCATCGAAAAAACTACTTACAGATTTAGACACAGAAGCGACAGCGTAGCTTTCTGCTACCGTCACCTGCTCACCCCAGTAATCATGGTTAAAGAAGCCATACCATGCTTGAATTGCATCATCCTTTGTGCATTCCTCACTAAATAAGACTTCCAAATCCTCCAGTTTGCTTTTTAGGCGGTTTTTCCAGTTTGTCATTCTTTGATGATCGATATTTCTTGGTGTCAAATCACGACCGTCATCTACAGGTGCTGTAACCGATGTACTTGTTTCAAGGCGATTTATAATTTCTTGCATCGTATAATAAAACAGTTCGTCTGTCCGTTCGTATGATTGCTGTAATTTTTCATCGCATAGCACTGTTTGAAGCAATCCACTCGGCATATTTTTCCACGATTTTCTCGATTTGCAAAACATTTTTGATAGCCGAATTATCTTCCTCAACTTACCATTTGAATCATCATTTTGTGACTTAAACCAATCGGTTAACCCCTTGAGTTCTCTCTCAGACCAATCCGAACCTGCGTGTTCATAAATCCAGCACTCATTTTCAGAATCATAATGCCGTCTGTAAACGGCAAAATCAATATGATATCCATCTGCGTATTTAATTCTAACACAGCTTGTTTTTACTTCTGGCTCAGCGTTAAATTGTTTTGTTTTTCGTTTTAGTGCATTTGCCACTAAATTTCTTGTGGCTTGTACTCCCTTATCTCCCAACACACTTTTGTCAAAGACCACAGCAACATCAATGTCATAATCTCCATCCTCATTTTGAACGACAGTTGACATTGCCACGCTCCCTTGTACGCAAGTCTCGGCAATAGTATATGATGTATTATTTTCGATGTTATATTCTTTTAAACCATCCTTGAGGCGCTGAACATTAAGATCCTTTTTGTTATGTAAATTATTCTGTTCATCCTGTGACAGAACAACATATGATGTATAAAAAGCATTGAACTTTGATGACAGATCATACATTTTTTTCTTTTCCTCCTCGCCTCGTTTTTTACATCCTTTTTCGCATAAACAGTTCTTCAGAGGAATCCTTTCCAAGCCTCTACGCTTGAAAATCAACCTTTTCCTCTTCCCAGAGTTACTTCTTCACATCTCAGCCAGTCATAAGACCGTTGCCTGCTGCTCACCACGGAGAGGTGTGTGAAGATTTGAGCAGCTACCGTATGAGCAATCTCACACGGCTTTATTTTACAGAAGTCTGATACTATTTCGACAGCATTCGACTTTTTAGTCATATTTTGTTCATTTTGCGTTTACAGTTTAGTACCAGGGGTCAGGCACCTAATGCAGCAATGCCATTTCATCTAGCCAGCTTAATTCTGCAAAGTTAAACAAAGTGTCTTACAATCCTGTATTTCCTTAGTTTTTACACTTTTGATACCCTTTGTTTCGGCTGGCACTTTTGTAACACTTTTGTAATAAGTCCAAATGAGTTTATCTGTTTTTTATATCAAACTTTTGGTAAATAAAAATGTGCCTTTTCTGTCTCTAACTATTGAAAGCAGAGACAGAAATCCTTAAAATTAGAAAAGGTCCTGAAACGACTAATACTTTTCTTTTTAAGGAGGCACTCTTTTATTATGGCTGATTTTTCATCAAATGTAAAGCAAAAATTTAATCTTTTACTCTCTCAAATGTCTGAAAATCGCTGGCTTTACGTAAATCACCCTCAAAGTGATTTTACTCGCCAGGATACTGGCAAACTCACTTTTTCTGATACCATGCGTTTAATCATTGGAATGGGCAAAAGCACCACTAATGACGAAATTTCAGAGTATTTTGATCTTGATCCTGACCGGGTTCCCTCACAGTCTGCTTTCATCCAACGCCGCAGTCAATTATCACCTCTCGCTTTTGAACATCTTTTTTCGCAGCTTTCTGACTCTTTTCCGCAAACAACTAATACCTTCAAAGGGCGCTGCATTCTCGCATGTGACGGCAGCCATATCGTCTACTCTACAAATGCTGAAATTCTTCAGGACTATAACGATCCCCATATCATCAACCATAAAGGCTATAATCATATGCATCTAAATGGTTTTGTTGATGTTTCAAGTAAAGCATTTGTTGATGCTGTACTACAGCCTGGGCAAAAGCCTGATGAACGGGAAGCGTTTCATCAAATGTTAGATCATTTCCAACCGAATGATCCTCAAAAATACATTGTTACCGCTGACAGAGGCTATGAATCCTACGACTTAATCTTTCATTGTGAACTAAAACATTTAAACTATGTTTTCCGGGTAAAATCTCCGTCCTCCAGCAAAAGTATGCTCTCATCCTTTATAGATGAACTTCCTGATGACAAAGATGAGTTCGATGTCTCTGTTACACGCTTTTTTACAGATAAGAAGACAAAAATCATGAAAGAGCAAACTCAGGTATATCACTACATGAATCCATCTAAGAATACTCCGCATTTTAAGCCGCTTCTTAATGGTAAGCACCTTTATGTCGTTCAATTTCGTGTTCTCAAAATAAAAACAGCTCCAAATACATTTGAATACATTATTACAAATCTTCCGTTTTCATTTGATATAAACGATATTAAAACCTGCTATCGCTTACGCTGGGGTATTGAAACTTCTTTTCGTTATTTAAAGCATGTAAATGGACTTCTTTACCTGCACAGCAAAAAGCCTGATTTTTTAAAGCAGGAAATTTATGGCAATCTCATTCTCTATAATTTCGGCATTTTTCTTGCCAATGAAGCTGCCCTTGAAAAGCAAAAACAGCAGCTTGAAATAGAACAGCAACACCAATCTCAAAATAAGTACCATTATCAGGTTGATTTTTCTTCTGCTTTAAGAATTGCAAGAAAATATTTTTGGCGTGATTCAAGAACAGAAAAAGATATCATTCACCTGATGATTAAATACGTTCATGCTGTAAAGGAAGAACTGCGCCAATTTTCACGCCCTTTACGCGGTATTGGTGCAGTTCATTTTGCTTTTCGATAAGCCTTTTTAACCGAATATCCTCTATGTTGCGGACTATTTTTATTCTTTTAATCCGTTTATTTCGTATACTCTTTTTTTGCTGCTTTGCCTCATAAATAGCTTTTTTGGTACTTTTGAAAAAACTCAATTACAAATCGAACATTTTCTCGAACATCTAGCTAAATGGCATTGCTAGATCTCTACGCAAAATCCTCCACAAATTGTGACGCACATCTTGCAGAAAGCCTTTTTCAAACACGCTCTGGCAAAAATTCGCTGAGACAATGATAAATTTTTCCATCGACTCCGTTTTCCTGATGCGCATAAATCAATGAATTGCAGATTGCTTCTTCTACTGATTCCGCAGCCATCCGGAAAACCAGATCCAGCCGATCTTCCGGAAAGCACGAAATCGAAAGAAGTTTCTCTTTTCCTGCTGCCGGAAGATAATTTTCGTTTGTAAATCCAATGAAAACATCTCCGCTTCCATGTCCCATATAAGAACCGGTCCGGACAAGTCCAACGGCCGCGCGTTTTAATACACGTTTCAACTGACGCGCAGAAAGCGGAATATCAGTACCGATTATAATCATAATCGATCCTTCGTCCTTTGAGTTCTTCGGGTGCAGTTCCTGCGCGATTCTGTTTCCAACCGGCTGACCGCAGATCATCAGATCCTCCATACGACCAAAATTGGACTGAACCAAAGCTCCAAGCGTATATGTTTTTCCAGCAAAGTCCAACACCCGCGAAGACGAACCAATGCCACCTTTTAAACCACAGCAGACAGTTCCCCGTCCCGCGCCCACGCACCCCTGTTCAAACGCTTCAGAAGCGCTTTCTAAAGCCTGAATAACGTGATGCACTTCCACTGCACGCTCCTGGATCGGATTGATTAAAGAATCATTCGTTTCTCCTACAACCGGATTGATGCTTCGCACTTTGATGTGATCCCCGGCACATTTCTGTATCGTATATTCAACCAATGCATCCGAAACCTTTCCAACGTTCAGGGTATTGGTCAGGCAAATCGGTGTCTCTATCACACCGAGTTCCTCAATTTGAATCGTTCCTGCTGTCTTCCCGTATCCATTTAATGTAAACACACTGGCAACCGGTTTCTTTACGAAAACATTTCCATCGCACGGGATAACAGCCGTCACGCCGGTTTTATGACCATTTTCTTCCACCGTACAGTGCCCGACCTTCACTCCCGGCACATCAGTAATCAAGTTTGCCTTCCCGCACGGAATGCTTCCTACCTTATATCCATAGGAGCGGATGTCCTTTGCTCCATTCATACCAAATCCTCCAATTCAGCATCCAAAACAAGTCTTGTACCGATTAGTTGGTTGCCGTCATAAATTCATCCATGATTTCTTTGCGGATTTTCTCAAGAAGTTCCGGTGCCTTTCCTCCAACCGGCTTCCCGTCCAGTTCATTCGCATACATGCAGAGCTTGCTTGAACTTGTAACAAGAACCTCATCTGCATCAAACATTTCATCCAGAGTATATGGAGTCTCACTCACCGGAATTTCAAGCTTTTTACATGCTTTAATCAGATGAGCTCTTACAATTCCCGGCAGAATCAGGTTATCTGTCGGCGCTGTAATCAGTTTGCCGTCCTTAATGATGTGGCAGTTGCTGTGCGCGCACTCCGTAACCCGCTTTCCCGGTCTGTAAAATACACACTCTTCCGCCCCTGCTCTTTTTGCCTTCTCAGCTGCCATGACAGACGGAATCAGATTCAACGTCTTGATGTTGCAATGGAAAAATCGCGTATCCTCTGCTGTAATCAGCTTAATTGGCTTCGTCCCATCCGCGATTTCTGCCGGCTTTAACATAATCCACAAATTTGCCTTTCCTTCCGGGAATACATGGTTACGCATGCCGGTACCTCTTGTTACCTGATAATAAACAAACAGATTTCCGGTATCCATTTTGTTTACCATTTCCTGGAGCAAGTCCGCCAGTTCTGCTTTTGTCACAGGCACTTTGATATCCAGAAGTCCGGCGCTGTTGAATAAACGATCGATATGTTCATTCAATGCAAAAATTTTATAGTTTCTTGACAGCCCTGCGTCATAAACCCCATCTCCGAACCAGCATACTCTGTCATTCATTGGAATGCTCATCTCGTCCAGCTCGTCAAATTTTCCATTATAATATCCTAATGTTTTCATTCTCTTTTCCTCCATTTTCTCAAAGAAAAAACAGCAAACACGCTCTAGTGTTGAAGCGCAAAAAAATAGGCAAAAATGCTTTACAAACACCTTTGCTTGCTTAAATGATATTATCATTATAATTCTTTTTTTCTAAAATGCAATCCCTATTTTTTTATAAATTACTTTTTTTGCAAAATATGCCGTTTTTTTCAAACATGCTGCGGCGGGGTCTCTTTAGCAGCCTGACTCCTCCCCGCTGCAGTTTTTGCCGGGGACAGGCACTTTTTCCCTGGAATATATGGTATCCCTGAGATTTTTATCAATATCCTAGTGGCAAATGTCCCTTTGAAATAGCCTTTTCTTTAGTTTTCTTCAAATTCATCCAATCGTTGTTTCAATATAAAAATTTGCATCCTTATCTCATCAATAACCTTCTTAAACTCTTCGTCACTCTTTCCGGTTGGATCTTCAAGTCCCCAATTATCATCAAACGGTCTTCCGATAAACGGACATCCCACATTACAACCCATTGAAATTGCAATATCCGGTACTGGTATCTCATCAATCAGCTTACTATATTGTCCTTCTGCTTCCATATCAATTCCATACAATTCTTTCATAATCCGGACTGCATCCTGATTAATCTGTAGTTTTGTTTCTGTCCCTGCCGAATAACTTTCAAATACATCCGAAGCCAGATGTTTTCCCAAAGCTTCTGCAATCTGGCTTCTGCATGAATTATGAACGCATATAAAAGCAACTTTTTTCTTATTCATACTTGAACTTCTCCTTTAATTTGTTTGCAATCTTCACAAGAGTAAGCATTACCGGGACTTCTGTTAATACACCTACTGTAGTTGCCAGTGCCGCTGGACTTGATGTACCAAATAAAGCTACAGCGACTGCAACAGCTAACTCAAAGAAATTCGATGCACCAATCATTCCAGCCGGGGCTGCAATATCATACGGAAGTCTGATAATTCTGCATACTCCAAATGCCAGAAAGAATATAAAGAATGTCTGAATGATCAGCGGAACTGCAATCAATATAATGTGCAGTGGATTGTCCAGCACCACCTCGCCCTGAAACATAAAAATCAGTATCAGCGTGAGCAAAAGTCCCACTGTTGTTGCGGAATCAAATTTATGCAGAAAAGTCTGCTCAAAGTATTCCGTACCTTTCTTTCTGACTACCAGCAGCCTTGTTATGATTCCGGCTGCAAGTGGTATTACTACAAATAGAACCACACTCATAAATAACGTCTGAAACGAAACACTAACATTAGAAACACCAAGCAGAAATTTCACAATCGGTACAAATGCAAATAATATAATAATGTCATTTGATGCCACCTGAACTACTGTATAAGCCGGATTTCCCTTTGTCAGTTTTTGCCGGGGACAGGCACTTTCGTAAACATATTATCAGGAAATGTACGGAAGATGATTTTGACCTTCCGGGCGATGAATCTATTTGACTAAACGCTAAAAGAGTCCACGAACGATACGAAAGTGTCGTCTTGTGGACTCTTTTTTGGACTTTGGTAGCGCTGGGGGGTAGCGCCGGGAACGTACAGCCAGTTGAAATCATTGAATTTAGTGATGCGCATTTTCATATGCTTTTCGGATTTTCTCCGGCAAGCGGTCAGGAATCAGTGACTTTAGTCTGTCCTCACTGCCGTCTTTGATTGCCTGCTCATAGTACCAGCATTTGAATTTCAGCATATCCAGTGTCCGTTTCATCTGCTCAAGCTCTGCTTCCATGTGCACCCGTTGCGCCTCAAACATTGCCTTTCGCTGCGGGTAGGTGTCCGGTCCTTCTACGCACCAATCCATGAACTGCCGAATGTCCTTGATCTCCATGCCAGCCTTTTTCAGACATTCAATGACCCGGAGCGCTTCAATCTCCGCCTCACTAAACTTGCGGATGCCGGATACCCGTTCCATGTTCGGAAAAAGTCCCTGTTTATCATAATAGCGCAGCGTAGAGATGGGCAATCCGAACATCTCTGCCACCTGTCCAATTGAATACATAAATTTCCCCCCAAAAAAATTTCAAAAAACATCTTGACCTAAAGTTAGGTTTAGGTGTTACTATGAGAATAACACAAAGAATATAAAAATGCAAGGAGTGTTCTACGATGAATAAAAAAGTACTAATCATTTCCTCAAGTCCCCGTAAGGGCGGCAACTCCGAAACGCTGGCGGCAGCGTTTGCCAAGGGCGCACGGGAGGCTGGCCATCAGATAGAAACTGTGTATCTGCGAGAAAAGCAGGTTGGCTTCTGCAAGGGCTGTCTTGCCTGCCTGAAGTTGGGGCACTGCGTCATCCAAGACGATGCCGTAGAAATTGCTGCCAAAATGCATGATGCCAATGTGCTGGTGTTCGCAACACCCGTCTACTATTACTGCGTCAGCGGTCAGCTCAAGACTATGCTGGATCGTGCCAACCCATTGTTCGATACGGACTACGCCTTTACGAAAGCCTACCTGCTTGCAGCGGCGGCAGAGGACGCACCTGAAACCTTTGCGGGTACAGAGAAAGCCGTGCAGGGCTGGGTAGACTGCTTCCCCCACTGTGCGCTGGCTGGCACAGTGTTTGCAGGCGGCGTAAACGGCGTGGGAGAAATCGCAGGTCATGCTGTACTGGAGCAAGCCTATCAGATGGGCAAGGAGGTGTGAGCCATGGCATTTAAACAAACGGCAGGCAGAGAGGCTTTGTGGAAATTTGCTCCTAAATTTGCAGAATTGAATGATGATGTGCTGTTTGGACAGGTGTGGAGCCGAGAAGACAAGCTTTCTCTGCGAGACCGCAGCATTGTAACAGTGGTGGTGCTGATGGCGCAGGGGCTGACGGATTCGTCCTTTCAGTACCACCTGACAACTGCAAAGAACAACGGTGTGACCAAAACGGAAATTGCGGAGATCCTGACCCATGCGGCATTTTATGCGGGCTGGCCTAAGGCGTGGGCGGCCTTCCGTATGGCAAAGGAGGTATGGGCGGAGGACGATGCTGCCGACGCAAAAGCCAAGCATCAGAATGAAATGGTCTTTCCCATCGGCGCACCCAATGATGACTTTGCGAAATATTTTATTGGCCAAAGCTATCTCGCACCTCTTTCTACGCAGCAGGTCGGCATTTACAATGTGACCTTTGAACCCGGATGCCGCAACAACTGGCACATTCATCACGCCAAAAACGGCGGCGGACAGATCCTCGTTTGTGTGGCCGGTCGAGGTTACTATCAGGAATGGGGCAAACCGGCACAGGAGCTGCGCCCCGGCGATGTGGTAAACATTCCGACCGGGGTCAAGCACTGGCACGGTGCTGCGCCGGACAGCTGGTTCTCTCATCTGGCGGTAGAGGTTCCGGGGGACGAAACCTCCAATGAATGGTTGGAAGCCGTGGACAACACAGTATATTTTAAGGCAACAGGCAAGGAGGTCTGAATATGGAAAAACTGAATTTAACACAGGAATGGGATAAGGTGTTCCCGAAAAGTGACAAGGTGGATCACAAGAAAGTAACCTTTCACAACCGCTATGGCATCACACTGGCGGCGGATATGTACACGCCGAAGGGCACAGAGGGCAAGTTGCCCGCCATTGCCGTCAGCGGTCCGTTCGGTGCGGTAAAGGAGCAGTCCTCCGGTCTGTATGCGCAGAAAATGGCGGAGCTTGGCTTCTTGACGATTGCCTTCGACCCGTCCTACACCGGCGAGAGCGGCGGTACACCCCGCTATGTCGCTTCGCCGGACATCAACACCGAGGATTTCTGCGCAGCGGTAGACTTCCTCTCCGTACAGGAGAATGTTGATCCGGAGCACATCGCTATCATCGGTATCTGCGGTTGGGGCGGCATGGCGATCAATGCCGCAGCCATTGACACCCGTATCAAAGCGACCGCTGCTATGACCATGTACGACATGACCCGTGTGAACGCCAACGGCTATTTTGACAGTGAGGATTCTGAGCAGGCACGCTTTGAGAAGAAAAAAGCCATGAATGCACATCGCACGGAAGATTACAGGAGTGGTACTTATGCATTGGCAGGCGGTGTTGTCGATCCGCTACCAGAGGATGCTCCGCAGTTTGTGAAGGACTATTACGCCTACTACAAAACGCCACGTGGCTATCACCCCCGTAGCCTGAACTCCAACGGCGGTTGGAATGTGACCTCCTCGCTATCGTTCCTAAATATGCCGATTTTGCAGTACAGCAGCGAGATTCGCTCTGCCGTACTGCTGGTACACGGGGAAAAGGCGCACTCTCGCTATTTCAGTGAGACAGCTTACAGCAAGCTGACCGGCGACAATAAGGAATTGCTCATTATCCCCGGCGCAAACCACACCGACCTTTACGATCAGATAGACATCATTCCGTTTGGAAAGCTGAAAGCGTTCTTTGAGGAATATCTGAAATAAGCGCCTTGTGCTTCTGCCTGTTGGCGGACATGATATTTTTGCTTGATCCGAACAAATTCCTGATGATAACTAAAAAGTCCACCAGTCATGATGCACTACGCATCGTACTGGTGGACTTTTTCTGTAAAGATATAAAAATAGATATTCATATATCGCCATAACCAATGTCGTTATCGTAGGCATGAAGATCTTCTTTCAGGAAATCTGCTTTACGAATATACATCGAATTTACCAGCTCTCCTTTTTCGTGGAGCAGGCTGAATTTGTAGTCTAATAATGCTGCCGGTACATAGAGCATTTTAGCCGTTTCAAAAAATGTGTGTTCCGAAAGGCATTCCAGGACTTTCCCATCTTCTAACAGAAGCTCCGCCGCAAAGAAGTTTGCTTCATTTTCTTCGATTGATCTATCATCAAAAACTTCCATTTCTTGAAAGCCGTGCATCATGGCGATTTTTGTATGCAGGACAGCGTGTCCTAATTCATGTGCGACTAATATACGCTCCAGGATACCGTTCACATTGTGATCTATCACGATATTCTTTTGTCTGGACTGGTAATAGAAGAAGCCCTTCAATTTCTTCTGTAAATCGTAATAGTGGATTTTGATACCTAACAGCTGACATAGCTCGTAAGGGTCTCTGGTGTGATATTTTCGCACAAGCTTATCGACAGTTTCAATGATATGCTCTGCCGTTTTCATTTGCTTCACCTCCGAATCGCACACAGAAAACATATTCTGTGCTTGAGGATTTTACTCTTTATCTTTATGCTTTCTGTATTTCTTCGGAGTGTACTTTTCCCGTGCTGTTTTCTTAGAGTCCATATAAACTGACATAATCGCCTGGAAGAATACATCTTTTGCGTCCTCGTCCAATTCTCCACCGGCAAACAGAGAATTTACACGACCCAACACTTCCTGAGCTTCTTTTGCTCCTTTTGAACCGAAGTTTTCCTTTGCCTCTAAAATAAACATATCCTGATCTATATGGCTCTGGCTATCCGTTTCAGATTCGTCCAAAAGATAGGACACAGAGATATGCAGTGCTTCAGCAAGTTTTCTGATGTTGCTTTTTCTGGGGAGTGTTCCGAGCTGCTCATAGGTGTAAAGGGATCTTTCGGAAATGCCGGTCATCTGGGCAAGCTCCGTTTGAGATAGGTTCATAGCCAAACGAGCTTCTTTAATTTTTTCTCCAAATGTCATGGTAGTATCCTTCCTTTCAAAAAATATTTATTCGTAACTTCCGATTATTTGTTGACAAACTTCTGGAAAATGCTATAATAAGAATCATAACAGAAGTTTTAATTCCACTTAATTATATATCGGAACTTTTATAAAGTCAAGAACTTCCGATTTCACTTCTGTTATTTTAATCAAATATCGGAAGTTATAGTCATTCTTGTCCCATGGTATTTGTTTCCCTTTAGCCAAGTGACAGGAGTTAGAAAGGAATTCTTATTTTATGGATTAGGCTGAAAGGAGATTCTGAATGAGCAGATATAATACACAGGTATTAAGCAGTATTCGAATGCTTTGCCGGATGCAGAACATTGACGAGAAGGTTCTGTATGAAAGAGCAAAGCTGATTTTATCCATATATCGAGAGGTGTGCTGGTCTACCATTGATCGTGCGAATGATGTATGTGATACCCTTATTTGTACTTACGGTGACAGCTTAGATGGAGCATTGATTTATCTGGAGAACTTTGCTCCGGATGAAGCGAGAGAACGATTTGAAGAACGCATTCGCAGCTTATTTGAGACAAAGTGGATCATTGAACTGGTAGATATGGCTATGTTGAAAATCAGAGAATATCCAGATAAAGGCGCTCTGTACTGTGAGATTATCTCAAAGGCATATCTCAACCGCTTCAAGTACAGGGAATCAGAAATGCTGGAGGTTTTGAATATGGAACGCAGCACCTACTATGACCGAAAGAAAGAAGCGATACTGTTATTTGGTCTGTCACTTTGGGGAACAGCCATTCCTAAATTGAAAGATTTCCTGGAAAGTGCCCGGGAGGAAGAAGCATTGTGTTATTGTGAATGCTAAGACAGGATTTTAGTCCGACTAAAATCCGATGAAAATACGACGGTTCCCCTACTGAAAGTCCGACTTGTCCAGTGTTAAAATGGCTATGCTGGGAGATAGCGGCATAAAATTGAATAGAGAGAGTTACGCCTCGTGCCTGTAATGGGTACGGGGCTTTTTTTATACCTGCCTATTTTCCCCCATAATTAACACAAAGGCATGAACGAGAGCTTGGAGTAATTTACTCCGGCTCTTTTTTTATGCCTGCAAGGAGGACAGGCAGATGGCAAAGGGTATTGAGAATCGGGCACGATCTCCTCCCGCTGTTTTTGATTTTGCAACTTCACAAATTCAAAAACACGGAGGAACGAAAATGTATTACGACTTGGTTGAAAGCGGAAAAAGAATTAAAGCCTTGAGAAAGGAACATGGGCTTACACAGGAACAGCTTGCGGAGCAGTTAGGTGTTGCCGCAAACACCATTGCACGAATTGAAACCGGCAACAGAGGTATCTCTATTGATTTGGCAATCGAACTGGTTGTGCGCTTTGAGACAACCCTTGATTACATATTTTTAGGTCGTGAATAACCTCAAAACTATACCTACGAGGCAATAAAAACTTGCATGAGGAACAGGTACAATTTAGATACAGCCAAAGAAAATCGGCTGCTTGATCCTTGAAAACTGAATACACAGTCATCGAATACGTTCCTGTTGCCGGTGCGAGAGCATCAGCCACATCAGCGGTACGCCGAGACGTATCGGATAGAGAAACAGAACGACTTTCTTCTATAAATTAAGCGCTTGTCTCTCTCCCGATGCCAGCGATCAATACTGGCTTGTAAATATTGGGTTGCTCCCAATACGGCCATGAAAGCAACAGGATTAAAGATACTTCTCTACGGAGCTGGCGGAGAACCCGGCAGAGGTTAGATTCCTATGGAACTGATTCGCAATCAGTCGTTCGGTGATTCCCTGAGGGCGTAAGCCCTCTTTCCCAGGGGTGCGTGGCAAATATGGGACACATAGACTTTTGGACTGACTGCCTGATTCCTTTCTGGCAGTCAGTTATTACATAGCCAACGAAAGGAGGTCATGGCACATGATGAAAGAAAATTGGGTATATTGCCGTGGTGATATTTATTGCGCCAAGCTGGACCCGGTAGTTGGGTCGGAACAAGGCGGCATCCGTCCGGTTATCGTCATTCAGAACGATACCGGTAATAAACACGCTCCCACATTGATTGTGGCAACGGTCACCACCAGAATCCATAAGAAAGCGAATATGCCGACGCACTTTGTTATTTACGACAATCCTGCATTCAAAGAAGCGTCCGTTGTTCAGCTGGAACAGATTCGTACCATTGATAAAAGCAGGATTGATAATTACTTAGGTAAGGTAACGCCCCGTGAAATGGTAGCGATTGAGAAAGCCTTATCTGTCAGCCTGGCAATGGAACAGCTGAAAAAGCGTTCCCCAAAACATAAAGCAAAGAGAGCGAAGGAGTGAACATAAATGTTTGAAGAAAGAATCGCTGCCATGAATCAGCGCACCGAAGAAGCGATGGCTGCTAACGCAGTTCAGTTTGATAAGAGAACCTATACGGTTGATGAGATTCAGGATATTCTGGGCATCAGCAGAACCAGCGCATACAACCTTGTGAAAAAGAAAGTTTTCCATAGCGTCCGCATCGGTGGCAGTATCAGAATCTCCAAAAAGAGTTTTGATGAGTGGTTGGATCATCAAATGTAAGATTTGTCAAGGGCGTCGTACAACCCGGCGACAAACTTCAAAACATATTGAGAGTTCGATAAAATGTAGCCATGACAAGAAACACATGGCTACATTTTTTACATAGGAGGTTGTACGATGGCGGAAATGAGAAAACGCACGAGTATGTCTGTTCTGGAAATGGGCAGGATGCTCGGTCTTGGTAAAACGGAGTCATACTGGCTCATTAAGAAGAATTACTTCAAAACCATTCTTGTCGGCAACACCATGAGGGTGATGATCGACAGCTTTGAAGAATGGTATGCCAATCAGTTCAAATACCAGAAGGTCGATGGAACCCCTCCCGGCGAGGAATTGAAGAAAACTACATATTCAATGGAGGAGCTTGGACAGCGCCTTGGGCTGAAAGAAGCGACTGCTTACGAACTGGTTGCCAAAGGGCATTTTGATGTGGTCGATGTCCTGGGCAAGCGCAGAGTGACAAAGGAGAGCTTTGAAAGATGGTATGCTTCTCAAACCGATTACCGCACGGTAGAGGATCAGGAACTGGATGCAGATATTATGGCATCCACCTACGGTCTGCCGGAAATGGCAAGAATGCTTGGGGTACATCGTCAGACCATTTACTATATCGTTGCCAATGAAGATTTTGAGCTTATCAAGGTTGGCAGGTATAAGCGAGCTACCAAAGAGAGCTTTGAAAAATGGTATCACAATCAGACCCGCTACCAGTTAGCGGAAGATAGACAGGAAAGGAGCTGATTACATGGCATCTATCGTTAAGAGAAAAAAGAAGTATTCTGTGGTTTATACATACACCGATGAGAACGGCAACAAGCGTCAGAAGTGGGAAACCTTTGAAACGAATGCCGAAGCAAAGAAAAGGAAGTTGCAGGTTGAATATGAGCAGGAGTCCGGAACCTTTATTCCCCCTTCTGCTAAAACCGTCAATGATCTTTTGGATGAGTATATGTCAATCTATGGTGTGAACACCTGGGCGATGTCTACCTATGAAAGCAGAAAGAGCCTGATTGCAAACTATATTCGTCCCCTCATCGGTGATATGAAGCTGGAGGATGTCACGCCGAGAATCATGGACAAGTATTACCGAGATTTGCTTTCTGTCAAAGCGGTTTCTTCTAAGTATGTAAAAGCCCGTACAGAATATCTGACTCCGCATACTGTCCGAGAGGTTCACAAGACATTGCGAAATGCTTTCAATCAAGCGGTCAAGTGGGAATTGATGACCAGAAACCCTGTGGAGCACGCTACGCTGCCGAAAGAAGAACACAAGACCAGGGATATCTGGACAGCAGAAGTGCTCCAGAAGGCTCTGGAAGCCTGTGACGATGATATTCTTCGTCTGGCTATTAACCTTGCCTTCTCCTGTTCCCTGCGAATGGGCGAGCTTCTGGGGCTTACCTGGGACTGTATTGACATTTCCCCCACCAGTATTGAACTTGGTCAGGCAAGCATCTTCGTTGAAAAGGAGTTGCAGAGAGTAAATCGTGAAGCGATGGCAGATCTGGACGGTAAGGACATCATGTTCAAGTTCCCACCGACCTTCGCCAGTACGCATACCGCATTGGTTCTCAAAACTCCTAAGACCAAAACAAGTGTCCGCAAGGTGTTCTTACCGAAAACCGTAGCGGAAATGTTGGTACAGCGAAAGGCTGACATCGAAGAACTGAAAGACCTTTTCGGTGACGAGTTCGTAGACTTCAATCTGGTTTTCTGTTCTTCCAATGGCAAGCCGATTGAGGGGCAGGTTATCAACCGTGCTTTCAATAAGCTGATTGAGGAGAAGGGACTGCCGAAAGTGGTTTTCCATAGTCTCCGACATTCCAGTATCACTTACAAGCTGAAGCTGAACGGCGGCGATATGAAATCCGTTCAAGGCGATTCCGGTCATGCACAGGTCAAGATGGTAGCGGATGTTTACTCCCATATCATCGACGATGACCGCAGACTGAACGCTGAAAGAATGGAAGCTGCGTTCTACTCAGGCAGACAGGCAACGCCTGAGCCGGTTCAACCAGCCGCAACGGAAAGCTCCGCTGATGATAAAGAACTTCTTCTGAAGCTTCTGCAAAATCCGGAAATGGCAGCACTCCTGAAGTCGCTGGCAAAAACATTATAGTAACTGCAAGGGCAGATCCTTTTACATAGCTACAATAGCTGTAAAAGGGTCTGCCCTTATTTTTTTGTTATGGAGGTCAACGAGTATGGATAGAATCTTTATGGACGAGTATTACGAGCATCTGAGAGCTGACAATATCGAGGCATTTTCCAAGGAAAGGAACGACGAATATGTTGGCAGAGCTGAGGAATACAAAGCAGCAAAGTCGGCATTGCTTGAAGGATTGGGACTTGAGCATTTGTTTGACCATAGCCATGAACTGACTCCGAAAGAGAAAGAAATATGGATGCTGTTCGATAGGGTTGATGTAGCAGAGCTTCTTGCAAGGGATGCTTTTGCCAAGGGTGCTTATATGCTCGGCGCTGAGGATAGAGAGATTATGCTGAAATAAAAAAAGACCTGCTTCGGCGGGTCTAAATTACATAGAATCATTGAGTCTGAAAAACCTTTGAAATTCTTAATAATTCTGGTTGAAAAATTCATTTTGAAATGATATATAAAACAGACTGAAATCTGTGTCTAAGGACACCCGCACCCTCACACGAGAATGAATAGGATTTCCTATCATTTCGCATCACGAGAAGTTACATAGTGACATTTACTTGCACTTGCAACGTCCACCAAAAATCGAAAGACTTGCTAATTTCGAGCCAATCGGACGGTGTAAAATCCCTCTGAATTAGCTATCACAGCGTAGTATCAGATGGGATTTGAAATGCTGAAAAACCTTGTATTTCCAAGCATTTTTAAGCATTAGATGCCACTTCCCGATGTCGTATCGGGTCTACTCCTAAGAATTCGGTCAACCTGATACCTTGGGGGCAGAAGTGATTGCTCTAATCAAAAGCAAGACCGGGAATCGAAGTTTTCTCAACAATTTTTGATGCAACAAGTTTAACACCGTTCCGGTTGCAACGCAGTCGGTCACTTCGTTGTGAAAAGCATTCCATACAAAGTGCAG
>ERZ772854.1829-NODE-1829-length-18150-cov-5.169163_pt1 | contig 18150 bp, 9 predicted proteins | sample MGYA00580844_ERZ772854 | MGnify/ENA primary metagenome ERZ772854 (study PRJEB29015, sample SAMEA2737727) | human gut metagenome | biome: human gut; feature: human-associated habitat; material: faeces | place: China | collected 2012 ...
CCGCCAAAGTCAGCAATCCGCGCACACCGAAACAACAGGAACAACGTGGCAAATTCGCCACGGTATTCAGCTTCCTGAAAGCTATAAAACCTTTCATACGTATTGGCTACAAGGAATTTACACAGGATAAATCCGCATTCAACTCCGCTATGTCCTACACACTGAAAAGAGCCGTGACTGGCAGTGGAAAAGAAATCAAAATAGACTTTGACCGGGCATTGGTTTCTATGGGAACCCTGATGCCGGTATTCGAAGGTACAGCCACACAAAACGGAAATAAGGTGCACTTTAAATGGCAGGACAACAGTGGCACGGGAAATGCAGAAGATACGGACATAGCCATGTTATTAGTATATAACAAAGACGAAGAAACAGCTGTTTACGATACGGAAGCCACCCTACGTTCCGCCCGACATGCAGAACTTCAACTTCCTTCCGACTGGCAGGACGATGAATTGATAGCCTACCTCAGTTTTCGCAGCGCCGACGGGAGTTGCGTGGCCAATAGTATTCGCCTGACGGTAACAGTAGACCAAACAGACTTACCTGCACCGGACCAGGAGGTTTCCGCCTTATGTACTTCATCAGATCGGATTCCGCTTTATCCAAAACTTAAACAGCCGGTCATTAATAACGTATCCGTCAAGGATCTTACCTACTATACCCTTACCGGAAAGCCCTTTCAGGGCAGACTGTACGGAACTGGGTGATTTCAGATGATATCTTCGCACAAACTCACCGGAAGTCACATTGACAGCAACATTTTCGGCAGCTATCGCACGGAGCATCTCACGCTGGCGCTCCGTTAAATCCGCAAAAATGGACTGATAGATAGGTACCTATGATAAAGGGATTCACTTGTATACTCTTCATGATTATCCTGCTTTAGATTATTGCAAATTATAATAATTATATTCATAATAATCATTCTAACTTGCTACGAAACTTTTGGAAATGCGGAAAGTTATTGCTACATATAAACATCTGCTTATGAACAAAATAACTAATCCATTTTTGATTTATGGCTACACCGGGCCAGATTATTTTTGTGCTCGGAAAGAGGATACACAAAATCCCATTAAGTAAACGACAATCAGCGATAAATTAACGTCGACAGATAATCTTCTGCAAACATCTCATTCGCCACTTCCAGCAAAATCTCCGGAGTAATTTGTTCAATACGTTGATAAACCGCTTCGGAACTTTCATATTTATTATAGTGCAGGAAAGTCTTCGCCATGCCGAGAGCATTGTTCTCATTATTATCCGAAGCCACACCTATTTGTCCGATGAGTTGCTTCTTCGCAGCTGCGAGTTGTAACGAAGTCATCTTTGTATCACGCAGATTTTTAAGTTCTTTCATCACCAGACGCATACAAATATCCACATCATCGGGATCGCAACCAAAATAAGTGCAGAAAACCCCGGTATCCGTATAAGAAGTCAGGTTAGACTCTACATTATAGACAAGACCGCGACGCTCACGCAGAGAAACATTCAAGCGACTGTTCATACCGGGCCCGCCAAGAATATTATTCAATAGATAGAGTGCGGTACGCTTATCATCGTACGCATTATAGCCACGGCTGCCTATCATCACATGAGCCTGATGCGTATCCTTATGCACCACCAGTTTTTCGGGCGTATAAAGAGACGGCGGAGTACGACGGTTATCCACCGTCACCGCCGGAACATCGGCAAGCAGTTTCTCTGCCAAACGAATGATTTGCTTGAAATACAGGTTTCCCCACACAAAGAACACCATATTCCCCGGATGATAGAAACGTGAAGTAAACGCAGCGGCATCTTCGCTGTGAAAGGTCTTCAGCAGCTCAGGATTCCCCAGGATATTGCGTCCCAACGGATGTCCTCGGAAGATTAAATCCTCAAAATCATCGAAAATAAGTTCGGAAGGGGTGTCTTCATAAGATTGGATCTCATCAATAATCACTTCCGTTTCCTTTTCAATCTCACGTTGCGGAAAAGTAGAGTGAAAGACAATATCCGCCAGTAACTCGAACGCACGGCCGAAATGTTCGGTAAGAAAAGCAGAGTAGATCACTGTTTCCTCCTTGTTGGTATAAGCATTCAGGTCACCGCCCACATTCTCCATACGGTTGAGTATATGCCAGGCTTTCCGCTTCTGAGTACCCTTAAAAATAAGATGTTCCACAAAATGCGCCATGCCCTGTTCATTCTCCAGTTCATCACGGGTTCCGGCATCAACTGCAAAACCACAGTAAGCCACATCGGAAAATGACGGCTGGTGAATAATACGCAAACCATTGGCAAGAGTATATTGATGGTGTCCCAACAAGGGTAATAGTGCTAACTTCTTCATTCTGACGTTTGAAACTAATTGAGGGCGCAAAGATAGCGCAATTTGACGAGGTCCCCTTATCTTCGCAAAGCAAAAATACAATAAAACTTATTGCCATTTATGGAAAATTGCAGATATTTGTAGGCTATAACCTAACTACTAACAAAAATAGTATAATGATTGAATCCATTCAAGAGCTTTTGCAGAAAGAGGCACAAGCCGTACTGAACATCCCCGTGACAGACGCTTACGAGCGTGCGGTAGAACTTATCGTGGAACAGATTCACCGGCGGAAAGGGAAACTGGTGACCTCAGGTATGGGAAAAGCCGGACAGATTGCCATGAACATTGCTACGACATTCTGTTCCACAGGTATTCCTTCCGTATTTCTGCACCCCAGCGAAGCTCAACACGGAGACTTGGGCATCTTGCAGGAGAACGACCTGCTGTTGCTGATTTCCAATTCCGGTAAGACGCGTGAAATCGTTGAACTTACACAATTGGCTCATAATCTGAACCCAGACCTCAAGTTTATTGTTATTACCGGAAATCCGGATAGTCCATTGGCACACGAGTCCGATGTATGCCTCAGCACAGGAAAACCAAAGGAAGTTTGTGCTTTAGGTATGACTCCCACCACTTCGACCACTGTGATGACCGTTATCGGCGACATCCTTGTGGTACAAGTCATGAAACAGACAGGATTTACTATTGGAGACTACTCCAAACGCCATCACGGTGGCTATTTGGGTGAAAAATCAAGAAAATTATGCGAAAAGTAATTGGTATAGGAGAAACGATTCTTGACATCATTTTCCGCAACGGCCAGCCGACAGCTGCCGTACCGGGCGGTTCAGTATTCAATGGCGTCGTGTCATTGGCACGGGCAGGCGTTCCCGTCAGCTTTATCAGTGAGACAGGAAACGACCGGGTAGGTAATACAATCCTGCAATCCATGCGGGATAGCGGCATGTCTACTGACTATGTCAACGTATTTCCCGATGGAAAATCCCCGGTATCACTGGCCTATCTTAACGAGAATGGTGATGCGGAATACATCTTCTACAAAGATTATCCCAAGCAACGGCTGGACGTGGTTTTCCCAAAACTGGAAGAAGACGACATCGTGGTTTTCGGCTCCTATTTTGCCCTGAATCCGGTGCTGCGCGAAAAGGTTCTGGATTTGCTGGAACAGGCACGCGAGAAGAAAGCAATCGTGTACTATGACCCCAACTTCCGGTCGTCGCATAAAAGCGAGGCTATCAAGCTGACGTCCACCATCATCGAAAATTTGGAATATGCCGACATTGTGCGCGGATCTATAGAAGACTTTTTCTATATGTACAATCAAAGAGAAGTGGACAAGGTATATAAAGACAAAATTCGTTTTTATTGCCCTAACTTCCTTTGTACTGCCGGAGCCAAAGAAATCTCACTACGCACGAATAGCATCACCAAAGAGTATCCTATTCCCCCATTGGAAGCAGTCAGCACTATTGGCGCAGGCGATAACTTTAATGCCGGTATTATTTATGGCTTATTGAAGTACGACGTGCGTTACTGTGATTTAGGACAGATAAGCGAGGACACCTGGGACAAGATTATCCGTTGCGGCATCGAGTTTGCGGCAGATGTATGCCGGAGTTTCAACAACTCTATATCACCGGAATTTGCCAAGCAGTTGCCTCCCGTTAACTAAATCCCCGTTAAAGGAGAAAAAACTCTGTGAAACTCTGTGCCCTGGAATAACAAAAGTCATCAGAATACATATCTTTGCAACAAAGCGAAGATAAGCTGCACCTCGGCATAAAAAATGAACAAGTTCATTTTATTCTGCTCTCGGTTTGCATTATCTTTGCATATATATGCTCAGACAAAAAAACTATGTATAGAAATCTGTTGAACTTGCTAACATGTGTATTGCTGCTACCGGCTTGTAGCGGCACAGCTCCTCATATTTCCATTGTTTGCGAAGAAAATAACGTTGGGAACAGTATCGTCAAATGGGAAATAGCCCCTCTCATCAAAGGGAACGTAAAGGTATATGCTTCGACTGATCCGAATAATATCCCCGAGGATTCTCCGGTAGCCATAGCAAACATTTCCGATCAGCGAATGACGATTGTCACCACAGACCCTACCAAGCGTTATTACTACACCCTCGTATTCAATGATAAATATCGCGTAAAGATTGCTACCCGCAATGTCAATATCCCCGGCATACAAAACTTCCGTGATATGGGTGGGTATCCGTCATACCCTACCAAAAAGAGGGTGCGTTGGGGCATGCTCTATCGTTCTGCACAGATAGACAGTCTGGAATGCTACTCACGCAGGGAACTGAAGAATATAGGCATCAAGACCATCATCGATCTGCGCTCAGAATCGGAATTAAAAGGTCACACCCCACTGCAACAAGGATTTAATGTAATACATGTCCCTATAAAAACGGGAGATATGGAAGATATCCTGAAAGGCATTCAGGAACAGAAAATAAAAAGCGACACCGTCTACCGGATGGTGGAGCGGATGAACCGCGAATTGGTAATGCACTATCATAAAGAGTATCGCCAGATATTTGATATCTTGCTGAACAGTACCAATTACCCTGTCGTTATCCATTGCTCCTCCGGCAAAGGACGTACCGGCATTGCTTCGGCACTGATCCTCGCCTCCCTCGGCGTGAACAGCGACATCATTATGGAAGACTACCGCCTAAGCAACGATTACTTCAACATTCCCAGCGCTTCCAGTTATGCCTACAACCTGCCCACACGCTCGCAAGAAGCCATTACGACCATCTATTCGGCAAGGGAAGATTTCCTGAACGCCGCCAAGGAGGAAATAGAGCGTCGGTACGGTGATGTAGACACGTATCTGCAAAGAGCTATCGGACTCACCAAAGAAGAAATAAAGAAGCTGCAAAGCATTCTGCTGGTGAAAAACGATTAGTAATAAAAAAATAGCACTGTTATTCAATTTTATCGCTGATAACTAATCACTAATCACTAAATTTGTTCTATCTTTGTGCCCGAATATAAAGATATACAAAGATTTAATGAAGAATTTTGAAGAGCTCGGTCTGTCGCCGGAGATACGCCGCGCCATTGAAGAAATGGGATATGCGTGTCCCATGCCGGTACAAGAGGAAGTGATTCCTTACCTTTTAGGAGAAAATAATGATGTTGTAGCACTTGCACAAACAGGAACGGGGAAAACCGCCGCATTCGGCTTACCACTTATCCAGAAAATTAATGTAAAGAACCGGATTCCACAATCCCTTATACTTTGCCCTACACGCGAACTTTGCTTGCAGATTGCAGGTGATCTGAATGATTATTCCAAATACATCACCGGATTGAGGGTATTGCCTGTATATGGTGGTTCATCCATAGACAGCCAGATACGCGCCCTGAAACAGGGTGTACATATCATTGTCGCCACCCCGGGACGCTTGCTCGACCTGATGGAGCGCAAAACGGTATCCCTCACCACCATCCAGAACGTAGTGATGGACGAGGCGGACGAAATGCTGAACATGGGATTCACGGACAGCATCAACGCCATTCTTGCCGATGTACCGCAAGAGCGTAACACCCTGTTATTCTCCGCCACTATGAGCCCGGAAATTGCACGCATTTCAAAGAAATATCTGCGTGACGCCAAAGAAATCACCATCGGACGGAAAAATGAAAGCACAAGCAATGTGAAGCATGTGGTTTTCACCGTTCATGCCAAAGATAAATACGCTGCCCTGAAACGCATCGTAGACTATTACCCGCAAATATATGGTATCATTTTCTGCCGTACACGAAAAGAAACGCAGGAGATTGCCGACAAGCTGATGCAGGACGGTTATAACGCTGACTCACTGCACGGAGAATTAAGCCAGGCACAACGTGATACCGTCATGCAGAAATTCCGTATCCGCAACCTGCAAATCCTGGTTGCCACGGACGTTGCCGCCCGCGGACTGGATGTGGACGATCTGACCCACGTCATCAATTATGGCTTGCCGGATGATACCGAAAGCTACACTCACCGTAGCGGACGTACAGGACGTGCCGGAAAGACAGGTACTTCCATCGCCATCATCAACCTGCGCGAGAAAGGTAAAATGCGTGAAATCGAACGGATTATCAGCAAGAAGTTTATTGTTGGTGAAATGCCTACCGGTAAACAGATTTGCGAGAAACAGCTGCTGAAAGTAATCGATGACCTGGAAAAGGTGAAGGTGAATGAGGAAGATATGGCTGATTTCATGCCTGAAATATACCGTAAACTGGACTGGTTGAGCAAAGAAGACCTGATCAAGCGTATGGTTTCTCATGAATTCAACCGCTTCTCAGAATATTACCGCAATCGCGAAGAAATAGAAATGCCTACCGACAGCCGTGGTGAACGCAACAGCAGAAGCGGCAGCGAACGCACCGGTAACCGCAACAGCCGCAAAGCAGATCCGGGATTCACCCGACTGTTCATCAATCTGGGTAAGATGGATAACTTCTTCCCAAATGAGCTGATAGGCCTACTGAACGGTAATACCCGCGGACGCGTGGAGCTGGGACGCATTGACCTGATGAAGAACTTCTCATTCTTCGAAGTAGATGAGAAAGAGGCAGGTAATGTAGTGAAAGCCCTGAACCGTGCGAACTGGAACGGCCGAAAGGTATCTGTAGAAATTGCCGGCGAAGAAGGCAAGGAAGCTCCCAAAGGCAGACGTAAGAGTGAGGGCAACAACTACGGCAAGAAGGAATTTGAAGGCAAGAAACGCAGCTTCAAAGACGAAAAGCGTAGTGATGCATCTGGAAAACGTAGCGATGCCCCCAGAAAAAGTAGAAGTAAATCTGAAAGTGCTCCGGCTGACAAAAAGAAAAGCAAACCAAGCCGCGAAGAGCGTGGCTATACCGACGCCCGCGGCAAGAAAGACGATTGGAGACAGTTCTTTCAAGGCGACAACAAGGAGTTCCGTGATAAAGAGCCCGATTTCAGCGAAGAAGGCTGGGCAAGACGGGCACCTAAGAAGAAATGATTAATAGTGATTAGTGGTTAGTGATGAGTGATTAGTGCAACTGCTAATTACTCATCACTAACCACTAATCACTTATTAACGTGAACAAAGTAAACGGATTCTTATATGGCCTTCTCTCTTCGGCGAGCTTCGGACTTATTCCGCTGTTCACCATTCCTGCCATGCATCAGGGCATGCAGTTCTGGTCCATACTGCTCTACCGTTTCCTCTTTGCCATGCTGGCACTGGCCTGTATACTGTTGCTCGACAAGCAGTCTTTCCGCATCCGCCGGAAAGAGATACTTCCACTTCTCCTGCTGGCATTCCTGTATGACTGTTCTGCTGTTTTTCTGTTCTGGGGATATAAGTTCATGTCAAGCGGAGTAGCTACTACCATTCATTTCATGTATCCGGTGCTGACTACGCTTATTATGATGATTTTCTTCCGCGAAAAGAAATCCCCTTGGCGTATAGCAGCAATCGCTTTAGCGGTAAGCGGAGTTTTCTTCCTTTCGCATGGAGATACGACAGGGACTGTTACTTTACTGGGTATTTTTATCGTTCTGCTCTCTGCTTTGGGCTACGCGCTCTATCTGGTCACCGTCAGTCAACTGAAATCCCTTGAAATGAAGGGGCTGAAAATGACATTCTATGTTTTCCTTTTTGGCGGAATCCTTCTTTTCACCGGAATGACAGTGACAGGAGTCGGAGTACAGGCCATCCCGGACCGGATAACCCTGGGAAACCTGGCGATGCTGGCATTGGTACCGACCGTAATATCTAATCTGGCACTGGTACGCGCCATTAAAAACATAGGCTCCACACTCACCTCTGTATTGGGAGCCATGGAGCCTGTGACTGCCGTCTGTGTAGGCATTCTCATCTTTGGAGAACCTTTCACTCAAAGCATCGCCTTAGGCATCGGATTGATTATTTCGGCAGTTACGGTGATCATACTGAAAAAATAGAATGTCCTGCTTTCAGCCTGCTCTTTTTAGTATCTATATATGGGTGGCGTTGGATATATAGATACTGCATGTCCGATATATAGATGCTGTACATCCGATATATAGATGCAACACGTCCGATATATAGCTATAACACAAGATTTCATCTACCTTCACAGGCAGATGAAATCCCTGAACATCCAATTCAACGTTCTTATCTATTTTTGAATTTAATATATTAATACCCCGGATTCTGGTAATAGCCACCACCCTCTTCCAGATTCTCCAGGAATGACTGCGGGAATGGTCTTACCTCATGTTTGCCATCTACAAAGTATTGACCGACATCAGGATTTGTAGACTTCAGATAGGTGCTGGTCAACTTCCCTGTACGCTTCAAATCATAGAACCGTACATACTCCCCACACAATTCTCTGGCACGTTCATCCAATACTGTTTCTACTGTTGCCGCACCGGACAGAGCCTTGGCACCGGCACGCTCACGAACCTGATTTATGTATTGCATCGCATTTGCTCCGCCATTTACGTAGATATCGGCCTCAGCAGCTATTAAGAAAACCTCAGGAGTACGCATCATAAAGGTAGCATTCAGATTTCCAAGACGCTTCTTGCTCAAGTTATTAACGTAATAATTGCTGCTGTTATGCTTCATTAACGACGGATAGAAACTGAGCCAAGGGCTGACTACATCCGTATTATCATAATCTCTGTGATAATCCATAATCACCGTGTTGTCCTCAGCATACAAATCCTTGTAGTCAACATACAGGATTTTTGAGTCCTTCTTTACCGCTACCTTTTCCGCATATCCGTCATCTCCCGGACGGATAAATTCGAGCGCCGCTTCACCAAACAGAATTTTGGTATACTGACGTACCAACTCACCGGTTATCGGATCAGGTACCATTGCTGATATTTCAGGAGAATCCAGATTCTTATCAAACTGCTTCACTTGTGATTCGCTCCATGCCTGACCTTTGTCTTTATTCCCTGTCCAGGAAGTTTGAAAATACTCATGATATCTGGGGTCCAAAGTGCCATCTTCCTGTACATACAAGTCCAACAGATATTTTGAAGGCATAAAGCTTCCGCCTGCACGTCTGCCCCATATCTGATAATCGGACAAACCATCATATTCATTACCGGAATGTAAATCCGTCTTAAACTGAATGGCTGAGAAAGCTGTAAGCGGACAATAGAACTGCTCATCATTCTGGTTCATGATCCAAGCCTGGTTGCTTACACCTCCCACCACATAACGGTGTTTCCATAGGGCTTCCTTATTCTCAAAATTGTTGCTTTCAGCGAAGACCTCCTCTATATTATCATACATAGATACTCCCAGAGTCGCTCCTCCCGCTTTGCAGTCTTCCATCATTTCTTTGGCTACCTCTAAAGCCCGTTGTGCATACTTTTTAGAAGAATCATATTCTATGGATTGCAGAAAGGCTCTGGCCAGCATACCCATTGCCGATTTTTTAGAAGGACGGGTAGTCCTTTCTTCCACCGGTAACCATTGTGCCGCAAACTCTAAGTCCGGAATAATACACTTCTCATAGATATCCAGCGGAGTATCTTTACCGGGATGTAAATCTACATTTTCTACTGGAGCCATTTGCAATTTCAAACCACCCAGTTGTTCCACCAGATTATAGTAATATACCGCTCTCATAAAATGAGCTTCCGCAACCTTTTTGTTTCTTTCCTCATCGGTAGTGAAAGGAACTTTATCAGCCTTCACAATTGCCTGATTGCAATAACAGATACCATCATAACAACAGTTCAACGTGTTAGCCATCATGTTATTAGCAAAGTCAGAACCCATACCATATTTCAGGTAGAGGTTATCACCATTTTTCTGTGAAGTCCAGATGTCTGTTCCCCCTTCAGTCATGAGCATAAACTGCCCATACCCATACAGTGCTCTTTCCATACCGAAATAAACATTATTAAGTATGGTTTGATAGCCCTCTACCGAAACGGACAACGCATCCATAGTGTATCCCGAAGGATTATATTCATCAAGTGTACAAGAAGCATTGCTTATCGTCACTGCCATTACTGTTACAGTCAGCCAGTTTTTTATTTTCGTAGTCATATCTATTCTTATTGAATTATTAGTTAAAAAGATACATTAAGTCCCAAGAGATAAGTTTTGTAAAGCGGGAAGGTATCAGAACCGTTGTTTTCAGGGTCTGTATGCTTCAATTCGCTCTTAAACGGCAGGACAAATACATTATATGCAGTTCCATAAATTCTACACTTTTCAATTCCCAGGCGCTTACACAGCTTGTTCGGGAAAGTATACCCTAAGGTTATGTTCTTTATCTTGGCATAAGAACCATCAATATACCTTAAAGACTCTATTCCCGTAGTACTGGCAATACCCGGCCGGGGAAAATAAGCGGTTTGATTCTCAGGAGTCCAGTAGTCAGTACCTTTGGGTTGGTTATTGTTTTTAGTAGAGTACCATCCGATAGTTTTACTATCTATCATTTGTCCATATCTTAGCATAACAAAAGCACTCAGATCAAAATTTCTATACTTAAATGTATTGTTTACGCCTAAGATACCATCAGGCACATTAGAACCTAATATCTGAAGGTCACGTGTATTACTGTAAGTATGTACTCCACCGTCTCCCACAAGGTTTCCATTCTCATCTGTAGTGAATTGTTCCACTGTCTCTATTTTCACATAACCCGGTTGACACCCGTATTTTGCGGCTTCTTCCTCTTCGGCAGTTCCCCATATTCCGGCATATTTATAGTCATAGAATGTCTTGATAGGATGTCCTTCAAACAATTTCTTGGCAATAAGGTCACCGTCAGGCAGGCTTACAATCTTTTCATCGTTGTGAGTATAGGATATGGATGAAGACCACTCGAAGTTCTTGTTCCGTATATTCACAGTGGACAACTGTATTTCATACCCCTTATTGCTGGTTTCACCAATGTTTTGCCAAGTAGTCATGGGAGATCCCCAGGCCGTAATAGCAGAAGTTATAGGTAATGTACGGCTGAATAAAAGGTCTTTTGTCTTTGAATCATAAAAGTCTACACTCAGATTGATGCGATTATTAAACAGCCCCAAGTCCACACCATAATTCCATTGGTATGTCTTTTCCCAACCAATAGACGGGTTTCCATAAGGAGAGACAAGTTGGCTCATAGAACTCAACACACCGTCGATGGAAACAGCCGAATAAGTCGCTGCTCCGGTCTGTGAAGAATAGGCTCCCATACCTCCGGAGTTACCGGTAACACCATAGCTCAATCTGAGTTTTAAGTTACTCAGCCATTTTTCCGTACTCTGCATAAAAGGTTCCTGTGAGATACGCCATGCCAGTGCACCAGCAGGGAATGACTCCCACTTATGTCCATCAGCCAGATGGGATGCACCATCCCAGCGTGTGGTGAATGAAGCAATGTATTTATCCTTGTATACGTAATTGAAGCGCAAAGCATAAGACATCTTCTGATTCTGGGAGTAATAGGATTGTACACCATGTTTCGTAATCCCCGAAGCCATATTGTGAAACAAATACGAATCAAGTGGTTGTCCGGAAGCTCGCATATTGTTGTAATCACTCTGTCCATGGCTCCATGAAGTCACACCGGTCAACGTCACTTTATGATCTTTGAGGAAGTCAAAGTTATAGGTCAGGATATTATCCCATAAGTAGCTATACCCATAATTGTTATTGATGTATGCATAAGGTGACGAATACCCGTTTTCAACTCCTTGCAAAGAATGTTCGCCAATATACTGTCCGTTACGTGAACTACTCAGCGTGGTACTGATCTGCGAACGGAATGAAAGTCCTTTTAATGGAATAATTTCCAGATACCCATTGACATTGGCATAAATCGTGCGGGTTTCATTGGCATACTGATTCTCTATTTCATCTCCGAATGGCGAGGTTTCTCCTTCGATAAATTCAACATTGATGTTGCCGTTATCATCATAGGGCTTACCCAGAGGAAATGCAGTCAACGATTTAGTGAAGATATTCTTGCCTCGCGAATTCTTGATTGTATAAGTAAGCGCTGAACTGGTACCTATCTTCAGCCATTTGCGAATGTCATAGTCCACATTAAACCTCATTCCGTAACGCGTCTGATTTTCATTAGAAAGTAAACCTTCCGTATTGTTATAGCTAAAAGAAGAATAGACCTTGATCTTATCACTTCCGCCCCGTATGGATAAGTTCACATCTTTCTGAGAAGCATTTCCTTGTGTAGCCTCATCAATCCAGTCTATCCATTGGTTGTTCTCATAAGCCTGTTGTATGGCTTCAGAGTTATACATCTGAAAGAAATTTTCCGGATAATCACCATTCTTAGTACGGTAATATTCCCTCTGATATTGATACCACTCATCACCTATCATACCATGCACAAAGTTAGCTCCGCCCGAGATACTGTACTTTGTATCCAGATTCACAGTCACCTTTCCGGCGGCACCGCGTTTTGTAGTGATAATAATAACACCGTTGGCACCCGCCGAACCATAAATGGCAGTTGACGATGCATCTTTCAATACATCAATTTGTTCAATGTCACTCGGGTTCAGTTGATTGTAACTGGCTCCCTGCACACCGTCAATGATAAACAGAGGTTCATTGCTGCCGTTTATAGAACGGGAACCACGCAGCAAGATGTCCACATCCTCGCCTACTGCACCGGACCCCATCATAATATCGGCACCTGCAATCTTACCTTGAAGGGCCTCCATCACATTGCTTGTCGGAGTACCTTTGATATCCTCCTTATTTATAGATACGACAGAACCGCTAAGGTCAGCTTTCTTCACTGTACCGTAACCGACCACAACCACCTCATCCAGTGTTTTCGTATCTTCTTGCAGAATAATGTTCAAAGAAGTTTTGCCTTTCAGATTTATCACCTGCGTCATATATCCTATGTATGAAACTTCAATAGGATACTTTCCTGAGACTTTCAAAGTAAACTTACCGTCTACATCGGTAATCGTTCCATTGCTTGTCCCTTTCTCAACTACGGAAGCACCAATGGCGGGTTCTCCCAGATTGTCCTTTACAGTTCCCGTAATGTTCTGTGCAACGGCATTGACACTCAGGAAAACGAATAGCATACTAAGCAATATTCGCATGTTTTTCAGATTAATAGATGTTTTCATCAATTCCAAATAAATTAATTAATAAAGGTTATTTGTCGCAAAACTACCTAACGAATGTTTTTTAACTTTGTATGAGCGTACAAGAATTGTGTTTGTCCGTCTATTACATAACGACATATCAGTTTTTCCGATTAAAAAATCAATAAATACAAAATGAAATTATACCTATCAATACTCATACTCACTTTTTGGTTCTGTCCGCCGGTTTTCGGGCAGCCACAACATGTTATTACCCGCTACAGCATTGAAGACGGACTACCGCAACAAACCATAACCGGCATCACGAAAGATAGAAACGGATATATGTGGTTCACCACCTGGAATGGAATCTGTCGTTTCGACGGACATTCATTTGTAACTTACAGAGTACTGCCCGGAGATTCGAATGATTTAGCTACCAACCGGATTGATGATATAAAGATAGACGCTCATAATCAGCTGTGGCTATTAGATGATGAGAACTCGCTTTACCGTTTTTCTCCGGAGAACAGCAAGTTCGATCATTTTGCTTCGCAAACGGCTCCTGTCCAAAATATATTTACCCTTTCCGATGGAGATACCTGGGTATTCCAGACTGACGGACGCCTGTTAAGAATCAGACCCAATGAAGAAACGATGGATTGCCTGCAAATTCTTGATAGTTCATCCCAAGTCCGTAGTATCATAAGTCTTGTTCAAAATCAGGATATCATTTGGATTATCGCTGACAGGGGGATTTACAAATTCTCGAAAGAAGACGGCAAACTCACACCTATTTTATCTTCCCCCAACCGCTTTTATAGTTTCAGAAAGTGGGAAGGTATGTTTATTCTGGGATCAGACAACGGGCAACTCTACATCTACGACCCTAAAAAAGATACGCATTCCATACTGAAGTTCAATACCACCAACCCCCTAATAAGAATCAAAGCTTATGATTCCAAGCATTTCCTTGTCATAGCAGAAAATGACGGCTTCTTTCTGACGGAAGGGTATCAGGGAGAGGGTACCCACTATACCACCTCGAATCAACTGTTAAGCAACCAGATTAATGCATTATACGAAGATAATAATCAGAAACATATATGGGTGGCCTACAAAAACACGGCAATGATTACCCGCATCAAACCATTCAGCACGTACTATAAGCATTATCAGCTAAAAACACAAGAATATAACAACTCGCAACGTTCCCTGTCACAAGACCGCAACGGAAGACTGTGGGTATTCTCCAAGAATGAAGCCCTGAACTATTATGATGAAAAGGCGGATGAGTTCCTTTTATTCTCGATCAGCAGAAACAGCCAGGAATCAAGGCAACCCAGAATAAAGAAGATCTACTTCGACAACCAAAATAACCTGTGGATTGCCAGACAGCCGAAAGGACTTATAAAGGTATCTTTCAAGAATGATCTTTTCACTCTCTCGGTGCCTGACGTCAAAGGATATCCGTCCACGAACGAATTGAGAAGTATAATGGAAGATGCTGACCACAACATTTGGGTCGGAGGCAAGAATGGGGATATTCAAGTATATGACAAGGATAAAAACTTCCTTGGCTTCTTAAATTCCACCGGAAAGTTGTCTCATCAGGCAGAGTATCTTGGTGCCATATATGCTTTGCTGCAAGATAAAGAAGGAAATATATGGATGGGAACACGCAATGAAGGAATTATAAAATTAGTACCTCAAGGCAAACTGAACTTTCAACTCAAATACTATAAAGCAAATCCGGCTGACATATTCAGTCTGAACTGTAACTTCATCTTTTCCCTGAAAGAGGATAAGCAGGGCAGAATCTGGGTAGGTACATTGGGTGGCGGACTTAACCAGATAACTAAAGATGCAAACGGAAATGAGCGCTTTATCCATTCGGGCAATAAACTATCAGACTATCCGTCCCGTTTTTCAAGAATCAAGAATATCTGCATAGATCATCTGGATAACATCTGGCTGGCAACCACATCAGGTATATTGCTTTGCAGATGGAGCAAAGACAAGTTGACCTATACCCCCATCGTACGCAACGGTAATGCAAAGAATAGCCTCAGCTGCGACAATGTTTATGATATTTTCGAAAGTAGCAAACATGAAATCTATGTAGCAACCTTCGGTGGAGGCCTCGACAAGCTTACGGGCTTTGACGAGCAAGGCAACGGGATATTCAAAAACTATTCATCTCCACAGATGATCTCCAACGTTCCGCTGACGCTGGCGGAAGATAATGAAGGTAATCTGTGGATTCCATCGGAAAACGGACTGTACCGTCTGTTTCTGGAGAATGATTCAACTGAAATATATGATAACAGATTTCTACCCGAAGGGCTCCTACTGACGGACAGCAGGGCTTGTCGCCTCTCAAACAATGAAATGCTGTTTGGAACAGACAGAGGATTATTATCAATAATCCCTCAGCAAATGAAGAGGAACAGCTATACCTCCAACCTCATCATTACAGATATCCACATAAACGGAGAAAAAAAGGAACCCTCCTACCGGTCTTCCGGCATAACTCTCAGCCACAAGGAGAACTCATTCAGCATCAATTATGAGACGCTGGACATGAAATTCCCCAATAAGATAGAGTACGCCTACCGTCTGAAAGGCTTTGACAACTGGAACTATGTAAAAAACAACCGTATGGCAGTCTATACAAACATTCCTAAAGGGAACTATTGTTTCCAGGTTAAATCAACCAACAGTGACGGAGTATGGAGTAATAAGATAAAGGAGATCTCCATCACCATATTGCCTTCATTCTGGGAATCCATTTACGGTACCATATTGTATTTCATTATATTTATCCTCATTGTTGCCATTTCAACCTATATTCTGTTTGTTATCTATAAACTCAGGAACCGGGTTGCAATAGAGAAGCATATCTTAGATATAAAAACCAAATTCTTCACAGATATGATTCATGAACTACGTACTCCTTTCACACTGATCGTAGCCCCCATAGACCACATGCTCTCACAAAAGGATTTGAACCCTGTCATTCAGCAAGACCTGGCCCTGGTAAAGCGAAACACCAAACATACACTGAAAATCATCAATCAAGTACTCGATTTGCAGAAGCTACAGAATGAGTCCAAACTTACAGTACAAAGAATAGAAATAGCCGCATTCATCGAACATATTATAAATAATTTCCAGTCAATTGCCATCCAACGGGAAAGTGAAATCACCTTTGAATCTAAAGAATCGCCTCTATTTTTATGGGCAGATCCGGATAAATTGGAAAGCATTCTCTTCAACCTGATCACGAATGCTTTTAAATATTCACCCAAAGGAACAGTCATACATCTGTCTGTTCAGGAAACTGATACCAATATCATTCTGCAAATATCCGACCAGGGATATGGCATCAGTCAGGAAAAACAAAAAAGTATCTTTAACCGGTTCGAGAATTACGTGAGTTCCGACATCTTCAAGAAACAAAGTACAGGCATAGGGTTGTCTTTAGTCAAGGAACTGGTAGAGTTACACAAAGGCAAAATCACTTTACAGAGCAAAATAAACGAGGGTTCCACTTTCACCATCTACTTCCGTAAAGGAAAAGAGCATTTTGCACCTGAAACGGAGTTCATTCTATCAGATTATGATGAACGGCCTCAGCTGTCCCAGAATGATACTCTCTTTCTGAGAGACGATTACGAAGCAGAAGAAGAGGCTTGTAAGGACTGCGGCAAGAGTTCCATTTTAGTGGTGGATGATAATCAGGAGCTTCTTTTCTTCTTACATACGATTCTTTCCGAAGAGTTTCGTGTGATCACGGCTTCCAATGGAAAAGAGGGATTGGAAAAGGCAATCAAGTACCTGCCGAATATGATTGTCAGCGATGTTGTAATGCCGGAAATGACAGGGATCGAAATGGTCAAGAAGCTACAAGCCAATACTTATACCTGCCACATACCGATTGTTTTACTGAGTAGTAAGGCAGATGTGGAAAATCAAAATGAAGGTTTGGAATTGGGCGTGGATGATTACATAACCAAGCCCTTCAGTGCGAGTTATCTGATAGCCAAGATATGGAATATCATCAGACAAAGAAAGCGGATTCAGGCACTGTATTATTCAGAACTCATACAAAATAAAGAAGAAAGCAATATCGATTCCGAAGAGCAAGAAGAGCTTCGCTCACTTCCGCAAGCCGATAAAGACTTGCTGGACGGGATTGTCTGTTTCATCAACAAACATCTGGACCATCCGGACTTGAGCGTAGATACGCTTGTTGAAGAAGCAGGAATCAGCCGCTCCGCCCTATTTAAAAAGATAAAGACGCTCATAGGCATCTCACCGATGGAGCTCATCAAAAACATACGTTTGAAGAAAGCGGCAGAGCTGATAGAAGAGGGGTCGGATAACTTTACCCAAGTGGCTTATAAGGTCGGCTTCAAAGATTCGCAGCATTTCAGCAAATGCTTCAAGCAGATTTATGGGGTGACTCCTACGGAATACAGGAAAAAACATTTGGGTTAGTTGGTATGACTTTTATATAGAAATGCCTTAAGAATATTCCTAAAAAGAGTAAAGTTTAAGCCAACCTATTCATTACGAACCAGTTGTTTTTTGTATCTTTAGATATTTCCCAAGAGCAAGGATACTACATCATTCTTTCAGAGGCTGTAATTTAAACTGTGTCAGCAAAGCAAACAAAAAAAGTATTAACTTTGCTAACACAGTTTTTTTATGAGTGAAGAATTTGATTT
>ERZ772854.1830-NODE-1830-length-18147-cov-15.937155_pt1 | contig 18147 bp, 12 predicted proteins | sample MGYA00580844_ERZ772854 | MGnify/ENA primary metagenome ERZ772854 (study PRJEB29015, sample SAMEA2737727) | human gut metagenome | biome: human gut; feature: human-associated habitat; material: faeces | place: China | collected 2012 ...
CACGGGAGGAGCCGCAGCCGAAGTTCCAGCCGCCCACCATGATGTCGCCGTCCTTGACGTTGTTGATGAAGTCCTTGTCAATGTCCTCCATGCAGTGGCTGGCCAGCTCTCTGGCATCCTGCGTGTTCAGGTGGCGGGCCGGGATGATGACGTCGGTATCCACGTTATCCGGGTATTTGAAAACAGAACCGTTTGCGTTGTTCATGGGTGACTCTCCTTTTCTCAAACCGTGCGGGGGTCGGTGATGTAGCCGGTCAGTGCGCTGGCGGCAGCGGTAGCGGGCGAAGCCAGATACACCTCGCTCTTGACGTGGCCCATGCGGCCCACGAAGTTGCGGTTGGTGGTGGAGACGCAGCGCTCACCCTCGGCGAGGATGCCCATGTAGCCGCCGAGGCAGGGGCCGCAGGTGGGGGTGGAGACGATGCAGCCCGCGTCGATGAAGGCCGTCGTCCAGCCGCGGAGGATGCACTCCTTGTACACGGCCATGGTGGCGGGGATGATGATGCCGCGCACGCCCTTTGCGATGTGTTTGCCCTTCAGGATGTTGTAAGCAGCTTCCATATCCTCGAGGCGACCATTGGTGCAGCTGCCGATGACCACCTGGTCGATCTTGATGTCCTTGCCCTCGCTGGCGGGGTGGGTGTTCTCGGGCAGGTGGGGGTAGCTGACAGTGGGTTCGAGGGCAGAGAGGTCGATCTCAATGATCTTCTCGTACTCGGCGTCCGGGTCGGCCTCATAGAACACCGGCTCGCGCTGGCTGCGGCCCTTGAGATAAGCCTTGGTCACGTCGTCCACGGGGAAGATGCCGTTCTTGGCACCGGCCTCGATGGCCATGTTGCAGATGCTCAGGCGGTCGTCCATGGAGAGGGAAGCGACGCCCGGGCCGGTGAACTCCATCGACTTATACAGCGCACCATCCACGCCGATCATACCGATGATGTGGAGGATGAGGTCTTTGCCGGAAACTTTCGGCGGCAGCTTGCCGTTCAGCACGAACTTGATGGCGGCAGGCACCTTGAACCATGCCATGCCGGTAGCCATGCCGGCGGCCATATCGGTGGAGCCGACGCCGGTGGAGAATGCGCCCAGTGCGCCGTAAGTACAGGTGTGGCTGTCGGCGCCGATGACGCAGTCACCGGCTGTCACAATGCCTTTTTCGGGCAGCAGAGCGTGCTCGATGCCCATCTGGCCCACATCGTAGAAGTTGAGGATGTCGTACTTGTTGGCGAACTCGCGGCACTGCTTGGACTGGGTCGCGCTCTTGATGTCCTTGTTGGGAACGAAGTGGTCGAGGACGATGGCGATGTGCTCTTTGTCGAACACGCCGTTGAAGCCCGCCTTTTCGAACTCGTTGATGGCGACGGGGGTAGTGATGTCATTGCCCAGCACGATGTCGAGCTTGGCGTTGATGAGCTGGCCCGCCTTGACCTCGGCGAGGCCTGCGTGTGCGGCCAGAATTTTCTGCGTCTGGGTCATTCCCATGATGGTACTCTCCTTTTATCGTATCTTGTTCTCTATGGTCAGTCTCTCCTCTGTCCAACCTCTCAGCCGCCTGCGGCGTCAGCTCCCCTAGTAGGGGAGCCTCTGGCGAAACCGTTTACTTTGCGGGGAATGCCAAGGCCTCCCCTCGATAGGGGAGGTGGCATTGCGAAGCAATGACGGAGAGGTTGTGCAGAGCTGCCCCTTATTTACTCTCTTTACTTATTATTGATGGCACTCACCAGTGCATGGATACCGGCCACGATAATATCGGTATCGGTGCCTGCACCCCAGGTGACGATGCCGTCGCCCCACTCGAGGCCGACGTAGGAAGCGGCGCGGGAGGTGGAGCCTTCGTCCAGACTGTGCTCGGAGTAAGTTTCCAGGTGGAAGTCCATGCCGGTGGCGCTCTGGATAGCGTTTGCCACAGCATCCAGACGGCCATTACCCACCGAGGTGACCACCTTGCGCTGACCGTTCAGATCCAGCGTGACGGTGGCGGTGATGCCGTTGACCTGTGCGAAGTGGGCCTCGATGACAGACAGGGGCTTCGACTTGTTGAGGAAGGTATCCTCGAAGATGTGGAGCACTTCGCCTGCGCTCAGCTCCTTGTGGTTGTGGTCGGACACGCTCTTGACCTTGTAGCCCAGCGCCTCGCGCATCTTGGCGGGCAGGTTGTAGCTGTAGTTCTGCTCCAGCACGAAGCCGATGCCGCCCTTGCCGCTCTGGCTGTTGATGCGGATGACATCGGCGTCGTAGGTGCGGCCGATGTCGTGGGGGTCCACCGGAATATAGGGGCAGGTCCAGCGGTGGTCGCCCTTCTCCTTGCGGTAGGCCATGCCCTTTGCAATGGCGTCCTGATGGCTGCCTGAGAAGGCGGCGAACACCAGCTGGCCGGCGTAGGGGGTGCGCTCGTAGATGTGCATCCGGGTGACCCGCTCATAGGTGGCGCAGATGGCGGGCATATCGGAGAAGTCCAGCTTCGGGTCTACGCCGTGGCTGTACATATTCATGGCGAGGGTCACAGCGTCCACGTTGCCGGTGCGCTCGCCGTTGCCGAAGAGGCAGCACTCCACCCGCTGAGCGCCTGCCAGAACGGCCAGCTCTGCACAGGCGACGCCGGTGCCGCGGTCATTATGCGGGTGGGTGGAGATGATGACGCTGTCGCGGTACTTGAGGTGCTTGTCGCAATACTCGATCTGGTTTGCGTAAACGTGGGGCATACTCATCTCGACCGTGACCGGCAGGTTGATGATCATGGGGCGGTCGGGGGTAGGCTGCATGATGTCCAGGACCGCGTTGCAGACCTCAACGGCGTAGTCCACCTCGGTGCCGGTGAAGCTCTCGGGGCTGTACTCGAAGAGGAAGTTGCCCTCATACTCCTCGCTCAGCTGCTTGACCAGCTTTGCGCCGTCCATGGCGATCTGCTTGATCTCCTCCTTAGACTTGTGGAACACCTGCTCGCGCTGGGCGACGGAGGTGGAATTATAGAAGTGGATGACCGCACGAGGTGCGCCCTTGACAGCCTCGAAGGTGCGGCGGATGATATGGTCGCGGCACTGGGTCAGTACCTGCACGGTGACATCGTCGGGGATCATGTTCTTCTCAATGAGGGTACGGAGGAACTCGTACTCCGTCTCGCTGGCGGCCGGGAAGCCGACTTCGATTTCCTTGAAGCCAATTTTGACCAACATCTGGAAGAATTCCAGCTTTTCCTCGAGGCTCATGGGGACGATAAGGGCCTGATTGCCGTCGCGCAAGTCCACGCTGCACCAGGTGGGAGCTTTCTCGATGTGGTCTTTCTTGACCCAGCTGTCATAGCCGGCGGGGACCGGGTAATATCCCGGTGCGTACTTGGTAGCGTCCATCATAATTCTTGTCCTCCATTTTTGCTGTGTCAACCTCTCAGTCTCGCATTCGCTCGACAGGGCCGGGTTGCGGCAGCGCGTCAGCGCTGACTGAGAGGTTGACTCCTTTTATCAAACGAAAAGGCTCCCGTCTCTCAAGGGACGAAATCCCCTGAGAGACGAGAGCCTGTAATTTCTGTTACAGGGCACCCGTGGTACCACTCTCTTTGCTGTGCCAAAAGCACAGCCGCTCTGCACGATCGGCTTTTTGAGGCGAATCGCTGCCCTTATAACGGTGGGCTTCCGTCAGGACCTACTGTCTGCTTCAGTCCTGCCGCTCAGGGGCCAGTAACCGAGACCCTCTGCACCACCTTGCACCATCCGGCGGCTCTCTGTACGCAGAAGAAAATCGTTTTTTCCCCGTCAACGCATTTGCGCTTTGTTCAAAGTGGTTTCATTTTAGCAAAACCCACCGCTCCTGTCAAGCAGTTTTGTTCACAATCAAAATGAAACGATTTCATATAGACAGCAGCATAAATTTTCAAAATTTGCGGGTGGATCCTATTTTTGTTGTATTATATCACCAACTATGGTAAAATAAAAATACCGCCCGAAGCGGCGGTATCCAGGTGCTGTCTGCATAAAAAGGTGGTCTAGCTTCCCCGGCAAGCTTCCGGGGGTGTGAAACCTTATTGTTGCTTCCCCCGGACGCAAACGCGAAAGGGGGGATGACTTATGACCCTGACGGAAACTATCGCATTGCTCGGCCTGCTGGGCGGAGCAGTCTTTGTTACCTTTCAGATCTCATGGGCTATCTTCAAAGAGATACATAACAATAAGAAATGACCGCCCCAGCCTACCAAGCAAAGCGGTCATTCTTATTGTTTGACTTAGCCGAGGGAAGCTGACCATTGCGGACAGCACCTTCTTGTATGTTCAGTATAGTCAAAGTGATTCGATTTGTCAAGCGGACGGCCTCCTTGTTCCTCGGTTTTGTTAAGAATCTGCGAAGTTTTTGCAAAGTTCGCCTCGAAACGCTGGTTTCTGAAATGGCGTCGTGGTATGCTGTTTGCAACGTAAGGAGGGACCCCCATGAAAGAAGTCAAGACCCCCAAAAAGCCATTGGCTATTTACTACGCCATTGTATTACTGGTGCTGATGCTGCTCAACTTCGTGCTCGTGCCGTGGATGAGCGAACGGCAGGTAAAAGAAGTGGACTACGGCACCTTCATGTCTATGACCGAGGACAAAGACATCGGCCGGGTGGATGTGGAATCGAACCAGATCATCTTTACTGATAAAGATGAAAAGCAAATTTACAAGACCGGACTGATGAACGACCCTGACCTGACCCAGCGCCTCTACGACGCAGGCGCACAGTTTTCCAGCGAGATCGTCGAGCAGGCTTCGCCGCTGATGAGCTTTCTGCTGAGCTTTGTGCTGCCCATCGTCCTCTTTGTCTGGCTGGGCAATTTCATGAACAAAAAGCTCATAGAAAAGGCCGGCGGCGCGAACTCGATGATGTTCGGCGGCGTGGGCAAGTCCAACGCCAAGGTCTACGTCCAATCCACCCACGGCATCCGCTTTGCGGATGTGGCCGGCGAAGATGAGGCCAAAGAGAACTTACAGGAGATCGTGGATTATCTGCACGACCCCAAGAAATACGAAGAGATCGGTGCCTCGATGCCCAAGGGCATCCTGCTCGTCGGCCCTCCGGGTACCGGCAAGACCATGCTGGCAAAGGCCGTGGCGGGCGAATCCAACGTGCCGTTCTTCTCCATCTCCGGCTCGGAGTTCGTGGAGATGTTCGTGGGCATGGGCGCGTCCAAAGTCCGCGATTTGTTCAAGCAGGCCAAGGAAAAAGCCCCCTGCATCGTGTTCATCGACGAGATAGACGCCATTGGCCAGAAGCGCAACAGCGGCCAGCTGGGCGGCAACGACGAGCGTGAGCAGACCCTGAACCAGCTGCTCACCGAGATGGACGGCTTTGAGGGCAACAGCGGCGTCATCATCCTCGCGGCCACCAACCGTCCGGATTCCCTCGACCCGGCTCTGACCCGTCCCGGCCGCTTTGACCGCCGTGTTCCTGTGGAACTGCCCGACCTCAAGGGCCGCGAGGAGATCCTGAAGGTCCACGCCAAGAAAGTCGCTCTTGCCCCCGGCATCGACTTCAACACCGTGGCCAGGATGGCCTCCGGTGCCTCCGGCGCAGAGCTGGCCAACATCGTCAACGAAGCCGCCCTGCGGGCCGTGCGCGCCGGCCGCAAGAGCGTGACCGAGGCCGACCTCGAGGAGAGCATCGAGGTGGTCATTGCCGGCTACCAGAAGAAGAACTCCATCCTCACCGACAAGGAAAAGTGCATCGTGGCCTATCATGAGATCGGCCACGCACTGGTGGCGGCGCTTCAGAATCACTCCGCACCCGTGCAGAAGATCACCATCATCCCCCGCACCTCGGGCGCACTGGGCTACACCATGCAGGTCGAAGAAGGAAACCACTACCTGATGACCAAGGAAGAGCTGGAAAATAAGATCGCCACCCTCACCGGCGGACGTGCTGCCGAGGAAGTGGTGTTCGGCTCCATCACCACCGGCGCGTCCAACGACATCGAGCAGGCCACCAAGCTTGCCCGCGCCATGCTCACCCGTTACGGCATGAGCAAAGAGTTCGACATGGTGGCCCTGGAGACGGTGAACAACCAGTATCTGGGCGGTGACACCTCGCTGGCCTGCTCGGCGCAGACCCAGCGCGAGATCGACCAGCGGGTCGTGGAGCTGGTAAAGGCCCAGCACGAAAAGGCCATCAAGATCCTCACCGACAACCGTGCAAAGCTCGACGAGCTGGCGAAGTACCTTTATGAAAAGGAGACCATCACCGGCGACGAGTTCATGGCTATCCTTGAGGAAAAAGATCCCAGCGAAAATTAAAATAGGATCTCTGCAATAATCCAGCCGCCGTATCCGTATTCATTACAGATACGGCGGTTTTCTGATACGCCGTACCGCTGATAAAAGCATTTGGGATAAACCTCTCCGTCAGCGCTGGTGCGCTGACGGAGAGGTTGACTCCCTACATCTACAGGAGGATACTATTATGAGACTGCTGAACAAGAATACCGCCCGCCGCGCCGCTGCTGCTGCCGCTCTGCTGACCATGACCGCCGCCATGAGCGTGGGCGCCTTTGCCGCCGATGACACGGTCGTCGCGGGCTATCTGCCCCCGCAGGCCGAGAGCGTCATGACGCAGGGCGACATCGCTCTCCACTCTGACGTTCCGGTGGGGGAGGTAGACCCCAACTACGGCGGCTACGCTTCCCCGGTGGAGAACCCCATTCAGGGCAACGTGATGATGATCTCCGGCGAGACCCCCCTGCCCTCTGACACGCCGGTGGAGAAGAGCGAAGCCCGCTACACCGTCAAGGGCCTGCTGGGCAAGCAGGTGCTCTACACCGCCCGTCAGGAAGGCCGCGTGCTGACGCTGGACGCCCCCGATGACAACGCCACCTTCCGCACCACCATCCTCGACATGCAGACCCTGATGAATCAGGGCGTAAGCACGCTGGTGCTCAAGACCGGCAAGACTTCCACCACCCTGAACCTGACTCTGCTGTGCCAGGATCAGAAGCCCGGCACCCGGGTCACTCTGCGCCACCTCGGCAGCAGCGCTCACCTCACCGTGGGCTTCCGCAGCCGCCGCGACCTCATCGTTGGCCGATAAGCTTTCCCCACTCTCCTCTTTGTTTTCCATAGATACTTTTCCCTCAGACGCAAAAGACCCCCGCTGCAAAGACAGCGGGGGTCTTACTGTTTATCAAATGGTCCCGTCCGAGCCGTTCTCGCTCTGCTCCGATGCATAGAGCACCATCAGGTGGTTTGCGGATGCTTCGAGCTGGCTCTTGGCCTGACGGAGGTCTGCTTCCTCCGTCTCGTTCATCTTTTCGGGTTTATCCTTCCGCAGGCAGCGGCGGAGATTCGCCACATCGGCCTTGATGCGGTTTTTCTCCTCTTTATCCAGCTCCTTCTTGCACTTGGAGAGAGCCTCGTCCACCTTATAAGCCAGCACCTCGGCCTGATTGTGGAGGTCAAGCCGCTCTTTGCGGCGGCTGTCCTCGGCCTCGTAGGCGGCCGCGTCGGCCATGGCGCGCTGGATCTCATTCTCCGAGAGGTTCGTGCTGCCGGTGATGGTGATATTCTGCTCCCGGCCGGTGCCGAGGTCTTTAGCCGAGACTTTCACGACGCCGTTGACGTCAATATCAAAGGTGACTTCGATTTGGGGCTTGGACGAGAAGCTGGCCCGGATGCCGTTCAGCTTGAACTTGCCGAGGCTCTTATTGTCGCGGGCGAAATGCCGCTCACCCTGCAGGACGTTGATCTCCACACTGGTCTGCATGGGGCGGGCCGTGGTGAATATCTGGCTCTTGCGGGTGGGGATCATGCTGTTGCGGGTGATGAGGGGGGTCGCCACGCCGCCCAGTGTCTCGATGGAGAGGGTCAGCGGAGTGACGTCCATCAGCACAAGGCCCTGCGCCGCTGCACCAGAAGCGCCAGCCAGCTTGCCGCCGCCCTGTAACAGACCGCCCTGCACAGCGGCACCCATCGCCACGCATTCGTCGGGGTTGAGGCTGTGGCTCGGTTCACAACCCAGCAGTTCCTTCACCTGACGCTCGACGGCAGGCATCCGGGTGCTGCCGCCGACGAGAAGGACTTTGCCCAGCTGCGAAGCCGAGATGCCGGCATCCCGCAGTGCGTTCTGCACCGGGGCCACCGTCCGTGCCAGCAGGTCGCCGGTCATCATCTCGAACTGGGGGCGGGAGATGGTCAGATCAAGGTGGTGGGGGCCGTCCTTGCCCACAGCGATGAAGGGCAGATTGAGCTGGGCCGAGAGGGCGCTGGACAGCTCTTTCTTGGCCTTTTCGGCCTCTTCTTTCAGGCGTCCCATGGCGGCGGGGTCGCGGGAGAGGTCGATGCGGTCCGATTTCTTGAACTCTGCCACGGCGTATTCCACGATGCGCTGGTCGAAGTCGTCGCCGCCGAGGCGGGTATCGCCGCCGGTGGCCAGCACCGTAAAGGTGCCGTCTTCGATCTCGATGATGGAGACGTCGAAGGTGCCGCCGCCGAGGTCGTAGACCAGGATCTTCTGGGGCGCTTCGTTGTCAAGGCCGTAGGCCACAGCGGCGGCGGTAGGCTCATTGATGATGCGCAGGACGTTCAGGCCTGCGATGCGGCCCGCATCCTGGGTGGCCTTGCGCTGGCTGTCGTCAAAGTAAGCGGGAACGGTGATGACGGCCTCCGTCACCGGCTCACCCAAGTAGCTCTCGGCGTCGCGGCGTATCTTGGTCAGGATCATGGCGCTGATCTCCTGCGGAGTCAGGTCTTTGCCGTCGATGTGGACGCGGTAGTCGCTGCCCATATGCCGCTTGATGCTGGACACCGTCCGGCCGGAGTTGGTGGCAAGCTGGCGCTTTGCCGCGCCGCCCACCAGACGCTCGCCGTCTTTGGTGAACGCCACCACGCTGGGGGTGGTGCGCTCTCCCTCTGCGTTGGTGATGACGACGGGCTTACCGCCCTCCACCACTGCCACGCAACTGTTCGTGGTGCCAAGGTCAATACCGATCACTTTGCTCATTCTGGTCGTCCTCTCTGTTTTTGCGACGCGCATATTTTTCCTTCAATATCATATCGGTTCCGTATGACGATTTCTTAGAGCATTTGTAAAGATTTTGTGTTTCCGCTCATTCTCTCTCGAGCAGCTGGCGGATGGCGGCCTCCGTCTCGTCCAGCCAGCTCTGGGCCGTCTCGTCGCCCTCTTCTTTGCGGACGAGGAAGCCCTGCTTCGCCTCAGCCAGCTGAGCCAGCGCCTTTTTGCGGGAGATGTACTGGGTCTCATACTGGGCCACCCGCAGGCAGACCTGCGGCATATAGGCGATGTCGGGGGTGGAGGCGCAAAGTTTCTGAGCCTTGCGGTAGGCCCGCAGAGCCGCACCGGCCCCTTTTCCCTGCACCATGGCATCGTCGCCCAGCGCCACCCATGCGGCCACATCGCCGGCGTCGGCAGCTTTTTTCCAGAACTTGCGGGCCTGTGCAGGGCTCTTGCGGCAGCCCCGGCCCTCGTAGAGCATCTCGCCCATCATGGCAAGGCCCTCGGCGCAGCCCTCTTCGGCAGAGAGCTGATAATAATGCATCGCGTCGTCCCAGCGTTCCTCGGCCATGGCATGGTTGCCGGCCCGCAGCTCCGCTTCGCCCGGCTCATCGGTGTCGTGGCTGGCGTGGAGCAGACCGTTCAAAAGCGAGCAGTCCAGCGTGGCAGAGCTGGTCCACGGGTCGATGACCACACCGTCGATGCTGTCCGAGTCCAGCGCCATCTGCATGGCGGAAGCCAGAAGCCGTTCCGCCATGGGGCGGCTGGCCGTGCCTTTATCGGCCTCCGCCATCTTCACTGAGGTGAACACCGGCAGGTAACACCGGCCCTTCTGGGTACGCAGGGTCCAGGGCTGCAGGTCTTTCGCTTTCTCCGCCGGGACAGGATGCTCCGCCCACGGGGCGGCCCCGTCCGGCTGGTCGGACGCAGCTTCCAGCGGCACCAGGACCCTGGTGTCCAGCTCGAGGGCATAGTTGATGGCGTTCATCAGCGCCCAGAAGCTCTCCTCGTTCTGGCCCTTATAGAGCGCTGCCACAGCCCGCTCTATTGCCGGACAGCCCGTACCCAGCGGCCCGTATTCCGGCAGCTTTTTGCGGTCTGCCGCGCCCACCGGGCGCAGCCGCAGCCGTGCCGCACCATCTTTTGCCATTGCATCCACCATTCTTTCCGTTGAGATTCTCTTTCAGTATAGCAGGATTTTTCGGTTTTCTCAATCTCCGGAGCTGAAATCTGCATCCAGAGCCGGTTTTCTTTGGCAAAAACATAGCATTCCTGTTGGGAGTGCGCTATAATAAGGAGCGTCTCAACTAAATGGATCAAAGAAAGGGAGTATCGAGCCTTGAACAAAATGCTTCGCTATCTCAGCGACTACAAGCGCGAGAGCGTGCTTGCACCGCTTTTCAAGATGCTGGAAGCTACGTTTGACCTGTTCGTGCCGCTTGTGATGGCCGACATCGTCAACGTGGGTATCGCGGCCCACGATTTTCACTACATCCTCGTGCGGTGCGGCATCCTGCTGCTTCTGGCCATCGTCGGCCTCACGTGCAGCCTGACGGCCCAATACTTCTCGGCCAAAGCCTCGGTGGGTTATTCCACCGGTCTGCGTCATGCGCTGTTTGAGCACATCCAGACTCTGAGCTTTTCCGAGATGGACACCATGGGCACCAGCACCCTCATCACCCGGATGACCAGCGACGTCAACCAGGTGCAGAGCGGATTGAACCTCTTCCTCCGTCTGTTCCTGCGCAGCCCCTTCGTGGTGCTCGGCGCCATGATCATGGCCTTTACGGTCAACTTCCGCGCCGCCCTCATCTTCGTGGTGGCTATCCCGCTGCTGAGCGTCGTGGTCTTCGGCGTCATGGTCATCACCCGTCCGCTTTATAAGTCGGTGCAGACCCGCCTCGACCGGGTTCTGGGCCTCACCCGCGAAAACCTGACCGGCGTGCGCGTCGTCCGCGCCTTCGACAAGGAAAAGAGCGAGGTGGACCGCTTCGAGGACGCCAATGAGCTGCTGACCAAAATGCAGCTCCACGTGGGCCACATCTCCGCCCTGATGAACCCGCTGACCTACGTTATCATCAACCTTGCCATCGTGGCGCTGCTGTATGTGGGCAGCATCGAAATCAATATCGGGGGCATGGCCTCCGGCGACGTCATCGCGCTGGTCAACTATATGAACCAGATCCTGGTCGAGCTGGTCAAGCTGGCCAACCTCATCGTTCAGGTGAGCAAGGCTCTGGCCTGTGCAGGCCGTGTGCAGGCAGTTCTGGACACAAAGCCCGGCATGGAGTTCCCGGCCCAGCTCACCGGCAATGTTCCGGCGGAAAAGGCCGGCGACGCCGTCCGTTTCGACCATGTGAGCCTGACCTACAAGGGCGCAGGCGCGCCCAGCCTCTCTGACATCAATTTCACCGCCAAGCGCGGCCAGACCATCGGCGTCATCGGCGGCACCGGCAGCGGCAAATCCAGCCTCATCAGCCTCATCCCCCGCTTCTACGACGCCACTGAGGGCAGTGTGGAGATCATGGGCCGACCGGTCCGGCAGTACCCCCGCGCCGACCTGCGCGGCAAGGTAGCTGTGGTCATGCAGAAGGCCCAGCTCTTCGGCGGCACCATCCGCTCCAACCTGCTCTGGGGCAGCCAGAATGCCTCCGACGCCGACCTCTGGGCTGCGCTGGAAACGGCACAGGCTGCGGAGTTCGTGAAAGCCAAGCCCCTCGGCCTCGACGAGCCGGTGGAGCAGGGCGGACGCAACCTCTCCGGCGGTCAGAAACAGCGTCTGACCATCGCCCGCGCCCTCGTGGGCAAGCCGGACATCCTCATCCTCGACGACAGCGCCAGCGCACTGGACTACGCCACCGACGCGGCCCTGCGCAAGGCTCTGGCCGCTCTGCCGGGCGATCTGACCGTCTTCATCGTCAGCCAGCGCGCCGCCAGCCTGCAGCACGCCGACCAGATCATCGTGCTGGACGATGGCCATATGGTGGGCCTTGGCCGTCACGCCGAGCTGCTGGAAAGCTGCCCGGTCTACAAGGAAATTTACGAGAGCCAGTTCAAGAAAGGGGATGCGCAGAAATGAGTGCAAAAGCAAAAAGCAAGCTGACCCCTGAACAGCAGAAGGCCACCATGACCCGGGTACTGCAGAAAATCAAGCCCTACGGCTTCTTCGTGGTGTGCAGCCTCATCGTGGCCGCTGTGAGCGTGGCGGCCCAGCTGTATATCCCCATCCTCTGCGGCAGTGCCATCGACATGATGCTGGGCAAAGGTGCCGTGGACCACGCGGGCGTGCTGCACATCATCTACGAGATCATCGTGGTGGCTGTTGTCGCCGCCTTTGCGCAGTGGCTGCTGAGCGTCTGCAACAACCGCATCACCTTCGCAGTCAGCCGTGACCTGCGCAACGCCGCCATGCGGAAGATCCAGACCCTTCCTCTCTCTTACCTCGACAGCCATCCTTCCGGCGACATCGTGAGCCGCATGGTGGCCGACGTGGATACCTTCGCGGACGGCCTGCTGATGGGCTTCACCCAGCTGTTTTCGGGTGTGCTGACCATCCTCGGCACCCTGCTCTTCATGTTGCAGCAGAATGTCCCTATCACGCTGGTGGTGGTCTGCATCACCCCGCTGAGCCTTGTGGTGGCCAGCTTTCTCGCAAAGCGCAGCTACAAGTATTTCCAGAGCCAGAGCACCGTGCGCGGCGAGCAGACTGCCCTTGTCAACGAGATGATAGAGGGTCAGAAGGTCGTGCAGGCCTTCGGCCACGAGGCCCAGAGCCTCGAGGCTTTTGACGAGGTGAATAGCCGCCTGCAGGACGTGAGCCTGAAAGCCATCTTCTTTTCCAGCATGACCAACCCCGCCACCCGCTTCGTCAACAACATCGTCTATGCAGGCGTCGGCCTCGTGGGCGCGATCTATGCCGTAGCTGGAGGCATCACCATCGGCCAGCTGAGCATCTTCCTGAACTACGCCAACCAGTACACCAAGCCCTTCAACGAAATTTCCGGCGTCGTGACCGAGCTGCAGAACGCTCTGGCCTGCGCAGCCCGCGTGTTCGAGTTGCTGGACGCTGAAGACCAGACCCCCGAAGCGGAGAACGCCGCAAAGCTCGTGCCGGACGGCCACGTCCAGATCGAGGACGTCTCTTTCCGCTATCTGCCCGACCGCCCGCTCATCGAGGGCCTGTCTCTGGACGTCAAGCCCGGCCAGCGCATCGCCATCGTCGGCCCCACCGGCTGCGGCAAGACCACCCTCATCAACCTGCTCATGCGGTTCTATGATGTCAACGGCGGCTCCATCAAAGTCTCCGGCACCGACATCCGGGACGTGACCCGCGCCTCGCTGCGCGGCAGTTACGGCATGGTGTTACAAGATACCTGGCTCCGGGCTGGCACCGTGCGGGAGAACATCGCCTACGGCAAGCCGGACGCCCCCCTCGACGAGGTGGTGGCTGCGGCCAAGGCAGCCCATGCCGACAGCTTCATCCGCCGCCTGCCCGAGGGCTACGACACCGTCATCGCCGAGGACGGCGGCAACATCAGCCAGGGCCAGAAGCAGCTGCTCTGCATCGCCCGCGTGATGCTCTGTCTGCCCCCGATGCTGATTTTGGACGAGGCCACTTCCTCCATCGACACCCGCACCGAGGTGCGTATCCAGGCAGCCTTTGCCCGGATGATGCAGGGCCGCACCAGCTTCATCGTGGCACACCGCCTTTCCACCATCCGGGAGGCCGACGTCATCCTCGTGATGAAGGACGGCCACATCGTGGAGCAGGGCGACCACGATACCCTGCTGGCGCAGGGCGGCTTCTACGCCAAGCTCTACAACAGCCAATTCGAGGGCGTGGAGACTTAACGCTTCAACTTAAAGATCCCACCGGTCAGGGCCGGTGGGATCTTTGTTTGCTCTGTTTTATTTTTTGTGGGTCGGCAATATTTTCTTTTTTTACCTGTTTTCGGCTTTCAGCACCGTTGCCTCAGCAGGCGGCGGTGTGAGGGTGGAGTGGGCCAGAATAAAAGCAGCGGCGCGGCTGGATGCGATGCGCTGGGCGGCGCGGCGGCGGTCGTTGGAAGCGAAGGTGTGCTCCCCGTCCCGCTTTGCGTCCCAGTGGGCAAGCTCGTCATCCACCTCTGCTTCCGTCGGCCAGAGCTCTTCTTTCTGCGCCACCAGCAGCAGACCCATCCGGCTGCGCAGTTTGCGCTCGGCCTCGGCGTGGAGCCAGGCTCGGAATTCTTCCACCGTCTGGCCCTGCACCTTCAAGTACTGGTCGAAATTGACGCCGTTGGCCTGCATCCGCAGATTGAACTGGCGCTGCTCGGCAAAGTAGTTGCCGGCCACCAGCTGCTTGGGCAGCGGGCCGGTGACGTGTGTACCCAGCTGGGCGATGAGGGCCTGTTCGGCCACGGCGCGGGCCTGCTGGCAGCGCTGGGCATAGATGTCCTGCATCACTTTGGCACGGAGGGCGCGCTTGCCCTCGGCGTCGGCGGCGCGGTCTTCGTCACCGTGGCGGCGGTTTATTTCAAGCTCGATGGTCAGCTCCCGGATAGGCCGGGGCTGGATGGGCTGGGTAAAGCCGGTGTACTCTCCCAGTTCCAGCGGCGGCAGGCAGAAGAACTGCGCCCCCGCCCGGAAGCCCTCGGCCCGGTTGACCGCCAGAAGTTCAAAATCCGGGTCGGTGACGGGCTGCAGATTGTTTTCTTTCATCAGCTGGGCGAACAGGGGCGAGAAACCCTCCAGAATCGCCCGATTGACCGCCGCCGTCAGCAGGTCGTCCTCGTCCTGCGGAGCGTCCAGGACCGTCTTTTCGGCCTGCACCGCCGCTTCCAGCTCTTCTGCTGCGGCGGAAAAGACCACCCGGCAGTCACCGGGTTCTGCCATGCCAAAATGTTCGAGTTTCATTTTCTTCTCCCCCTCTCAGCGGACGATGCCGGCCATCAGCACCAGCAGCACGATGCCCAGCACCACATACAGCACCTCTGCACCCAGGACGGACTTGTCGCCCTCGACGTACATCTCGGCGGGGTCGTCGGGGTTATAATAAAGGGTGACGACAGCTCCCTGTGCAAGCTCTCTGCCCTTGGCAGACTTGGGGTAATGGAGGCGGTGAGTGCCGCCAGCAGTGGTGAACTCCAACAGGTAGGCTTCGCCGTCCCGGCTCTGGACGGTGCCTGCCACAGCGGCCTCGACCTTTTCGCCCCTGGTCATGAGCTTGCGGCGTCTCGACCAGCTCCGCCATGCCATGTAGAACATGATGCCTGCACCGATGAGAAAGATAATGATGTTGAACATTCGCAGTTTCCCTCTTCCGTAAATAGTCCCGCCGGGCCGCTGCCCCGCAGGGGTAATATTTATTGTATCATACTCCGCCGGATTTTTCGCCCCATTCGGCCTATACGGAATGCAACAATTTTCGCAAAAAAATTTGTCGTACTATTTTTGCAGAAAACGCTTGACTTTCTTTGCACCTGTGGTATAATAAACATCGTTCCGAGCCGAACGGCAGCGAACAAAACAGAATATGCGGATATGGCGGAATTGGCAGACGCGTTAGATTCAGGTTCTAATCGGGGCAACTCGGTGGAGGTTCAAGTCCTCTTATCCGCACCAAGAAAAAGCAGAACACGTTCGTGTTCTGCTTTTTCTTTTCGGTGCGAAAGAGGACTTGATTCTTTCCGTTCAAAGGCAGGGCTTTGCGAAACGCCAAGTCCGCTCATCAAACAGGACCCCCTGCCCCAATGGGCAGAGAAAGGACCCCCCATGCAGATAAACGACCTCTTCGGCGCAGCAGCCGCCTTTGAAACCGTACGGATGCCGGGCGGCACGGAAGCGGCCATTCCAACAGAACACGCCGCAGTTATCTATGTAAATGAACAGCCGGCCTTCCGGGTGGTATGCACACCCCAGCTTCTGCCGCAGCTGGCGCTGGGGCGGCTGCTGACCGAAGGATGGATCGCCTCCGCAGAGGAAGTGGAACAAATTGCCGTCTGCGCAGAAGGCTTGAAAGTCAATATCTACCTGAACCACCCGCTGACGGCCCGCCGCGCAGCGGCACAGGAAGTTTCCAGCTGCTGCACCGACAATGTCGCGCTGGGCAGTCCGGTGGAAGTGCAGCCGCTGCGCGCGGTGCCGCATCTGGACGTGCAGCCGGAGTGGGTGGACGCCCTCGCCGCCGCCATGAACGTGGGCCTTCCGCTTTATCAGGCCACCCATGCGGTCCACAGCTGCTTTGTGCTGCACGAGGGCCGCATCCTCTGCGCCTGCGAGGACATCGGACGCCACAATGCGCTGGACAAAGCCGTGGGCAGCGTGTTTCTGGCCGGTGTCTCCCTCAGCGAATGCGTGCTCTACACCAGCGGCCGCGTACCGATGGATATGGTGCGCAAAGCCATCCGGGCTGGCGTTCCGGCACTGGTCAGCAAGACCATGCCCACCGTCCAGTCGCTGGAGCTGGCGCAGGAATACGGCTTACAGCTGCTCTGCGGCCGGAAACATCCTCTAACATCGTCAAAAAGTGCGGGGTGACATCGGTTCGCGTTGACTTACTTCTCGTCTATGTGATAATATATTAACGAAGAGACCGCTCCGCTTGTTGCAGCAGGCAGAGCGGTCGTTTTCGTGTTTGGGAGTTTTCCCGAACGACCAAAAACAGGCAGGTGATAACATGAAGCAGGCAACCAACCCGTTTGCGCCCGTTCCGCTGTGGCGCAAGCGGCTTCCGGGCTACGCAGCCATGGGTGCTGCCACTGTTGCTATGGCGATCGGCCTGATCGCCATGCAAAACGCGCGCACCACGGTTGCAGGTACCCTGCTGCAGGTGTCGGAGGCGGATGCAGCCGCCTACGGCATCAGCGCAGTGTACCAGCTCGACAACGGCAGCTATCGCGTGGAGGGCTCTCAGAAGGGCTTCCAGAGCGATGTGCAGGCTGCCGTGACCCTTGACGCCGAGGGCAATGTTTCCGCTGTCGAGATCCTCTCGCAGGCAGAGACGGACAGCCTCGGCGGCCAGTGTGTCGACCCGGAGTTCACGTCCCAGTATCAGGGCGCAGCTCCCTTTACGCTGGCAGGCAAAAGCTATACTGTGACCGACCCCCTTACCGGTATCGCCTATGCCGCTGCCGGTGCGGCGGAGGAGCAGCCCGCTGCTGCGGAGGATTTTGACCCCGCGCAGTGGAATGTGTCCGACACCTCTCCCGAGGCCGAGGCCACCCGTAGGATGTACGCAGCAGGTCTGACCCTCTCGGCACTGAACGGCGAGCCTCTGGCTGATGAGCTTGCCCCGCCGCTGGATTCCAGCGCCGAGGCTGTGGCACGCCGCAAGCTCTACGCCGCCGGTCTGAGCAAGAGTGCGCAGGACGGTGAGGAGCAGGTTCTGCCCTATGCGGACTGGTCCGCAGAAAAGCAGGCCGCTTATCAGCTGGCACAGGCTGAACTGACCACCGGGCAGACCAGTGCCGGCGCTGTCAGCGCAGACCTGACCGAGGTGGACGCCCTTTCCGGCGCGACCATCACCTCGGCCGCCGTCACCAACATCGTCAACAACTCGTATTTCTATGTAACTGAGGTGCTCCGCGCAGAGTGACCTCAACGGAGGAATGGAACCTATGGCAAAAACTGATTTTCTGACGGCTGACATGACCCGCCGTCAATTTATGAAGATCTCGGGCAAGAGCCTTGCAGGGCTCACCCTCTCCGCATCCATGCTGTCCCTCTTCGGCTGCTCGCAGAAGCAGGTGGACAGCGGCGCAGTGGCTACCTGGGCGCTGCCCCAGGGCCTGCTGGTGGTCAACGCCGACCTGTGTACCGGCTGCCAGCGCTGCGAGATCAACTGCACGCTGACCAACGACGGCGTGTGCTCCTCTTACATCAGCCGCGTGAAGATCCAGCGCCGTCTGAATCTGGACGGTGCCGGCAACGGCCTGCTGTCCGGCACCGACAACTGCTGGGTCTACTTCCCGGATACCTGCCGCCAGTGCGAGGACCCCGCCTGCGGCAACGCCTGCCCCCAGAAGGCCATCACCACCAATGCCCAGGGCATCCGTGTGGTGGACACCGACAAGTGCATCGGCTGCGGCGCCTGCCACGAGGCCTGCCCCTGGCATATGCCCACCGTCAACCCCGAGACCGGCAAGTCGTCCAAGTGCATCGCCTGCGGTGCCTGCGTGGCAGGCTGCCCGTCCGGCGCTCTGT
>ERZ772854.1831-NODE-1831-length-18130-cov-4.308824_pt1 | contig 18130 bp, 8 predicted proteins | sample MGYA00580844_ERZ772854 | MGnify/ENA primary metagenome ERZ772854 (study PRJEB29015, sample SAMEA2737727) | human gut metagenome | biome: human gut; feature: human-associated habitat; material: faeces | place: China | collected 2012 ...
TTGTTAAAAGCAATAATGATACTTTTTTCATGGAATTATTTATTTTATAGTTATAATAATGGAGTATAATCATGATTGTTCTTTTGTTTTCCTAATACTTTATTTAGAATGAATTATTTCTTATTTTTTCAGTTTCTTCTTTTTGTTTTTGTTCTTCTCTTTTTTCTTTGTCTGTCATGACATGCTTCTTTTTGGGGAACTTGCTATTGTCTATATATATATGGTAATAGAATCTGACGTCACTTCTTAGTTCTCCTAATTCTATTGCTATCATCTTATCTCCTATTTGAAATTTAGCATATACAAAATTTTCTTCGGGATTGAATTCAGAGATATCAATCTTACTATTTTTATATGAAGGAGCTCCATACTTTTCTGTGAACTTTTTGATAAATATATCACAATCACTCACTAGATCATTGATGCCATTTGCTGTTAGATAATTTGATTGTATATATATTCTGCATAATTCATTTTCTTTGAATTCACCCCAAAAAGATGCAAGATTATTTAATCCGAAAGCTTTTTTGAAATTTCGTTTGCGTTCGAATTCCATAGTAGTACTGTCATCATACTTATTCCCCCCTTTGAATATTTCGGTAGCTAATGCTTCTCTCATGCTCATCCCGAATTTAACATCTCCCCATGCAATTAGGGCAAGCGAGTCGTTTCTTACTTTCTTTAAAGAGTCTTGTATTTCTTGATTCCTTATTTCTGCTGCTGTGAGCTGTGGATTTGATTCTTGAGATACTACTTGTTCTTTTTGTTTTTGATTACAACCGATTGTCACTAATATTGTTAAAAGCAATAATGATACTTTTTTCATGGAATTATTTATTTTATAGTTATACATCATTCAATAAGATGTTGCAAGGCAATTTCAATATTTGATAATAAAATTGTTTGTTTTATTGGCTTGACAATCAAATCTTTTTCGGTGACAAAGGTAATGATATATTTAATATGTTGGTACTGTGAGGAGAAAAGAATGGAAATAGTGTATCCTTTTTCTTCGATAAATTACTGTTTTGTGATAAACTTGTTGATGTCATAGATTAGAAAGAATACTTTTTCATGTTTTTTAGACTTTACCATAGCTTTGTCTAATAATAACTTGAAAGATAATAATATGGCAGATTTAGATTTAAACATTAAAGGTAATAATGAGAAATTCATTAAAGAGTTTGAGCAAATACGCTCTTCTATTAAATCAATTACAATTGAACTGAAAAATGTAAGTAATGAAAGCAATGGCTTTACAAATGTTCTGAAAAAGACTTTTGATATGCTGGGTGGAAAAGAAGCTTTGAAGAAATTTGTTAGTGATCTTGTTCGTGTACGTGGTGAGTATCAGCAACTTGAACTATCTTTTTCTACTTTGCTACAAAATAAAGGGGAAGCTGATAATTTAATGTCGCAAATGATGAGAAGTGCTGCTGAAACTCCGTTTAGTTTAACAGAACTAGCTGCTGAAGCTAAACAGTTGATTGGCTATGGAGTTGCTTCAGAGGAAGTAAATGATACATTGCTCCGATTGGGAGAAATAGCTTCAGGGGTAGGAGTACCATTAGAGCAAATAACATCTCTTTATGGAGCAGTAATGACACAAGGAGGTCTTTATGCGGAAGATCTTACTAAATTTTCTGCATCAGGTGTCCCAATTCTCCAAGGACTTGCAGATATTTTGGGAGTAAATACAGAGAAGGTGAATGAAATGGTTGCTGCCGGAACGATAGGATTTCCGGAAGTGCAAAAGGTTATTGAAAACCTGACAAGTGAAGGGGGACGTTTTTACGGTTCAATGGATGAGCAATCAAGAACTATTGTTGGAGAAATAAACAATCTTCGGGATGCTTGGGATATGATGTTGAATAGTATCGGAGAATCACAAGAAGGGATGATAAGTGGTGCTATTGGAGGAATTACTTATTTGGTAGAGAACTACGAGCAGATAGGGAAGATTCTTCTTACTTTAATTGAAACATATGGAGTGTATAAAGCTGCATGTATAGCGAATATTGTTTTCACACAAAGTTTGGCTACTACACAAGCAGAATTAGGACTTGTTATGGTTAAGTTAAAGAAGGCTTTTATCACTCTGACTGCATCTATGAATCTTAATCCCTGGGTACTTGCGGCAACTGCTATTATTGGGCTTGGGTTAGCTATGTGGAATTTAGCGGATCGTACAACTGCTGCCGAAAGAGCACAAAAAAGATTTAATGATGAACAGGAAAAGTTTAATCAGCAACAAGAGAAACGAAAACAAAAGATAGAAAGTTTAATTCATGTTATTCAGGACGAAACAGAAACGAAACAAGCTAAAATCAAAGCTTATGGAGAATTGCAGGAATATTCACCTGCTTTAACGAAAGCATACTCTATTGAAGAAATAGCAAATCTTGATTTGGCAGAGTCGCAACGAATATGTAATGAAGAACGTGATAAGATGAATTATGATCATGTTGTGTCTAAGATAAATACTATTACGGATTCGATAAAGAAATTAAAAGCTGAAGATGGAGAATTAGTAGTTGTAGGAACTACGGTCGTTACAATAAATAATAGTGCCGCTATTGAGCGGAATGAAGAAAACTTGAAAAAATATAAAAAACAACTTGATGAGCATAATCGATTAAAGAAAGAATCAGAGGAAAATAGCAAACCTATTGAGGACCGCATACTTGTTGCAAAGGATAATCTTGAAGAAATAAGGGAAGAATATAATAAGGTGAATACCTTAATGATAGAGGAACGTGCAAAACTCGAAAAAAATCCATATTATATTATTCCATTACGATTACAATTGGAATTTGAAGGAGTAGGTAAAAGTCTCGAAGAGGCTGAATCCAAAGTGCTGAAACTTGAAAACCAAAGAGACATGGGCACTACTTATCAAGAAGCTTTAAAAAGGGCAAGGAAACAATGGTTAGAAACTAAAGCAGAATACGAAAGCTCTTTGAATTCTTCAAGTTCTACGCCTCAAGAAGTAGACATTGCTAAAAGCGCTATGAATTCTGCAAAAAGAAAGTATGAAGATTTGGGTGGCGTAACAGATAATAGGTATGAAGAGAATGCTAAAAGAATTCGTGAAAAGCAGAAACGTTTGGAAGAACTTCGTAATAAGCAAGAAATAGATGCGAAGCAGGCTATAAAAGACCTTGAAAGTAGAAATGCCCAAGCCGAAATTGATGCTATGGATGAAGGGGAAGAAAAGAAACTGGCTCAGCTAAAATTTAATCATCAAAAAGAAATAGATGAACTAGAAAAATTTAAAGCAGACTATCTTCAAAAGAAAATAGATACGGAAAAGGCTATATTTGAGGCTAATCCGGGGAAGAATAAAGGTAAATCTTTTGATTCGTCGAAAATATCTTTGAATCAAGAAGAAGAAAGGATGTTTAATAATTTAGAGAACCAAACTATAAAAAAACAAGGAAATGAAACTTCTTTGTATTATAAAGATTTGTTGTCAAAATATCAAGGTTATGCGGAGAAACGTCTGACTATAGAAGATAAATTCAAGAAAGAAAGAGATTCGCTGGTTAAAGCTGGAGCTTCAAAAGAAACTTTGGGAGAACATGAATATCAGAAAGAAGAGGCTTTAAAAGCTGTTGATAGTGAATTTGCAATGCGCGAAGATTCTTTTAAAGATTGGACTGATAATATCGCAAATCTCAGTTTGGAAAAATTACAAAAATCATTGTTTCAAGCCGAGCAAGAACTTCAACGATCTGAATTTTTACATCCTAATGATCCCAATTTAGCTGTTCAAAGGTCAAAGGTAACTTCATTAAAAAATGAAGTTAATGAGAGAGAAAGGGAGATGAAAACCTCTCCAAGGAAACGTAGTATGGAAGAATGGCAAAATCTATATCAAACACTAAGTAAGGTAGAGAGAGAATTTGATGAAATAGGTGATGCTATTGGTGGTACAGCCGGAGAGATTATATCTGCCGCAGGTGGTATTACATCATCTACTCTCCAAATGATAGATGGAATAGTGACTTTGGCAACAGGATCTGCGTCTGCTATGAGTAGTACTTCACAAGCTGCATCGAAATCTATACAAACAGTAGAGAAGGCTTCTGTAATTTTAGCTATAATCGGAGCGGCATTGCAGATAGCTACGAAGATTGCAAATATGTTTGGTGCTGATTATTCTGATTATAATGCAGCAAAAGAAAATTATGAAAATTATGTGAAAGTCCTTGATGTTGTTATTGGTAAACAAAAGGAATTACTAGAAACATTGACGGGGAAAGCTGCCGTTGAGGCCTCTCAAAGTGCATTAGAATTAATAGAGAAACAGGCAAATGCGGCAAGGACACTTGGCAAGGAACGGCTGAATGCAGGTGCAAGTGCCGGTTCACATTCTATCGGGGTTCGCATAAAGGATAATATGTCTAGAGAGGGGTGGAATGAAGCAGAGAAAGCTATTGGTACGAGTGCATATAATCAGATAAGGGACGGACGTATGACCGGATTGTTTGATCTGTCCGTTGAACAATTGGAGAAGCTTCAGATGGAAGCTCCAACATTCTGGGCTAAGTTGGATGGGGATGTGAGTGATTACTTGGAGCAAATAATTGCTTGTAATGATAAGACCGAAGAAATGCATGATCTGTTGAACCAATCGTTGACACAGACGTCTTTTGATGATGTTTACAGTAGTTTTCTTGATGCTCTTTCTGATATGGGAACCTCTTCTGAAGAATTTGCAGATAATTTTGAGAAATATCTGCAGAAAGCCATTTTGAATTCGATGCTTGTCGATAAGTATAAGTCTAGAATTAATACGTGGTATGAAGCATTTGCTAAAGCTAATGATGATGAAGCGGGGATAACTACTGCGGAATATGAAAATTTGCAACGTGATTGGAATGATATTGTTTCAGGTGCTATTGCTGAACGTAATGCTTTAATGGAGCAATTTGATTGGTCTTCTGAAAGTTCATCTTCGCAATCTTCCAACCAAACGGGGTTTGCTGCTATGTCACAGGATACAGGGGAAGAATTGAACGGGCGCTTTACTGCTTTACAAATTTCAAATGAAGAGATTAAAAATTCAATGTTGTTTGTTTTGGGTAGTTTATCTTCTTTGTGCACGACTGCTTCTGATGGAAATATTCTTTTAATGGAAATGAGAAATTTGGCAGTCATGTCTAATGGGCATTTGGAGGATATTGCAAAATATACTAAAGTGATGTTAGGGTTTGGAGAGAAATTGGATAATATAGATAGAAATACACAAAAAATATAAAGATATGAAAGATGAATTATACCTGAATGGTAAAGATGCCTACACTACTTGGGGAATTAGTATGAATGACACTTCGTTATCAGAGTTAATGACACCAACCTCTAATAAAGAGTTTATTGAGAATGAAAGTAGAATAGAACATGGAAAACGAGTTCTTGTGACAAAATCGAAACTGGATGCAAGAAACTTGACTCTTACAATAAATTTGATTGCTTCCAATCAAGAACAGTTTTTTGAAAGGTACAATGGCTTTTGTGAAGAATTGGCTACGGGGGTACTTGAAGTTAGAACGAAGTATCAACCGAATGTTGTATACAGGACAATATATCAATCGTGTAGCCAATTTAGTCAGTTTATGCGTGGTATTGGCAAGTTCACTCTTAAACTTTATGAACCAAATCCTAATGATAGAACAATATGATAGTAGATATTAAAGATGTAACCGGAAATATACGCTTTTCTACTCCAATAAACAAGGGATCAAAGCGTAAATTTACGTTGATGCAAGAAGACTATATAACTTTGAAGTTTTCTTTAGATCATCCTGTTTATTTCAATTTAGGGGATGGAGTAGATAATGAATTGGGGATATTTGAACTTATAGATCTTTACAAGCCTGTTTATAATGTAGAAACAGGAGGGTATGATTACGAACTTCGTTTGGATGCTTATTATTGGAAATGGAAGAATAAAAAGTTTTTCTATACTCCAAAGAATACAGGAAGAGAAGCTGGATGGAACATGACAGCTACTCTTGAAACCCATTTAAAAGTATTTATTGACAACTTGAATGCTCTTGGCTATAAATTCAGGGATCAGGAGTTTATTTCTAAAATAGATGATACAGTAGAGCAATCTTCCAAACTCGTATCTTATGATAATACGAATCTAATTGACGCACTTACCCAAATGGCGGAGACATGGGAGTGTGAATGGTGGATAGAAAATCATGAGATTCGTTTCGGGCGTTGTGAATATAGTTCTCCTGTTGATTTCAAAGCTGGCAACCTGACGGATACCGAGAATGTGAATGTCAACAGCATGACACGCAGTGACAGCCAGACAACTTATGCGACTCGTATTTACGCTTTTGGTTCTACACGTAATATACCTGCCAGTTATCGGAAAAACTTGATATTTGACGTAAAAGAGGTCAACGGGAGAAATATATCCGACACGGAAAGACCTCTTAATATAAATTTTTTCCCTGATAGGGTAGTGCACAATGAAGAATATCATCTTAGGGAAGACTTTTCAGGTTCGTATCTTTTTGATGTCCCAGAACGTCTATCTGAAACTTTAATAGCGGGTAAAGTTGATGGAGGAACATACAAGGTTGTTAGTAGTGGTATAAAACAAGAGATTCATTGCTGGCATTTTAAGTCTCCAGATGGAGTCGGATTGCCAATTCAGGAAAAGATACCTTTATTACCAGGAAATTATGTATTTAAGGCTTTTTTTAAATATCGCATAAATGGTGTTGAGAAAGAAATCTCTATCGGTAATCAAACAGTTTATATAGAAAAAAATAAACAATCGGAGTGTTCTGCTATATTTAGTCTACCTAGTATCTTAGAAGTGGAAAAAGATGCACAAGATTTCAAAATAATGACTTATATAAGTGCACCTTCTTATGACATTTTTTATGGATATCTTTATTCTCATACTCAATACGACATTGATCTGATAAATGGTTCATCTGCTAATACTTCGGTGATGTTTCTTTCGGGTACGAACATAGGGAAATCTTTTGATGCCGTTTATAATCCTGATTTGTTGATCGGAGATGCTGCTAATGTAATCCGCTTACCAGAAGGAGTGACTATCTCTTTAGGTGATAGATATACTATCGGAAACATTATCAAAGGTAAAGTTCCTGTAAGTTATTTCACTAAAGATGATGACGAACTCACTCTGAATGGCGTTGTTCAGAAGCGTCTTATGCTTCCTGCGAATATCCCTTATGTGGATGCATACCGTTACAGTTCAACAGGTGAACGTGTAGATATTGGTGATGAACATTATGACGATTCGGATAACGTTGAAATGCCAAAAGAAGAAGTAATTGAAGAAATTGTGACTTTTGAGGATGAATATCCTAAATACATTGGCAATACCGTGAACGTTCCTGAACCTGAATGGGTAGAAGAAGGTACAGAAGTTGCGAAACCAAGTGGCAACAAGTACCCTATTTATACTTTTAAGGATACTGGTATAAAGAACTTCAACAAAGAAGATTTTGTAATAGACGAGCTTCGTTTGATTTTTCAGACAGGAAAGTTGTCAGGAATGGACTTTGCCTTGGATGTGAAAAAAAGTGATGATACTGGAACCACTTTTCAAATTATCCGTAATGACAATTATGGACGTAATCTTCCAGATGATAAACTTTTCCCTCAAGCTGATCATATTGAAAATGGGGAAGATGTCCCGGCTGATACCTATGTTCTTTATGGATTTGATACAGCGTTTATTTCTGAACAGATGTTACCTGTTTCAGAACAAAAGTTGTTTGAAACAGCAAAAAGGTATGTAAAAAAGTCGATGATTGATCCGTCTACCTATAATTGTGAAATGGTTCCGGAATTTATCTACAACAACGGTAATCTCCGCACATTTGAGGTTGGAGACAAAGTGAACCTTATCAATAAGGCATATTTTAAGAATGGCCGTCAATCCCGTGTTATCGGATTTGAATGGCCTTTGGATATTCCTTACGATCACCCAATTTATACAGTTGGTGAGACTGCTGCCTATTCTCGTTTGGGAGCAATTGAAAGTAAAGTGGATTCTTTGACTTATAAAGGACAGACATATAGTGGAATTAGTGTAAATGGAGGAGGTGGAACTAGTGTCTACGTGATTGGAGTCAACGATAAAACTTTGCCATCAGATAGAAATACATTTTCTTCAAAAAGAATTATTAATGAGATTAGGGAGCGTGCTTTAAGTAAAATTAATGATGATGAAGCTACTGGGTTAATTAGTTTTTCTAAGGGATTAATTTCTGAAGAACTGATAGAAGCTAACAACGGTCTTGTTGTTCGTAGACAAGAAATCATGGAAATCTCTCCAATGGCTTTGGTGGAGGAAGATGATGCTTTGGTAGAAGAATTATCAGTAAGGAGTGATGTTACGACTCTTGGAGGAATAGCTAATGTGAGTAAAGAAGCAGATGAAATATCGGAAACTAATGATTTGATAGTTCGTCTTTCAGGAACTTCAGAGTGGACTGTTGATACAACATTATTTTCTAATGTTTCGAAATTGATGGAAGAGGTCTTTCCATTTACTATATCTCTCAGTGGGGGAGCTACGTATGAGAAAGGTAGCACTCAAACGATAAGTCTTTCTTGGAGTTATGATAGAGATATAACATCTCAATCAATTAATCGAAAAACGGTAGCAGTTGATATTCGTACAAAACAATATGAAGGTATTACAACTGATACAACTTATGCTTTGTCGGCTGTATCTAACGGACAAACTTATACGAAATCTATTTCTGTAGGATTTAAATTAAAAAAGTATTATGGAGTCTCTGTTCATGAATCACTAACTAATGAAGAAATATTGCTTTTACCTAGTTTATGGGCGGAACGTGCACAAACCCCTACTGTATTTGATTGTTCAGGCGGCAAGTTTCCTTATTACATTTTGCCTACATCTATGGTATCTGATATTCAGTTTTGGATTGGAGGATTACGCAATTCTGATTGGATAGAAGAGATACGGGAGATTACTAATGCTTATGGATATACGGAGGGTTATACAATATTTAGGTTAAACAGCATCCAAACAGGGGTGTTAAATATAGAAGTAAAATAATGGCAATATTAAGTAACGGTAAGTTTTATGGCTTCCTTTGTTCTGCTAAAGAAACCGGGCAGAAACTAGCAAATGGAGTGAAAGAATATGTGGAAGATTTTGTGTCAGGATTTGCCGGGCATGGGTGGAAGATATGGGAATATGTTAAAGGCAAATGGATGCTGGAAATAGACTCGATTCGTGTTCGTGGACAGTTTACTGTATTTGAAATGCTGATCAGTAAAGTGAGGGCTATTATTGGTGCACAAGCTATAACGCAAGGTTGTGGGAAGATAAAGACTGCTGAATTATCAGAAGATGGAACTGCTTATCTTATCACGCTGGAAGATGCTGATATGAGTTTTATGGAACATGATTTTATCCGTTGCCAAGAGTTTACCGGAAGTCAGAAGGTTTATCATGTAGAGATAGAATCAGTAGCAGATGAAATAATTCGAGTTCCTTTATCTGAGTTTGATTTGGGTGAAGAGGGGATAGTAGTGAATCCACCGGCTCCGGGAGATGATATTGTGCAATTCGGTAACTCGCAGAATAAAGCTCGTCAATCTGCTATCTACCTTCATGCGGATGAGACAGGACAACCAGCTATTGATGTAATGTTTGATATCAATAGCAAGAACTGGGACGGTAAAGTGAAAATCCGTGTCGGCGGTGATATCCCTGACAGTGGAGGTTTGAAAGGTTTCTACTGTGAAAACGGCATGATCAAAGGAACTGACTCAAACGGGCACACAGTGTATTGCATCTATCCTGACGGTACAGCTGAATTTGGTGACAACTCCGCAAAGTTCTGTACTGACAAGTCTGGATATATTGCTGATGGTGCAATCTCTTGGGTATGGAATGCGGAGAAGAAAAAGTGTGTATGTACCATGAAGGATGTTGTTCTAACTTGGGATAATTTGTCAGATGAAGCGAAAGAGAATTTGAAAGGTGAACCAGGTAAAGATGGGACGGATGGAAAAGATGGCGATCCTGGTAAGGATGGACTAGATGGAGTTAATGGTAAAGATGGGAATAACGGTCTTAGTATTGTCTGGAAAGGTGATTCTTCGACTCCTCCTACTAATCCTCAAATGAATTGGGCATATCGTGATACAGATAATGGTCGGGTTTATATATACAACGGAACCGCATGGGCATTAATGGTGGCAGATGGAAATGACGGTGTAGACGGTACTGATGGCGAACCTGGTAGGGACGGAAAAGACGGTATGGGAGTTTATATAACTTATCATGACAGTGAAGAGGAACCGGCAAAACCTACAGGTAATGGTATGGCAAACGGTTGGCATACGGACGCAACAGCGTCAGTTATTTGGATTTCTCAAAAAGTTGCGGAAAGTGCAGATTCAGGTGAATGGGGTAAGCCTATAAATATTAAAGGAGAGCCTGGTAAGGATGGACAAGATGCTAATCTTTTACCGTGGATTGAGGAATGGAATGGATATGCTACTGAACTAGGGAAAGAGTATATTGTAACTCCTAAGATGTTTTCAGGAATCAAGGATGAAGAAACTGGTAAATTAACCGGAATTGCACAGGGAAAGGATTGTATAGAGATTGATGGGGTGAAACGTACTGGCATATTCGCACTTGTAGAGGATAAGATAGTCTTTGAACTCGATCCGATAAATAGAACATATAAGTTTACCGGGGAAATAGAAGCCAATATTGGAAGAATTGGGAATCTGAGAATAGATGGCAATACACTTAAAGCTCTCGGTTTCAATTTAGGGATTGAAATAGATAGTGGAGACGGTCGATCTCTATCTTTAGGTGGATTATATTCCTCACTTATTAGTATGAGAATAGATAGTTCTACTGACGGACGCGGTAATACAGGCATTAATATTGATAGTTATGGAAGTAATAATATATGTCTGGATGTTTTAGCTAATGCCGGGAGTAAATTTGCAATTAAGTCTATCGGTCCTCATCAATTTTATCAGCGTGCAGGAGAAGTTTGGGACTCTCCGGGTGTTTTGTGGGCTGGAAGATGCGAGGCTGGTGGAGGAGTGTCTAGTAGTTGGGGGCAGGGAGCAGGTAATGTCAGCTGTACTAATACCTCCCAGGGTTATTACAGAATAGACCACCAGATAGGACATAGCCAATATTTTGTATCAATTACGGGCACTCCGTATGGACAGGATGATTCGGCACATATTTTTGGTATACTCTGCGATAGGTATGACACATATTTTGTTGTCAGGATAGTGGATGCAACACGTGGTTCGAGAAACTTTACCTTTGAAGTCGCCATATTCGGACGGAATAGATATAATACATACTAAATTTATGGAACTAAACGACTGGCTAACTATACTCGGAGCTTTAGGAGGCTTGGAAGCAATCAAGTGGATAGTTAACTTCTACGTTAATCGAAAGACTAACGCACGTAAAGAAGGTGCGGTGGCAGATGCGGCGGAGAATGAGAATGAACGTAATCAAGTTGCTTGGTTGGAGGAACGTATTGCTCAACGGGATGCAAAGATTGATGCTATTTATGTTGAGTTACGAGAGGAGCAATCTGCTCATTTGGAAGATATACATAAAAGATATGTGGCAGAATTGCAACTTAAAGAAGCTGAATTGAGTAGATGCGATTTATGGGAATGTCTGAAAAGGATTCCACCAAAATTTAAAAATAGAATAAAGGAGGTGCAACAATGAAGGTATTGATTGATAACGGACATGGTGAGAATACTCCCGGTAAACGCTCACCAGATGGAAGATTGAGAGAATGGGAATATACAAGAAGGATTGCTGATATGGTAGTAATCGGATTGCGAAATAAAGGGATAGATGCCGAAAGGATCGTTAAAGAAATGGTAGATATACCTTTATCTGTCCGATGTAGACGTGCAAATACGATTTATAGAGAAACCGGAGGTAATGCTATATTAGTTTCTATCCATTGTAATGCCGCAGGGATGGGCTCGGATTGGTTATCTGCACACGGATGGAGTGTATTTGTATCTAACAATGCTTCAATAAATAGTAAGAATCTGGCTGTATGTTTGGCTGAAACAGCTCTCAAAAAAGGGGTTTTTGTTCGTCAACCAGTTTCTGAGCAACTATTCTGGATGCAAAATCTTGCTATATGTCGGGATACAGTTTGTCCGGCCATACTGACGGAGAACTTCTTTCAAGATAATAAGGAGGATGTCGAATATCTATTATCTGATGAAGGTAAACTAATGGTTACACAAATTCATGTGGATGGAATAATAGATTACTTGAAAAAAAATAAGAGATGAAGTTACTTCCATGTATATTGGTTATTCTTATCACGTTGGGGGGATGGTTGAGCTCTTGTAGAACCCAATATATTCCTGTCGAGACGATAAGAACCGAATATCGGGCTCGTGATAGTATCCGATATGACAGCATATATCATCGTGATAGTGTATATGTGATGGTGAAAGGAGATACTGTATGTGAGTATAAATACAAGTATTTGTATAGATATCAGTACGTAAACAGGACAGATACTTTAATGAAGGTAGATTCGATACAGATTCCTTATCCGGTGGAGAAGCAACTATCTAAATGGCAACAGTTCAAACTGGATTTTGGAGGTACTGCCATGTTGGTGATGATTATAATTGTGATAGTAAAATTGAAAAACTTAAAAATGTAGTAGATATGAGTGAAGAATTGAAAGGAACAAATATATATGCTCCTATTGTTCCGGGCACTGATGAAGATAAATATCCAACCCATGATAGTAAATATGGTAAGGGAGGATATAAGGAAGTCTCAACTTTGGAAGAACGTGATTCTCTTCCTGAAGAGCGTCTTCGCGTAGGTTGTAAAGTGTATGTAGTATCAGAGGGTAAAGAGTTTCATTATAAAGGTGACGGTGAATGGGAAGAGTCCAAAGGAGTAGCTAAATTGGGTGAATTGGAGGATGTTGAGTTTACAGAAGATCCCCGGAATGGTTCTGTCTTAGTTAAGCAGGATGATAGGTGGATTCCCGCATCGGAGATGTTTATTCCCACTGGAGAAATGACGGACGGTACTGCTATTAAGACATTTGATGATTTAGTTGGCTTTATTGTTTCCATGTCAGGAGGCGATAAGGTGCAACGTAATATTCGTGTGGTAAATAACTTGGACTCAAAAAAACTGTCTGCCAGTAAAGGAGATCCATGTGTTTTAGATTTAACATTCGTATCTCAGGAACGATATAGTATTAGTGATCCTTACGAAAATACGGGGGAGAGAGGACTGTTACAAATAGCTGTTAAAAATACAGTAAATTCCGAGTACGTAGTAGTCAAGGAGATGTATATACCTTCTGCCGTTTCGATTAAGGTTGACATTGCAGAGTATTTGTCTTCGGGTGCAAATAACGTCATGGTAAAGGTTACTGGAGAAGTGACAGAGGAATCAACCCCGGCTTTTGTATATACAGTACAACTGACATCCCTTTCTATCTCTGCTAATAATTTTAAGTGGTGGACCGCTTATACCGGTGATATCATTATGCCGTTTAATATCGGAGGAAATGTTTCTAAGGGTTTATTTATAACTGTTTCAGGAAAAGACTATAATGAAGCCTATGAATTGCCACTTGGCACAAATGTGTTTGTAGAGACAGCATTGAATTATAGTATACCGCACCCTGAAAAAACCGGTGTATTCAGAGTTTCTGCTTATGTAGCCAATGCGGATGGAAGTATTCGTACCAAGACAATCTCATTTAATATTATTTGTGCTGTGTCCGGAACACAGGAAAAGTTGATTGCAATTAATAATATGGCAGATAAAGCTACGAACTGGTCTGAAAACACATTGTTTGAATATACGATGTATGATGGTGATAATGTGAGTACTAATGCCATATTCCAAATTACTAAGGATAGTGAAGAGGTCTTTTATTCAGTAGAAGATAATATCTCTACTTCTACCAGATATTCTTTTTCATTGCCACTTGAAATAGATACTATTGATAATCAGGATTTCTTCATCATTGCTGCAATAAGGAGTGGCGACATCTTACTAACAGCCCCTCTGACTTTCCAGGTAAACAACTCTCTTGGCTATTCCGCTATTGCGGGAGCTGTTGTGTATATTAATCCTAAGACGAGAACAAACCGGCAAGGTAATCGTGAATATATGATTAATGAAATAGATGGTTCCCTGATTGAAGCTGAATGGTCAGGAGTTAACTGGGGAAATGATGGATGGGTAGATGATAGCTTTGGCTACAAAACTCTCCGAATGCTTGCAGGTTCAAGTGTGAATATTAACTATAGTCCATTCTCAAAAGAATGTGCTCGAACGGGTAAAACCTTTGAAATAGACTATCAGATTTCAAATGTGACAGATTTTTCGAAACCTATTATTACCATATCTACTCCGATAAATGATTCATTTATTGGTCTGAATATTTATCCGGATGATGTAGTGATGTACTCTCAATCTTTGAAAGATAAGGATGTGCAGAGCCTTCACACATTTGAAGAGAAACGCACTCGACTCACACTGACAGTAATGCCTGATGCCTATGGAAATTCAGGATTTAATCTCTGTATCTTATATATCAATGGCATAAAGAATCGTGAATTCACCTATGAAAATAATGATTATTTTGCTCATAACGGCATCATTGCAATAGGTTCCGAATCTGCTGACGTGGATGTCTATGGTATTCGTGAATATGATTCGGCACTGACTTCACAGGGAGTACAGACAAACTTAGTGAACTGGATGTCTACTACAGAAGAAAAAGATAAGTTCAAGCTTGCTAATGATATTCTTGATGCGAATGGTTCTGAAATTGACTTTAACAATACAGTAGATCAGTATAACGTTATTGTGTTTGATACAATTATTCCGAGTATGGCAGATCAAACACAACGTGTCGGGACGTTGGAGGTTTATTACTATGACCATCCGGAATGGAATGTTTCTATCAGTAATGTAGCAGCTAAAGGGCAGGGAACCTCTTCTATGAAATACTGGATATGGAACACCAGTTATAAGCTTGATAAAAACCTCTCTGTGATTACTCATGCGGATGGGAGTACAAGCAAAAAGACCTGGCAGATGGTTCCTTGGATTCCTGCGGGAGAAAAGTTTACCGCAAAGAAAAACTTTGCTTCAAGTATGCAGTCTCATAAGATTGGCGCTGTCAATTCATATACGGATTTATATAAACAGGTGGGGTTAAGAAACGAAGCGATGTTAACCGAAAAGTATGCTGATGCACGTGTATCAGTGTATGAACTTCCTTTCTTCTGTTTCGAGAAGTCCATCAATGATGAAGGGAAAACTGTATATACCTTCAGAGGTTTATATACATTTGGTCCGGATAAAGGAGATAAGAATACATTTGGTTATGATACGGATATGTTTCCGGGTTTGCTAAGTATTGAGGGCTCTGATAACTCACCATTATTGACCCTGTTTCGTGTGCCTTGGAACCCCAACAGTGGTAGAATCGTATATAATGCAGACAAAGAGGCATGGCAGTATAATGGAGCTAACTCTATTAATTTTGGAGCTGGCAAAGTCGAGAATATAAGTAAATGGATACCAACCTATAATCATGTATATCAGTGTTCTCCTCGTCTGCTTCCATTTGAGGGCACTCCAGATGAGTTGAATGCAGATATGTCTCAATATCGTGTGCAACCTTATGAATTTTGGATTGCGAAGTCTGGTGATCCGAATCAATTTGACGTATATTATTATGAAGCTTCTGAAGGAAAATTCATTCCTTCGGATATCGGTGAAAGCACTATTAATTTGAAGACCCAACTTGTTGACAAAGGGTATGGACTTTCTATTTCTGATCTGACAGGGAAGAGCAATAATGAAATGAATACCTTATTTATTAATGCTCGTATAGCTAAGTTCAGGCAAGAAGCTGCTCAATACTGGGATATTGACGACTGTTTGTACTTTATGAATAATGTTGAATTTAATGCCGGAACAGATGAGCGTGCTAAGAATACATATCCTTACTGTTTGGGTACTGAAACTTCAAGATGGCGATGGCGTGTGGATGATGCGGATACTCGTTTTGACACAACTAATAGAGGACTTCCTGACAAAGAATATAGTGTTGAAACGCACGATTTGGATGAAACCGGAGCTGCAATTTGGAATGGCGAAACGAATAACTTCTTTAATTTGATGGAACTTGCTTTCCCGGAAGAGAAAATCACAAGTATGCGTAAGTCTATGAGTGCAATGCAGGAACTCGGTGGCTTAAAATCTGGAAATGACCTTGAAAAGATATATGCTTTCTATAAGAAATATTACTTCGACCAGGCACAGGAGTATTTTCCGGCAAATGGCTATAATGCTGATGCAAAATATTGCTATGAAAATGGTAAGCTTGCATATAATAGAGGTATCTATTCAAATGATACAGATCCAATTACCCAGTCATTAGGCGATCACTATTTGGCTGAACAACGGTGGATTACGAAGCGTATTCTTTATATGATGAGTAAATACTCGTTTGGTTTATTCTCTGCTGCCGGTACTGATACTATAACTGTGCGTGCTGCCGGAAATACGATAAAATATGCGCTTACACCCGCTATGGATATGTATCCGGCTATTTCCAACGGTACTTCAATTATTAAAGGAAAGCGAACGAAGGCTGGTGAAGTATGTGAAATGGAAATAGAACTTTCAGGTTCTGGAGATCAGCAAAATGCAATTGAAGGAACTTCTTATTTGCAGGATATTGGTGACTGGCATGATAAAAATGTGCAGGGGTCGATGGTTATTCAGGGTAAAATGTTGCGTGAAATACGTTTGGGGCATAAAACAGAGCCGATAACCATTTCTATTTCATCATTGACAATATCCAATTGTGTCTCATTGCAAAAACTGATATTGTCCAATATCCGGCAATTGAGTGGTGCTCTGAACCTAACCGCGTGTACGCATTTGAAAGAAGTATATGCTGATGGAACATCTTTATCCCAAATCAAATTGCCTTTTGGAGGTGGACTTGAATTGGTGGAATTCAGCTCTTTGAATCAATATATATCTTTATCTAACTATCCTCTTTTGACTAACGAAGATGTGAAAATAGATTTATGCAAAAAGATTATCAGTGACTTTTTTATTGTTGATTGTGTAAAAATGCAACCGATTCGGCTTCTAGTTGATATTATGAATTCACAAACAGATCAGGAAACCACCCATTCATTGAAGCGTATTCGTGTTGTCGGTTTTAATGAGACATATAATACTTCAGATATGTTGGATAAGCTGGCAATATTGGCGGATGGTACATATCAGGGGTTGAGTAGCGAGGGATTGGCTGGTGAGGATGAGCTTCCTGTGTTGGATGGTACATTGAATGTCTATGCGAATGCTTATGAGGATTCTGTAGAAAGCTTGAGGGGGGCTTTCAAGAAACTCATGTTAAATGTCTTTGGAGAATTCTACTTGAGATTCAAGGATAAAGAAGTGGGAGAGTATATGATATCTACTTTAGGTGATGGTATCGGTATTACAAAAAATAGATTGTCACAAATAACGGCAAGTCAATTTGGTAAACCATTCAGAAACAATACAGAAATCTCTAATTTTGATGAATTTCAATATATGACATCTGTCGGAATGGTAGATACCGAGTTATTCCTTGGCTGTACTTCGCTATCTTCTATAATACTTCCCAATAATATAACAGGTATTTATAATAGCTCGTTTTATAGCAATATTAATCTGAAAAGTATAATCATACCTAAAACAGTGAAGGAAATGTCGCAAGCTGTATTTGAGAAGTGTTCAAATCTAGAAAGTTGTGTGTTTGAAGAAGGTAGAACTGAAACCTTGAAATATAGATGGAGTCTGTTTATGCAGTGCACTTCTTTGAAAGAGTTGATATTTCCGGATGATTGCATTATTGATGGTAATAACAATAATATGTTTGATGGATGTACATCTTTGAAAAGGGTAATCCTACCTAAAAACACAACGGTACTTGGTTCTAATTTCTTCTTCTCCTGTATTTATAACCATAGAACAACCAAAACTAATCAGAAATATCCGAGTGTAAAT
>ERZ772854.1841-NODE-1841-length-18077-cov-4.585784_pt1 | contig 18077 bp, 20 predicted proteins | sample MGYA00580844_ERZ772854 | MGnify/ENA primary metagenome ERZ772854 (study PRJEB29015, sample SAMEA2737727) | human gut metagenome | biome: human gut; feature: human-associated habitat; material: faeces | place: China | collected 2012 ...
GTATTTAGGAGAAGGACTGTGAAAAAGAGAATTTCAAAAGAAAGAAAAAAACAATACATAAGAAATTGGCTATATTCTCTGCCTGAATATCGGAAAAGGAATTGGTTAGTTAATTGTCTGTATGCTGCTTCGATAGCGTTGTTTGTATTCTATGCGAGCGTTCCAGCGTTTGTATTTCTTTTGGGAGAATGCAATGTGGCAGCGATAGGAGCAGGCTTCGAAGTTGGTTTTGTTGTTGCAGTGATTCCTTTTGCATTTGCACGGGCAATTTCGGTTAAAGCAAAAAGGAACTGCGGATCTCCTTATACAAAAAGAGAAGAGGAAAGCTTGAAAGTGTACGAAGATGGGGTTGAGTTTTCTTTTCACAACACTGATAGTCGATATGTAAGAAGCAGGGATGTCTACCGAATCCCAGTAGAAAACATCAATGCTGTGCGATTCGATGAAGAGTACCACATCGTAACCATCATTGGAGAAGGAGAGTTTTTATCTTATGATGATTTTCCAAGCAAGCGATTGAACCATCAAAATAGCCAGAGACGATTCTACAGCAATTCGCCATATTCTATTTTAATGGCATTTGACAAGGAAAAAGAGGCAGTGATACTTCTAAAAAATCTGGCAAAGAATCAAGAAAACTAGAACACAGCATTTTGAATATTCAACGTCCAAAATATCAAAATTAGTAAGAAAAAGTCAAAAAGAGTCAAAAGAAGGGAGGAGTTAAGAGAACACGGTACCTCTGCCAAAAGCACATAAAAGATACAGTGTAGGCGGCTGAACGATCAGCATGCAGTAGACAGCAGACAGCAGGAAAGGTACGTTTTTCTTAGCAGTTTTAAAAATGAGTGCTGTCAAAAAGTACATTAAGATTGTTGTTGCGACACACAAAAAATATAGAATGCCTGAAGATGGCTGCTATTTGCCACTTCAAGTAGGAAAAGCAGGAAAAGAAGCTTTAGGCTATCAGGGGGATGATACTGGGGACAATATCTCAGAAAAGAATCCTTACTACTGCGAATTAACAGGTTTGTACTGGGCATGGAAAAATCTGGATGCAGAATATATCGGTCTGGTTCATTATCGCAGATACTTTGCAAGTAAGAAGCGTAAGCTTATGTTTTGGAAGAAAGATCGGTTTGAGCAGGTTTTGACAGGAGAGGAGTTTGTCAAGTTGTTGCAGGATACCGATATTCTTCTGCCTTCAAAGAGACATTACTATTATATTGAGAGTTTATATTCTCACTATGCGCATACACACTATGAGGAGCATTTAACGATTGCAATGGATATCATAGGCGAGCTGACACCTGAGTATCTGGACGCATATGATCGCGTGATGAAGCGCACATCAGGTCACATGTTTAACATGTTTGTGATGTCAAAGGCAAAGTGCGATGAGTATTGCAGTTGGCTGTTTCCAATTTTGGAAGAGTTAGAGAAGCGTGTGGACTATAAGCAGTACGACCAGTTTCAGCAGCGTATGTTTGGACGCGTCAGCGAGCTGCTATTAAACGTATGGATTGAGCAGACGGGGTATCCGTATAAGACTGTTCCGATGGTCAGCATTGAAAAAAATCATTTGCTGAAGAGAATTCCAGCGTTTTTAAAAGCAAAGTTTTTCCACAAAAAGTATAACTGTAGTTTTTAAAAAAACAAAAAAATTCTGAGAGAATACGCTACAAATATCAGAAACGACAACAAAAGAAAGGAATACGCAGGGCGATTGCAAATTGATTGTTGGTCGCCTTGCGTCAGGTATTCGAATGCGCTATAGTATTGTTATGCCGATCTACAACGTAGAAAACTTTCTGAGAGATTCGGTATCAGATATCTTATGCCAGTTTGTCTCTGACTTCGAACTAATTCTAGTTGACGATTGTTCAACTGATTCGTCAGGTAAGATTTGCGACGAACTTGAATCAAATGACAAAAGAATCCGTGTGTTGCATCTTCCAGAAAATGGAGGACTCAGTAATGCAAGAAATCAGGGATTGGATGTTGCAAATGGTGAGTATATCATGTTTCTTGATCCAGATGATCGCTATGATATATCCTTACTCACTGATATCGAAGAAAGCTTGAGAAAGAATCCTGCAACGGTTGTTGTGTTTGGTCTTACTGAGGTTTATTTTGATAAGACAGGTGAGATACAATATACCAAAGAGATCATGCCAAAGGCAGGATGTTTTCGAACAGCCAAGGAAGTCAGAGAGCAGGTATTGCCACTGGAAAACAAAACTTTGTTTGGATACGCTTGGAATAAAGTTTATAAACTTTCGTACTTACGAGAGCAAAAGTTACAATTTCAGACGATTACCATGATTGAGGATGTCCTATTCAACATCGAAGTATTCCGAGATTTGGACTCTTTAAATCTGATTGAAACACCATATTATTACTATGCGATTCGTCAGAAGGGTAGTTTGACAACGAAATATCTGCCAAATTACTTCGAACTGCACGAAAAGCGCATTGAAAGTTTGTGCCGCTTACTTAGAAGCTGGGGCATGGAATCGCCTGAAAATTTACAAGAATTGGGTGGAATATACTGCAGGTATTTCTTGTCAGCTTTGCAAAGAAATTGCAGCAAGAAAGCAAACATGAGTCATTCGGATCGAAGAAAATGGGTTCAGAAGCAGTTTAAAAGCGAAACATATCGCCACATGAAGCCATTTTTGCATCCAAAGAATCGCATGCTTAAAGTCATTGCATGGGGGATTCGAACAGAAAATACAAGTTTGTGTTTGCTTATGGGCAGAGGTGTTTACTTCGTCAAAGAGAAATGTCCTGACATCTTTTCGAGATTAAAGCAAAACAGATAGGATTCAATCAAACAAATAGAGAAAGGGTAAGCAATTCCTGTCCAAAAGTTTTGTTCAAAAATAAAAACTTTTGGACAGGAATTATACAAAGGCAATGATTTCTATATTGGTAGGATACGTTATAGACGGTAAAAGTAATGGAATAGACAAATATTTAGTCCATATGCTGGAACTGTTAAAGGAAAATGGTGAGGAGTTTAAGATTCAGTTTCTGACGAATCATACAACTCAAGAACTAGAAAAGATTTACGGTGCATATAAGGCAGATGTTATTGAGGAGCCGTCCTTAAAGCACCCGATTAAGCAGTGCCAGTTTTTAAAGGAACTGATAAAAAATCAAAGGTATGATATTGCATACTTCAATATTTCTGAGGCATTCAACGCAATGGGAATATTGGCAGCTCATAAGGCAGGTGTGAAAAAAATAATTGTTCATGCACATAGTTCTAAAGTAGACAGTGCAAAGCCAATGGCTCGTTTCTTTCGCACGGCACTCCATGAGGTGTTTCGTCCGGTCATTGGCAGGGCAGCAACGGATTATTGTGCATGCTCAGAGTATGCCGGATACTGGATGTTTTCAGAGCGAATACGAAAGGGCAGTCACTATCAGATCGTCCACAATGCAATTCATGTGCCCGGCTATGCGTACAATCCATATGTACGCGAGCAGGTAAGAGAAGAATTGGGGCTACATGGAAAATTGGTGATTGGCCATATCGGAAAATATTGCTATGCAAAGAACAATTTCTTTTTGCTTGACATCATGGAGGAGCTTTTAAAAACAAAGAAAAACGCAGTACTACTTGCAGTAGGAGAAGGTGAGGACTGGGAATCTGTTAAGGAGCAAGCACAGCAAAGAGGGCTTTCAGATTCAATTATGTTTTTGGGTATTCGAGAGGATGTACCGAGGTTACTGCAGGCGATGGATTTCTTTGTACTTCCATCGCGATTTGAAGGACAGCCAATTGTTGCAATTGAAGCTCAGGCAGCAGGACTTTACACAATTGTAAGTGATACCATCACTCCAGAAGTGGTAATTACGACAAATTGTAGTCAGCTGAGTATTACAATGGGGGCTGCGCCTTGGGTGGATACGATACTAGCGTTTTCTGATTACCTGAGAGGAACGCAGTCGCAGAAAGCGATTGAGAAAACATATGGTGAAACGGCTCAGAAGGCTCAATTACAAAAGCTTTTCGGGTTGAGTCAGAAGGAAGGCTGAGATAGCAGGTCAGGGGAAAAAGAAGACAGATTACATACCAGATGCCTTAGAAAACAGAAGAAAAGCACCGTGCCAAAAGTCACAATAAGATTGCTTAGAAGGCTTGTTTACAAAGGCTTTGGGGGCTGAGTCAATAACCCGCGCCCGAGGTGACCTCGGACGGGGCTTGTAAAAGGGAAACCACTCTTTTATAGGTTTCGTTTGTTACCAGAAAGCGTGACCGAAAGGTCGATATTGATTAGCCTTGGAATTCAATAGAACCAACCAAACCAGGTGTGGCGAACTATTAGTTTCTACGTTATCAGCAAAATAGGTACCCTGTGGATACTCCTCTAGTCCCAGGCTCTACGGTATGCCGTTAAATATCCCTTACGGGTACGGGGAAGTGCGGTATGCGTTAAACTGCCGATAACATTGGCGAAGAGGACAACCTTTATTGAGAATCCATACGGGACAGCAACATCGTCCGGTATGGGACGCGTAAGCGAACTAATTGGAAACACAAAAAAGAAAGGAGAATTTTGGATGGGATTCGGTGATCGTTTGAAGATGGTCAGAAAGGAATTGGGATTAACACAGCAGGAGATGGCAGACCGTATGCGGATCAAGAGATCTTGTTTGGCAAACTATGAGACAGACCGCAATTTTCCAATCGATGCGGTGATTGGCCTAATCTGTCAAGAATTTGGTACCAACGAAGAATGGTTACGCACTGGAGACGGCGGTAAGAAAAATATGTTCGTCAAACACAATACAACTGGCCGATATCTTGCCAATTTGGAAAAATTGCGAAATGCCGATAGCGAAGTCGTTCGAAGAATGGTTAATGCGGTTGCCGAAAGTAGCCCTGCAGAGTTGGAAAGAATCGACTCATTCATGAGAAGATTCGTTGGCGTGTGAGATTGGCAGAGGAGATATCGGCCAGATTTGCAAGAAAAGATAAGGAGGTGGCAATTTGAAACAATACTTTGATCTGGTTGCAGCGAGCATGATTATTCGTGATGCAAGAGAAAGCGGTGTAGCGATTAATGCAGCCATGCATAAGTTGGATTTGGAGTGGATGGTGGGCTTTTTGGATTTGCCGGACGAAGAAAAGTGGCAAAGACTCAAGGAACACTTTGCGGGCAGTCCGATGGGCGTAATCGTCATGGGCGGCCTGATTGACTTTGATCCTGTGGAAATGGCAAGATTGGAAGGAGCTAGGCCAACTTACGACGAAAACCTAGAGCTACAAAAAGCAGCAATTGATACAGAATGCGTCCGAGTTTCGCTCATACCAGCCTACTATGACTGCGAAATATTGGAATCGTTCAAGGCACAGGTGGCTCAGATTGACAAACAGAGCGGAAAAATTCGATTTTGGCGTGTGCTAGTCACAGGCTGGTATGACGGGAATCAGATGTTTGCTCCATACGAGGGAAACGAGTATGACATATTTATGGATTTGAAGGGCTTTGAGCGCTATCAAGCAGGCGATTACCTTTCGTTCGATGCTGAGGTATACCGATATATCGACACGGTAGCTACAAAAGAAGGCGAGACAAGAATCATCAGTTTTGGGCTTCGAAATCCAAAGAATATCAAAAGGATTGAAGAAGCTTCGGAAGAATTGTTGAAAGTGGACGAGGACACTGCCATTCAGCGTTCCATTTGTGGGATATGTAATCGGCAAGACTATTGTAACGGTATCCAGTGCATCAATGAGGATTGGGCGAAACACCTGCGAGAAGCACTACCAGAAACCGAAAACATTTGAAAGGAGCAGCAGAGGAGTAGTCATTAAAGATGTATCGACATTTTTTCTGCACAGTCGAAAAATTGAATAACAAAGAAACGAAAAAGACCTACGAGACCATACTTTGGTACTTCGAATTGATTGTTAAATTGGGAATGTTGACAGTTGGATTTTTGGAGGCAAGCTCTTTGACCTTTGGGAAACCAGTTGTCTCAATATTTTTGTGGCCAACCGTGTTTGGAGGTGGACTTGTACTGTTACTTCGCCTGATACACTGGAAGGAATATTGGAAGTCTAAAAACTTCTTCTTGCTAATTGCATTCTGTGTCAGCTATCTGGTATCCATTGTTGTCAACATTCGATACGGCTGGTACACCAATATTCGAACACTGATCTGGTGTGCATTCTTGTTTTTTCTGGTGTACTGCTACAAGGCAGAGGATTCTGTTGAAGCCAATCAGAAGCAGTTTAAGATTCTAACAGTTTATTATTTAATCGCAAATGCGGTATTGTCCATTCTAAGCTTTGCATTCATGATTACTGGATACAATGAGATCTTCTATGAGGAAGTTGGCCCGATCTACTACATCGGATTCCATTGGGGAAGATTGTATGGTGTCTACTGGGATGCAAACATCGGAGCTGTTATGAGCTGTGTCAGCATCATACTAGCAGCAGGTTATTTCCTTTCCAACCGCACGATAGCAGTAAGAGTCCTTTTGATTTTGGATGCAATCTTGCAGATATTCTATATTGCGTTCTCTGATTCAAGAACCGGAAAACTGTGCTTATGCGTGGCAACTACCGTTTATGTATTCCTTGTCATGAGAAAGAAACAGAATCTGCAGACAGAAAAACAAACGGCAGAAGAATCAATAGCAACCAAGAACACGCGTACTGTAACAATCGCCATTCTTTATGCACTGGTCGGATTAGCAGTTGCTTTTGCGATACCGAGTGGAATCAAGAAGGGATACAATGCAATTTCGTCTGTATCAAACGTGAAGGAAAACGAATCTGCTACAGAAGCCTTGCCGAACGGCTCAGAAACAGCTCAAGTAGAACTTGATGGTGCACAGACGGATGAATCAACACCATATGTGGAAGAACAGTCTGGAGACGCTACCAAGGGCACAGAGGGCAATACCGAACCAGTAGAGCAAGCGCAGGCAGAGCAAATTAAAGAGCCGCAGGGACTGGGAAGAGCAGAAGAGTATTCAGACGATATCACCAACAGACGATCCGACATCTGGAAGAGTGCCCTTGAAATCTTTAAGACAAGACCGATTATAGGTATTACCCACAACAACGTACTTTCATATGTCGAAGAAAACCTGCCAGACTCTTATCTGATCAATAATGACCACATGAAATTTGAAAGTATGCACAACATCTTCTTTGATGTATTAGTAGGACAGGGTATCATCGGACTTGTAATCTATCTGGCGATGGCAGTTACCTTCTTTATTGCCATTGTAAAAAACTGGAAGAGCATCGTAGCAGCTCGTGGAGTTATTGGCATCAGTTGCTTTGTGATTTTAATTGCCATGGTTACATCCAGTTTTGTTATGACTGAAATCGTCTACGTTAATTCGCCAATGGCAACCGTCTTCTGGATGGCTATGAGCTGCTTGATGCAGACAGCAGACCAAACAAAGACAGTTGGAAAGAAGTAATGTAAGAAAAAAGTAAGAGCAACAGAAAAACAAAGACAACAAGAAGAAAGGAGTGGCAGAGGAAAAGTTTTCACAACCTTGAGTAAGTGATCCTCTGCCGTGCATAGAAAATTCAATTGATGGATGATGAGTGCAGTATTTTAAAGTAAAAAACTATTAAATAAAATACTATTAGAAAACTTAGGGCTAAGTCATTTGCAATTGAAGATAGTATGCAGAAAAATATAGATGGGAAAGATTTTAAGTGTATCGGTTGCAGCGTACAACCTAGAAAGCATGATCAGGCAGTGTCTGGATTCCTTTTTGGATAAAGACGTGCTAGATCGAGTAGAGGTTCTTGTTACGGACGATGGATCAACCGATCATACAAGAGAGATTGTAGCAGAGTACGAAACAAAATATCCGGGAAGCTTTAAACTAATTGCACAGAAGAATGCCGGACCAGGTTCAACCGTCAACAGTGGAATTGCGCATGCAACAGGAAAGTATTTTCGAATGGTAGACGGAGACGATTGGGTCAATACTTCTGAAATGCCTGCGTTTTTGGACTATCTGGAAAGCCACGATACCGATATGGTTTGCACAAGCTATTGCTGTGTGGATCATGAAACAGGAAAGAAAAAATTGGAAATGCTACAGCGTCCAGTTATGGATAAAGAGCTGACATTTAACCAGTCAGTGGAAGATTTGTCTTTGGCAATGCACAATGTTACCTATAAGACGAGCATTTTAAAGGACAATAGCATCAAACTCGATAATGGATTTTACACCGACCTAGAGTATTTGTTGTTTCCAACACCATATATCCGTACAGTCGTATTTTTAAGCCAGACGATCTACATGTATCGGGTATCCTTATCCACACAAAGTATGAATATCCATAGTTTGCAAAAGCATGTTACTATGCACAGGGATGTGTTAAATCATTTACTGACTAAGTATGAAGCTTACCATATGTCAGATGATTGGAATGAATCTGTTGGAAATTACTATTGCAGGCGAATTGCAGCAACTGCAGGAACACAGTTAAGCATCTATCTATCCTTTGAAGATACAAAGACCTACAAAAAAGAAACAAAGAATTTAGTGTATTCCTTAAAGAATGAACACATTACCGTATACAAGGAGGTTATGAAACTGAAGACATTTAAGCTTCTTGTGTATTGTGGCTTTTGTCTATACGGAACGATCTCGTACATGCATCGAAAAAAATTGGGATTGTGATAGATAAACGCACAATCAACATAGGCACAAGTACAAACCAAAAGAAAGGAGCTGTCGGGCGAAGGAGTGTGACAAAAGGTCGATTCCTCTGCCCGACACTGCATAGATGAGCAATACAACAAACAATCAAACGCATGATAGGAAGAAACAACCATCCGACGAAAAGAAGGCATCCTTGACACTTAATTTTGTCATGAATGCAATTCTAACCATGTCTCAATTTTTGTTTCCACTGATTACATTTCCCTACATATCAAGAATTCTGTTGCCCACTGGTACCGGAAAGGTCTCATTTGCCACATCGGTTGTATCCTACTTCGCCCTGTTTGCACAACTTGGAATTCCAACCTACGGCATTCGTGCTTGTGCGAAGGTTCGAGACGATAGAAAGGCTTTGGAGCGAACGGTACAAGAGCTTTTCTTGATCAATTTGATAATGAGCATTCTTGCATATATCGTCCTATTTCTTGCAATCGCATTTGTGCCGCGTATGCGTCAGGAAAAAGCATTATTTTTAATTGTCGGATTGACAATTCTTTTCAATGCGATTGGCATGGAATGGCTATACAAGGCACTTGAACAATATACCTATATCACAGTGCGGTCTATCATATTTAAATTGATTGCGGTTGTGGCAATGTTTGTTTTGGTGCATGAGCAAAAGGATTATGTGATCTACGGGGGAATCTCCATTCTGGCTGCCTCTGCCTCGAATGTGTTCAATTTCTTCCATGCACACAAGTATGTATCTATTAAGCCAGTTGGCTCCTACAATTTCCGTCAGCATTTAAAGCCAATTGTCATTTTCTTTGCGATGTCGTGTGCAGCAACAATCTACACCAATCTGGATACAGTTATGCTAGGCTTCATGACCTCTGATGCAGAAGTTGGCTATTACAATGCAGCTGTCAAGATCAAAAGCATTCTGGTCAGCGTTGTGACATCGCTAGGTGTGGTCCTTTTGCCGAGGGCATCCTACTATGTCGAACACAAACTGATGGATGAGTTTTACCGAATTACGCAAAAGGCAATAAATTTCGTTTTTCTGATTGCAGTTCCATTAACAGTATACTTTATTCTTTTTGCAAAGGAAGGAATCTTCTTTCTCTCTGGTTCTGAGTATGCTTCATCCATCTTGCCGATGCAGGTGATTATGCCGACTGTCTTTTTTATCGGACTCACGAACATCATGGGCATCCAGATGTTAATTCCGTTAGGAAAGGAGAAGATGGTTCTTTACTCGGAGATTGCAGGAGCAATTGCAGACTTGATTCTCAACACGTTGTTAATTCTGATCATGGCATCAACAGGAGCTGCCATTGGAACCGTAGTGGCAGAGGGCGTTGTCTTTTTGGTACAGTTCTTTGTACTGCGAAAAGAGGTATTTCCAGCATACAGGAAAGTACGATATGGCACGATTGTTATGGCGATACTGGTAGCAGTGGTGAGTTCGCTTTGGGTTAAGAAGCTTGCATTTGGAAACTTCTTAACCTTACTAATTTCATCAGTGATATTCTTTCTTGCCTATGCAGTGATACTATTTCTGTGCAAAGAACCGCTTGTAAGGGAAATTTGGAGAAAGGTTTCTGCAAAGGCTTTCAGCCAACAAAAAGGCAGAGGAAATGCATAAGCAGAGGGGAGCAGACATGAGAAATTTTTCTTTTTTTTGCGGGCTCTGGTTTTCTTGATTTGGGATTTGAGCAGGCCGGATTCGAAATAGTGTTTGTCAACGAGTACAATCCTGAGTTTTTGCGAGCATACCGATATGCAAGAGAACGCATGCAAAAGCAGCTGTCTCCCCCACGATTTGGCTATCATCAGGGTGACATTAACGACTTTTTGACAGTGGACTCAATGCGGCAGAGGATGAAAGAAACTATACAGATATGTCGAGAAGAAGGAGAGTTGGTTGGCTTTATTGGTGGTCCGCCGTGTCCTGACTTCTCATGGATTACAAAAATTAGGCGGGAAAGCCCACGGTTTTAACCGTGGGAGTATGTCAAAAAGAGGACGAGAGGGAAATCTTGGCAGGCTTTCGCAGTCCTATGTTGATCTCATCATTTCGATGCATCCTGACTTTTTCCTGTTTGAGAATGTTAAGGGACTTTGACAGACCAAACACCATCGTGAGTTTTTCGAAGAACTAAAAGGAAAACTGCAGAATGCCGGATACAAAACGACAGAGAGATTAACGAATGCACTGGAGTTTGGCGCACCACAAGATCGTGACCGAATTCTGCTCTTTGGTGTCAGCGAACCTCTGTTGCAAAAGCAGATGTATCAGGATGCAACATTAACAACCTTCGACTGGGAGAGGTACAAGAGCCATGATTTGCACAAAATCAAGCATTAGATTCCATGGCCGAGTACAAATCCCTTCTGGGAAGGAATACCTACGCAGCCACCCGAAGGAATTGTACAGGAATTAACTGTACAGCATTGGTTTGAGAAAAATAGTGTGGAAGACCACCCCAACGTGTCCGACTGCTTTGTACCAAGAGCTAGGCTTGTAAGGATGCAATCAGTGGAAGAGGGAGATGTCAGCAAGAAGTCCTACAAGCGGCTCCATCGTTGGCGATATTCGCCAACTGTGGCATACGGAAACAATGAGGTGTATCTGCATCCATACCATGCAAGAAGGTTGTACGTGGCAGATGCATTAGCAATACAGACGTTGCCAGCATCGTTTTCTCTGCCTTCTGACATGACCTTGACCAATATGTTTAAGACAATTGGAAATGGTTTGCCGTATGTGCTGTCACAAGGAATTGCATATACGGTTTTGGAGTATTTGGAAGAGCTGCAAGGTTGACGGAAGCAGTTCTTGATGCAAAAAACAAGTTGACAAAAAGGGTGTTGAGAGGTATAATAATAACGGATGGATAAGGACTCAACAATATGCTGGTCTGCGTTGGCATGGGGTCAGAAGAACAGTGTTGTTCGAGCAGGGTAGCGTTGAGGACTAGGCCATTTGAAAAGATCATGGGCTTGTTTTGCAAGTGTCATGACAGAACTGTACTAGATACAATGGAAGGAGTGCTGTTGCAGCACTCCTTTTTGAAAAAAGACGTGTTATTATAATAAAGGGCATCGGCATTGTGTCGGTGCCCTTATTTTTTTGCTTGCATTTTGAAAAAGAGTATGCTATCATGTAAACATACGATAACGATTACGATTTTAAGGAGAGAAAAGCAGACGCTTGCTTTTCTAAATGCAAAATTCCCGGATAAAACTGGGTCTGTTTGCTGTACGATTTTTACGTACAGATAGGAGAGAAGTCGTATTGTTTAATTGGGTTTTAAGCACTGGAAATCAAATAGATTTTTGGTGCTTTTTTATTGCCCTAAATATCTTGTTTTGAAAGAAAGTCCTTTTTATGTGGATGCTAGAGCAGCTGCATATAGGGGCTTTTTATATATTATAAGCCGACAAAGGCGGAAGGAGAAAAATATGGAAATTAAAAACGTACTGTTTGCCGAGGCATTGGATGCCTGGCTCTTATGTTACGGAGGAAAGGAGGAAGATGTGGAGTATGTTGGCGAATGGAATCGTCTGGCGCGTGTGTTATGCAAGTTAGCGTTAGATGATGAGTTCGTGGAATATGCTCGCGAGAAGGGATATCGTGTTGATCGTCAGGTTGCGCATGCGCGCCTGTACGTCAATGCGTTTCTCTTATCGTAACCTGTTGTTTGGGGCATCGGCGGTTGTCGGTGCCTCTGTAGTAGTTTGTAGAGGTAAGTGCATAGCAGTTTGCCTCTTAACTGTTTTAAGGGCATAAAGCCCGGAAAGGAAAAAATATGAAAAAATTCATTTGCATCATGCCAGAAACAGTTCTGAAGCCTCATGTATATGAGGCAGTAGGAAATAAGCAACTTTTCAATAAGGATACAACTCGTTTCCCGTTGACTCCACTGCTAACGGGGTATACGGAAAGCAATGAAGAAATTCAGGTCATTGCTATCACTGCAACAGGTGATGCAAGATCCGAATTCAATGTGAGCTTATTAGAACGAGAAAAGAATCGTTCTGGAAAAGTGACAATGATTGCAGTTGATTTTTCAGCGGCAGATGGTTCCCTTGAACTACTGACAAAGCTGATTCCACTGTTGGAGGATGGTGATCATTTGTATGTTTGTTTACATTTCGCCAGTACAACAGTACAGTTTGCAATCATATCAGCGCTTCAGTACGCATACCGGGCATTAAGAAATGTTTCCATTGAATGCGTATGTACGCAGGGAGAGTCCGGTAAGTATCAGAACGTGGATATTACCGCACTGGTGCATGCAGGTGAGTTGTTGCAGACTTTGACAGAGAGACATCACAAAGATCCTGCAAAGATTTTACGCATGACACTGGCACTGGGAGAGGAAGAGGACGAAGGCGAGGAATAGTCTCGGACTCGTGATAAATTTAAGTTGCAAGAAGGGTATCGACGTTTCGTTGGTGCCTTTTAATATTATGTTTTTAGCCGCAGAGGCGGCAGAAGGAGATTAATTATGGCATTATTTGGTCAGTTATCACTTGAGGGCTTAGGATTCGAGCCTGAAAAGAAGGAAACAAAGAAGGAGGCTAAGCCATCAAAAAAGGTGACTAAGCCGGTACAGGAAGCAGCAAAGAAGGCTGCTAAGCCAGAGGTTAGTCCTTTGGCAGAGGACACCGTGATTGCGAAGGGTATCTTGTATTGCCAACCATTGGCAATTAACTTTGAGAAAAAGTCAGTGAAGGAATTGCAAGAGATGCTTAGAGAAAGAAGCTTCTTAGAAGCAGATTATTTTGAATTTTTCTCATTGGCAGAGGATGTGGTCTTGGCTGCGTTGCCGTATAGCAGCACAGTCCCATTGACAGAAGCTGTATCACCAGAAGACCGCTTAGTGCGGTTTGGAGATTCCGTGTCAGTTCCAGAGGACGATGGGTCGTATTCCATGAAAGACCTGCTGGCACTATTCGTAGAAGCGTATCCTCATTATGAGGGGGCTTCAGTCATTAAATTGGCTGATGGCGTTTACGCTCCTCTGCCACATAAGGTGACGCTACCACATTTAGATATGGTATTCACTCTGGGCAATAAGGAGGCAATCATTCCGACGCCAGCGGAGGCAAAAACACAGGGAGATGTTTTAAAATTAATTGATCCTGCTTTTGCCGAAATTGATAAGCTTCCAATAACCACAGAAGTGGTTATTGTAGACAATAAGGCGATTCCGTATTTCTTTCACAAGAAAACGGAGGAAGTAAAGGTTGGAGCAACGCAGAAAGCGAAAGCCGAAAAGAAAGTAAAGCTTCCTGTAAAGCTTCCTGTAAAGTTGGCTTTTACGTTCGGAATTCCTGCCGTAAAGCTGACAGCGGAGGACTTTGACGGAGCTGCCGAAATTCAGATGAATACGATCAAGGATATGGTCCTTGAAAAGTATTCTGCTCTGAAGGACGTAAAAACGGACTTCTGTTATATGCAGAATGTTCCGATTCCTGACAGCGACGAGACGGAGGATATCATTCAAGTCCTCGTCTATATGCAAGGCAAGGGCGCTAGACCTTTCTTCCCTACGTTTGAAACGAGGGAAGAGGCAGAAGCATTCTTGGATGAGGGGCGCTGTGATGCAGCCCGATTTCGAGTTGCTGGCAGTACAGATTTTGGAAAAATTCAACAGATTCCAGCCGGCCGATTCGTGAAGTATCCAGAACAGGGATTGCAGTTCACAGTGGCAGAGAAAATGCCACGTGAAATTCTGGAAGAACTGATACGGCTATTTCGGAAGGCGATGCCGTTAGAAGATGCAGCGAGGGTGTACAGACGCAAGGATGGCACTTTTTTTGTGCATCATCTGACACCGACGGCACAGACCCGTGTCTTCGTTAATTTTGAAGATGTAGACCAGCCGCAGGAAGCACTGACCGGAGAGGCTGCACTGTTTTGTGAGGTACATTCTCACAATTCGATGCCTGCTTTTTTTTCAGGGCAGGACTTCAGAAGCTCCGTTTATCCAGGGCTGTACATCTGTATTGGCAGACTCGACAGAAGTGATGTCGAGGTTGTTTGCTGTGCACAAATGGACTGGAAGACAGTTTCTGTGCCAGCAACAGAGGTGTTCGAGTCGCCAGAGCTTACGCCTGTGAGAATCGGAGACGTAAGAGGAAAGTGATTAAGCTTTTAAGCTTTCTCATATATTACAAATGCGAAAAGCTTGTTGCTTGCAAAAGCAACAGTTCTTCGCTATAATAAAGGAGGAAAGGCTTGAGTAGCAGACGTTAATAGCAACAGGTGTGACCTACTTCTTCAAGGGTTGCACCTGTTTGATGCAAAGGGAGAAATCCCGAGACAAGAGTGGTGATATTGCCAGATCGAAGGTCTGGTAGTATTACCATTTTTTTTACCGCAAAGCGGTTGGAAAGGAGAAATTATGGAAATTAAGGAAAAAATCGGAAGAGTTATTGTCGTAGTTACTACCGTGACAATGCTTGCAATGTTTATTGGCTTTCAGCCGACAGTACAGCAGGCTGCGCAGACAGAGACAGTCGAGGACGCGTTGAAAGACGCGTCTTTTGTATGTAACAAGTTGGAGGAAGTCACCGTAACACTGCGAGGGGCAAACGACTTGTGGGCTGAGGCATTTAAGAAATCAATTTTGAGGATGCCATATATCCAGCCGGAGTTGTACTCGATGACATATGTTATCGAGGTTGACTTTCCGGGCTGGGATAATGAGCTGCGTGCAACTCATTTGCCAGAGGTTAAGGTTGTTGGTGGCAGTGTGACCCTTCTGAGGACGCAGGAATTTGGGCGCAGTTGTCGCCAGAATTCATTTCTGGTGACATGCACAGTCAGCTCAAAAGATCCGTTGCCGACGGATCGGGTGCATGTTTTAATCAGCAGTGGCTCACACCAGGAGTACACGGTTGAAAAAGATGTGTACCTACAATAGTTGTAACCGTGCTTACATCAACAATATTTGTTTGTAGGCACGGAATTGTTGTGCTAAAATAACGGCAGAAGGAGATTAAGATGAAGAAAAATAATGTATTTAAGAATGTAGCTTTGGCACTTATCGTTTCACTTATCATTGGAGGCGCAGTGCTCCTCACGGATGATTCGTTTCGTTCAAATCCAGAGCTGCCTCAGAAGGCAGCAGAAGGAACGGTGACGAACGGTCTGGAAAACCCAGCCTATGTTAACCAGAAGTTAGCAGAGGTTAAGGTGAGCCTACTGGCTGCTCAGGACATTTGGGAAGAGGCATCAGAAAGGTCAGTTGCTGATGCTGAGTTACTTAGCAAGACAGATGTTCTTCCTGTGTTGACACCGCCGACTATTGAAAACGAATACTCAATTACATATATTATTGAGGTAGACTTTTCAATGTGGGACAATGAATTACGATCGGTCCACATGCCGGATGTGTCTGTTGTAAGCGATGGACAGGTTGACCGACAGGAATGGGTCGTGACCAGTAAGCAGATTATTGGACGCGGATACAACAAAAGCAAATATTTGCTAGTTGTAACTGTAGTGTCTGATAAACCATTGCCAAAAAGTCATGTGCATACTTGTGTGGCAAGTTCTAACAATCAAGCATGTGCAATATATACAGATGCATACACATCAGTGGATGTGTCTTCTATTCAGGAAGGAGGTTCTTTCTGATGAGAGATTGGGATGAAATATTTAATAAACTGGCTGTCGAATTTGATGCCAGATATTTAAAGGATCTGGCGAAGGATATTGAGGAGTCGCAGAAAGAGTCACAGAAAGAAGGAAAGAATACTTCCTCAGAATATAAGGCTCGTCCATATGCGCCGATTTGGTTGTATCGTAAGCGCTTAAAGGATGTTTTAGGTGTTGGCGGTTATCAAATCTTTGTGACTGATCCGAAAATCCATCAGGCACAGGCACATCAGCGTAAGGGAAACTTTACTTTTTATATTTTGACCGTTGAAGTTACCTTACAGCTATTAGAAGACGACCGCACGGTGGCGTTTCAGACAAAGCATCCGGGAATTACAGAGGTCGTGGGACCGACTGCATTGCAGCTTAATTTGGGAAAGGCTAGTTCTGCCGGGCTGAAAGATTGCTGTGAAGAATTTGGTATCGGAGGTGACATTGAGTGGATTTGGAAAAAGTCACATTCAACACAGCAGGCATCTGTAGAAACATCTTTTGCAAGAGAAGCGCAAAGAACAGAATGGCAAAGATCACAGCAGCCTCAGCAGGATAAAAAAGTAGAAACGAAGTCTAACACGAGCGTTTTTAAAGTTAAGCCGAATGGCGCAATGGCAGAAGGAAGGAATGGTTCATACTATGTTCCTGTCAAAACAAATGATGGCAGAGAGCTTACGCTTTGGTTTTATAAGGATCGATACGAAGCTCTTATGCAGGAGCCGTCAAAGTGTACGGCATATGACAGGAGTTGTGTCAACCGCTTCGACGATCTTCGTAAGGTTTGGGCGAAGAGTAAGCAGGAGCTTACCATTGATGCTCAGATTAATGAGGAGAGAGGCTGGCTGTATTTCCATAATCTCGCAGGCAGCAAGTAAGTGATATGTAGTAGCAACTGAGAAAAGGAAGAGGGCAGGAGCAGAGCAATCTGTTTCTGCCTTTTTTGAACTTGAAAATATTGTGATTGTCATGTACAATATACGAAAAGAAGATCTTTTAAAATCTTACAATTGCGAAAGGAGATATTAGTATGATGTATCCATTTATGACTTTGAATGACGGAACAGAAATTGTTCATTCCAATATGCAATCCGATGGTCGCGTGAAAGTATATATCGAAACACCTGATGAGAAATATTGCTTTCGCCATGCTACATGTTGGTTACCTAAGTATACATGGGAAGATATCTACCACTATTCTAATGAGGAGATACAAAATTTTGAAGAAATCATTCGCTCAACGGCCCATCTAATCATTGAGTTTTCTCAGGAAGGGGGATTTGAAAATGCCGCAAATTTTTAAAATGGGCGAGTACTATATTTATTTTTGGACCAACGAGAATGATCCATTAGAACCTATACATGTCCATGTTGCAAAAGGTTCCCCTTCTGCTAATGCAACAAAGATTTGGATTACAAGCTCTGGAAATTGTCTTCTGTGCAATAATAATTCGAGAATTCCGAACCATGTACTTCGCAATATCATGAGAACAATTGAAACTCGAAGTTCGTTTGTGGTTCAGATGTGGCAACAATATTTCGGAGAAATTCGATATTTTTGTTAAGATTTTATTGTTCTAATGAGAAAAGCAAAGCAGAGGCAGATTGTTGTCTCTGCTTTTTAATTTGCTACAATACTAGGTTGTTATATACAACAACCTATAGTTAAACGCTGATAGTGCTTGCATTTTTTAGGCTACTCTGCTATACTGTCAGTGTACAGGTAACGACGAAAAAGGAAGCG
>ERZ772854.1858-NODE-1858-length-17926-cov-6.088579_pt1 | contig 17926 bp, 10 predicted proteins | sample MGYA00580844_ERZ772854 | MGnify/ENA primary metagenome ERZ772854 (study PRJEB29015, sample SAMEA2737727) | human gut metagenome | biome: human gut; feature: human-associated habitat; material: faeces | place: China | collected 2012 ...
CATATGTTTCCCAGAATCTGGGTGCAAAGAAAATTGAACGTATCAAAAAAGGATACCATGCTGCACTGGTGTTGGACCTGTGTTTCGCAGTCCTTGCTTTCATAGTCATTGAAACACTGCACACCCCAATTTCTTCCTTATTCCTTGGAAAAGATGGAACCGCTCTGGCATATCAGGTATCCGGGGATTATATGAAATGGCTGGGATATTTCTTTATTTTTATGGGTATTAAGATGGCAACAGATGGAGTTCTTCGTGGACTTGGAATTATGCGGCCGTTTCTCATTGCCAATATGGTAAACCTTGCCATTCGGCTGTCAGTTGCCTTGATTTTTGCACCGCGTTATGGAATTGCATTTGTCTGGCTTGCTGTACCGGCCGGATGGCTTGCGAATTTTCTGATCTCCTATGGGGCACTTAGAAAATCATGGCCGGTTGATGAAGGAGTTTCATTCCGGTAAATTTCTCTTAAGTTTTGATGGAAAGCTGGATTCGTATGTTAAGAGGTATATTTTCGTTACTGTTCACTGGTAATATCCCGCGAAGCGTGTTGCTGTGAACAGTAACATATTTTCTTATAGACATGATATAGTATGAGTGCTATAATAAAAATAATTTTTTATGGCATTTATTGGCAAACTGGTTGAAAAGCCGGGGCGCAAAGCCAGAAGGAGCTAAAGTCAGATTGAAATCTGGCCATGCCAGCCGGTTGCATCATGCCTCAGTAATAAAAAAAGGTAAATGTTAAATGGGCATTATGGAAAAAGTTCCTGTAAAATTTTTTACAAGGAACTTTTTTTTGTCTTCAAGCGGATATTCGCAACCTCCGCAGGGGACTTACCTGATTCGGTTAAATTTGAGGGAAAATAGAGAAGAACAGCAGGAATGGAGAAAAGATGAAAGGAAAAAGAGTGATTGCAGGCATTCTGCTTGTGGGAATTTTAGCAACTGCCCTGGCAGGGTGCAAAAATGCAGATGTTACTAAAAAAGAAAGAGAAAAGCCCGTTATCACCCTGGGCAGTGACAGTTATCCGCCATACAATTATCTGAATGAAGATGGAATCCCCACAGGAATTGATGTGGAACTGGCTACAGAAGCTTTCAGAAGAATGGGGTATCAGGTGGATGTTGTCCAGATCAACTGGGAGAAGAAAAAAGAACTGGTAGAAAGCGGAGAGATCGACTGTATTATGGGCTGTTTTTCCATGGAAGGACGCCTTGACGATTACCGCTGGGCAGGACCCTACATAGCAAGCCGCCAGGTAGTTGCTGTAAATAAGAGCAGTGATATCTATAAACTAAGTGATCTGGAGGGAAAGAACCTTGCCGTCCAGTCCACAACCAAACCGGAAGGCATCTTTCTGAACCGGACAGATGAAAGGATCCCCAAACTGGGCAATCTGATCAGTCTTGGGCACAGGGAACTAATCTATACTTTTCTGGGAAAAGGATATGTAGATGCAGTTGCTGCACATGAGGAATCCATTGTCCAGTACATGAAGGATTATGATGCAAGCTTCCGTATCCTGGAAGATCCGCTGATGGTGGTCGGGATAGGTGTTGCTTTTGCAAAAGAGGATGACAGAGGAATCTGTGAGCAGATGGATCAGACGCTGGAAGAAATGCGTCAGGATGGCACATCCCTGAAAATCATTAAAAATTATCTGGATGATCCCCAGAAGTATCTGGAGGTGGATGATCTTGGATATTAGGAGAAGAATAAAAGTAAAGCGATTCTGGATATTCGGCATTCTGCTTGGAATCTGTGTGACTGCAACTTCCCTGTATTACTTTTTTCAGGCAGAGAAAAAAGAAGCAGAGAACAGGATGGTGAAAACTGTAAACTATGTCAAAGTGCAGTGTTCCACCTATACCCATTATAATGAAGCTTCGGAATCTAAAAGTCTCCTCCGCGCCATTGAAAGTGCCAGACAGATGAGTACGAATATCGACATGGAAACAGAAAACGGCGGCCGGCTAAGCCAGGAGTTTCTGAAAGAAAATCTGCAGACCCTCTGGGTGGATGGTATCCTTGTGCTGGATGCAGAGGGAAAGACAGTCTGCAAATACAGCATGGATGAGGCTCTGACCAATGAGATCACAGATTATCTGCAAAAAGACATTATCATGGATTTTACCGGATATGAAGAAAGATCTTATTCGGAACGGATTGACCGAGAAGACGGATCACGTATCGACATTGCAGCCTGTGCCAGAAAAGATGCACCAGGTATGGTTGCAATCTATTATTACACATCTTCGGAATTTGTCAGAAACTATACCCTGACAATACAGAATCTCTTAAATGGATATAGTACTCAGAAAGATGGAACGATTATTGTTGCAGACAAGGGAACCATCGTTGCCAGCAACGATGAAAGCCTGCTGGGACAGGATACTGCCGGTAACCAGGTTGTCCAGGCAATGAAAGAGCATACAGACAGTCAGCATATTTTTCATTTAAAAAATGAAGGAACCGGAGGTTACGGAATCATGCTGAAGCAGAGGGATTATTATATTTATGCCTATCTTCCGGATACGGAAGTATTCCGTAACCTGCCGCTAAGTGTAACAGCTGTCGTTTTTCTTTATTTACTCATATTCGGTATATTCTGCTTCTGGGGATACAGAGCGGATCTGGCACACCGGAAACAGGAACAGGAAAAAGATGAAAAATATAAAGCAGAACTTCTGAGAACAGCAAAAAAAGCAGAAGCAGCCAATGAGGCAAAAACCGAGTTTCTACAGCGAATGAGCCATGATATCCGGACACCGATCAATGGAATCTGCGGCATGATCAATGTGGCAGACCATTATGCAGACAATATGAAGAAACAGACGGAATGCAGGGCAAAGATCAAAGAGGCATCCCATCTGTTGCTGGAACTGATAAACGAGGTTCTGGACATGAGCAAACTGGAGTCAGATGAAGTGATTCTGGAAGAAATCCCATTTAATCTGAACAGTATTTCTGAGGAAATACTGGGTGTGATCGAACAGATGGCCACAGAGCAGAATATCCGGATCCTGTGGGAAGAAAAAGAAGTTACACACTGGAATCTTATTGGAAGTCCGGTGCATGTGAAACGGACCCTGATGAATATTCTGTCCAATGCGGTGAAATATAACAAAGAAAACGGATATGTCTATATCAGCTGTCGGGAAATCCCATCGAAACAGACAGCAATGACCACATTGGAATTTGTCTGCAGAGATACCGGGATCGGAATGACAGAGGCATTCCAGAAACGCATTTTTGAACCATTTGCACAGGAACATGCAGGAAGCCGCACAAAATTCGCCGGAACAGGGCTGGGAATGCCAATCACAAAAAAACTGGTAGAGAAAATGGGCGGAACCATTTCCTTTGAAAGTAAAGAAGGCACAGGGACTACATTTGTGATCCGGATTCCATTCCGGATTGACACAGATAGGAAGGACAGGACTGAAACGGAAGAAAAAACGGAAACATCTATCCAGGGGCTCCATGTTCTTCTGACAGAGGATAATGAGCTGAATATGGAGATTGCAGAATTTGTGCTTCAGAATGAAGGCGCTGTGGTGACAAAAGCATGGAATGGACAGAAGGCTGTTGACATATTCAGAAAAAGCAGACCTGGAGAATTTGATGCTATTCTTATGGATATTATGATGCCTGTCATGAATGGATATGAAGCAGCAAAGATGATCCGCTCTCTGGACAGAGAGGATGCAAAAGTGATACCGATCATTGCCATGACAGCAAACGCGTTCACTGAGGACAAAATGAGAGCAAAGGAAGCAGGAATGGATGAACATATTGCCAAGCCTGTTGATGGAAAGTTATTAGTAAAAGCGATCAATGAGTTAGTAAAACATAATCAGGAGAAGTTATAATGAAAAAGAAAAAATGGAATAAGATACTTGCTGTGCTTTTGGCGATGGTGACAGCCGTATCACTTCTGTCTGGCTGCGGCGGGAAAAGTGCGGAAAAAGAAGATGCAGAAACCATCACAGTGTATTTATGGAGCACAAAGCTGTATGAAAAATATGCGCCATATATCCAGGAACAGCTTCCGGATATCAACGTTGAATTTGTAGTAGGCAATAATGATCTGGATTTCTATCGTTTTCTGAATGAAAACGGCGGATTGCCGGATATTATAACCTGCTGCAGGTTTTCCCTCCATGATGCAAGCCCCCTGAAGGACAGTCTGATGGATCTTTCCACAACCAATGCTGCAGGTGCTGTCTATGATACCTACCTTAACAATTTCAAAAATCAGGATGGCAGTGTAAACTGGCTTCCTGTGTGTGCAGATGCCCATGGCTTTGTAGTGAACAAAGATCTTTTTGAAAAGTATGATATTCCTCTTCCAACGGATTATGAAAGCTTCGTTTCTGCCTGCCAGGCATTTGATGAGGTGGGTATCCGTGGGTTTACTGCAGACTATTACTATGATTATACCTGTATGGAAACACTGCAGGGTCTGTCTGCATCAGAGCTGTCTTCTGTGGATGGACGTAAGTGGCGTACCATCTACAGTGACCCGGACAATACAAAGAGAGAAGGTCTGGACAGTACTGTCTGGCCGGAGGCTTTTGAACGTATGGAGCAGTTTATTCAGGATACAGGGCTGAGCCAGGATGATCTGGATATGAATTATGATGATGTGGTTGAGATGTACAAAAGTGGTAAGCTTGCCATGTATTTCGGCAGTTCTGCCGGTGTAAAAATGTTCCAGGATCAGGGCATTAACACAACATTCCTGCCATTCTTTCAGCAGAACGGCGAAAAGTGGCTGATGACTACACCATATTTCCAGATAGCTTTAAACCGTGACCTGACAAAGGATGAAACACGTCGGCAGAAAGCAATGAAGGTACTGAACACAATGCTTTCAGAGGATGCGCAGAACCGGATCATTTATGATGGGCAGGATCTGTTAAGCTACAGCCAGGATGTGGATTTCCGGCTTACGGAATATCTGAAGGATGTGAAACCTGTGATCGAAGAAAACCATATGTATATCCGTATTGCGTCAAATGACTTTTTTTCCATTTCCAGGGATGTGGTGTCCAAGATGATCTCAGGAGAATATAATGCAGAGCAGGCTTATCAGTCATTTAATTCCCAGCTTCTTGAAGAAAAATCCACTTCTGAGGATATTGTGTTGGATTCAAAGAAAACTTATTCCAATCGTTTCCATACCAGCGGAGGCAATGAAGCCTATTCTGTTATGGCAAACACTTTGCGCGGTATTTATGGGACGGATGTGCTGATTGCAACAGGAAACAGCTTTACAGGAAATGTACTGAAGGCCGGTTATACAGAAAAAATGGCAGGCAACATGATTATGCCAAACGAGCTTTCCGCTTACAGCAGTGAGATGAGCGGGGCAGAACTGAAGGAAACGGTCAGAAACTTCGTAGAAGGCTACCAGGGAGGCTTTATCCCCTTTAACCGCGGCTCTCTGCCTGTGTTCAGCGGTATTTCTGTAGAAATCAAGGAAACGGATAATGGTTATACATTGAGTAAAGTTACAAAGAATGGAAAACAGATTCAGGACAAGGATACTTTTACTGTGACCTGCCTTGCAGCACCACAATATATGGAAGCTTATCCGGCAGAGGAAAATATTGTATTTGATGGAGGGGATACCTCTGTGGAAGATACCTGGACAACATATGTTTCAGATGGTAATGCCATTCTTGCAGAGCCTGAAGACTACATTACTCTGAGGTGAGAAGAATGGATGTTAAGAATCATAATACAAATAGAAAGAAACGGGTTGTGAGAAAACGATGGAATGCAGCAGTTCTTATTGCCCTATTTGTTGGAATCCTTTTGACTGTTTTCCAATATTTGGGGTTTGTATCGAAGACTGTTTATGAGGAAAGTGTTTCTCACCTGACAGAAATTTTTCATCAGTCTGATAATATGCTAAGTGAGCTGACAAATAAGAATCTGACTTATCTCCATATATGGGGGGAATATTTGCAGAACACTTCCGATGAAAGTGAAATTCGTGAGTATATAGAGAAAGCACAGGAAGATGCAGGCTTTTTAGATTTTTATTTCCTGTCAGCGGACGGGAACTATAAGATGGCAACAGGTGAAACCGGGTATCTGGGATTGCAGGAAAATATTGAAGATGAGATCCGGCAGGGAAATGATGTGATAACCAATGCAACGGTTCCCGGAAAATCCCAGCTCCTTGTTTTTGCCACTCCCAGGCCTCATGGAAGTTATCAGGGCTTTGAATATGATGCCATTGCCATTGCCTATGAAAACTCTGATATCGTAAATGTGCTGAATATTTCTGCTTTCAATGGAAATGCCCAGAGTTATGTGGTTCATCCGGATGGCCGTGTTGTTGTGGATCATTCTTCTGAGGCATGGGGAGAGGTGTATAATTTCTTTGGGATTCTGAGAGAGCATTCTACTCTGTCTGAAAAAGAGATCCTTAAACTTTCAGAAGAGTTTAAGGAAGGACATACAGATGCAATGCTGATAAATCTGGATGGAGAGGATTACTATCTGGTCTATGAGAAATCCAAACCTCAGGACTGGATCTTTCTGGGACTTATCCAGGCTGATATCGTCAATGCCAGTATGAATGCTCTGCAGCGTAGTACTATGCTGCTTGTAAGTGCAGTAGCGGTGTGTATTGCCGGTCTTTTTATCGGATTTATTCTCCAAAAAAACAGGGTAAACCTGAAGAGAAAGGATACGGAGATCCTGTACAGGGACGAATTGTTTCAAAAGCTGTCAATGAATGTAGATGACGTTTTCCTGATGCTGGATGCAAAAACATATCAGGCAGATTACGTCAGTCCCAATGTGGAAAAACTGCTGGGAATTACAGTAGAACAGATTCGTAAAGATATTTGTGTCCTTGGGAAACTGCATCCCGGGGACGTTGAAGATCCGGAGAAGAAGTATCTGGAAGAAATCCAGGTTCATGAGCAGCAGGAATGGGATCTTGAATATGTTCATCAGAAAACAGGAGAACACCGCTGGTTTCATAACGTTGCAATGGGCAGCGAGGTAAACGGAAAAAAGAAATATATCCTGGTTCTGTCAGATCGTACCTCTGATAGAAAAATGAATCAGGCCCTTTCTGAGGCGGTCCGCGCTGCGGAGACTGCAAACAAGGCAAAGAGCACCTTCCTTTCCAATATGTCTCATGATATCCGTACACCAATGAATGCGATCATTGGTTTTACTACACTGGCTGTAAGCAACATTGATGATAAAGAAAGGGTTCGGGATTATCTGGGTAAGATTCTTTCCTCCAGTAATCATCTGCTCTCACTGATCAATGATATCCTGGATATGAGCCGTATTGAGAGCGGGAAAATCCATCTGGAAGAGACGGAAGTCAGTCTGTCAGAGGTTCTTCATGATCTGAAAACCATTATCAGCGGACAAATCCATGCGAAACAGTTAGAGCTTTACATGGATGTCATGGATGTTACCAATGAGGATGTTTATTGTGACAAGACGAGGCTGAATCAGGTGCTGCTGAATCTTTTGTCCAATGCGATCAAATTTACTCCTGCAGGCGGAACCGTTTCTGTCCGGCTGAGAGAGTATCCGGGTACACAGAGAGGCTGTGAACTGTACGAAATCCGGGTAAAGGATAACGGAATCGGCATGAGTCAGAAATTTGTACAGAAGATCTTTTCTCCTTTTGAGAGAGAGCGGACTTCCACTGTAAGCAGGACTCAGGGTACAGGACTGGGCATGGCTATCACCAAGAACATCGTGGATATGATGGGCGGAACCATTGAGGTTCAGACAGAACAGGGCAAAGGTACTGAATTTATTATCCGTCTGCCATTGCGGATTCAGCCTGAGAACCACCGTATAGAGAAAATCGCAGAGCTGGAAGGTCTGAAAGCATTGGTAGTAGACGATGATTTCAATACCTGTGACAGTGTGACTAAGATGCTTGTGAAGGTTGGAATGCGTTCGGAATGGACACTTTCCGGTAAGGAGGCTGTTCTCCGCGCACGACAGTCTATGGAAATGGGGGATGCATTCCACGCTTATATCATTGACTGGCGTCTGCCTGATATGAATGGCATTGAAGTTACCCGTCAGATCCGCAGTCTTGGTGATGATACGCCAATCATTATCCTGACTGCTTACGACTGGTCAGATATTGAAGTGGAAGCCAGGGCAGCAGGGGTGACTGCGTTCTGTGCCAAACCTATGTTTATGTCAGATATCAGAGAGACTCTGATGGCTGCTATCGGCCAGAAGCAGGCTGAGGCAGAGGATACTATTCTTCCGGCAGCAGATTCAGATTTCAGAGGCAGGCACATACTGCTTGTGGAAGATAATGAACTGAACAGAGAAATTGCAGTAGCACTCCTTAGTGAATATGGTTTTCAGGTTGATACAGCGGAAGATGGAGCAGAGGCTGTGGAGAAGGTTAAGAATTCAAGACCAGGTGATTATGATCTGGTGCTTATGGATGTGCAGATGCCTGTAATGAACGGATATGAGGCTACTGAGCAGATCCGTTCACTGGATGATCCGGCACTGGCGGGAATTACGATCCTTGCCATGACTGCCAATGCTTTTGACGAAGACAGAAAGAAAGCACTGGCATGTGGTATGGATGGATTTCTATCCAAACCAATTGTTATAGAGGAACTGATCAGTACATTACAAAACAGTCTGGGGTAAGTTTAACTGAATCAGGTAAGTTTTCTGTTTGAACTGTGATAATGGGATATGAAAAGTGGTTTGATGAAAGCAAGGAGGAGCAACGAATGATTTGTGGAATGACGTATTTTCAGATATGTCTGTATTTTCTTATTTATTCTTTTGGCGGCTGGGTTGTTGAAGTTATTTTTCATGCAGTAGCGTTGGGAAAAGTTATAAACAGAGGTTTCCTGAATGGACCGGTCTGCCCGGTATATGGATTTGGGGTACTTTCTGTTTTTGCTCTGCTCAATACAATTCAGGGCAGCGGGCATCAGATGAGTGATGGAATGATTTTTGTGTTTGGAATTGTTCTGGCAACTGCGGTGGAACTGGTTGCAGGCTGGCTGCTGGATGTGTGTTTCCACGCAAGATGGTGGGATTATTCAGATAAACCCTTTAATTTTCATGGCTACATTTGCCTGGAGTTTTCTCTGATCTGGGGACTGGCTATCGTTATGGTAGTAAAAGTTTTCCAGAAGTATGTAGAGGCACATGCGTTACATACACCTGCAACCTGGGAATGGATTGTGATAGCAGTTTTGTATGCTGTGTATCTGACAGATTTTATTGTGACGGTAGCAGTGATCCAGGGACTGAATAAAAAGCTTACCAGACTGGATAAGGTTCGCTCAGATCTGAGAATTGTAAGTGATAAACTGAGTGATACACTGGCTACGACTACGATTGGCACAGCACAGAAAGTGGGAGAAGGAAAGGTTCAGGCAACTCTTGCAGCAGCAGAATTGCGTGATGCAACTGCCGCACAGCGAGAAAAATCTATCGAAATGCTTCGTATAAAAAGAGCGGAGCTTCAGGCTCAGTTTGAGGAACTGTCCAGTTCTATTACCAATCATACCGTTGTCGGTCAGGGGCGTATCATCAAGGCATTTCCGAAGATGCAGCACAGAGACTATTCCGAACTGATTCAGGAGCTGAAAAAGAGATTAAAATAGATTAAAATGCAGAGGGAGGCTTCAGGTGAACAGACAGGCAGTACAAACCTTAAAGACTTATTTTGGATATGATACATTCAGAGAAGGGCAGGAGAGTGTTGTGGAGTCCATTCTGGAACACCGGGATGTGCTTGCAATCATGCCGACAGGAGCCGGAAAATCTATCTGTTATCAGGTACCGGCACTGATGCTGTCAGGAATTACGATTGTAATTTCCCCTCTGATCTCACTGATGCAGGATCAGGTAAAGGCTTTGAATGAAGCGGGAATACATGCCGCATTTATCAATTCTTCACTGTCGGAAAGTCAGATTAGCAAGGCGTTGTACCTGGCAGCAGGAGGAAGATACAAAATTATTTATGTTGCACCGGAACGTCTGGAAAATTATGAGTTTCTGGAATTTGCCAGACAGGTGGAGATTTCCATGGTGACAGTGGATGAGGCACATTGTATTTCACAGTGGGGCCAGGATTTCAGACCAAGCTATGTCAAAATCGTAGACTTTGTAAAAAATCTTCCCGGTCGTCCGATCGTCAGTGCTTTTACCGCAACTGCAACAGAGGAAGTAAAGAACGACATTCTCTGTACTTTAAATCTGGAAGATCCGAAAGTAGTGATCACCGGGTTTGACAGAAAGAATTTATATTACAGCGTGGAAAATATCCGGCGAAAAGACGATTTTGTGATGGATTACATAGACAGACATCCAACAGAAAGCGGGATTATTTACTGCTCTACAAGAAAAAATGTGGACAATCTTTTTGAACTGCTTTTCCAAAAAGGAGTTGCTGTTACCAGATATCATGCAGGACTGAATAATGAAACCAGAAAAAAGAATCAGGATGATTTCATTTACGACAGAACCCCCGTTATTATTGCAACAAATGCATTTGGAATGGGGATTGATAAATCCAATGTGAGATATGTGATCCATTACAATATGCCGCAGAGTATGGAGAATTATTATCAGGAGGCAGGACGTGCAGGGCGTGACGGAGAGAATTCCCAGTGCGTTCTATTGTTTTCTGCACAGGATGTTATGATCGACCGAATGCTTCTGGATAACAAAGATTTTTCCGATGTGGATGAAGAGGATGAATTTCTCATTCGTCAGCGGGATATACGAAGGCTTCAGATCATGGAAGGATATTGTAAAACAACAGGATGTCTGCGAAATTATATTCTGGAGTATTTCGGTGAAAAGACCTTCGGTCCCTGTGATAATTGTGGAAATTGTCACAGAGAATACCATGAGACAGATATGACCAGAGAGGCGAAGTGGGTAGTGAACTGTGTGGCTGAGACGAGAGGAAAGTATGGACTGACAATTGTGCTTGGTACTCTGCTGGGGGCTAAGAGAGCCCGGTTGAGGGAGCTTGGAGCAGATAAGTATAAATCTTATGGAGCATTGAATGATCACAGTGAGGCAGAACTCAGGGCACTGATCAGCCAGATGACTGAGATGGGATATCTCTATCAGACACAGGAACGTTACAGTGTGCTGAAACTGGGCGATATTTCTCCGCTAAGAGATGAAAATACTCACGTGATCATGCGTACTTACGAGGAAAAAGAACCAGATAAAAAGAAAAAGCCCCAGAAATCTGTCAGAAAACGCAGTACAGATGCGCTTACGGCAGCAGGTTACGATTTATTTGAAGCCTTGCGGAAACTTCGTCTGGAAATTGCAAAAGAGGAAGCCATGCCTCCATATATCGTGTTCAGTGATAAGACGCTGATAGATATGTGCATCAAATGTCCGTCAAATGAAGAAGAAATGCTGGAGGTTTCCGGTGTGGGCGAGAATAAGCTGAAGAAATACGGTCAGAGATTTCTGGAAGAGATACAGAAGTTCTGCCTGGAACGTCCGAATGCGGTTTTGAGTATGTCGGAAGATGAAAATGGTAATCCCTGAGAACAAAGGTTGGAAAAAAGATGAATATAGAAAAATATACGGAAGAATTAATCACATTGAGACATTATTTTCATCAATATCCGGAGCTGGCACTTCAGGAAGTGGAGACGTCTGCATATATCCGGAAATATCTGGAGAAACTGGGATATGAGATTGTGCCGATAGAACCTACAGGATTGATCGCGGAACTTCCATCTCTGAGAAACAGGGAGAAACTGGTTGTACTCAGGGCGGAGATGGATGCATTGCCCATACAGGAGCAGACAAATCTACCATATGCATCAGTAAATCAGGGATGTATGCATGCCTGCGGTCACGATATGATCCTGGCAGCAGCACTGATTCTTGCAAAAATTGTGGCAGAAGAGCAAAGAATGCAGGAAAGTTTTCCGGTCAGACTCCGGTTTCTTTTTGAACCTGCAGAGGAGATTGGTGAAGGTGCAAAAAGAATGCTTCAGGCCGGAGCATTAGAGAATCCGAAAGCAGATGCATTTCTGATGTTTCATTACGCAGCGGATATGACATTTGGGATGGCAGTGCATCGGGGACAGGCATCTTCCATGATCAACAGTATGCAGATTCATGTTCATGGAAAATCCAGTCACTGGTGTGAAGCGGATAAGGGGATTGATGCAATTTATGCAGCTGCTCAAGTGATAAGTGCCATTCATAATCTGAATGAAAGTTTTGGAAAACAGCATCCGGATGCAGGAAAATATATTGTGGGTACGGGTACGATCCATGGCGGTGAATATACGAATATTATTGCAGACCATGTGGTATTAAACGGAAATATACGCGCAGTTCATGAAGAAACTTACATGGCACTTGAGCACGAGCTGGAGAGAAATCTGCAGGAAATTGAAAAGCAGACTGGCACACAGATCCGTATGGAATTTCCAAAAGATCCGGTATATGCGTTTGCCAATGATGAGGAACTTACAGAGACAGCAAAGGTAGTGGGTGAAGAAGTATTCGGAGATAAATTTGTTCTGGAAGGAGAAGATGAGTTGTTTCTTTCCGGTGACAACGCATACAGATATTTTAGAGAAACCAGAGGACTTTTCACAGTATTTCTTGCGGGAATACCAGGAGAGAATCATCCTCTGCATCATCCGAAATTTCAATTGGATGAGAGAATACTGCCGTACAGTGTGGAGGCATTGTATAAGATTATAACTACATTATGAGTATTGCAATTTTGGGAAATAATGAAAAAAATTACCAAAAGGACTTGAAAATTGGATTAAAATAGTATAATATAAAAACATAAACAAATTAAGAATGCATAGCAACTATAACTTATTAATGTTGAGTGACAGCAGATTGCTGAATAGTAACGGACAGACGATATACTATAAAGAAAGAATTGAGGGCAGAAATATGAAGATTACAGATACCATTAAATATGTTGGAGTTAATGACCATCAGGTAGATTTGTTTGAGGGACAGTATGCAGTGCCAAACGGAATGGCATATAATTCCTATGTGATTCTGGATGACAAGGTTGCAGTTATGGATACTGTAGATGCCAATTTCAAACATGAATGGCTGGATAATCTTGAACAGGCACTGGGCGGACGTAAGCCGGACTATCTGATCGTTCAGCATATGGAGCCTGACCATGCAGCAAATGTAGCGAACTTTCTGGAAGTATATCCCGGCACTACAGTAGTAGCCAATGCGAAGACATTTGTAATGATCAAGAATTTCTTCGGACTGGATCTGGAAGGGCAGAAACTGGAAGTAGAGAATGGTTCTACACTGAGTCTGGGAAATCACAATCTTACTTTTGTATTTGCGCCAATGGTACATTGGCCGGAGGTTATGGTGACTTATGACAGTACAGATAAAGTTCTTTTTTCAGCAGATGGATTTGGTAAGTTCGGTGCTCTGGATGTGGAAGAAAACTGGGATGATGAAGCAAGAAGATACTTTATCGGTATTGTTGGTAAATATGGCGCACAGGTACAGAGACTTCTGAAAGTAGCAGCTACTCTGGATATTCAGATCATCTGTCCGTTACATGGTCCGGTACTTACAGAAAATCTGGGACATTATATCAGCCTCTATGATACCTGGTCCTCTTACACACCGGAGGAAGAAGGAATCGTAGTTGCATATACTTCTGTATACGGACATACCAAAGAAGCAGTCAATCAGTTTGTGGAGAAATTAAAAAGCAAGGGATGTCCGAAAGTAGTTGTTTATGATCTGGCAAGAGATGATATGTCTCAGGCACTCAGCGATGCATTCCGCTACAGTAAGCTGGTACTGGCAACAACTACTTATAATGCAGGAATCTATCCGTTTATGAATGACTTTATTACTCGTCTGGCAGAGCATAATTTCCAGAACCGTACAGTAGGTCTTATTGAAAACGGTTCCTGGGCACCTCTGGCAGCAAAAGTAATGAAAAATATGCTTTCTGAATGTAAGAAGATCAACTGGCTGGACACCACAGTGAAGATCATGTCCGCAGTAAATCAGGAAAACAGAGATCAGATGGAAGCGATGGCTTCCGAGCTTTGTAAGGAATATATTGCAAAGAATGATGAACTGGCAAATAAAAATGATATGACAGCATTATTCCGTATTGGTTATGGTCTCTATGTAGTGACATCAAATGACGGTAAGAAGGATAACGGACTGATCGTCAACACAGTTACCCAGCTGACAGACTCTCCGTTCCGCGTTGCAGTTAATATCAATAAGACAAATTATTCTCACCATGTTATCAAGCAGACAGGGGTGATGAATGTAAACTGTCTCTCTGTAGAAGCTCCGTTCTCTGTATTTGAACAGTTTGGTTTCCAGAGTGGAAGAAGCGTGGATAAATTTGCAGGACAGAAGGTGAATCGTTCTGATAACGGACTGATATTCCTGGACAAATATATCAACGCATTTATGTCCCTGAAAGTAGAGCAGTATGTAGATCTGGGAACTCACGGAATGTTCATCTGCAGTGTGACAGAAGCCCGCGTGGTAAGTGACCAGGAGACTATGAGCTACACCTACTATCAGAAAAATGTAAAACCGAAACCTGAAACAGAAGGTAAGAAAGGATTTGTATGTAAAGTCTGCGGATATATCTACGAAGGCGATGAACTTCCGGAAGATTATATCTGCCCACTGTGTAAACATGGAGCTGTAGACTTCGAGCCGATTGGATGAAAGATTTCTCTTGTTAAACTGCTAAAGAGTGGCATTCTGTTATATGAATAATTGTTGAGATTTCAGAGTGATCTGATTGATAAAATAAAAAATAGAGATTGTCAGTGGTTATTAAATAGCTGGCAATCTCTATTTTTGCTCCAATATGGTACTATTATTAAATACTGTTTCAGTACTATTTCAAATTTACATTCCAAAATGGTGTATTGATATTATAATGTAAAAATTTGATAAAGTCAAAATATAAAAAATAAATCCATTGAAATAGTATTGAAAATATAAAAGTATAGTGATACAATAAAAAAAGAAAGGACGAAGAGAGGAGGAACTGAGATGACAGAACTTAAACTGGAATTTGAATTGGAAAATGCGGAATTGCCAATAGATTATGATAAAGTGATATTAAGCTTTATGAAAGCAGCAATTGAAAATTTTTCGCCGGATTTATTTGACAGGTTATACAACAAGCGGGAGTCTGTGATAAAGACTTATTGCTGGACATGCTATTTGCCTCATGCCCAATTTACTTCAGACACAATTAAACTTGGAGCAAATAAATTTATGTTAACTTTTTCTGATATTGATATGGGAGAATTACTGATATTTTTTAATGCATTTAGTCTTATGAAGCATAAAATATTCCATATGAACAGAAATTCCATGAAACTGCTGTCGGTGAAAACAAGGAAACTTCAGACAATTAAAGAAACGGAATTGATTGTAAAAATGCAGAGTTCATTAATAGCGAGAAAACATAATAGTGATGATAATACTGATGTTTATTATACCTTTGATGAGCCGGAATTTTCGGATATTGTAAAGGAGAATCTGAAAATCTTTTTACAGAGGATAAACATAGAGTGCGATACAAGTGATTTTTCTATTGTACCTTTAAAAGGAAAAAAGGTAGTTACAAGAACTATGGGGCAATTTGTAGATGGAAATATTGGTATCTATAAAATAACAGGAAATCTCAGACTGTTGGAAATATTGTATGCAGCTGGAATTGGAACTAGACGTTCTGCTGGACACGGGAAATTTGAAATCATATTTTAGTAGGAGGCGGTGATTTCTTGGATAAATATGTAATTACATTGGGGGATTTCCTGAAGAATGCAGGAATCGTAGGTTTCAGATATATGTTAGAAGCAGCAGATGCAAAAGAAGATTCAGACTTTGGCATTACGCAAGACGGACAAGGATTATGGATTGATATGGATTTCGCATTGAATGCTGACTGGACAGACATGTACTTTAAAGCCTGTGTACAGTATTTTGGACCATTTACAGTTTATCAGGGAGTCCTTGACAGAATTAGTAAGTGTATAGATAAAATTCAGATTGGAAAATGGAATCCAGGAAAGGAAGAAAAGGAAGATCTGAAATTTATTAATGACAAACTGCTTTCTAATAGTTATCAGGCTGGATTTGAAAATATAAAACATGATATTGAAATGCAGGAAGTATACCAAATTCTAAAAAAGGATAAACTCAATGACAAGTTAGACGTGACAGATTTGGAAAAACGATTAATTGATTTGGAAAAATTTCTTCAGCAACCAAAGTGCAGGGAAACATTTATTATGAAAAGTGTGATATATACATATATTAATCGTTTTTGGAGCGGAAAGTGTTTTTTACTGCGGGCAAATGCAAAAAAAGATATGCGGGAATTATTTGAAAAAGATTTTTCCGAGCCGTTTAGGAAATATCTGAAGACAGATCATGTAAAAGCAAAAGATTTATGCATTGACTGTGGAGCAACGATAGGACCTAAAGAGAAGAATTCAATTGCATTTATGAATGAAGTGGGGGATGATTTTACAAGAAAACGTTCTGCTTTCTGGGATTGCAAAGTAGATGCATTTCTTTGTCCGGGATGTACGTTTGTTTATGCTCTGAGTCCGTTGGGATTTCGGCTGTTTGTAAATAAATTTGTCTTTATGAATATTAATAATGATATTCATGCATTATTGGATGTTAATTCGAAAAACGGAACTGACAGTATAGAGGGAGAAAAAAAGGAGGATGAAAAATATTCGCAGTGGTTTGCCCGAACAATTAATATATTGCTGAAAGAAAAAACGAAAGAGATTTCTAATATTCAGGTGATTTTGCGTGGAATAAGGGCAGAAGACAGGTATCTGCTTGGTATTGTTCATAAAAGTATGCTGGACATTATAAGTATGCCTGGTACTTCAAATGCATTGCAATTGTTGGGAAAATATCCTTATATAAAAATTAAGAATGAATTTGTCAATATACATGAAATAGTGGTTATTAATCTGCTGCAATATCGTAATCAATATCAATTGTTGGATAAGGTATTGAAAGCGGCTGTTGAAACAGGCTCATTAAATTTTTATGTTAACTGTATATATGAAATTCAGCTGCGGTCAGAAATTGTATATTATACAGAAGAAGAGAAGAGAAAGGAGATTGCTATGTACACAAGTATGAAAAAAAGTGGAGCAGATTTAAGAAGAGCAATCATGTCTGCTAAGGGTGAGTCTTCCGGCGAATGCCTGCGGGGAATGGAATATCAGTTGTTGAATGCTCTGTCTGTAAGAAATGTAGAGAAATTTATGGATATTGTATTGCGACTGTATAGTGCGTACGGATCACGTAAAAACGAAAATGGTCAGGAGTTATTAATTCCAACAGGTCTTGTACAAATGCTGGGAAATTCGGAAAAATTTACAAGATATGGATATGCATTTGTAATGGGATTGGAAGGATGCTATGAGAAAAAGGAGGAAAAATGATTATGAAAAGAGAAGGCTTAACTATTACGATGATTTTTCTGGCAGAAAGTGCAAATTATGGGGAAGGGATTGGAAACATTTCTTCTCTCAAAAAAATGACGAGGGGAAATCATGAGCAGTATTCTTATATTTCCAGACAGGCTATGAGATATAATATTGTGCAGCAGTCTAATTGGGATACAACTCCGGTGGATGGAAAAAGCGGAGTTGTACAGTTTGCACCATCTGCAACTATTAAAGATTACCCCGAAATTGATTTGTTTGGATACATGAAAACAACAGCGAAAGGTGATGAGCAAAAGGGAGGTGCTGCTACGAGATCTGCAGTTGCCAGACTTAGCAATGCTATTGCTTTGGAACCATTTCAGGGAAATCTGGAATTTCTTACTAATATGGGACTGGCTGTAAGAGGAAATCT
>ERZ772854.1929-NODE-1929-length-17350-cov-7.488638_pt1 | contig 17350 bp, 13 predicted proteins | sample MGYA00580844_ERZ772854 | MGnify/ENA primary metagenome ERZ772854 (study PRJEB29015, sample SAMEA2737727) | human gut metagenome | biome: human gut; feature: human-associated habitat; material: faeces | place: China | collected 2012 ...
GCCGTCCTGCACGGGACGGACGTCACCGCGCCCGACCTGCGCGGCGGAGCGGCGCTTCTGGCGGCGGCACTGGCCGCGGACGGTGAGACCCGCCTGCGCGACCCCGGGCACATCCCCCGCGGGTATGAGGACCTGCCCGGGGCGCTGCGGGGGCTGGGGGCGGAGATCTCCTGAGACTGCCCGCAGACTGCCGCTCACGTTACACCACCGGGCCGGGCATGCCCGGCCCCTACGGGGGAGCCGCCCCGGTACACGGCCAATCATGGCAGCTCCACTTCTCAAATTTTTCACATTCTCATGCAAAGCCTGTCGCTTTCCACCAAAAATCCATCCGCTGCTGCGGTCTGCGTTGTCCAAAAGGGCAGGGCAGGCCGTATTTTTTTATGAATTTCTCGCTAAGGTATTGAAATTGCACGGAAAATTTGCTATCCTTATAAACAGTTATATGTAAAAAATCACGGATTAGTGTGCCCATGCGTGGGTGCACCCCAGGAATCCGGTTTCACAACATCACTTTTAGGGGGATACACTCATGGCATTCGTTCTCGACGAAGAAATGCAAAATGTAACCAATATCAAGGTTATCGGCGTAGGTGGCGGCGGCGGCAACGCCGTCAACCGCATGGTGGAGTCCGGTCTGTCCGGGGTCGAGTTCGTCGCGATGAACACCGACCAGCAGGCTCTGCTCAACTCCAAGGCCACTCAGAAGGTCCAGCTTGGTGCCAAGCTGACCAAGGGCCGCGGTGCCGGTGCTGACCCGGAGATCGGCCAGCGCGCCGCCGAGGAGAGCAAGGACGAGATCACCAACGCGCTGAAGGGTGCGCAGATGGTCTTTATCACCGCCGGCATGGGCGGCGGCACCGGCACGGGCGCTGCCCCTGTCGTGGCCGAGACGGCCCATGACCTGGGTATCCTGACCGTCGGCATCGTCACGAAGCCCTTCGCCTTTGAGGGCAAGCGCAAGATGGCGCAGGCCGAGCAGGGCATCGCTTCCCTGATGATGCACGTCGACTCCCTGATCGTCATTCCCAACGAGCGCCTGAAGCTCATCAGCCAGGAGAAGATCACCCTGATGAACGCCTTCGAGGCCGCTGACAACGTGCTGCGCCAGGGCGTTGAGAGCATCTCCAGCCTGATCAACATTCCTGCCTTCATCAACCTGGACTTCGCGGACGTCCGCTCCATCATGAAGGACGCCGGCTTTGCCCACATGGGCGTCGGCGTTGCCAAGGGCGCCGGCAAGGCCGAGAACGCCGCCAAGGCTGCCATCTCCAGCCCGCTGCTGGAGACCAGCATTGCCGGTGCACGCGGCGTCATCATCAACATCACCTCCAGCCCCGACATCGGCCTGGAGGATGTCGAGACCGCTGCCAGCATGATCACCCAGAGCGCGCATCCCGATGCCAACATCATCTGGGGTACTGCGTTTGACGAGCGCCTGAGCGACGAGATGAGCATTACCGTCGTTGCCACAGGCTTCGAGAGCACGCCCGAGGTCGACGAGCCCATTCAGGCCCATGTTGACGCCAAGCGTGCCGCACAGGCCGCTACCCAGCCCGCCGCACAGCCTGCCGCTGCTCCGGTCCAGCCCGTGCAGCCTGTCCAGCCGCAGGTCAACCCCGTCATGCCCAACCCGATCTTCACCCAGTCCTTCAGCACCGGCATGGACACGCCTGTGGCCGCACAGCCCGCAGCCCCTGCCGAGGAAGAGGATGACGGCGATTACTTTGACGACCTGCTCAGCATCCTGAACAAGCGTTCTTAATGATTTTTTTGCGAGAGGATGTAAAAAGCCATGCCGTCTGAACCGATGAACATTCAGGAACAGGGTTTTCGTTCCAGCTTGTTCGGCTTTGATAAAAATGACGTGCTGGCTTACATGAACGCACTGGCCAACGAGGCCCAGCAGCACGAGCTGGAGTACAACCGCCAGCTGCAGCAGCTGCAGTCCAAGCTGGACGAGCTGCGCAGCGAGCGAGGCACCGCCGACAGCCGCATGGAGGCCCTGAAGGCCGAGCTGGCTGCCGCGACCCAGCGTGCAGACACGGCCGAGGCCAAGCGCCGCGAGGCGGACGAGCAGCTGGAGACCATCAAGAAAAAGACGGCCTCCTTCCAGTCCACCCAGCGGGAATCCCAGAAAAACGCCAACATCTGGCAGCTGAAATGCCACGATCTGCAGCAGCAGGTGGACGAGCTGCAAAAGCAGCTGACCGCCGCGCGCGCGCTGAACACTGCCGCCGCCCCGGCTGCCCCCACATCCGATCTGGTGCGGGAGGCCAAGCTCGAGGCCGGCAAGATCCTGGCCGATGCCCGCCTGTACGCCGAGAGCGCAGAGCGGGAGCTCAAGCAGCAGGCCGAGACCCAGAAGAACCGCATGGCGGAGAATGCCCGCAGCATTGCGTCGGGCGTCATGCTGGTGCGGGAGCGTCTGGCCCGCGTGGACGAGCGCCTGAGCGCCGCCACGCTGGATTTAGACGGCCTGACACAGGCCATCTATCAGGCGCTTGACCAGACCGAGGCCGAGCTGAAAGATCTGGGCACCGATATGCGCAGCTTTGCGCAGGGCACACCGGAAACGGATATTCCCGCACCGGTGCCGCCGCGCCCCGCTGCCGCCGCCAATCCTGCCGCCCCGTCTCCCGAAAAGCCCGCCGAGCGTCTGCGCGTCAAGGCCAAGGCACAGCCCGTGCACCACACGGCCCCTGCCGCCCCGGTCCACCGTCTGCGCAACACCCGCCGCCCGATCTCCCAGCTTTTGCAGGATCAGATCGACAAATTGGGCCGGGAGGAGCAATAAGTTTGTACATAGCCACTCGGTTTTGCGCCGGGTGGTTTTTGTTTAGAGCGGCTTCCCCCTTGGAGGAAGCTGTCAGCGGTCGGGGCCACCTCCCCCCTGGGGGGAAGGCTTGGTTTGTTCACAAACCCTTCTTAATTTGTTGAATTTTCCTTCACGACTTTAACACAAATGGCGGGTATACTATAAGTGTTCTCAGGAAGGGAGCAGGGACCCGGGCCTGAGAACAGAACCCCAAGTTTTTCATCCATACTCCTCTTTTCTTTTGATGCCGAAGCGGTGCAGGACTTTCCTGCACCGCTTCGGTGTTTTTTGGGACAGATTCCTGCATTTGACAACGTGTTTTCCTGCACCGTACTCTTGCCGAATCGTGCAGAACCCTGTATAATATAATCTGATATTGTATCGCCGCGGGGCAGACCCGGCGCACATATCCCGCAATTTCACTCCATCCGCAGGAGGCAAAATCCTATGAGAGTTGGTCTGGACATTGGTTCCACCACCATTAAATGTGTTGTGCTGAACGACGCCGGGCAGATCGTCTATTCGACCTACGAGCGCCATTTCAGCCATATTTTAGAGAAGGGCAGAGCGCTGCTTGAGAAGGTTGCCGCCGAATATCTGCCCGATGGCCGCGCCTACTTAGCCATCTCCGGCTCCGCCGGTATGGGCCTGGCCGACAGCTGCAAGGTTCCCTTCGTGCAGGAGGTCTTTGCCACCCGTGTAGCCGCCAACCGGCTGGCCCCCGGCACCGACTGCATCATCGAGCTGGGCGGCGAGGACGCCAAAATCCTTTTCCTGACAAACGGCACCGAGGTCCGCATGAACGGCAGCTGCGCCGGCGGCACGGGCGCGTTCATTGACCAGATGGCGACCCTGCTGAAGATGGGTGCCGACGAGATGGACAAGGCCGCGCAGGCCGCGACCCGCACCTACACCATCGCCAGCCGCTGCGGCGTTTTTGCCAAAAGCGATATCCAGCCCCTCATCAACCAGGGCGCACAGGCGGGCGACATCGCGGCGTCGATCTATCAGGCCGTTGTCAACCAGACCATTGCAGGTCTGGCACAGGGCCGCCCCATCAAGGGCAATATCCTGTATCTCGGCGGCCCGCTGACCTTCTCCGAGACGCTGCGCCGGAGCTTTGACAAGACTCTGGGTGTCACCGGCACCCTGCCGGAGAACAGCCTGCTCTTCGTTGCGATGGGCGCGGCGTTCTATGCCGACGAGGAATCCGACCTGCGCGAGGTTGCCAAGCGCCTCGACGACTACAGCGCCACAGCGACCTACGTCAGCCTGCCGCCGCTGTTCGCAAACAAACAGGAGTACGAGGACTTCCACGCCCGCCACTTAAAGGCCACCGTGCCCTGCCTGCCCTTTGGCGCAGACTGCGGGCCGGTACATATCGGCATCGACTCCGGCTCCACCACCATCAAGCTCGTCGTCATCGACAACGACGCGAACATTCTGTTCGAGCGCTACCGTCCGAACCTCGGCAACCCGATCCCGCTCGTCAAAGAGACGCTGCTTTGTCTCTACAGGGATCACCCGGGCCTACAGATTGCCAGCGTGACCACCACCGGCTACGGCGAGGATCTCGTCAAAAATGCGTTCCACTGTGACCGCGGTCTTGTCGAGACTGTCGCGCACTTTACCGCCGCCAAGCACTTTTTGCCCGACGTGGATTTCATCATCGACATCGGCGGTCAGGACATGAAGTGCTTCAAAATTGAGGACGGTGCGATCAGCAACATCTTCCTGAACGAAGCCTGCTCCTCCGGCTGCGGCAGCTTTTTGCAGACGTTCGCCCAGGCGCTGGGCTACGACGTCAAGGAGTTTGCCGCGCTGGGCCTGTTTGCCGACAAGCCCGTTGACCTTGGCAGCCGCTGCACCGTGTTTATGAACTCGTCTGTCAAGCAGGCGCAGAAGGACGGTGCCTCGATTGAAAATATCAGCGCCGGTCTGTCCATCTCCGTCGTCAAGAACGCGCTGTACAAGGTCATCCGCGCGTCCAGCCCCGAGGAGCTGGGCCGCAACATCGTGGTACAGGGCGGCACCTTCTACAATGAGGCTGTGCTCCGCGCCTTTGAGAAGGAGATGGGCGTCAACGTCATCCGTCCCGACATTGCGGGCCTGATGGGCGCTTACGGCGCGGCCCTGTACGGCAAGGCCAAGGCAGGCGCGCACGCCCGCAGCACCGTGCTGACCCAACTGGAGCTGGAGCATTTCAGCCAGAAGGTCAACACCGTGCAGTGTCAGGGGTGCGGCAACCACTGCCAGCTGACCGTCAACGTTTTTGCCGATGGCAAGCGCTTTATCTCCGGCAACCGGTGCGACAAGCCCGTGACCGGCAAGGCCAACAACGAGGACCTGGACCTCTATGCCTACAAGCTCAAGCTGCTGGACGGCTACCGCAAGGCAGCAGCCCCTGCGAACAGCCGCGGCAAGATTGGCATCCCGCTCTGCCTGAATATGTACGAGCTTTTGCCGTTCTGGCACACGCTGTTCAGCCGCCTCGGCTTTGAGGTCGTCGTCAGCCCCTTCTCCAACCGCAAGCTGTACCAGAGCGGTCAGGCGACGATCCCCAGCGACACGGCCTGCTTCCCGGCCAAGCTGAGCCACGGCCACATTCACTGGCTGTGTGAGCAGGGCGTGGACGCGATCTTCTACCCCTGCATGAGCTACAACTTGGACGAGCACCTGGGCGACAACCATTATAACTGCCCCGTCGTGGCCTACTATCCCGAGGTGCTCGAGGGCAACTGCCCCGAGCTGAAGGCGACGAAGTTCATCTACGATTACTTCAACCTCGAGCGCCGCAAGGATTTCTACAAGAAATTCCAGCAGACGCTGGGCCATTATTTCCCGGGGCTGGACCGGAAGGCCGTGCACAAAGCCATTGACGCGGCCTACGACGAGTACGCCCGCCACATGCAGCAGCTGCGCGGCAAGGGCACCGAGATCATTGCGCAGGCCCGCAGGGAAGGCCGCCGCATCATTGTGCTGGCGGGCCGCCCCTACCACGTTGACCCTGAGGTCAACCACGGTATTGACCAGCTCATCATCCGGCAGGGCGCTGCCGTCATCAGCGAGGACTCCGTCAGCTGGCACGAACAGAAGTTCCAGACTTCCGTCCTGAACCAGTGGACCTACCACAGCCGCCTGTACGCCGCCGCGAAATACTGCACCGAGAACCCCGACATGGACCTTGTGCAGCTCGTCTCCTTCGGCTGCGGCCTGGACGCCGTCACCACCGACGAGACCCGCGAGATTCTGCAGGCGGGCAGCAAGCTGTACACCCAGCTGAAGATCGACGAGATCACAAATCTGGGCGCGGTGAACATAAGACTGCGCAGTTTGTTTGCGGCGCTGGAAGAACGCAAAGAGGATAAAAAGTAAAGAGCCTCCCTTGTCAAAGGGAGGTGGACGCCGTAGGCGGCCGGAGGGATTCCGACGGGCTGTGCTACAGCCGCTCGTCACACCCGCAGACGGGCAGGAATCCCTCCGCCTCGCAAGCTCGGCACCAGCTCCCCCTCTGACGCTCCGCGTCACCTCCCCCGGAGCGGGGGAGTCTGTCTTTGACAAGGGAGGCTTTCACCCTACAATCATTGAGGCAACCTATGGAATACATGACCCCAAACTTTACCAAGGACATGGTAAAGACCCATAAAATTCTCATTCCGAACATGGCCGTGACTCAGTTTCGGCTCATGCAGGCGGCACTGGCCAGCGAGGGCTACCAGACCGAGGTGCTCGGCAACTGCGGCAGCGAGGTCGCGCAGCTGGGCCTGAAATACGTCCACAACGACACCTGCTACCCGGCGCTGCTCGTCATCGGGCAGTTTCTCGACGCGCTGAACAGCGGCAAATACGATTTGGACCACACCGCGCTGCTCATCACCCAGACCGGCGGCGGCTGCCGTGCGTCCAACTACATCAAGCTGCTGCGCAAGGCGCTCGTCAAGGCTGGCTACGGCAATATTCCCGTAGCATCGCTGAACTTCTCCGGTCTGGAAAAGGGCAGCGGTCTGCCGCTGACCGTGCCGCTGCTGCGCAAGGTCATTGCGTCGATCTTTTACGGCGATATGCTGGTTGCCCTGCGCAGCCAGACCCACGCCTACGAGAACCACAGGGGCGACGCCGACGCCATGACCGAGAAGTGGATCTCTACGATACAGGGCTGGATCCGCGACGACAAGAACTACTCCGCCCATGACATGAAGCGCCGGTTCTACGACATTGCCGCGGACTACGCGACCATTCCCATCACCCGCGTGCCGAAGGTCAAGGTCGGCGTCGTCGGCGAGATTTATGTCAAATACTCGCCGCTGGGCAACAATGATCTGGAAAAATTTCTGGAAAGCCAGGACTGCGAGGTCAACCTGCCCGGCCTGATGGGCTTTGTGGAGTACTGCGTGGCCAACTACAAGCTGGACATCGACCTGTACGGCGGCAACAAGCTGGTGGCGGGCGGCGCGGACGCGTTCTTGAGCTGGCTGGACGGCATCGGCTGCGCCAGCTATGACGCCATGCGCAAGTACGGTTTCTACGCGCCCGGCTCGTTCCGCGAGCTGATGAAAAAGCCCGAGGGCATCATCTCTCTGGGTGCCAAGATGGGCGAGGGCTGGCTGCTGACCGCCGAGATGATCGAGCTGGTCGAGGGCGGCTACGGCAACATTGTCTGCGCCCAGCCGTTCGGCTGTCTGCCGAACCACATTGTGGGCAAGGGCATGATCAATAAGATCCGCGCCCTGCACCCGGACGCGAACATCACCCCCGTGGACTACGACCCCAGCGCGACCCGCGTCAACCAGGAAAACCGCATCAAGCTGATGCTGGCCGTGGCCCGCGAGAAGCTGGACCAGCCCAGCGAGGTACAGCCTGTCACCGCGGAACAGCTGGCAGGCGGCGCACCGCAGGTGGAGACGGTGGTACGATAAATTTATAAAAAAGGCCGCTGGCATATCATAATTGTCAGCGGCCTTTTTATACAGGCTTCAAGCCTTCCCCCTTGGGGAAAGGTGGCCCCGCAGGGCCGGATGAAAGGTAAGTTCACGGAAATAACCCGTTTACAGGCAATCTCCGCAAGGTTGCCCCTCATCCGTCAGCGGTCGGGGCCGCTGACAGCTTTCCTCACATCTCCTCCACCTGTTTCAGCTCTACCTCCCGCTTATCGATCACCAGCAGTCCATCCTTCTGCATCTGGCTTAGCGCATTGCTCAAGGCGCTGCGGTCCACACCAAGGTGGTCGGCCAGCTGCTGGCGGTCAAAGGGGAGCGTAAACCGCAGGCTGCCGTTTTGCCGCGCCAGCACCGAGAAGTACGCTGTGATCCGCCCGCGGATCGTCTTGGGGGCGGTGTACAGGCTGCGCTGCGCCAGCCCCAGATTTTTACGCGCTGCAATGCGCAAAAGATTTTGCGTCAGCTTCCAGCGCCACGGCTCGCAGCCGCACTGCAAAAGCTGCCCGGTCTCCAAAAACAGTGCCTCGCCGTTTTCTGCGGCCACAACGCTGACCCGCAGCGGCTCGTCCGGCAGGCAGGCGTAGGTCTCGGCAAACAGGTCACCCGGCCCGGCCTGGCCCAGCAGCGTCTTGCTGCCCCAGACGTCCAGGTGCTCCATGTGCACCCGCCCGGTCAGCACCACGCCCAGCGCCGGGGCTCTCTGCCCGGCCTCCAGCAGGATCTCCCCCTTGGCAAATGCCCTGCGGCGCATCCGCAGCGCAGTTACGGCTGCCTCGACCTCGTCGGCGGTCAGTCCGCGGAACAGTGGTACATCCGGCAATTCCATAATTATGCACCTCACATGTTGTTTCTACAACAGAACTCTTGCTGCCATTGTAGTAAAATGACAGCACAAAGTCAAGGAGGCTGACCATGAAACGACAAATCATTCACATCGACCAGGAGAAATGCAACGGCTGCGGGGCCTGCGCCGCCGCCTGCCATGAGGGCGCGATCGCCATGATCGGCGGCAAGGCCACGCTGATGCGCGACGACTACTGCGACGGCATGGGCGACTGCCTGCCGCACTGCCCCACGGGGGCCATCACGTTTGAGCAGCGCGAGGCCGCGCCCTACAACGAGGCCGCCGTGCAGGCCGCCAGGCAGCACAAGGCCGCCCAAATGTCCGGCTGCCCCGGCAGTGCGCCCAAAGCGATGCACGTCTGCCCGGGCAGCATGGCCAAGGCCCTGCACCCCGCCGAGGCAGGGGAGAGCGCCCCGACGACGGCCCCCAGCCAGCTGCGCCAGTGGCCCGTGCAGATCAAGCTGGTGCCTGTGAACGCACCCTACTTTGACGGTGCGCGGCTGCTGATCGCTGCCGACTGCACGGCCTACGCCTACGCCGCGTTCCACGAGCGGTTCATCCGCGGGCACATCACGCTGGTGGGCTGCCCCAAGCTGGACGACGTCGATTACAGTGAGAAGCTGACCGCCATCATCCGCAGCAACGACATTCAAGAGGTCACCGTTGTGCGCATGGAGGTGCCCTGCTGCGGCGGGCTGGAAAATGCCGCCAAGCGCGCCTTGCAGGCGTCCGGCAAGTTCATTCCGTGGCAGGTCGTAACGATTTCCACCGACGGGCGGATTCTGGACTGATTTTTTTGCAAAAAGGGCTTGCATTCCGCAAAGCAATATGCTATAATAACATACGTCGCTGAAACGCAGCGACGTATATGCGCGGTTAGCTCAGCTGGTAGAGCATCTGCTTGACGTGCAGGAGGTCACAGGTTCGAGTCCTGTACCGCGCACCAGAGAAAGCCCCTTGCCGATACGTTCGGCAAGGGGCTTTTCTTTTGTTTCCGCGGATGCAAGCATCCGCTTCTGCATGTAGGGGTCGATGCTCGTCATCGACCCGGGAGCTGAACGACTGCCGCAGGGCCGGGCGTGCTGCGCCCCGCCCCTGCAATGCACTTTTTGTGTCCCCATTGACGAACCTGCGCTGGTACGATATACTTATATTTTACGGCATTTTGTCGTACTTTGTGCAAAGCAGAAATAGGAAAAGGAGGGAGGATCGCCGTGATTTTCGGCAAAGCGATCAACCGATACTATCTCAAGCACGCGCCGGTGCTGCTGCTGGGCATTCTGTCGCTGCTGACGGTGGACTACATTCAGCTGCTCATCCCGGAGCTGTACCGGCTGGTCATCAACGGCGTAAATCTGGGGCAGGTGGTCGTGGACGGCCAGACGCTGCCCTTTACCAGGGAGGTGCTGTTTCAGCACATCTGCCTGCCAATGATCTGGATCGTCGTGCTCATGGTCATCGGGCGGTTCCTGTGGCGCGTCTGTTTCTTCGGGTCAGCGGTCAGCGTGGCCGCCGATTTGCGGGAGCGGATGTTTGACCACAGCCGCCGCCTGTCCCAGCAGTACTATCAGGTCAACAAGGTCGGCAACCTGATGAGCCTCTACACCAACGACCTCGACACCATTCAGGAGTGCTTCGGCGACGGCATTTTGATGTTCTTTGACGCCGCCGTGCTGGGCATTATGGCGCTGGTCAAGATGTGGCGGATGGACTGTAAATTAACACTTCTGGCGCTGATTCCGGCGGCGGTCATGTTCGTACTCGGTACCGTCATGAGCCAAGTCATGACTAGGCGGTGGGAGGAGCGCCAGCAGGCGTTCTCCGACCTGTCCGACTTTGCGCAGGAGAACTTTTCCGGCATTGCGGTCATCAAGGCGTTTGTGAAAGAGCTCAAGGAGCTGATTGCCTTCCGCCGCCTCAACAAGGAGAACGAGGAGGTCAACGTCGCCTACACCAAGATTGCAACACTGCTCGAGGTTCTGGTCACGCTGTTCGTCGAGTCGGTCATCTGCGTGATTTTGGGCTACGGCGGCTGGCTCGTCTGGCGCGGGCAGTTCAACGCAGGTCAGCTTGTGGAGTACATCGGCTACTTTGAGGCCATCGTCTGGCCCATCATGGCCATCTCGATGCTGATCGAAAAGACCTCCCGCGGCAAGGCATCGCTGAACCGCATTACCGAGCTTCTGGATGCGCCCATCGACGTGGCGGACCGCGACGGCGTCGCCGACCTGCGCGACCCGCACGGCGGCATTGAGTTCCGCCATCTGACGTTCCGCTACCCAGACGGCGAGTACGACGTGCTGAAGGACGTATCGTTCACCATCAAGCCCGGCGAGAGCGTCGGCATCGTCGGCAAGACCGGCGCGGGCAAGACCGCGCTGGTGGACCTTTTGCTGCGCACCTACAATGTGCCCGACGGCACGCTGTTTGTGGACGGGCAGGACGTGAACGCCGTGTCCATCCATTCGGTGCGCGACGCCTGCGCCTACGTGCCGCAGGACAACTTCCTGTTCTCGGACACGATTGCCCACAACATCGGCTTCGGCGTGGACGACGCCAGCCAGGCCGACATTGACCGCGCCGCCGCGCTGGCCGATGTGCGGGACAACATCGTGGACTTCAAGGACGGCTACGAGACCGTACTCGGTGAGCGCGGCGTGACCGTCTCCGGCGGACAGAAGCAGCGCATCTCGATTGCGCGTGCCCTGCTGAAAAACGCGCCGATCCTGATTCTGGACGACTCTGTCTCGGCTGTCGATACCCGCACCGAGAAAATCATCCTCGACAACCTCAAGACCAGCCGCGCGGGCAAGACGACGCTGCTGATCGCCCACCGCATTTCGACGGTGGAGCAGCTGGACAAGATCGTCTTTATCGAGGACGGCAGGGTAGAGGCCGTCGGCCCGCACGATGAATTGTATCGCAGCTGCGCCGAATACCGCCGCATGGTCGATCTGCAGAAGCTCGAGGACGAGGAAGGAGGCGGCAGCCATGGCTAACGTAAATCCGCTGTTGCTGGTAGGCGCAGTCATCGGTATCGTCACGGCGCTGCTGGTGCTGGCCTACGCCCTCATCAAGGACAAAAAGGAGACGATGGGCTTTGAACGCACGATGAACGACGGCGAGATTCTGCGCCGTCTGGCCGGGTACGCCAAGCCGTACCTGGCGAAATTCGTCGTTGTGCTGTTTTTAATGCTGTTCTCCATTGCCTATGACATCATCTCGCCGCTGATCGTCGGCGCACTGGAGGAGCTGGTCTCAGGCGAGTTCGAGCTGCCGCGGCTGTTCGCGGGCGTCGCCGTCTATGCGGGCGTGCTCGTTTTCTCGATGGCCAGCACCTACTTCCAGGCCGTCATTCTGCAGCGCGTCGGCCAGCGCATCATCTCCGACCTGCGCGAGGACTTATTCACCCACATTGAGTCGCTGTCCCACGAGCAGCTGAACGAGATTCCTGTCGGCAAGCTCGTCACCCGCGTGACGAACGATACAAACGCTATCTCGATGATGTTCACGAACCTGCTGGTCACGCTGACCAAGAACATCTTTGTCATCCTCGGCATCCTGGTCGCCATGCTGGCGCTCAACTATGAGCTGACGCTGATGGTGCTCTGTTTTGTGCCGTTCATCGTGATTTTTACGGTCATCTTCCGCAAGTTCTCCCGACGGGCCTACCGCAAGGTCAAGGACGCGACCACCGACATCAACACCTACCTCTCCGAGAATCTCTCCGGCATCAAAGTCACCCAGATCTTTGGCCGCGAGGACGAGAAGATGGCGGAGTTCCGCGAGAAAAGCCAGCGCCTCGCCCGCGCGAACCGAGAGCAGATCTTTGTGTTCGGCGTGTTTCGTCCTCTGGTCTACATGCTGTATATCTGCTCGATCCTGTGTCTTTTTTATCTCGGCGGCATGGGGCATCTGAACGGCGTGACGTTTCTGGGCCAGACTATCACGGGCGGCACCATCGTCACGTTCTACATGTACATTTCCAAATTCTTCACGCCCATCCAGAATCTGGCCGAGCAGTTCAATTGGCTGCAGTCGGCGCTGGCCTCGTCGGAGAAGGTGTTCTCCATCATGGACATTGCGCCCAAAATGGTGGACGCCCCCGACGCCATCGAGTTGGACGAGGTAAAGGGCGAAATCGAGTTCCGCGACGTCTGGTTCAGCTATCTTCCGGGCGAATGGGTGCTGCAGGGCGTGTCCTTCCACATTGACCCGCACCAGACCGTGGCGTTTGTCGGCTCGACGGGCTCGGGCAAGAGCACGATTCTCTCGTTGATCTGCCGCAACTACGAGTTTCAGAAGGGCGAGATCCTGATTGACGGCATCGACATCCGCAAAATCAAAATTTCGTCGCTGCGACGTCACTTCGGGCAGATGCTGCAGGACGTGTTCCTTTTCTCGGGCACGATCCGCAGCAACATCATCCTGCGGGAGGAGGGCATCTCCGACGAGGAGATCCTACAGGTCTGCCGCTATGTCAACGCCGACAAGTTCATTGACAAGCTGGACCACGGTCTGGACGAGGAGGTCCGCGAGCGCGGGAACAACTTCTCCGCCGGGCAGCGCCAGCTGTTGAGCTTTGCGCGGACGATCATCCACAAGCCAAGCGTTATGATTCTGGACGAAGCCACGGCGAATATTGACACCGAGACCGAGCTTTTGATTCAGGATTCGCTGGAAAAGATGCGGTCCGTCGGCACAATGCTGATCGTCGCGCACCGGCTGTCCACCATCCAGCACGCGGACAGCATTATTGTGCTGTCCCACGGCAAGATCCTCGAGCAGGGGAGCCATCAGGAGCTTCTGGCGAAGCACGGCAGATATTACCAGCTGTACACACTGCAATATCATAAGGAGCAGCTGGAGGGGTAAGAGCATGTAGGGCGGCATGCCCTCATGCCGCCGCTGCTGCCACTCCGTTTACGCTCTGTTGCGGAAGCCTGCGGCGGGGTGAGGGCACCCCGCCCTACGCACAATGATACACATACAGACGTCATTTCATTCCGGCACTTGATTTTACCTTTCCATCCCTGTATAATAACTACCGCGCAGCTTTCCCTGCGCGGTAGTTTTATTTGAACATAGAGAGGGAATTTCCACATGAAAAAGCTTTCTGCACTGATTTTGTCCCTGGCGCTGTCCGCCGCACTGCTGGCGGGCTGCGGCGCGTCCGCGTCCTCTGCCGCCTCCTCCGAGGCTGTCTCCTCCGAGGTCGTATCCGAGGCGGTTTCCGAGGAGGCCGTCTCCACTGCTGAGGCTGCCGACTCTGCCGAGGCCATTCAGTTTACCTTCACGGTGACCGGCGCGGACGGTGAGAGCACCGTGCTGACCCTGGACGCCGCCGACGGTGAAAAGCTGAGCACCGCTCTGGCGGACGCCGGTATCATCAGCGCCGAGGAGGCCGAGGCCGGCTTTGTAACTGTCGTCAACGGCGAGGCCGCCGACTACAACAAGGACGGTTCCTGGTGGTGCCTGACCGACGCTGCGGGCGAGATGACCTCCGTCGGCGTGGCCGACATTGAGCTGCACGACGGCGACAGCTATGCCTTCACCTACACGAAGTAACCACCGCCGCATTGTCGGTCTGGTGCTTTCCGGGCTGATGGGTGCGCTGCTCGTCGTCAGCAAGCAGGCCATGAGCGGTCTGCCCAACATCGAGCCGGTCACGCTGCTCATCATCCTGTTTGCGCTCGAACTTCCGCGGGAGACGCCCGCTGCCATCACGGTGTTCATCCTTTTGCAGGGTGTGCTCTACGGCTTTGGGCTGTGGTGGGCCATGTACCTGTACATCTGGTATTTACTGGCACTGCTGGCGTGGTTGTTCCGCCGCATGGATCACGCGCTGTTCTGGGCCGTGTTCAGCGGGCTGTACGGACTGTGCTTCGGCGGGTTATGCGCCGCGGTATATCTCTTTGCCAAGACGCCCGCCTTTGCGTTGAGCTGGTGGCTGAGCGGCTTGAGCTACGACGCCCTGCACGGCGTCGGCAACTTTGCCATTATGCTGGTGCTGTACAGGCCGCTGCGCAAGGCGCTAAAGGCGGCAAAACGGCAGATTGGGATTGGGTACTGATCTATCAAAGCCTTCCCCCTCGGGGAAGGTGGCCCCGCAGGGCCGGATGAGGGACCGGTTTGCCACTGCAGACCCTTAACAGGCAACTACCGCAGGCCTTGCCCTCATCAGTCAGCGGACGGGGCCGCTGACAGCTTCCCCCGAGGGGGAAGCCGCTCGTTCCCAAAAGTCTCTCTTTCACACGAAAGGGAGGCTTTTTTATTTACAACCTATGGACGTAACTGCAATTTTATGGTATACTATATCGGTTAAAGTGGGGAGGTATAGGACTATGCGCGTTTTGGGCATCGACCCGGGGTATGCCATTGTGGGCTGGGGCGTTGTGGAGTACATCAGCAACCGCTTTGCACCCATCGGCTACGGGGCGGTCATCACCGAGAAGGACACGCCCTTTGAACAGCGCCTCGTTGAAATTTATGAGAGCGTATTCGACATCTGCAAGCGCTACCAGCCCGAGGCCCTCTCCATCGAAAAGCTGTACTACCAGCACAACCAGACCACCGTCATCGGCGTGGCCGAGGCCCGCGGCGTCATTCTGCTGGCCGCGGCGCAGTGCGGCGTGCCGATCTACGAATACACACCCATGCAGGTCAAGCAGGCCATCACCGGCTACGGCAAGGCCGTGAAGAAGCAGATTCAGGAGATGACCCGCATAATGCTGCACCTCGAGTCCGTCCCCAAGCCCGACGATACCGCCGACGCCCTCGGCATGGCGATCGCCCACTGCCATTGCAGCCGCAGCCGGTTGATGGGGACACCGGTGAGATAATCCCTTGCCTTCCCCCAAGTGGGGGAAGGTGGCCCCGCAGGGCCGGATGAGGGATGAGGTTTCCGCAATCACCCATTTGCGTGCGGTACCCGACAAGCTGCCCCTCATCCGCCCTCGGGCGGAGCCTCGGGCACCTTCCCCCAAGGGGGAAGGCTTTCCACCATACAAAAGAAGGACACACCATGATCTACTGCCTTACCGGAAAAATCATCAAGAAAACGCTGGATTCCGTCGTCATCAGCTGCGGCGGGGTCGGCTATTTTGTCCAGATCCCCGCCACCACCGGCGAGGCCCTGCCCCCCGCCGGGCAGGAGGGGACCGTTTATACGATTATGAACGTCACCGAGAACGACGTCTCGCTCTACGGCTTTGCTGCCGAGGAGCAGCGCGACTGCTTTAAGATGCTGACCGGCGTCACCGGCGTCGGCCCCAAGGCCGCGCTGTCCATCCTGTCCATCATGACGCCGGAAAAAATCGCGCTGGCCGCGTCCAGCGGCGACCACAAAGCGTTCACCAAGGCCGCGGGCGTCGGGCCGAAGCTGGCCCAGCGCATCACGCTGGAATTGAAGGACAAGGTCGGCAAGGGGCTGGCCGCGGGCACGGGCTTCTCCGGCAATGTTGCCGCCCCAGCCCCCAGCTCTGCGCCCGCGCAGGCCGTCGCCGCGCTCGTCAGCCTGGGCTATGCGCCGTCGGACGCTGCCGCCGCCGTGGCCCGCGTCGACGAGACCCTCTCCGTGCAGGAGATCATCACCATCGCGCTGCGCAGTCTGTCGCGCGTGTAACAGAAGGGGAGTGCCGAATTGAACCAGGAATACACCGTGGACCCCAGCCGTCTCGTCAGCCCCGATATGACCCCCGCCGACACGGAGGAAGTCAGCCTGCGCCCGAAAACCCTGGACGATTACGTCGGTCAGGAGAAGGCCAAGGGCAACTTAAAGGTCTATCTGCGGGCGGCGCAGCAGCGCGGCGAGCCGATGGATCACATCCTGCTCTACGGCCCTCCGGGCCTGGGCAAAACCACGCTGGCCGGCATCGTGGCGCAGGAGATGGGCGTACAAATTCGCATCACGTCCGGCCCCGCCATCGAGAAGCCCGGCGACCTGGCCGCCCTGCTGACGAACCTGCAGGAGGGCGACATCCTCTTTATCGACGAGATCCACCGCCTGTCGCGTCAGGTCGAAGAAGTCCTGTACCCGGCTCTCGAGGATTTCGCGCTGGACATCATGATCGGCAAGGGGCCGAGTGCCCAGAGCATCCGCATCAATCTGCCGCGGTTCACGCTGGTGGGCGCCACGACCCGTGCGGGCCAGCTGACCGGGCCGCTGCGTGACCGCTTCGGCATCCTGCTCAAATTAGAGCCCTACAGCCCCCGGGAGCTGGGCCGCATCATCCTGCGCAGCGCGGGCATTCTGGGCGTGCCCATCACCGAGGAGGGCGCGCTGGAGCTGGCCCGCTGTGCCCGCGGCACGCCGCGTATCGCCAACCGTATGCTCAAGCGCGTGCGCGACTTTGCCACTGTACAGGGCGACGGCACGATTGACGAGGAGACCGCCATCGCCGCCCGCAAGTGGATGGACATTGACGCGCTGGGTCTGGACGAGCTGGACCGCAGTGTCCTGCGCGCCATCATTGAGATGTACGGCGGCGGCCCCGTCGGTCTGGAAACGCTGGCCGCAGCCCTGGGCGAGGAGAGCGTCACCCTGGAGGACATCTGCGAGCCGTACCTGATGCAGATGGGCATGCTGACCCGCACGCCCCGTGGCCGCTGCGTGACCCGCCTTGCCTACGAGCACCTGCACATGGCCGTGCCGAAGCGCTTTGACGACGAGGATTCCGGCCAGACGAGTATGTTTTAAATAAGGGCAATACCGCATAATTCTAAGTGCCGATACGGCGAGCGAGGTGCGGC
>ERZ772854.1938-NODE-1938-length-17271-cov-6.001452_pt1 | contig 17271 bp, 17 predicted proteins | sample MGYA00580844_ERZ772854 | MGnify/ENA primary metagenome ERZ772854 (study PRJEB29015, sample SAMEA2737727) | human gut metagenome | biome: human gut; feature: human-associated habitat; material: faeces | place: China | collected 2012 ...
CGTTGCGGATGGTATTGTCAAATACAAGGAAATGGAAGATAAATAACTTCTATTGCCTGCAAGAATAAGATTGAAATTAAAATGAGCCGATAGTCTATAAGCTGTATAGCTTATAAATTATCGGCTCTGCGTCTAAGCGTCTGGCTCTTTGATAATTTTAATATACAAATTTTTCACTTCAATTAAACATTCATTTTTACATTTAGGACAGTAAAGAGGATAATTTTTTAAAACGGTATCTTTTCTAAGTTTAGTACGAGTTTTACTTTTACATATAGGACAAATAAGCCATGTTGTATGAGAACTATTATTTATTTCAATCATACTGCAAATGTTTTGATGTCACCTTTATAAGCATATACTTTATCCATTAACGGACCCTTTGCTCCCATCGTAAAAGCTATATCACTACTTTTAATACTCATAAGAATATCGCCAACAGTTAAATTGAGGAATTGCATAGTACTGTTGGGTAGTTGAATAATTCCATCCGAAGAAATTGATACCCATGAATAAAAACGTCCTTTGTATTTAATAAAATCTCCCTCTTTTAGTTCATAATTTGAAAGAGTTATACACTCCTTTAATATGTGCTCTAGTTTTGAGTCAAGAAGAAGTTTTTTTGTAGTAACACAAAATCCTCCTGTAACTTTGCTGCCTGTAAAAATGATAATTTTGTTTTCATTATCTTGAAGATATGTTTTTAAGGTATCATCAGGTATTTTAATCTTGTTTTCAGGACTAATGATTGAAAGTCCAAATACATATTTACCACCTTTATTGAGTTGGGGCATAAGAAAAACCTCCTCTTGTTTACTTTAATTTTCTATGTTAGGATTATAGTGTAAACCAATACTACTATATATATAGAGTAGTACAGAAATAATTTATTGTCAAGAGGTAAACGTATGTTATCAAAATCAGCCACTATGCTTTTAGGATTAGTATGTAAAATGCCACGTAATGCTTATGAAATAACTAAACAGTTACAGATTATGAATGTATCAAGTTGGTATAATATTGCAAATTCTACTGTATATGCCACATTAAAAACATTAGAAAAAAGAGAGTATATTTACGGAATTATAGAAAAAGATGGAAATATGCCAGATAAAACTATTTATTCACTCACAGATAGGGGAAAAGAAAAATTGTTAGAAACTCTTGAACAATCTATTCTTTCATTTGATTATGATACTAATGTTTTTTCTATTGCTGCATTTTTCATTGATATTCTAGAAAATAGAGAAGAGTTGCTTGATAAAAGATTAGTTTTGCTCAACAATTATAAGGTTGGAATAGAAAAGCAATTAAAAGTCTTAGAGGATAATGCCTCTTTAGTTACGCTTGCTAACATTGAACGTTCAAAATTGATTGTTGAAGCAGAAATTTTGGGTACTAAAAATTTATTGTCTGCAATATTGATGGAAAAGTAAACAAAATTAAAATAGGCAGATGGCGGAAACTCACCTGCCTATTACATAAAACTATTTCACAATCTTCCAGTTTTCCCCGTTCTTTTCTAGTACAAGGTTAAACTGTGATACCTGTGTTGTCATGGTCTGGTTATCCAGATATTTCACTGCAAGGGAAGCGGTCACCTGATTTCCGTTTCGGTTATAAACCGGATTCACCAGTTCCGAGAAAATATACTCTTTTCCCACAGGTTTCAGCACGCCCTCATTCACATAATAGGTCAGCTCCTTTGCGGTTGCCGTAGGGTACAGCTTGAAAAAGGTAGTGAGAAATTCGTTGATTTCCTCCGTGGTGATGGAATCCACCGTACCGTCACTTTGTACCGCTTTTGGGGTGTAGCCGGATTTTACAGGAACGCTGGTGATGGTTGGGTTCTGGATAATCGTCAGGTTTCCAGAGCCGTCCACATAGACCGTCACCTGATAGGCGGAACGGACGGTTTTACTGGATTCTCCCTCTGTGATACGCTGTTCCACTGTATAGGTCACTTGATAATGCTGCTCCTTTTCTTTTGTAATTTCCCATATCTGGAAATCAGTCAGGGCAGACGATACGGGGATGTCCTTTCGGACAGTATCTACATTCAGGGCTTGCAGCTCTCCGGTGAGATAGCCTTTTAAAGCATTTGTCCGGTTATCAATGGAAGCGGCGGACTGTTCCCATGAATAGTAGACTTCTGCGAAATTCTCCACAAAATTCTCTATCTTGTGGGTGTCGAGGATGGTTTCCTCAATCACTTTGGTTTCATGGACAGTATGAATGTCTATCGCCGTGAAATTCTTATAGACGGCAAACAGGAAGCTCACTGCCAGCAGCACCCACAGGGCAATCACGGTTATTTTATGAGTATTGACTTTGTAAACTTTCAACTTCTTTTCTTTCTGCTTTTTCTGGTTTTCCTCTTTTCTAATCTGAATCATATCAAGTCATCCTTTCTTATTTTTTGATTCGTCCGGCTCCGGCAAGGTGCTGTTGCCAGTAGGAGCCTGTCAGGTCTGCGTAACCAATGGGATTTCCGGCATGGTACATCCGGTTATTTCCCACATACAGCCCCACATGGGTGATGTAGGTTCCGGCGTTGTAGGTGGAGTGGAAAAAGACCAAATCCCCTGCTTTTGCTTCGGACAGGGGGATGTGCTGCGTCACATTATACTGTTCCTGTGCTGTCCGTGGCAGGGCGATTCCTGCCTTGCCATAGCACCACTGCACCAGTCCCGAACAGTCAAAGGAAGTGGAGGGGGAATCGCCCCCGTACACATACGTCCAGCCCTCATACTTTAAGGCTTCCTCCATGATAGCCTGTACCGTTTCATCATCAAACTGTGCCACGGTCAGGTATTGCGATACCAAGAGGACATAGAACATATTTCCATAGGAATACCGCCAGCCCCCGTTTTTCTCTACCGCAACAGGGTTGGTGTAGGTGACTTTCTTTCCGCCGGATTTGTCCCTTGCGAAGCTCTCTGCCAGTTTAAAAGTGTACTTTTTCCCACGTCCTGCCACATAGTCTAGGAAACCGCCGCCGTAGTTGTAGGACTGAATCACACTGTTTAAGTCACAGCCCTTTGTTTCTGCCGCTGCGAGCAGTTCCGAGAAATATTTGCAGCCCTGTTTGATGGATTCCTCTGTACTCAGGGAGTTCGGGGGAAGCCCCAGAGATTCCGAGGACTGCATAACGTCTTCCAGCGTGCCGCCGGATTCCACCTGAATGATGGCGAGCAGCACATTTAAGTATTCCTCTATGCCATATTCCCTTGCATACTTTTCCAGCATAGGCTTATGGGCGAGGACTTCCTGTGATACGCTCACGCCCCCATAGATAAGGTTTCCGCCGCTTCCGCCGTCTTCCTCATCCGAGAAGACAATCACCACCAAAAGGAGCAGGGAGAACATCATCACGAACACGCCGGAACAGGCAAAGAAAAGGTGTCTTAACTTCATGGTTTCTCCCCTTTCTTTTGTTTGGCAGCCGCTTTTACCGTTTTTGTCCACTCCTTTCTGGCGGTGGTACGCCGGATGGTAAAGTTCGATTCTTTTACCACAGGGGCAGCCCGTTTTCTTTCCGGTATCACAGGAGCCGTATCATTCTGGACAGGTCTTGCCGGATGGGGAGCAGCAGGGGTGATGGTGGGACTTGTCTTTTGTCTTTCCTCTGGTTCGTCTGGTGAAACCGGAGGGAGTATCTGGCGTTCCGTCCTTACTGGCGGTGTTTGCTCATGGTGGATGGAAGCTGCTTTTACCACCGGAACCGAAGCCCGTTCCGCCACAGTTCCCCCATAAGAAACCTGTCCCCGTTCCCTGCTGGATGGGGAAGCTGGCTGCATGGCTGGTTTTCCTGCATGATGTCGGAAATCTTCTGGCTGCTTTGCAGTAACAGGGCGTTCATGGACAGGAGCCGCCCCTTTGGGTGCTTCGGAAGCTGTCTTTTGCGGCTGTTTTGCCTGTTCCAGTTCCGCCCTGCGTTCTGCAATGGTCTGTCTGCGGCTTTCTGCCTGTGCGTTTCGCTGTTCGGCTCTGGCAGTTCGGGTCTGGGTCACGCTGGAAGTAAAATCCCGTACTCCCTCTGATACCTGTGTTTTCCCGTGGTAAAGGGCGTACTTTGCATTGACAGGCAAATCCTTTGCCTGCTCCCGAAGCTGTCCGGCAGTATCGGCTATCTTATCTTTGGTATCTGCCACCGCACCTACCGCAGAGCCAGCCCGTTTCCATGCGGATTCCTTTTCCGGTGCTGCCTGTCCGTCTGGTCTGCTGTGGTCTGCCTGCGTCCGTTTGGAAGAGCCGGAGCTGGAAGCAGTTCTCTGGTCTGAGCCAGCCTGTTTTCCTGCATGGTAGGCAGCCGTACCAGCCCCAAGAGCCGCCACAGAACGTCCTAACTTATGCTGTAAACGGTGCATATGGGCGTGCATGAGCATACGGGGTCTTCGCATGATACGGCTCCCCATGCTTTGGGAATCCCCACTCTGTAAGGAGAACATCCCCATCAAATCCCCCAGCTTGAAATAAATTCCGGCAAAGGTCACTATCTGCAAGAACGCCGTCAGGAAGAACGGATATTCCCCAGACAGGTTGTAGAGCATGGTGGAAATGCTGAACGCTACCGTGATAATCAGGGTGATTCCGGCTCTGGTAAGGATGGTATTGAACAGCTTTGTAATGGCACGTTTTGACATCCCCTCAAAAGAGGGAACCATGCTAAGGAGAAAGCTCACAGGCAGGAACATGGCGTAGATGATAAAAAGCACCTGTGAGAAAATCATTATCCCCGTGAGCAGGAATACAAAAACGGAGATACCGATATTGAACATGAACAGGAAGAAGACGGTTCCCAAGCGGTTGATGGTCTTTGTGATGGTAAGGTTGGTGTTTTCCCTGTCTTCGATTTCCTCCACCACGATTTCTTCCCTGCCCTGCCCGTTGTTTTCGTCTGGACTGGTTGAGAGCAGGTGTTCCACACGGTCAGCCCCAATACTTTCCACATCCGAGTTGCCGTATTGCAGCAGGAGCCACGGCTGTTTGACCTGAATGGAAAACAGGCTGTCCCGTATCAAATCCACACTGTCTTTTCCCTGGCTTTCCGAGTTTGGCAGCACAATCTTTGTGCCAAGGGTCAGGCTGGCATTGCTGATGTCTGCGGAAAATTCATTGATTTTCCCGATATAATCAGGAGCATAGGCGATAAAGGCAGCGGACAGCACGAACACCACCACGAAATTCACAACGGCATGGATGGCTTTTGTGGTTTCCCGTTTGATAAGCCCTGTGTAGGCAACGTAAATCCCCACCACCAGAATGAGAATCAGCAGGAACCCGATATAAAATCCCTCCGAGGACAAGCCGCCTGTGGTAACGCCTGCCAAGGTCTGCATATTTTTCCCAATGGAATCCGCCGTAGAGGAAATGAAGTCCAACGAGTAGGCTTCCTGAATCAGATACCCTGTGGCGTTGGAAAGGTACAGGCTGATTGTCCAGATAAAATTTGTGATGGCATACAGCCCGTACATCACCTGTTTTCCGATACCGTCCAGCCAGTTCCACGGGAGCCAGTCCCATCCGCTGTCCACATAAAAATCAAGCTGGTAGTTGTCCAGAGGGTATTTGCTGTATTCGTTGGCAGCGTCCACCGTATCATCCACCAGTCCGGCAGCGTGGGCGGCTGTGCCGAAGACTGCAAGCAACAGGAGGATGAGCAGGAGTGCCAGAAGCACCCTGCCAATCAATTTTCCTGCTATTTTCCAAGACAAGCCCTTTTTTGCTGAATAGGGAACAGGGAGTTGCTGCCCGTTGGAAGTTCTATGTATCACCATCAATCCACCTCTTTTCTCATGGGCGGTCTGGTATCAAAGGCATGGAACAGGTCTTCAAAGATAGGATGGAACTGTATCACTCCCACACGCCCGTACAAATCACTGATAAGGCACTGCCCGTTTTCCAAGTCACGGAGCCGCTTCTGGTTGTTTTCATCTTCGGAATCCACCCCAAAAAAGGCGAGGGTCTTCTTGATTTCGTTGATGTCTGTGGAACGGAACGCAAACTTCAAGCCCAGATTGTTTTTCAGCTTTTCATCCAGCAAATCGTCCGTGTTCTGGGTGACAAAGTAAACGCCTGCGTTCATGGCACGTCCGGCACGAACCAGCTTCATAGAGAGGGTCTTGCCCTGTGCCACCTGTAAGAAGCTCCATGCTTCATCCAAATCCACAATCTTAAACACGCTGCGGTCGGTGTGGATGAAGTCGAGGGCAAAGGTGCTGATTACAATGAGCATTGCCACGGAAAGCAGCTCCATTGTGGTGTATTCTTCAAACGAGGTTTCCTTATCCGGCAGAACCAAATCCGCCACCTGAATGATATTGAGCTGCTTTTCAAGGCTGATGGACTGTGTGACATCCCCATCCGAAAAGAGCAGGTGTGCAAAGTCATAGTCCGTAAAGGATTCGATATGGTCGGCTATGCTGGTGCTGATGGTGGTTCCCTCCGCCCGTAGTTCCTCAATTACCTTGAAAAGCCCCCGTTCTTCACTGTTTGTTACTGCACGGATGGCTTTCCGAAGAACAGGGAACTTTTCCCCGTCACGGCTGGAAATGCCCGTTAAAAAGGTCAGGATGTCGATTGCCAGTGATTCGGAATCCTTTGGGTTCTCCATAATCACATACGGGTCGAGCAAGCCCCTGTTCTGTTCCTCCGAGGTCAGGTTTACGATATTGATTTCATGGGCGATTTCCGGCAGGGTTTCTTTCCACCGTCCCCGTTCTGCTTTCGGGTCAACAATGAGTGCCTGTGCCCCAAATAAAACGGAATAATAAACAATCATGTTGTTACTGAATGATTTTCCACCGCCGAGGGAGCCGACAAAAGCGGCAGCAAGGGCGTTGGTGACAGAGCCTTTTACTCCCTGACTGGCAAGGGCAGGCTTTAAGTACACGTTTCTTCCTGTATCAAGGCTGTACCCGATATAAATGCCCTCCGGTTCCCCCAACATCTGGGTTGCCCCAAAGCCAAGACCAGCGAGGAAGTCACTGGTGACATACTGGATGTAATCGTTCAGATACCGTTTACTGGCAGGGAGAAATTCCCCATGCAGCCCCAGCATATCCCCAAAGGGGCGAACCAGCTTCACGTTCAAATCATCATAAAAATCTTTCACCTCATTGCAGCGGCGTTTCAGTTCTTCCAAGTCGGGAGCCGTCACACGCACTACATAGGACAGTTTGTACATGGATTCCTTGCTCTGGTCTAAGGTGGATTCCAGTTCATTTACGCTGTCTAAAGCGTCCACCACGTTTGTACTGGTTTCACTGTCATTCTGCCATGCGTGGTTGTCCAAATCTTTCAGCTCTTTTTTCTTGTTCCGCACCGTGGAGAGGGCTTTCCGGTTTGTGACAATCTCCACATTCATAGAGGTATCAATGGGAAAAGTAAATTGCTGCTGCTGATAGTAAAAGATTTCCGAGGATGGGAAGTCCAGTTCCCCCACAATGCTGTTGATAGTAAAGTAGGCGGCATAGACCGTCCCGTCTTCCTGTTCGATTTTCAGATACCGCTGGTTTTCCTCTATCAGACAACGGGTGGGTTTGATGAGGTCATAGTATTTCACCAGCGTTTCTTCCTGAAACCGTTTCTTCGGAAGATAATACTCATAATCTTCGTAGGCAGTTCCGGTCTGTCCGTATAAATGCTCAATCAGATAGCCAAAATCGTCCTTGTTAAGCCGCCGGACTTTGAAGCGGCGTGAGATTTTATTCTCCAACAGTTTTTCCATCTTCTGAAACCGCCAGATTTCCTCATTGCTCATGGAAACAAAATCCCCCATGAGTTTGTGGTTGACTTCATGGAGAAAATCGGAAACGGCGGTCTTTGCTTCCCTGCGAAATTGCTTCATGGTGACTTCCTGCTCATTGACAAGCAGCTTGAAGCCGATAAAAAAGCGGTAGTCCACCTGATTTTCCCCTATCATGGAAATGAGGGCTTCGGTCTGTGCGTCAATCTTTGCACAGGCAACGTCCTTTAACTTGCCCGTCACTTCCTGTTTGGAGCGTTCCTGTGCTGCCCGTATGCTGGATTCGGTGCTGATTTGCAGGGCGTGAATCTTCCCGTCCCTGTTCTGGGCGATAAGCTGCCGGAAGGAATCGTGTACCTGATATTTCTGTTCAGGGCTTAAAAAAGAATAGTTGTAGGGAAGCAGCTCATAGTAAGCGAAGCACTCCCCGTCATGGTTGAATACAAGGTTATTTTCGATATACTTAATCGGATATGCCATAAATATCACTCCTTACTGCCGTGATGGGTTGTGCCGGATATTCCTTTTCCAGCTTCACGGGCTTTCCTGCATAGGTCAGTTTCGGGCGTACCAGATATGCCAGTACGGATTTCAGGAAGCCGTAAGGCTTCTTCCCGTCAAAGGTCTTCTGGCACATGAACCAAGTGAGGGCAAAGGGTACGCCGAAGTATTTCAAAAATGCTCCGTCAATGAACGAAAGAGGAGGGAGGTTCCCCAAGAGCATAACCGCAAACACCGACATCACGAACCACGCCATCTGTGTGAACGTGATGGGGAATGGCAGTTTAAAATCATTGATGGAATAGAGTACCTTTTCCACCGACCAGATACTGGTATAGCTTCGTATTTTTTTCATGTTATCCGTCCTTTCTAAAAGATGGGGCAGCAAAAGCCACCCCTGAATCAAAAAATCCGCCTGTATTTCCTGAAAGAGATACAGACGGGTCTACCGTAAGATTTCATATACGCCGTGGTTTGTGACAACAAAGGTTCCCTCCAATTCCATGTCACGCCCATAGGCGGCATAGTCGATATAGTTTTGTAAGTGTGCCGGAAGTTCCCCAAGTTGTCCGCTTTCTTCCAGATAGCAGCGAGCCACATCCGCCATATCGTCACAGCCGGAATGGCAGATAATATCGTCTTCATGCTCACAGAGTTCTTCGATACTGCCAAAGTAGGATTGCAGCTCCGATAGTTCCTCCTGAATATATTCCGGTAAGTCCTCCACCATCTCACACAGGCGGTTGACTTCCTCAATGGGGGTATATTCGTCAATCGCAAAGGGCAGCTCATAATCATGGATGGCGTATTCCTCATACTCATCATTCAAGCCGATACGTTCCTTGACTTCCTCAAAGTCCACAGGTGGCGTGAACCATGCCCCTACCAGTTCGCCCTCATTGTATTTGCCTAAGTTGGCAATGTAAATCCGCATTTCCTCCAAGTTCCTCCACCTCCTTTTAGCGGTAATAAAAGATACCATTGTCCGTAAACAGGTAGTGTTCACTATTTTCCAGTTCCCGACCAATGGCAGCGTAGTCGATATGGTTCAACAGGTCTGGATGTACTTCTCCAAATAGCTGTACCTCCTGCACCAGATAACGGGCGAGAGCTTCCCCGTCCTGCACCGGATAGCAGCGTATCTGGTCTTTGTGGTCGATAAATTCTGTAAAGCTGGGAAACCACCGCTTTTGTACCACATCCATTTCATAATAGAGGGGCGTTCCCTGCATTTCCTGTACCATCCGGCAAAGGGCGTTGATTTCCCAGAGCCTTGTGTTGCCCTCCAATGGAAACGGCAGCTCATAGTCTTCAATTTCGATTTCTTCCTCACTCTGAACGCCAAGACGTTCCCTGATTTCTTCAAAATCCACAGGACAGGAAAACCATGCCCCAGGGTATTCCTCAAAATCCTCATGGTAAAACCGTGTGGTGTTCAGGATGTAGATTCTCATTTCCTCAATCAGTATCACGTCCTTTCTTAGAACAAAAAATGGCAACTAACTTTGTTTGTCAGTTGCCATTTTTCTAATAAAATATTCGCTTTAATTCTTCATCACTATTGATTTTTTTAATTACCCAAGGTTGTAAAAAATAATTGATTTGTGGGTCTAACATACTTACTAAATGAGTTTGTCCGGCAGGGGTTAATATTTGTAAATGTTGAAGTTCTATTACTAATCCATTGTTCATGGGTAATGGCAGGGTGTGAGTTGGTTCATGTAAAAACTCCCGAATGATTGTCACCTGTTCTGGTGTCATATTTTTCAAATATTTAATCTGAGCAGTTCCTAATTTCTTTGAAGCATACTTGTCATAAAAGAAATGAAAAATTTTAGATAGTAATAAAACTATTAGTAAGGCTGTGGAAATCACAAAAACAATGCCTATTGTAAAACCATATTTTTCCCGAAAATTTATAATATAAAACTTTTGGGCTAACTTTTGAGGCAATAATAATAATGTACCACTGGCAATAGATAAAGCTCCTAAAATGTTCGGTGGTAATTTCAAAAAATCAATAAAATCCTTCATACATTTCCTCCACTTTCAATTACTATATAAAGAAATTATACCACCATTCTTAGTTTATCTCAATTATCATACACTATCATATTACATCTTCTTTCTTTTGGGGAGTTACGCTCCCCAAGCCCCTAGTGGACTTCCGCCATGAAGCAATCAGAGCTTGCTCCATAACGGAAGTGTAACAAGGGTTTCCTATGCACCGATAATCTTATTGAACAGTTCCAGTAAGATGTCCTTTACACCGTCCGCATTGAAGACCAGCCCAACCGCTACAAGGGAAACTACCAGAAAACCGATAAGTTTGGAAAATTCCCTCTTAAATCCGAGGTACAGTCCAATTACCACGATTGCCAGCAGCACAAGGGACTGGGCGTTGGATAAAAACCAGTTGTAAAGATTCTGTCCGAAATTCATAAAAGCTCCTTTCTTTCCTGTAAGAGTTCTTAGGTTCCAAAATTGCCGCCGTTAAAGCACCACCTCCTTTGCAGCGGCGGCTTGCTGCTTCAGGATTTTTTCGTGCTTCTCCGTCAGCTTTGCATGGGTGATGATGTCATGGACAATCTGGGTGTGGTTCATCTTATCCAGACGGAGAGCCAGCTTTAATGTGGGTGCTACCTGATGGGAGAGCCAGTGCAGGGTGCGTTCAAAGGAATAGGGTTCCGGTTTGGTTGTCAGTTTCAGGCTTCCCCTGTGTTCCCCAATGAACCACGCCCATTCCTCACTGATACGCCAGTCAGAACGGGGTTTCGTATCGTCCTTGTCCACGAACCGGACATAGCGGTTGATGATTTGAAAGGCTGTCCGTTCTGGATTGTCATGTTCTAACAGGTCACGGATGGCGTAAAAGGCACGCTCATTTTTCAGCCGGATTTCAAAGCGGTTCTTTACCTCTGCGTCCGCAATGGGAATATCATGCTTTTTGTACTGCTCATAGTCCTTTTCGTAAATGCAGAAGTACACCTCACTTTGGAGGGAACCGATATACAGGGTGTTCCCCATACATTCTTTTTCCTCACGCCGTACCAGTTCGCCGCTGCGGTAGCTTTTGAAGCTGCGGAAGACCGAGATACATTCCTCATTCCGGCACTTCTCTGTCATATGGGGAATGTTCAGGATTCCCGTTTTGTCATTGATGGCGAGGTCAAGCCGCTTCATCACGCCGTCCTCCATGAGAACATCCATGAAAAACTCATACCAGCTCCGTTCCTGTGCCAGCAGATAGCTTTCAAACTGGCGGCAGCCACGCCCTTTCAGTTCCAGCAGCACCCCTTTTTCCAGTTCCGGTGATACCAGAACGAAAATATCCCCCAGATAGTAATGCTCTGTGTAAGAGTAGAAACCGTAGTCTTCATGGATAAAGTAGGGGAGCTTTAGCCGCAGCACGTCTTCCACGATATGCTTCACATCCGTAGTGGGAAAGCGAATCCGCACATAGTCAAAGAGCATTTCAAGGGGAGCGTCTGGATTGAAGCGTTCCAGAGCTTCCGTGATGGCTTCCTGTAATGCTTCGGACGGGTGAGCCTTGCCCGTTTCAATATCGCTCAGGTACGGACGGGTGATTCCGGCAGTTAGGGCAAGTTTCTGTTGTGAGATACCGTAAACTTCCCGTTTCTCTTTGATGTCCCGTACCCATGTTTTTTCATTCAGTGAAAATCCCTCCTGTCTAAAAAAGCGTATGTCAACTTTCAGAGCCTTGTTGACACACGCCGGATATGGGGAAAATCCCTTGTGTACCGTGGGATTCTGCCCTGTTGTTTGATTGTTGCCTGTCGATTTGTACCCCTCTGTTAGATACGAGGGGTTTATGCTGGCGTGCCTTACGGCACACCAGCTACAGCAGGTCAGTCCGTTTCTGCGGCTTTTGCTTCGCACGCCGCCTGCACTCCCTGCCTGCTGTCTATGAGCTTTTTAATTTCTTTGAGGAAATCGTGTCCTTTTGGGACAAGGGGCGTGTAAAACTCCGAGATAACGCTGGTTCCCACATCCACATAGCCACGCCCTTTTATCTGCTTTAGGAAGAAGTCCTTTGTGGTTTCCCCGAACATCATCCCATAGCCCATTTCCGACATCCGCCCCAGAGCCACACGGAAATTGAACTGGTCACGGATTCCGTCCCCCAGATACTTTGCGTCCGGACGCTGGCAGGCGAGAATCAGGAAGAAGCCAGCCTGCCGCCCAAGCATAACGATTTGTTTTAATTTGTTGAGGACAGCGGCATTTTCTTTTGTGCCGAGCATTTCCATAAATGCCACATATTCATCAAAGATAAGGAAATTTGACGGAAGTCCCAAGTAAGCGTAGTTTTCCCCTGTCCGGTAATTCTCCATGAGCTTCATGTCTTCGCTGCGTTTCATCATTTCCTCATAGAAACGGTCAATGCAGGAGAGCATATCTTCCTTTTTGTAGTACACATCCGGCATAACCACCTGTAAATCCGCAAGGTCGGATAGCGATAGGTAACTCTTTGATGTTATCTCCAAGTTTTCCCCCGCTTCACACCGTACATGAAACTTTCGCTTCATACGGCGTTCCATCATATTCAAATAGATTCATAAGTTCTGGTTATTTTATTGCTTGGTATCCATAGTTCGCTCGTATTTTGTTCAGCTTTTTCTTTTGTTGACTGCTCAAGCCATAGTTCATCAACCACATTTTCGCCTGTTGTACTGATTCAGTCAGTATCGCTTTTGATATTGGTATTTCAACAAATACAAGATTTTGGTATTTATCTCTATCTGTTTCGGTAATATTCTTGTAGATACAAACCATATCAGTCGGGCTATGCCTTCGATTAGTGATATAGCAATTGCCTTGTTGGGCTATAAATACCGAAATTCGATTATCATTAAATTCAACACTCTTTGTGGTGTCTTTATACTCTAAAAGAATCCGTATCTCTCCTTTCGTTACCAATGCTATTTCCTCATGTATTTTGCTTCTTCCGTGTTCTGTAAAGTTGCATATATCCTGTGAGAAATTCAGCGGATTTTTGTGTTTTACTCCGTTGATTGGCAATAGAGGAGTATCGGCAATCATAATAATTTTTGTTTGTGGTCGTATTCCAGTTGTTTTCATCTGGAAATCTTGACTTGTAGTTTCAAAAGGTATTAGCTTTGCAATCTTTTTAAAACGAACTCTGGTGGTCGGTAAGAGAGCGTAACTTACTTCTGTTAAATTGTTGTATATATTCGTAGCCACACAATAATAATTCTGCATTCCCATAACCGCCAGATTATAACGTGCAATCTGGAAAGTAGTTGTGTGCCTGACTATATCCTTGACTTTTAACTTTAGATTTGTTTTTGCTTTCTTTAGTGCTTTCTGGTTCATATCTGTTTTGGCAACATATCCATGTTTTGTCTTCCCTTTTGGAATCACTTTAATTTTGAATCCCAGAAAATCTGATGAATTTTTCTTCAGATTTACTACCTTTGATTTTTCTGGACTGATTTCTAATTTCAGCCTTTTGTTTAGAAAATCTACGGTACTGTGATAGAATCGCTGTGCTTCTTCATAGGTCGAACACATAATTTTAAAATCGTCAGCATAACGCACAATAAAGCCACTTTTTAACCTCGTATGTTTCTTTGCATATTGAAACCAACCGTTTTTATTACGGTGCTTTGGCTGGAAAGTTTCCCATTGACTGCTTACCCACCAATCCAATTCATTAAGGACTATGAGCGAGAGCAGGGGACTTAACAGACCGCCTTGCGGAGTTCCTTTTTCTGGAACACCCTCGCCGTCAATTTCAGCTTTCAGCATTTTACTAATAATGCAAATCAGTCTTTTATCCCGAATGCCAAGTGTCCAAATCTGTTTTAACAATTTCCCGTGGTTGACATTATCAAAGAATCCTTTAATATCTACATCAACGCAGTAATGATACTTTGATATGTTTATCAAACTGGTTACTCTGCCAAGTGCATGGTGGGCACTTCGATTCGCACGGAATCCATAGGAATGATTATGGAACTTAGGTTCGCATATCGGTTCTAGGACTTGTAAGATACATTGTTGTACAAGTCTGTCCCAGATACAGGGGATTCCGAGAGGTCGCCTTTTATCGCTTCCAGATTTAGGAATAAAAACCCGTCTGACTGATTTTGGTTGGTAATTATCCAGGCTGCTTCGGACTTTCATAATAATATCTTCATCACACAAATGTTTAATATCATCAATCGTTAGCCCATCTGTACCAGCGGTTTTGCTTCCGCTGTTTGTTTTTAAATTTCGGTATGCCAAGCAGATATTTTGTTCTGAACCAATAATTTCCAGTAACTTATAAAAGTTATTACCATTTTTGCTCTGTGCGTATAACTCATCATAAATATGTTGCATATCATAATATTCGTTATAGCGGAGCTTGTCTTTCTTTAGCATGGTCTGTACCCTCCTTAATCACAGGAGCAAGTACATCTCTTAGTCTTACTCGAACCCATACCATTCTTAGTAATTCTATTCTTCAATGACTAGTGGCTATCCCTCCACCGTTTGTTATCACGGTTTCATAGGTACTGTGCCACCACTTTCACTGGCATAAACACACCTTATATTATTGCTAATCTCACAACAACCTTATGATGTGAACACTTCATAGACAGTAAAATCTCCATGTTGCCAGCTTTCAACGTTCCAAACACACTATCTGTACATATATATCCGTAGGTTTCTTCTCTAAGCCTGCTACTTTGATAATGCCTGTAACATTATATGGGTTTTCATAAAAACGAGTCTTACTCACCCACAGTAGCGACACTATTTGTGTCACTGGACATTTCTATCCAGTCCCGATATAGACCTGTACATTCAAAGATTCGTCAGTAAACCGCTCATCTACATACTAACCATAGATATTTTATAGACTTCCGGCATATAGGATACGACACCCACCTCTGGGTATCTTTCGACAGCGCTATCTGTTACGGTATCTCTCTGCCGACTTCACCGAGCTTCTGACAGACCTATGTTTACTCATAATCCTGCCAGTCGGAGTATTAAAGTAGCCTTTCAGGGCGTTACCCCATCATTCGACTATTCGTGTGTTCAGTTCTCCAACACAATTTTAATTGATTGTGCAGTGTCTACTTTTTTCAAGTAGAAACGTCTCGCACCGTTCTTTGGGTCTAAGACGAACAGGACGGCGTTGGTGCGGAGCAGGGCTTCAATGAGAGTCAGGATAAAGTAGGTCTTTCCGCCGCCGGTTCCTCCGGCAATGAGCATATGGGGCAGCTTGTCATACTCCCACCAGACATTTTTCATAAGCCGGAGCCTGCCGTTCTTTGCCTGTACGTCCTCAATGGAGATACGGTTGGCAATGGTATCATAGAGCAGGGTGTACTCCACATAGGAATCCTTTAATTCCCTATCCGTCAGCTCACAGTACAAGCCGCTTTCCAGCTTTTTCTCCAAGTTTAAGAGCTGTTCTTGATATTTCCCCAAGGTAATTTCTACACGGATATGGAGCAAGCCCTGTTTCATCCGGTAGTAGATTTTGGGAAAGTAAGTGATGGTTTCTTTGGAACGGCTGGAAGACAAGTCCTTGAAAAAAGCGTCTTCCTTTCTCTGTTCAGATTCATACCACTTGTTTTCCAACACCATTCTTGCCAGCTTTTGGCGGTGGATGAGCTGCTTTACTTCATCCCTGCGGTATCGCCGGAACAGAAGAACTGCGACAAGACATACCATTCCTGCCACGCCCATGCTGAATAGAAGATAAGGGATATTTACATCCTGTGTTATCTGGGAGAGGGACACTTCCTGCCAGTTGGTTCCGGCAATTTGCCGGATATGAAACAGCAGGACAACCAGCAGGAAGACAGGAAACAGGGCGGCAAGGGCAGCATGGAACACAAGGTCTTTATCCGTGGGACGGATACGTTTTCCACGGGGGAAAAGCTGCTTCATGGGAAAGTTCTCCTTTTTAAGAATATGAAAAGCAGATAACTCAATAAAAATGAATTATCTGCTTTATGGTTTAATATGAATTTTGTATAATAGATAAAAAGTGTTATTTTAATCTTTAAATAACATACTGCTATAAGTGTATAATTTTTGGCTTATTGAATTGAAATAATATGTTTCATCACAATCTACGCTGCTAAAGTCTAAGTTATCCTCGTCTATGTCTAAATCAACATCTATGTTTTTGTCCATCAAGTTATATTTTTCTAATACTCCCATTGTTAAATATAAATTTCTACGAGTAATATTGTATAATTGTACGCATTCCTTAATATCTTTTGGGGAAATATTATGATTACTTTTGTGATTTTTTGAGGAAATTTTATATAAATAATGAAAGTTTTTTATGTCGAAATCATTAAGCATAGGAAGTGCATTTAACATTATCAAATCTTCTTGTGATATATCATCATTATGTTGTCCTATATCATTTAACATTAGTCCCATTACGCAGCAGGCTAATTTTGAATTTGACGAAATTATTTTGTCAAAAGAGTTTGTAATGAATTCAGCTTTGGATTGATTATCTACATATCTAATTAGTTTTTCAATACTTTCTTTATCAGCATTTTCATAGTTAAGTCCTTTTAAGAAATATTTGAACTTAATAATTGATAGTGCTTTCCTAGAATTATTTAAAAATTTAAGTGAACCTATTGCATCCTCTGCCAACTCCATTGTAGAGTCATTAAGAAAGATATCTTTGACGTCTGCATAGTCATCTGAAAATTTTACGATTTTATTCAATAAATCCGACATTTCTCCGACGAGTTTTTTCATATAGACACCCCTTATCTAAATATTTATTTACATAATACTACCATTTATTTTTTATTAAAACAACAATTTTCCCAATAGAAATAGAGGGAAATTTAACTTTTATTATTTATAAAACGCAATAGGTTTATCAAGTTATTTTGCTATTAGGTGGTCTTTCTTCGGTGTCTGCGGATTCATGGCATCCCCTCTTTTTAGGACAATATCCTCTGCCTTGATGTACCAGTCCACCTCTGCTCCCTGAAAGGTAG
>ERZ772854.1939-NODE-1939-length-17271-cov-4.151719_pt1 | contig 17271 bp, 15 predicted proteins | sample MGYA00580844_ERZ772854 | MGnify/ENA primary metagenome ERZ772854 (study PRJEB29015, sample SAMEA2737727) | human gut metagenome | biome: human gut; feature: human-associated habitat; material: faeces | place: China | collected 2012 ...
TTTGTTTTAGAAGAATATCCATTAGAAGGAAAGCGTCATTATTTTACTAAAAGACTGTAAACAAGTATATGAGAGAAAAAGGATAATAGTGATGAAAGATTATGATATAAGAGAATGTAGTAATGAAGAAGCAGATTTTGTTATTGATAAATTAGTAGAATACAATTTATCCAAAGTAGCAAGTACACAAGAAATTGACTTTTTAAATATAGATAGAGTTGTAGAAGATGTTAAAGGTAATATCATTGCTGGAATACTTGCCAAAATGTATTGTTGGAACTGCTTATATATAGATGTTTTATTACCTATAAATTTATAATCATCAGAAAAAGACTGTATTCTAGCCCCTTCTCTAGGGGTTAATGTTCTATTTTCAACAGGATGGATAAAACCTCCTCCTGAAGGAGTATCAAACCTCGTCGTTACAGTTGGAGCCACCCCATCTTTATCCAAACGCCCATAAGCTCCGCTGTGTACGGACTTAATATCTTCGCCTTTTAATGAAGTCCAATTTTCTCCACAAGAAATTTTTTTAATACGATTAAGAGCAACTTGATTATGCTTTGGTTTATTATTATTGTATGTAATTCCTGTCTCTGAGGCAAGAAACTTTTGATAATCTGTTTCTGGTTCTACTCTGACTTCATCAACATCAGGTGTTTTAGCCAAATTCGAAATAGCATCCCAAACACTAGTAGGCTGGAAAAACATTGGATATTTATTTTTAATATCCAATTTTGTTTGCTCATAAACCATATTCCAATCAATTTCTCTATCCAAAACACCTAGAATGATAAATCGCTCACGCTTTTGCGGAATACCAAAATCTAACGCCTTAAATAAATATGGATATGTGTAATATTTATGACCACCTAACAATTGAGAATTCTGAAATAACGAAATTATTTCATTCAATATTTCTCCATTCTCCATAGTGGTAATACCTTTTACATTTTCGAATACAAAACATTTAGGAAGAACTTGCCTTATTATCTCATAGTAATAACGGAATAAATAATTACGTTCATCCTCAATAAAATTTTTTCGAATTCTTGCTCCAGCCATAGAAAACCCTTGACAAGGAGGTCCTCCAACCACAATATCTGCATCAATATTAGCTAAAATCCTTTTTTCTGCTATATTTTTTATATCATCAACAAACAATTTCGTTTTTGGATGATTATACTTATATGTTTCCGCAATCTGCTTATCAAACTCAACCGCGGCTACAATATTATATCCTGCACGCATAAACCCTGAAGAAAGGCCACCTGCACCTGCAAACAAATCAATTACATTCACCATTTGGTATACCTAATCGATAATTTTCTTTATAATGTTTAATATACTTCAATTCTTCTTCTGAAAAGCCATATAATACCGCAAGATAGTCATCTATTTCATCTAAAATATACTTACATCTTTTATGCTTATACTCAAACATTGTCTGTTTTGTATCAACTCTTTCCTTAGTTTTTTCTAACACATCATTAATTTTCTTTGACAGTTCAATAACTTTTTTTTCATTAACCTCTGATAAATTTGGTATTGAAAATGTAGTAAACTCTTTATTAGTCAAATGCCAACAGTCTGAAACTTTAACCCAAAACCACCAAAACAGACTTGAATTTAAAATTATGTTTACAAGATGAAGATTTTTTTCACTCAGTAAAAACTCTTTATATTCATTGCTTTTATATGGTTTCTTAATAAAAGACTTAATCCAAAATGCAGCTCTCATATTGACATATAATTTCTCGTTACCATCACCAATTAATGAATTAATATTATTTAATCCGGTTGAAACTTTCTGATAAATTTTTTGTTCTAATTCATTTCCTAATTTAGGATAATAATTATCATTTATATATTGATTCAATGAGATAGCTATATTATTGAACAAAGAATTCCGTTGATTTTTATACCAATACATATAATCAGAAGTAAAAACTTTATGAATATCTGACTTTTGTTTTTTTGCCAAAAGAATATTTAACTTTTGATGTACACCTGAAAATAAACAATCTGGACGATCAGCAAAACTTAATATGTACTCCAGACTTGTATTATGCATAATAGTTGCTCTTAATTCTGAAAACCGAGACGTTGAAACATATGACAAAGGAATGACATACCCTAAAATACCTTTTTCATTCAAAAGTTTTAATGAATTTTCAACTACATCTGCATAAATGTTTCCATACTTAACAGAACTTAAACTTTGACATTTACTCTTTTCTACATATGGAGGATTACCTACTATAAAATCAAACTTTTTCCTAATTTTTTCATATGAAGAGATAAAATCAAAATTAAAAAAATTCTTTTTCAAAATATTCATAATTTCACAAATATTAATTGTTGCTGATAAATTAATAGCTTTAAATAATATTCGTGTTTGCGAAACATAGGTTGAAAACATATCAATGTCATTACCATATAAACTTCTTACAATAGATAACAAAACATCATCTGATACATTACCGTCATAAAACTTTTTCGCTAATTCAACCTTTATATCAAAAGCTTTCACTAAAAAAGCTCCTGTTCCACAAGTAGGATCAAGCATGGTTTTAGTTATAACATCTTCATTAGTTTTATTAAATAACGGCGTTATGTTATTTAGTAATTCTCCTTTGTCATGTTTCAATAAATTAAAACTATTAAAAATGATAAAACTCGAAACATCCTCTGGTGTGTAATAAACACCATTTCCTTTTCTTTTTTCCGATTTTTCATTTATTTTTTCTAAATTTTGCTGAAAAGATGCCTCATCAATATTTTTATACATAAGTAATGCGATAAGCTTTTCATAATATCGCTTATACTTATGCCTACTATCAAGCTCTTTTAGTGTTTTCAAAAGTTCTTTATTACTTTTTGATATATTTTCTTTCAAAAAATCAGCTTTAATCTTAAAGTTTTTAGCTTTTAAATCTTCATGATATAAATCTTGCAAAATTTTGAATTGCCAAGAGTGATAGAAGGATTTAAATCTATCTATATTCAAATCAATATTTTCACTCTTTAACAACATAAATTCCTCGTAATCATTTTTTAAAACAAAATAAAAACAAATTAGTTAAAATAGCACTAAATTGTTTCTTCTTTATTTGAATAAGATTTTAATTTAAACTTTAAATTATGGTATAATCATCTAATTGTAAACTTATTTTAAAAACTTATACTAAAGAATTTTTCTCATTGAAATAAAAACAAAACTTATTTCCATCAACGACATCAAGTCGCTTTATTAATTCTTACAACTATAAAATATAGCAAATTCATTGTTCTAATATAAATAACAAACCTTATAAGGACCAAAATAATGCATTATACAGGAACACAAGAACAACAAAAACAAGCAAATCAAGCTGTTTTTATAGGCACCGGTGAAGATATAACTTCTCAATACTTGGATGTTTTGAACTATTGCAAAGAAAAAAATCTGCCAATCGTAAATATGTTTGTAGCTCAAGAAATAAGTGATAAACAAAAACTTTATACTACAATCAATGAAGCGATGGAGTTTGCCACTCAAGATGGTATTCAAAACGGAAACAGAACAGCTCTTGTCTTTGCAAGTAAGAAAAATATCCCTCTTTTTGTAAATTTAACATACATCAGAGAATGGATATTAGATGATTATACCGAGCTTCATATTGCCAAAGCTCATACTAAAATTTCAAAAAACTAATTGAGTTTATACTCTTAAATTTTTTGGCCTTTGTTTTCAAAACAAAGGTTTTTTTTATACTTAAAGGCAAATAATTCAAAAAAAAATTATTTCTTGTTTTACTTATTTTTTTAATCCCGACATAAAATTACACATGAATAATAATACATATAGCCAACTCAGGAATGAGTTATCAATTCTTTATCCCGGATTTACGGATATTGAATTAAATGAAATGACAGAAAACCTACTTAGTTTTTATAAAATTGCCGTTAAAGCAGTTTTAGAACAAGAAAACCAAGACTTAAATCAAGAAACAACTTAGGAACCTTAGCGACCATAAGTTATCATTTTGAAAAATCAGTAAAATATCAGCAAAAAAGTTACAAACGGACTCATTTTTTTGCGTACATTCCCAAATTATCGCGACATAATAAATATAGTGTAAAAACAAAGGAGTAATAAAATGGGTATTTCTATAAAATATGTCGTCACCGATCCTTGCTATATCTTGGATAATGATGTTTGGAGCAAATGTTGTGAAGTCTTTGATAAATATAAAGATGATGAATTTATGTATCAAAGGTTTGATGAGGCTGTCTCTAAGGCTTTAGTTGAATATACAGGTTATCCGGCTTTTGCTTGTGGTACCGGCTTTGGAGATTGGAAAAACAAACTTAGTGGCATTGGTGTCATTAAGTCCGACTTTTTTGCAGATGCCGGAATGGTTTGTGTTTGTCGCCTAACAACCAAAATGCTTAAACTTTGGAAAGAAAAATACGGAACACAAGCTTTTTCAGGTATGGCCATTTTTGAAGCTTCCAAAGATATATCTGTTGAATTTGATGTATCAGATAAAAATTGGACAGTTGTAAATATCAAAGACAATAAAACTCAAGCTATTATCTCATCAATGGATAGCGATTTTTATGAAGAAGAGGAGGATTATGAATTATGAGAAAGAAATACCAGCGCGTTATAGAAATTGAAAAATGCCAACAAGCAGTTATGTTGGCTCGTGTTTCTAGCCGAAAACAAGAAAGAGGCGCCAGCCTTGATGCTCAAGTTGAATCTATTCAAGCCTATTGTCACCGAAATGACCTAACTATTGTTGAACCAACACCAAAAGCTTTTGTTTTTACAGAAAGTTCAACAAGAGGCGGACGTAAGAAATTTAATGAAATGATAGATTTTATTGAACATCAAAAACGCAAAACAGCCATTGTTGTCCATACGCTCGACCGTTTGCAACGTGGTTTTGGTGAATGTGAAAAAATAAAAGAATTGCTCAAAGCAGATAAAATTGAAGTCCATTTTATCCAAGAAGCTCTTATTCTTGATAAATTTAGCTCTGATGATGATTTTACCAGATATGACTTTGGTATTTTGTCAGCCAAATTATACCTAACTTCAATGAACCGAAATGTTAGACGTAGCCAAAAACACAATCGTGAAGCCGGTTTATGGCAAGGCTTAGCTCCTATTGGCTATCTAAATGCCAAAGATGAAAGAAAAAGAGCCACTCTTATCTTAGATCCAGAAAGAGCTCCAATTATCAAACAAATCTTTGAAGAATATGCAACTGGAGATCATTCCATTCAAAGTGTTTGGAAATCTGCCCTAGGTAAAGGTTTTACATCCAAAGAACCAAATTATAACCCTAGATCCAAAAACTTTGGCAAAAGATGTCCTGTAAGCAAGAACAAAATCCACGATATCCTAACCAATCCTTTTTACTATGGTTGTATGTATGTGGCTGATGAAGAAATTGATGAAAAAACTAAAAAACCTATCAAAACCTTTTATAAAAAGATACAACATGCCTATGAACCCATCATTTCCAAAGAATTATTTGATAAGGTTCAAACTATTCTTAAAAGCAAAAATAAAGAAAATTTCTGCAAAGAGCAAAAATATGCCGGTATTCCCTTTTCTTTAAGAGGATTAATTAAATGTGAATGTGGTTGCATGATGACACCAGAAAGACACAAGAAAAAAGGCAATATCTATACATATTTGCGTTGTCCACATCGTAACAAAGATTGCAAACAATACTTAGTGCCGGAAGAAACTATCTTAAACCAGCTCAACCAAGAGATTTTTCAAAAGATACGTATTTCTCCAACCATGCACGAACTCTTGAAAACTTCTATTATTCAATCTTTAGAAGATGAAAAGAAGATTAATGCCAATGTGCGTAAAAAGATTACTGATGAAATATTTATGGTCGATAGTAGGCTTGAAAGACTTTGGGAATCATATCTTGACCGAGTAATTGACAAACCTAAATATGAGGCTGAAAAAGAAAAATATCTCACTCAAAAAAGAGAACTTGAAGAAAAAGCCAATAAATATACGGATATTACCAAAGAATTGAAAGAAAACGTCGAAAAAGCCATTAATTTTGTAGCAGATGTCTCAAATTTAATGGAAGTCGCCTCACCTGATGATAAGAACATGCTCCTCAAAAGACTTCTAGATAATTGTGTTTTGCATGGAGATACTTTAACTTATGAAATCAAAGCTCCATTTGACAAACTCATTTCTTGCCACAATTACAAACAATGGAGCAATGTCGCCTTAGATAATTTAGATGAGTTTGAACAAATAAAACTTTAGCTCAAATCGTTTACATCTCAAATTAACCGCTTACAAATCAATATTTTCACGACACAATACTTATAAATAATATGAAAGGATAAGATTGTGCCCAGAAAATATAAAACGGAAAATAACGAAATTTGTCGTAAAGCGGTGATTTTTGCTCGGGTTTCTAGTGAAAAACAAGAAAAAGGTGCTTCCATAGATGCTCAGAAAAGCACTATTTATGATTATTGCGATAGGCAAAACTTCACGATTATCAAAGAATTTATTATTACCGAAAGCTCATCACGGGGCGACCGTAAACAATACCACGAAATGCTTAAGTTTGTTTTGAGTTGCTCTTGCAAAATCGCCATTGTGGTTAATTGTGTTGATAGATTACAACGCTCATACAAAGACACACCGGTTTTAGATGACTTACGAAAACAAGGCAAAATTGAAGTCCATTTCTTAAAAGAGAATTTGATTTTGAGCAAAGATTCACGCGGAATGGATATCTTATTTTGGAATATGTGCGTGTTAATGGCAAATAGTTATATCTTAGCCTTATCTGATAATGTCAAAAGAAGCATGGAATTTAATTGGTCGCAAGGAAAATGGCAAGCCTTAGCCCCTATCGGTTATTTGAATATCAAAGATAAAGAAGGCAAATCACAAATTATTATCGATAAAGAACGCGCCCCTATTATCAAAAAATTGTTTGAAGAATATGCAACCGGCTTACATTCAGGTTTTAGCCTTTTGCAATTGGCTAACAATATGGGCTTAGTCTCTAAGCAACCAAATTATCATAAAGAATCAAATAATTATAAAAAGAATGGTTTTCTCAATCGTAACACCATTCTCAACATTTTAAGAAATCCTTTTTATTATGGCATGATGTCTATTAAAGGCAAGCTCATGCCTCATATTCATGGCAATATTATAAGTAAAGACTTGTTTGACCGTGTTCAAGAAGTATTAGATTCAAAACACAAAGAAGGCAAACGACAACAACAATTATCCAAACATATCTATATTTTCCGTAGCTTAATAACTTGTGGCTGTTGCGGACACAAAGTCTTTTCAGATTATTGCACCAAACGTAGCAAATACATATATTTAAGATGTTACCATTGTAAAAATCCATCAGTTAATGAAAATATGATTTTGCAACAACTTGAAGAAGAAGTCTTCAGCAAGATTATCTTGTCAAATCAAGAAATTAAATATTTACAAGATAGCTTAAACAAGCATTTTGAAGAGAAAAGAATAAGAAATACCGAACTCAAAGATGCTATTTTGAAAATTGTTGAAATCCTAGGTAATCTATCATTATTTATGCAACAAGCAGACAATAAAGCCAAAAACATATTACTCAGCCTTTTACTCTCAAATTGTACCTTAAAAGACAAGAAACTAACCTATACCCTCAACAAACCTTTCAACCGCCTCCTCACCACGCCTAATCATAAAGAATGGAAAGATATAATAATCAATCACTTAAAAGAATTTAAAAAGATAGTATTGATGATAGAGAAGATATAAATTTTTGTATGGTAATATATTTTAATTGAAAATATTTATTTAAATTAATATCTATAACAAGAAAATTATTATACTTATTTATAATTTTTTTATACCTAAACAAGTACTATAATTATACTGCAATTAATAGCTTATTATTTATGGAGAAATTCAGATGAAATTTGATCAAGTATCAATTCCTCAACCATCAGAAGAACAAGTAAATTTATACTTATCACTATGGAATAGCATGGAAAATTACACCCTTCAAGAACGTGCTTTAGATAAATTATTTACTAAACTTTGTCCTCAAAATAATAATATTGACGATATTTTATTAAAAGTCTCTACCCTTAACGATTTTTACAGTACCAATATTTTTTCAGCATTTTCAGTAGCTAAACATATTCTTGAATTAAAAATTGATACTCGTTTGAAAAATAAGGATGCATCTCTTGTTAGTGACATACAAAAAGTAACAATTTCTGGAAAAATCAAAAATTTTTATTCATTTGCAACCAAATACTGTAGTCATCATGAACCTCTTTATTTTCCGATTTACGATAGTTATGTTGATTGTATTTTAAGATATTTTAAAAGAAAGGACAGATTTTGTAATTTTAGAAATGATGATTTAAAGGACTACCATAAATTTAAAAACATACTATTAAGCTTCCAATCATTTTATAATTTAAATAACTTTAATTTAAAACAAATTGACCAATATCTATGGCAACTTGGAAAAGAATATTTTCCTAAAAAATATAATAAAAGATGATAAAAAATATCTTTAATTCTATATTTTAGAAGAATACAATTTGTCAAAATCAATTGTAACATATTTAGGAAGTTTGTTCCAAAATTCTATTACTCCATAGTATAGCTCCTCAATATGCTCTTGAGTAACTAAAGGTTCTTTAGCCCACTCCCTTATACAATTATCATCATCAATAATTGTATACTCTTTTGATGGATAGAAAAATTCTTTATATTCTCTGATTAGTTTTTTTAATGAATTTCCTCTACCATGTTTAATTGCATTTGTTAAGCAGGCATACTTTTTTAAAATAGAAATAACTTGAATCATGTCATTTTCATCATGAAATAAATCCAAAATACATGACGCACTAGTGGTCTCTATTTTATGCTTTTTTGTATTAACAGCATCTCCTCCTTCTATCAAAAATTCTTGTAATTCTTGAAACCATAAGTGAAATAATCCTACAATAAATGTTTTTCTTAATTCATTTATAACTACAGGATATTCGTCTTCATAATAGTTAAATGGAGCTATATTAATAGACGACTGAGATAAGATTGGTTGTTTTATATATTGAAGTGTCTCCTGCATTGCTAAATTATATAATTTTAATTGAGATAAATGAACTGCTCTAACATAACAAACTGGATATGTTACAATATTAGATATTGGTCTATTATATGGATCATTTATCGTCATTTTATTATATTATCACTCTTCTATTAAAATCTTTAAAATTGTAGTTAAACGATGCAAAAGTATTTTCAATTCTGACTTATAATCCTTAGCATTATTTACTCCAAAATTTTTTAAAGAATTATCAAAAAGACCACTATATCTATTATCCATATAATGGGAGAGAGGATATAAAGTTGATGATATGTCATTATGTTTAAAAAATGGACTATACTGATACGACAAAAATGGATTATTATTTGAAAAACTAAACTCATAATTTGTCATATAAGCTGCATCAACTAACTTAATTGTAGATTGAAAATATTTTTCAAAGGCATTATACAAATCCTCATCCAGGCTATTATTGGCCAATAAATCTATTCCCTTGTTCAAAAGTTCAACTAATTCGAGTAAGGCTTTTTGCTTATTATTACATAAATCCATAATTATTTAACCTCCTCTTTTTTATCTTTAGTCAATATTTCCAATTCTTTTTTCTTTTTTTCAACTTTCTGAGCTAACAACATATCGAATTCCTTTTTGTCTTCTTCTTGTTGTTCGATAGTCTCAGGATTCAACTCTGCACCTCCAGGTAGTTTAGTTAACCTAGATAAGAGTTTTTGCAAATCTTTTCTAAAACAATATATACAGACCCCGACCAATAAAGGCCATGCCAAATGCTCACACAATCCCAATACAAAATATTGCCAAGGATACATTTATCTTAAATCCTTTTTTTAACTATTCAAAAATACTTCTTGCTATTTAGGTATTTTTTTTCGAGAATGCAATAGATTAGGAACATTAATCCCTCAAAATAACTTATTTGATATAATTCGCATTTAATTATCTCTTAGCAACGACCTCATGTCATCAAAGTAACTAAGTTAAAAAGGACCTTAAATGATATAATTTGCTTAAAAATTAGTTCGGGTTCCGCACGTCGTCTCCATTTGTTCCGGGGAACCCGAAAAACTTGTTGTCATTGAGGTAATTAAGTCCAAAAATTTGTGCTAACCATTTGATTTTGGCTCGGGTTCTGCACGTCGTCTCCATTTGTTCTGGGGATCCCGAAAAACCTATTGTCATTGAGGGCAATAAGTCCAAAAATTTGTGCCAACCCTTTGATTTTGGCTCGGGTTTTACACGTCGTGCCCAGCCAAGTATATGAATAGCTCGTTGAAATAACGAGCTATTTTTTTTGATTTTTACTAGTGATCTGCTAAATGATACAGCAAGGTGACACAGCAGATGACTCAAAATCATACTAGCTAAAAATTGAATTCCTTCATCTGATACTTTCTCTTTTCTTAAAGGCAACGATAATTAAGCTACCATAAATAATTAATGGTAAAAAAAAGAGTATTGCTCCAAGAATGGCATTTCCTAGACTGCCAAGTGTTAAGATAATATTTTTTTGTTTAAACAAAAAATACAAATAAACAAATATATATAATAACCATTCAGGAATTATCACTTGCCAAGATAAGGCTTTGTATAAATAATTTTTTCCATAAATTTTCAGCCCTGTGTAGAGAGGAACGGCTAAAATATAAAAACAGATGATTGTAAATGTTTCATAACGACATGGGGCTTGTTCATCTTGTCTAAACCAATGAAAATAGTTATTCCAACCAAATTCCAAATAGTTTTGAATTTGAGCCCCCCAAGCAGGAGTAATACAGATTTCGCCACTTTGATGGTCATTCGTCATCATTGTTCCCCATAATAGAGACAAAACAATAATCAGTAGCTCTAGTATAATGTATTTTGCTATTTTCATTGTTTTCTCTTTTTATTTGCTTTTTAATTTCATTATATGCATGTTACACCCAGATATTATAAATACAGAACACAGAATAAAAGGAACAAATAGTAGCAATACCCCGATTAAAGCATTTATGAAACTATAACTTGTTAACACTAGACCTGGCTGCAAAAATAACCATATCATAAATAAAGCAATGTAAAATATATATTCTGAAATAACAAATTTATATTTAAGTGTTATTGAAAGCTTAAACATTCCATACACCTTTAACAAAGCATATGCAGGAAAACAACTTAAAAAATATAAGCACCATGCCGCAAAAGTTATACGGCATGGCATTTGTTCTATATTTGAAAACCATTGAAAATAGTTATTCCAGCCTAATTCCAGATAGTCACCAATATTTATTCCATAATTTGCTGTTAGGCATGTTTCTCCAGGTTTGAGCATTGAGATAAAAAATAAATCTCCCCAAAACCAAGCGGCGATAATAAATATTAGTTCCAGAATGACATAAAATAAAATTTTCATTATTTTCCTTTTTTTGATTTAATTTTTGGCATTTCCAATGGGTTATTCCAAGATTTATTTTTATAATATTCTTTTGCCCGAGCACCATAATCATTTACTTCTTTTAATCCTGTACCATTCCATAAAGTAGCGATTTTGGTAATATTTTTATCAGGAACAGCATCATATATTGATTTAAGAACCCTTACACCTAGTTCTATGTTTTGCTCAGGATCATTAACATCATATTGTTTTCCTTGAATATTAAATGGACTGCGGCAGAATTTATAAAAATTCTAAGAAGAACAGAATCTTAGAAAACAAATAGAAGGCGTTATCAGGAAAATAAATTCGTTTCAGATTGACCTTTTCTTTGTTTTTTAGCTTTAGTATAAGCGACGATTAAAGAAATTATGGCGGACAGAAGTGCCAATACAGCCAGGCCGAACAGCAAATATTTCAACAAAGAAACTGATATGTCTGCATTGCACAGTCTGTCATCGAAACAGCATTATGATACAGAGGGAATATTTCAAATCTATAAAAAAATTGACAAAAAGACTCTAAAAATATTGCGTCTTTGATGAAAATTTGTTATTTTTATTATATATATTCAAGCAGGTAAGGTTGGAGATTGGCGATGAGTTTGAAAACAAAAGCAGCGATTGCGTTAAGTGTTATGTCTTCATGGTTCGGAACATCCGCAGCGCAAAACAGCGGAGAGCCGGAAAAACCGGACAGCGTCAAACGTTCCGAGCTGATTGCCAAACCGGCTGCCGACAAAGCGGCAAAAACCTTTACCGAATTTCATTCCGTTCAGGAAAATCCGGACAGCATTCAACCGGAAAGCATTGCGGAAATTCCGGATAGTGTTCAGGCGAGGATTGAACAAGAGCGCAAAGCGTTTCAAGACAGCATCATTTTGGAAAAGAAGCATGCCAATTTAAAAGCTTCCGAGAAGCTTATGCTTTATGTTATTGCCCATTTTGAAGGAATGAAAAGCCGGGCCTATTATGACAAAGCCGCCAAAATCTGGACAATTAATCTCGGCAACACCATTCGACCTGACGGCAAGCCGGTGAGACCGGGCGATTGTATCCGTACGGAAGAGCAGGCTTTGGAATATGTAAGCGCCCACATTGACAACAAGATGTCGGAAGATATGGTCAAATACCTGCCGCTGGACCAGATGACACAAGCCGAAATCGCCATTATGGGAAGTTTGTTCTACAATTGCGGCACCGGTATTTTGCACGACAGGAAAGGCAATCCCAAACAATTTGCCCTGACGGCATCCGAATATTTTACGACACGCGGCGACAGCATCAGCAAAGAATTTGACAAGGCGTTTATGAATTACTGCCATGTAAAAGGTTCCGTCAACAAAGTGCTGCAGGAACGGCGCAAGAATGAACTGACTTTTCTGCACGGGGAAGTGCAGATTACGGTTGATGAGCAAACCAATATCGACGAGAATATCGTTAATTTGAAAAATGCCACGCTTGGCAGTTTGTACGGCTGCCGCGGAGACCCGGAAACAATTATGGAACGTTTCAGCGAAGAATCGCGCTATCATTGTCCGACAGATTCTCTGAAAGTCGCAATTGACCGAGAACTGGCTCAAAAGACTTATGTTAAGCGGGCCCGGCCGACACCTCGTCCGAAAACGACCGCTCAAAAAAGGCCTTCCTCCCGGAGCCGCGGCGGCAGATAATATTACAAACCCCGGAAAATACCGGGGTTATTTTCATCCACAAAAAAACAGGCTTTGCACTTCAGAGTGCAAGGCCTGTTTTTCACATATTTAAATTTTTTCTTTGACAATAGCGGAAATTTTTCCGTCTTCCGCCGACCACAGAACCGTTCCGGCTTTTTTGGCAGAGACAAACCCTGCACGGCTCAGCCGTTTGATTCCCTGCCCGTCAACCGAGCAATAACCGGAAAAATCATCCGTTTTGACCAGCAGAATTATCTTCCCCTTATGGTTGATAATATGCATTTCCTGACATCCCGGCATAATCGGTTCGTCTTTGCCGGTTTCATCCAGCTGATACAGCTTATTCTGTTTGGTAATGCTGTATCCGCAGGCCATGGGCCAAATTCCGTCTTTGACTCCTTCGGTAGCCGAGCGAATTGTCAGGCTGTCCAAATCAAATGCGCGGTGAGCACCGTCAACGATTGTCTCCAGATAGCGCCGTTCTCTCTCATCAGCCGTTACCGGATAGTAGCGGTGGATGGCAAAAGAATCACAACGCGTCAAAGACTGGCCGTTGTTGCGGTAAAGCGCGATGTTGTCTCCGGTTCGGGCTATGATAAAGAAGGCGTTTCCGTCAATTTCATCATAGTCTTCAATTGCCAGAGAAGACCCGAGACTGTCACACAGCTGAAGCTTTCCGGCTTCTGTTTTTTTAATGATTAAACCTTGACCGATCGGGGTTCCCTCAACAGTCTTTCCACTCTCTCCACGGCAGCTTGCAAAAAGTGCCACACCAGCCAGAACGCATCCGACCCAAAAGATTTTTTTCATAATTAAATAAAGTTTAGGTGAAACAAAAAAATATCTTAATACTAAATTTTATTGAATACACAATAACATAAACGAAACAGAATGTCGACAAAATTTTCACAATTTTTCTAAAATTTCACATTTACTCGGCTGCAAAAAACTTGATCGGCCGCCGGTTTTATTTTATGTTCGGAACAAAACAACTGATTGAGGTTTATGATGGACGACAAATATATTCAACTTTCGCAAAAGCAGACGGAAAAAGCCCGGATGGTCATTTCCTCACTGAACCTTATTGAGATTTGGGAGAAAGCCGGAGCAACGATCAATCCGGTCGGTTCTTTCAGAATCGGTGTTTTGGCCAAGCACCGCGACATTGATTTTCATATTTACACCGACAGTTTGGACATTGGCCGGAGCTTTGCGATTATAGCCGAGCTTTGCCGTCACAAAGGCATAAAGAAATGCACTTTTGCCAATTTGGCGGAAACCGACGAATGCTGTTTTGAGTGGCATCTTTATTATGAAGACGATGAAGCGCAAACCTGGCAGATTGACCTGATTCAAATAAAAAAAGGCTCTTTCTATGACGGCTATTTTGAAAAAACGGCCGAAAAAATAATCGCCGCCATGACCGAAGAACAGCGCAAAACAATCCTGCGCTTGAAATTTGAAACGCCGGACGAACTTAAAATAAGCGGCATTGAATATTACAAAGCGGTTATTCAGGACGGCGTGCAAACCCCGGAAGATTTGCTGCGCTGGCGGCAGACACACCGCTTTGACGGCATCATTGAATGGTAACCTCCCTGTTTCAATGTTGCCTCACCTAAAGTCTGGCTTCAGAAAAGATGATTTTCCCCAATAAAAATTATGGGCCCGACGTTTTTGATTAATGACTTATAAAACCTTTTCGGATATAATAATTTCGTTATTAATCAGGAGAGGATGATACTATGAAGAAATTGTTTTTCAGTATGCTATTCTCTGTCTTAGCGATTAATTCGGCAATGGCAGCAGCGGGGACTCCTGCGGCGCCTGCGACTACCGGCTTCTGGAGTCATTTTGAAGGGATGAATGCCCTGACCGTGGTTTTTGCAAGCTTGTGTATTTTTGCGATTGCTTATCGCTTTTACGGAGTATTTATTGCAAATAAAGTCTTACGCCTGGATGCCAACCGCACCACACCGGCGGTAAAATATGCCGACGGGCATGACTATGTCAAAACCAACAAAAACGTTTTATTCGGACATCACTTTGCCGCAATTGCAGCCGCCGGACCGCTGGTCGGACCGGTTTTGGCCGCTCAGTTCGGTTTTATGCCCGGAGCCTTGTGGATTCTCATCGGCTGCGTTTTAGGCGGCGCCGTTCACGATATGGTGGTTATTTTCGCCTCCGTCCGCCACAAAGGCGAGAGTCTGGCAACCATTGCCGAAAGGGAAATTGACCCGTTTACCGGAACAATCGCCGGGTTTGCGGTTTTGTTTATTCTTATTCTGACACTGGCCGGTTTGTCTCTGGCCTGCGTCAGCGCCATGCATAATGCGCCGTGGTCGCTGTTCATTGTTGCGATTACCATGCCGATTGCCATTCTGATGGGTCTGATTATGCGCTATAAAGAAAACGGCGTTATGCTGGCCAGCATCATCGGCATCACCCTGCTGGTTATCGGTATTATCTCGGGGCATGGCCTGATGCAGGAAGATGTTTTGGGCTGGATGTTCAACTGGGACAAAGACACCGTTTCAATCGCCATTCCTCTGTACGGCTTTATTGCTTCGGTTCTGCCGGTCTGGCTGCTTCTGGTTCCGCGGGATTATCTGTCCACCTACCTTAAAATCGGTACAATTCTGATGCTGGCTTTGGGTATTATTTTCGTTCAGCCGGACATCATGATGCATATGTTTACCCCGTTTGACCAAGGCGGCGGCCCGGTTATCAACGGTCCGGTTCTGCCGTTTATTTTCATTACCATTGCCTGCGGCGCAATCTCCGGTTTCCATGCAATTATCGGCACCGGAACGACACCGAAAATGATCGGCAACGAAAGAGAAATTCTGTTTGTCGGTTACGGTGCAATGCTGACCGAAGGCTTTGTGGCGATTATGGCTTTGATTGCCGCCTGCACCATGATGCCGGGCGACTATTTTGCGATTAACGCCTCCCATGACGCTTATCAGGCTTTGCTGGCTGCGCACCCGAATTTTGCAGTAACCGATCTGCCCTATTATGAAGAGCATATCGGCCTTGACCTGCACGGACGCACCGGCGGTGCCGTTTCTCTGGCTGTCGGCATGGCTCACATCTTCCGCAATCTGCCGTATATGGACCATTTGGTTGCCTATTGGTATAACTTTGCAGTGATGTTTGAAGCCGTGTTTATTCTGACCGCCGTTGACGCCGGAACCCGCGTCGGCCGCTTTTTCCTGCAGGAAATGCTGGGCAAGGCTATGCCGAAATTCAACGATAAGGAATGGATGCCGGGCATTGTCATTACCAGTGCCGTTTTCACTTTCCTGTGGGGATATCTGGTTTACACCGGAAACATCAGCACCATCTGGCCGCTGTTCGGCTTAAGCAATCAGCTGCTGGCAGCCTGTGCTTTGATTGTCTGCACCACCATGCTGCTCCGCCTGAATCGCGGCAAATACACGCTGGCCGTTGCCATTCCGGGTATTTTCATGGTGGTTGTAACTTTCTGGGCCGGATATTTGCAGGTATTTGAACAATATCTGCCGAAAGACCAGAATCTGTTGGCTATCTTAGGCTGCATCGTCATGTTCCTGATGATTGTCGTTTTGGCCGGCGCTTTTCGCAAGTGGATTCAGCTTATGCGGATTAAGACGACGGTTAAAGACGCCTACGGCGAAGAAGTCAAGGCTCTGGCCGTTGAATAACGGTTCCGTCTGCAGATAAAAGCAAACCCCCGGCACAATCCGGGGGTTTGTTGTTTAATGGCAATCAATAACCAACGGCAAACCAGCTGACATAACCTTGACGACGACCTGTATCATTAGAATCCACATAGCGAATTTTAAAGGAAGAAGTTGATATTCCGACAGCCATAGCAACATAGTTCGTATCATTAGAATGGTTAGTCGGCTGTTCATAAGGTGTAAGAATCACAGTTGCCGGGACAGAAGAGAAAGATTTATTGAAATACACCGTCATATCACTATTTGTCGTAACGTTCACTTTCCCGCCTTGAAAGATTAAGCCGGTACCTTTGTCTTTGTACCACCAGTTACTGCTGTTTTTGG
>ERZ772854.1968-NODE-1968-length-16958-cov-3.007099_pt1 | contig 16958 bp, 12 predicted proteins | sample MGYA00580844_ERZ772854 | MGnify/ENA primary metagenome ERZ772854 (study PRJEB29015, sample SAMEA2737727) | human gut metagenome | biome: human gut; feature: human-associated habitat; material: faeces | place: China | collected 2012 ...
AGCATCCCCATCCCAAACGCCGTTAGCATCTACATGGTAGCCGTCTGGTGTATTAGTGTCTTTCAGCATCCAGCCGTCTTCATTCAGGTAATACCATTTGCCGTTAGAATCCTGTCTCCAGGCATTGGTTAAATAGGTTCCATCTTCCTGCTTAAATTTCCAGCCAGTATCGATCGGCTCCCAGCCTTTGTCTACACCAGGGCCAAGGTTTTTCTTATTGTTAATGGTTGTAGCCTTACCGTCCCAGACACCGTTTTCATCTACATGATAGCCATCTGGAGTGTCAGCATTTGCTACCATATAACTGCCGATGTTAAAGTAGTACCACTTGCCATCTGTATCCTCTAACCAGGTGGATGCAGCATAATAACCATTCTTCTGAACATATCTCCAGCCTCTATCTGTAGATACCCAGCCTGGTTTATAAGTTACTTTGTAACCACTTGGATTGATATAGGTTCCATCTGCAGCATAAGTATCTTTCAGCATGTAGCCGTTTTCATCCATATAATAAGTTTTTTCATCTACAGTCAGCCAGCTGTTTGTTACAAATGTGCCATCTGCCTTACGGTATTTCTTATGTCCATCTTCAGTTGTTTCCCATCCACTGGTTTCAGTGCCACTGTAAGCACCAGCATCGGAGCCATCTACATTGATCAGATATTTACGTACTTCAGCTGGTAAACTGGATGTACTTACGCCATTTGGAAGATGTACTACATGGATATAACGCTTGTCAGTGTCCAGATTTTTATAATTAGTCTTCAGTACGATCTGCAATGTAGGCTGTGAACCTTCTGGCATAGAAGACCAGTTTTCTGGAATTCCCCATTTACCATCTACATTTACCAGATCCGGAGCAGTTCCCCATGGGCGTGAATAGTTCATTGGATCGAAGGTGTAAGCATAATCATATCCACGATTCAGAATTACGTCACTTTCCTGAATGGTATTACCTCCTACAAGGATTGCAAATGCAACACCGTCACCACAGTCTACAGGGCGCCATTCAAACAAATATGCACCGCAGTTTTCAATTGCTACTTTATTGGTTGTATCTGCAAATGCAGATACAGCAGTACCAGTTGATAATGCTAATGCCAGCGCAAAAATCGCCAGTTTTTTCTTAAACATACGTTTCCTCCTTATGTGTTCAGGATTTTGTATAAAACAAAAAGAAGCGCCATGACTAACAATCAAGATTATCAGCCACAACGCTCCCCTTTAATTTTTAACTATCAAGCGATAAGCTACTAATGTATAAATTAGTCTTCTACGTAAACGGCTTCAATAACACCGCTCTTGTTAGTAACATATACATAATCATCGCCATCTTTGCTCTTGCCCTTCTTGTCAACTACAGTACCAGAAGTATTTACAAGAACATAGTCACCAGCCTTCAGACCAGTAATATTATATGCTTCCTTCAGATCTTCAGCTTTCTTTGTTACAGTATTAGTCTTACCAACAGTAACCTTATCGCTACCTGTCTTGGTGCCAATTGCATCGGTAGTATTAGACTTAACATCAGCTAAGAATGCAGGAGCGTCATCCAGCTTCTGATAAGCTACTTTACCATTGCTCAGAGTAACTTTCTTTAATACCTGATACTTCTCATCAGATCCAGCCTTCTGGAGCATACCAGCTAAGTAATACTTATCATCCTTCTCACCAGTCAGACCAGCACCCTTGTTAGAGCCGGACTTCTCAAAGTAGAAGTTAAAGCTGTCACCATCAATAGTGATATTGGTCTTGTTAGTCTTCATAGCACCATCTTCACCGCTGCCGAAGTAGTAGCAATCATAGCCCGCACCTACATAGTGTTTGATTGCGCTATCAATGAAATCATCTTCAGTATCGAAGTTCCACTCATCGTCATCATCATCTTTAACAGTTAAGCTTGGAGTAGTCTTATCAACTTTGATGAAGTGAAGTCCGCTGATCATACGACCATCGTTCTTGAATGCATACTTCTTGCCCTTAATTGTCTTGAACTCGCCTGCATACAGATTACCTGATCCATCTGCATAGTACCAGTAAGATTCATCATCATTGTACTTTGTTTCATTCAGGTATTCAGCAGGAACAACCTTAAACCAGCCTTTGCTTACACGCGCACCATCTTCAACAGAAGAGAAGTATCTCCAAGACTGGGAGTACTTAGCGCTCTCAGCTTTCTTTTCATAGCCAGCAAAGTTGCTTGTACCTACGTTAGTAGAAGCTTTCTTAATATCTAAGGACCATTCAGCTACCATTGCACCATACTGGTCAAAGGTATATTTTTTACCATTGATAGTTTTATTCTTAGTTTCATCTGTGCTGGTAGAATAAACCTTCTTACCATTGGACTTGAAGTAGAACCAACGGCTCTGATCTTCGTCCTCGTTGAATGCTGGAGCAATCTCATAATCAGAAGTTGCTTCATCATATGTAATATCCATCAGCAGCCAACCTGTGGTCATAGCACCATCATCTTCGCCACCGAAGTAGTAATCACCTTCCTTGAAAGCATCACCGTCTGTATCATCGACACGCTCTGCATTATCTGCAGCAACCCAGCCATACAGCATCTTGCCTTCATCGTCAAATGCATACTTCTTACCGTTAATGGTCTTTAAAGCAACATCAGAATTATCACCCTGCTTGTAAGCTTTACCATTAGCCTGGAAGTAATACCAGTAATGCTCTGGCTCATCATCCTGTCCAGCCTCTTCGTTATCAATAGCTACCCACTGGTTAGCTGCCATAACGCCGTTAACGTCAACATAGTAGTAGTTGTCACCATCTTCGATCAGGGTATCTACTGCCATCTCACCGTTGCTGTCTAAGTAATACCAGTTATTACCAGATTTTGCCCATTTGTCTGTTACTTTGTCACCGTTTCTATCATAGTATACCCAAGTACCATCTTCTTCTGCCCAGCCTGTAGCTGCGAAAGATGTCATGGATGCACCGATAGCAAGCAGTGCTGCTGTTGATAATACAGCAACTAATTTTGTCTGCTTCTTCATAATGAATGCACTCTCCTTTGATTTTTGAAATACTTTTTGAAATTCCTTATTGCATTACGAGTAGATTATACTTCCGATAAGGAAAAGTATCGTGAGGTTGGGAGAGGGGGATGATAAAGGAGGAAAAAACGTGTTATAAAGTTGCGTATAAAAGGTCAAAATGCTATACTGACTAATAGTAGCTGCAGTAATAAGTGCAGTCAGAAACAAATAAACCTATAAAAGATAAAAGAAAGAGATCGGACATATGGCAAAAGAACAGAAAACAATGATGGAAACATTGCAGGGAGAGGTGTGCGCTTCCTGGAACAAGGCAAGTTCCAGACTGGCGGCGGTGCTGGCAGTATTGATCATGGTGGGGCTGCCCCTTGTTTTTCAGGATTATTATTTTAATATCCTTCAGGTGAAATACTGGTATTACTGCGGCGTGGTGATCGCAGCGGCAGTTATTTATGTGATTATGGCTGTTATATTCTGGAACAGGGACAGAAAGTGGTGCGATGGAGCATTGCTGAAAGGCTTAAAAAGCAATTTATCTCTTAAATCTTTAACAGTAGCAGAATGGGCTATGCTGGCATTTTTACTGGCTTCAGCCATCTCCACTTTGCAGTCAGAATATGTATACGAGTCTTTCTGGGGCAATGAGGGGAGATTTGTAGGCCTGTTCATGATCATTCTGTATACCATCAGCTTTTTTATCATAGCAAGGAAGCTGGAATTTAAAAAGTGGTATCTGGATGTTTTTCTGGGAACAGGAATGATCGTGTGTCTCATCGGTATTCTCCATTACTTTGAATTTGATCCCATTGGGTTCAAGAATGATCTGAATTATCTGGACTATGTGGATTTTACATCAACCATTGGAAATATTAATACGTATACCTCATATCTGGCATTGGTAGTAGGTGTCAGCACGGTTCTGTTTACCGTAGAAAAAGAGGCAAAAAGAAAAGTCTGGTATACAGTATGTGTTGTGATCTCACTGTTTGCCCTTATCACAGGTATCAGCGATAATGCATATCTGACACTTCTGGCATTATTAGGACTTCTTCCGTTTGTTTTGTTTAACAGTGTAAGAGGTGTGCGTAACTATGTGGTTATCCTTGCAATTGTGTGTACAGAGTTTATTGGAATCGGATTTACTGTGGATAAGTTCCCGGAACACGTATTAGCGATTAATGGATTGTTTAATGTTATTACAGATTTCAAAGGACTTCCGGTGATCACAGTGGTTCTCTGGATCCTTGGGATTGGATTGTATTTTGCGGAGCGTAATGTGCTGAAAAATGCAAAAGAAAGCAATCTGGGAAGATGGATCTGGCTGGCTGTGGTGATCGTCGTATTTTTAGGACTGGGAAAAGTATTGTATGATGTGAATATTGCAGGTAATGTGGAAAAATATGGTTCTCTTCGCAAATATCTTTTATTTAATGATGACTGGGGAACCCACAGAGGCTATATCTGGCATCTGGCAATACGCATTTACCAGAAATTCCCCATCCTTCACAAATTGTTTGGATATGGGCCAGATACCTTTGGTATCATAACAGTTCAGGGATATTTTGATGAAATGGTAGGACGCTATAATGAAAAATTCGACAGCGTCCACAATGAATATCTTCAGTATCTGGTAACGATCGGTATTGTGGGAATGATCGCATACATCAGCCTGCTTGTGACTGTACTTGCCCGTCTTATCCGTAAAGGCAAAGAAAATCCGGTGGTACTTTCCATTGCCATGGCAGTGATCTGCTATGGGGCCCAGGCTTTGGTAAATATCAGTGTACCTATTGTAGCACCGGTCCTGTTTACATTGATGGCAATGGGACTGGCTGCCTGCCGGGATGAAAAGTAAAATCGTAGTGTTTTAACAGGCGTAAAGAAAGAGGACGACATGAAACTGAAAGAAATTGAGTTGACAAATGTAAAATGTTTTAAGGATTATCGACTAGAATTGGTTCGTCCAGGTACAGATGAGCCATTGAATGTATGTGTTCTTATAGGACCAAATGGATGTGGAAAGTCAACAATCATGGAAGCCATTATTTATACACTGACAACGTTAGATCAGGAATATGGCGGGCGCATATTTGATGAAAAGGCCATTAAGTATAAAGAAAATTGGCTGAGTTCAGAGCTTAAAATGCAATTAAATGCAGATGATAAGAAGATATTGAATATTGCGGATGATACGCTGTCTTTATTAGGAGCGAAAGTTCAATTAAAAAATTCACAAAGTGATGCGTATCAGGATTTTATGGTATATCCTAATGGTCTTGAAATTGACCTTTGTGAAAGCGAAAATGATGAGGACAAAATTAAAAAAGAAGAACAATTTCAAAAAAACAGAGCTAAATATGAAAATATCTTAGAACAGCTGATCAATAACAAAAAAATGGCACCGGTATTATACTTTGATGCATTTCGATATCTTCCGTTTTTCAATCCTCAGGGAATCAACATGGATATAATGTCTAATGTCCGCAAAGATTCTCTCCGGAGTAATGTAAATGAGGATAATACTATTTCAAATAAATATTTTAATGTGAAACAATGGTTACTTAATCTGGATTATCTGAAATTGAAAGAAGGAAATTATTACCAGAGAGTCTATGAACATGTAACCAGGGCGGTGGATATGCTATTCTCACCGTTGAAATTTTCCAGAATAGAGGCAAATGGAAATATTATTTTTGTGGATGATGATTCAAAAGAAGAAATAGATATTGGTATGCTGAGCGATGGATTCAAGAGCCTGTTTTCTATTATCGGCGCTATGATCATGAGATTATCACTTTTAGGTGAAAAAGAAGGTATGCCTTTTTATATGAATGAGGCAATTGTACTCATTGATGAAATAGATTGTCATATCCATCCAAGATGGCAGAGGAATATTATTCCAGCTCTGAAAATATTATTCCCGAATTGCCAATATATTGTATCAACTCATTCACCTTATATTCTGGAATCAGTACAGGAATATGAAATCAAGCAAATCGGAGAAAGAAGGATGGTATGATATTATTAGCAAATATACATACTAGAATTGTAGCCTCTTATTTTGAGAGTGATGTTGAAAAACAGCCAGAATCCTTAGAACGCTTGCTGGCTGCCGACCGTATCCTGTTAGGGGATGATAGTAAAATGGGAATTGTCAATAAAGTGGCATTAAAACCAATTGCGGAAGCGATGGCAAAAGAGTTTTATAGAGACCGCAATAAAAATTTTTCAGAATTGTGGATGTCAGAAGATGCAGTACGCATTAAGCAAGTTAAAGATTATATGGGGATTTCTGTGTTCAATGATCTTGATGAGGGGCTGTGTGGCTGGCTGGTTTTTTATGATCCGTCTACATTTATGAATTGGGATCATGATTGTGAATATTGTTTTATCGTTAATGAAAATACATATGAAAAGAAATCGCATCGCAGACCACCTGACAGCAGTATTGAAATGAAGCAGATCGGATGAGACAAATGATGAGATCTAACAGAGGAGAAAGATAGAATGAAGTATGTTTTGCTGCTTTCAGGAGGTGTGAATGACAGATATAATTATGACAGATACGCAAGTGATCTGGCATTTGCCCGTCAGGTTATGGATGAATATCTGGGGACGACAGAGAAAATAGTTCAGATCTTGTATGCAGATGTATTAACAGCTAATCAGCCCGGATATCCAAGTTATACAAGAATATATCCTGAAATGATCACGTATCAGGGAATTACATATAAATATGATTATGATGAATTTTTATATCATTTCTTTGCGGCTTTACACGGCAGTTACCCATCAGGAAAACCTTTGGAAGAAGATACTGATAAAAAATATACATTTGCAGATGCATATGAATATGCCCGGCTCAATGATGTATGGAATCCATTACATCCGGATCATGAAGAGGTCTGCAAGATAGTAAGTTTACCATCTGCAATAGAAATTCCACAGATGCAGGTATTCATGTAACAGTCCCTGTATTATCCCATCTTGTCCATATCCGGACAACTGGATAATACAGGGTTTTCTTGCGTTTGGGGGGATTCAATGATATACTGTACAAAGGTTAAATACCAGATAGAAAGGTAATAGTTTCAAGTGAATAATTATGAAAAGTATAAACGCCTGATCCGGTTTCTGGCAGGTGTGCTTCTGATCGGAATTCAGTCCTGGATCTTTATGCAGGTATGGATCCATTGTTATAATGAGCACATGGAAATGCCATATCAGAGGATGGGGCATTATTTTCTGGCAGCTGTGTATGCTGTGATGCTGTATGTATCCAGCTCCATGTATGGCAGCCTGCGCCTGGGATATTTCAGAAATGGGGAACTGATCTATACCCACACACTGGCGACCATCTGCGCCAATGCAGTTTCCTATATTCCCATTGTGCTCCTTGTAAAGCATTTTAAAACAGTAATGCCATTGGTCTTTATGACAGCAGGGCAGTTTGTGATCATCTGTATCTGGGGATATCTGGCAAATGGGATCTACAGGAAGCTGTATCCGCCCAGAAAGGTGATCATGATATATGGAGAACGCCCGGTGGCGGCTCTTATGAATAAGCTCAACAGCCGTGAAGACTGTTTTGAGATCGGTGAAGTGGTAAAAATCCAGACTGTAACAGAAGAATTAAAAGAAAAACTGCTTCAGTATGAGGGAGTAGTGATCTGCGATATCCCTTCTAAAATGAGAAACGAGCTGCTGAAGTTCTGTTACGGAAAGTCTCTTCGTGTATACAGTACGCCGAAGATCTCGGATATTATCATCAGAAGTGCAGAGAGTATGCATTATTTTGATACGCCATTACTATTATCCAGGAATGACGGACTTTCCATTGAGCAGGCATTTATCAAGCGCGCCATGGATATTTTTGTTTCAGCTGTTATGCTGGTGATCACGTCCCCGGTTTTTCTTGTGACGGCAGCAGCTATTAAAATGCATGACGGCGGTCCTGTATTTTTTTATCAGGAACGCTGTACAAAGGATGGGAAGGTATTTTCCATTTGCAAATTCCGCAGCATGATCGTAGATGCGGAAAAAAACGGTGCTTGTGTACCTGCTACAGAGCGGGATCCAAGGATCACACCTGTAGGTAATATTATCCGCAAGCTGCGTATTGACGAGCTTCCCCAGCTGCTAAATATCCTGAAAGGGGAAATGAGCCTGGTAGGTCCGAGACCGGAGCGGGTGGAGCATGTGCACCTGTATTCAAAGAGTATCCCGGAGTTTGCTTACCGTATGAAGGTAAAGGGTGGTCTTACGGGATATGCCCAGGTGTATGGAAAATATAATACAACAGCCTATGATAAACTGAAAATGGATCTGATGTATATCCAGAATTATTCTGTATTACTGGATATTGAGATCCTGTTTAAGACAATAAAGATCCTGTTTGAGAAAGAAAGCACAGAAGGATTTTCTGATGAGGTATCTGCAGCAATGGAACAGCAGACAGCAGAGGAAGAGCAGCGCAGAATCAAAGAGCAGATCCAGGCAGAGGAAGAAGATGAATGGAGCAGGTAAAAAAGTAGTAGTTGTTACCAATTCTTCCAGCTATGAGCCAAGAGCAGAATGGGTGGGAGAGCTGTTTAAACAACAGGGCGCCCAGGTTTTATGGGTGGAAACGGATTTTATCCACAGAGAGAAAGTAAAAAAGGTGCGGAGTGCACCTGACCATATGTACATTGACACGGTGCCTTACAGGAAGAATCTTTCTGTAAGGCGTCTGTATTCCCAGTATGATTTTGCCAGAAAAGCGGAAAAAATCCTGGAAAAAGAACAGGCAGATATGGTTTATATGATCCTTCCGGCAAATTCCCTGGCAGCTGCAGGGGACAGAATAAAGAGGAAAATGAATAGGGCAATCCTTGTGTTTGATATTTTAGATCTGTGGCCGGAATCCCTGGGTGGAAAAAAGCTTCAGAAGCTGTGGCCCTTCCAGTGCTGGAGGCGGCTGCGGGATGATCATTTAAAAGCGGCAGATCTGGTCATTACAGAATGCCATTATTTTCAAAAGTTTATAAATGCCAAGCAGGAGAAAACAGCCGTTGTCTACTGGCCAAAAGAAGTGCCGGAGGGCTGGAAGATGGAAGCACCGGAAAATGAAGCGCCGGAATCCCCCGCAGTCATCCATTTTGCCTATCTTGGGTCTATTAATAACATTATAGATATAGACGGGATCGTAAATTTCCTGGAAATAACCGGAAAAATGACACCGGTATTCTTACATGTAGTTGGAGATGGGGAAAACAGAGGGCTTTTTGAGGAAAAGTTAAAAAGCAAGGGCATTAAGGCAGAATTTTACGGTGCAGTGTATGAAGAAGCAGTCAAAGCAGAGATCTTCTCCAGATGCATGTTTGGGATCAATATGATGAAGCCGGGGGTATGTGTAGGACTGACCATGAAATCTATTGACTATTTCTGCTATGGTCTCCCACTGGTAAATAATATCCCCGGTGATACATGGGAGTTGGTAAAGCAGGAGCAGATCGGGATCAATTACCAGCCGGATGCAGCTTTAAAATGTGCCCAGGAGCTGCTGGCACTGGCTCAAAGTGACAGGCTCAAAGAGATAAAATACAAGATGCAGAGCCTGTATATGAAGCTTTTCACACAGGAAGCTGCAGAAAATGTGATCCGTGAGAGAGTATTCCCATTGTTAGAAGGAGGCCCGAAATAATGAATATCCTTCATATATCCCCCTATTTCCCGTCCACAAAAGCCAACCACGCAGGCGGTGTGTGTATGGGAAAGGAGATAGAAACATTACAAAAATGGCATCAGGTATATGTGCTTACCTTTGAGGCATCTGAATTTGATGCAGGCCTTAAAAAAGAATATGCAGAAGATGACCATTATCACAGCGTAAAGATCAATAAATTTACCCGTATGGTCCATGTGACCCTGGAACCGTGGATGCCAAACTACTTTGCAGCCAGAAGCTCTTTCAGGTTCGCATGGAAGCTGATCTGTCTGGTGAAAAAATATAAGATTCATGCTATCCATGCAGAATATGCATCTATGGGACAATATCTGTGGATACGCAGGCTTTTTCCGGATCTGAAGTTTAATATAACAGAGCATGACATGACGGCACAGTCCTATGAACGGAAAGTGGGAGACAGTCATGGGCTTAAAAAGGCGTATCTGGGATTTCAGTTAGGCCGGGTGTTGGAAAAAGAAGGAAAATACTGTAAAAAAGCAGACCGGGTTTTTACTTTTAACCAGAAGGATAAGCGGCTGATCGAAGAAAAGTATCATGTACAAAACTGTCAGGTACTGAATCCTTATTATGGGATCGAAGACGACGTGATCAGGAATGACGTGGCAGAGAATGAAGCAGCTGAGGATCAGGTGACTGGGAATCAAGTGGCAGAGAGTAGAATGACCAAAAGCAAAGGGATAAAAGCCGCAGATCTGGAAACAGGAACACAGCCATATACCTTGTGCTTTCTGGGACAAATGGGCAGAGATGAAAATTATCAGGCTGCAATGCGTCTTATCACCATTGCAGAACGGGTAAAGAAGCAGATCCCCCAGCTGCAGATATATATCGTAGGAAACAGGCCGCCGGAAAAGCTGAAGCAGAAAGAAAACCAGTGGATCCATGTAACGGGATTTGTAGAAGATGTGGATATATATTTAAAGACAGCAGCACTGGCAGTATTTCCACTGACTCTGGGTGCCGGTATTAAACTAAAGGTTTTAAGAAGCCTTGCACTGGGAACAGCAGTCATTACAGGAAACGTGGGCGCTGAAGGCATTGATGAGGATTATCAGGTGATCATTCCGGCAGAAACAGATGAAGAATACGAAAAACAGATCGTAGAATATCTAAATGATCCTGAAAAACGGAGCCTCAGGGCTATGGAAAGCCGGAACTATATCAAAGAACATTTCAGCTGGAAGACCAGCGAAAGGATATTGGCACAAGTATATGGAGATGGAAAACAATAAAAGCAGACAGGAAACAGTTGCAGCCATAACAGTTACTTACAACCGGACCAGGACACTGGAAAAATGTATAGATGCCCTTTTAAACCAGACCCGTCCAGTAGATCATATTATCATTGCTGATAATCACAGCTGTGAAGAAGAACAGGAAAAGATAAGGAAGATCGCAGCAAAAAGCCATAAGATAAAGCTGCTTTTTTTAGATGAGAACAGAGGCGGGGCAGGTGGCTTTGAGGCAGGTATGAGAGAGGCGAAAAAGCTGTCTCCTGACTGGTACTGGCTGATGGATGATGATGCTTATCCAAGAAAAGACTGCCTGGAAACTTTATTGGATACAGGAAAAGAACTTCCTGATGCAGGGGGACTTTGCCCCCTTATCTACGGGATCGACCTGAAGCATTATCAGCTGTTCCATCATAAAAAACTGTCCAGGTTCATGATGAAAAACAGCCCGGTGGTGCGGGATGCAGATCAGTTAAAGGCAGTGACAGAAGAAGATGCAAATGCATTTGTAGGTCCGTTATTTCCGGGAAAGGTAGTAGATGAACTGGGAATAGCAGATGGCAGTCTTTTCATTTACGGAGATGATTCCGAATACACCAGGCGTGTTTCAGGAAAACATAAGCTGTACCTGATCCGGGATGCTGTGATCGACCATCAGGATGCACCGGTACTGGATGCCAATATGACACCGGCCGGCTGGTGGAAAGAATACTACTGCAACCGGAACCAGTACTTTATGATCCGGGAATTTCAGGAAAATAAGCTGGTGCGGTGGTTTAGCTTCGGCCTGCTGACAGCGAGACTGATGGCGATCATTGTAAAGAGCAAATTAAAAGGTTATCACAGGCTCCGCAGCCAGCTGATCATCAAAGCTGTAAAAGACGGACTTGGGAATAAAAGAGGAAAAGTGATCGATCCCCAGAAGTATTTCGCATATTTAAAGGAGCATGGTCTGGAGTAGAAAAAATGACTGCACACTAAGATCCGCATCCTAGGCGATCAGTACGGTTATTTACGAAGGATGTACAAGAAAGGTTTTAGGAGTACATAGATATGAAATAAAAATAGACATAAAAATAGGAATGGAGAATAAGAAGATGAAGATAGGCGCAGTGGTTGTTACATATAATCGTCTGGATAAGCTGAAAAAGGCTCTGGAAAGCTTTGAAAAACAGCTGTATCTCCCGGCTTATGTGATCGTGGCAGATAATGCCAGCACAGATGGAACTGCGCAGTATCTGCGGCAGTGGCAAAAGGAAGATGCAGGCTTTAAAAAGATCATTCTGACCATGGAAAGCAATATGGGCGGAAGCGGCGGCTTCTATGCCGGCATAAAAAAGGCTATGGAGCATGAGGCTGACTGGATCTGGGTATCTGATGACGATGCCTATTTAAAAGATGATGCATTAAAGCAGGCATCCGATTACCTGGAAGAACAGCCGGATCTGGATAAAATATCAGCAATCTGCGGAAAAGTTATCAAAAACGGGAAAATGGATATCAATCACGGAAAATATTACTACAAAAAAGGGATCCGTATCTGTGAAGCATCCATTCCTGCAGAAATGTATGAGAAAAAAGAGTTTGAAATGGGAAGCTTTACTTATGTAGGCACCATTATGAATAAGAAAAAGCTTTTAGAAGCCGGGCTGCCTAATAAAGACTACTTCATTTACTGGGATGATCTGGAGCATGGGATCCGCATGAGAAAAGCAGGAAAGATCATAGGAGTGCCGGGTATTGTAGCCTATCATGATGTAGGAGAAGAAGGAAGCGGCATTAACTGGAAGTTGTATTATTCCTACCGGAATATGATTGATACCTACCGGAAACATTTCTCCGGAGTCTGCTACGACTATTTCTGTCTGAAGATCCGGGTAAAGATCTTCTTAAATCATATGACAGGGCACAAAAAGCTGGAACTGAACATTCTGGAAGAAGCCTTTAAGAATGCCAGACAGCAGAAATTTGGCCTTCATCCTGTATACAGACCAGGATGGAAACCGGGAGAATAAGGAAGAAAAGTATGGAGAAAAAAGAGAAGTCCATAAAATTCAATCTGGTCATGAACATGCTTCTGACCACATCTGCCTTTGTATTTCCGCTGATCACATTTCCCTATATTACCCGTGTTCTCCTGCCGGAAGGAAACGGAAAGATCGCCTTTGCAAACTCAGTGATCAATTATTTTTCCATGTTTGCCATGTTGGGAATACCTACTTATGGAATACGTGCCTGTGCCCAGGTGCGGGATGATAAAGAGCAGATGTCAAAAACAGCCCAGGAGATCTGGATGATCAATGGAATCATGACGCTGCTTGCATATGCGGCACTGGCAGTGGCTCTTATCTGCGTCCCGCGATTTAAGGCAGAGCGGATATTGCTGTTAGTATGCAGCTTGTCACTGTTTTTAAATCTTATTGCCATGGAATGGGTCTACAAGGCTCTGGAATGTTATACGTATATTACCCTGCGGTCACTGGCGTTTAAGGTACTTGCAGTGATCTGCATGTTTCTGATGGTGCATACAAAAGAAGATTACGTAAAATATGCCGGGATCACAGTTCTTGCCAATACCGGATACGGGGTATTTAATCTTTTTAACCTGCGGAAACATATTATATTCAAACGTTTTAAGGACTATCATTTCCGCCGCCATTTAAAGCCGGTATTTATCTTCTTTGCCATGTCTGTGGCGATCACCATTTATTCCAATCTGGACATTACCATGCTTGGATTTATGCGGGATAATACAGAAGTAGGATATTATGATGTGGCGATCAAAATAAAGGTCATTCTTGTAAATATCGTTACTTCTCTAGGCGCAGTCCTTCTTCCGCGAACATCCTATTATGTGGAAATGAAAATGGAACGGGAATTTTGCACTGTATCCGGTAAAGCACTGGAATTTGTGGCAGTTTTGTCAATTCCTCTTACTGTCAGCTTTACTATTATGGCAAAACAGTGTATTCTTCTTTTATCAGGGAATGCGTATCTTCCGTCCGTGATCCCCATGTGCATCATCATGCCTACGCTGGTCCTTATAGGCGCCAGTAATGTTTTTGGTGTCCAGATGCTGGTCCCACTGGGAAAAGAAACGATCGTTCTGTATTCGGAATGTGCAGGAGCTGTGGCTGATATTATCCTGAATGCTGTTTTTATCCCCAGATACGGGGCTTCGGGAGCTGCATTTGGAACGCTGGTGGCAGAGGCAGTAGTCCTTGTGGTGCAGGCAGCAGCACTTAAAAATATGGCATGGGAGATCATTAAGAAGGTAGAAGTGTGGAAGATATTATCGGCAGCGGCTCTGTCCGGCGCAGCTATGGTATTTATCAAAAACAAGGTGAATATGCCGGTATTTCCGGTGCTGGTGATCTGCTTTAGTGTATTCTTCAGTATTTATGGGATCCTGCTTCTTGGGATGAAAGAGCGGATCCTGATGGAACTGCTGCGTACAGCCGCAAAACGATTGAAACAAAAGGAGCGAGAGGAATAATGGAAGTTCAACTGCAAAGTGTATTACTGCAGCAGGATAACATATGTGGTATTACGGACATGTATTATCATGATGCTTTTGGAAGACTCACATTTAATGGTTACTTTAATCTTATTTATATCGCAAAGCGGAAAAAATATACGAATCTTACGGGAATCACTTTAAAAATCCGGTTAAGAGGTTTCAAAAAGCTTATCCTGATGCATGACAAAGACGACATACAGGAAATAGAACTGGATGGAGAAAATGAAAAAGAATATGTGGTTCCATTTCCATATGATAAATATGACGATGGAGTATTTGCCTTTGCACTGATCGTGGAAGACCGGTTAAAATGGGTGCTGGAAGGCATGTACTGGGGCGAGGTTGATGAAAAATCCTTCTGGAAAGTAAATATAGGAATTGATATCTGTACTTACAAAAGAGAAGGCTATGTTTTCCAGAACCTCAGGAGACTTTACGAAAATATTTTTACCCAGCCTGAGCTGGAGGTATCACACCATAGCCATATCTTCCTGATCGATAATGGAAGAAGCCTGTGCAATGGCAGGAGAGTCAACGAACTGGCAGCAAAGATGAAGGATAAGATAGATATCATCCAAAATATGAACGCCGGAGGCGCCGGGGGCTTTACCAGAGGGATGATAGAGATCATGAACCGCAAAGAAAAAGAGGGATACAGCCATGTTCTCCTTATGGATGATGATGCAATCATACAGCCGGACCTTCTGGTGCGGCTTTACGGCTTTTTAACTGTTTTAAAAGAAGAGTGGAAGGACATGACTGTAGGCGGAACACTCCTGCGCCAGGAAAACCAGAGGTACAGCTTCAGCGCAGGTGAGTGGTGGGAAAAGGGAAAAACCACTCCAAACCAGTACTACAACTTTGATCTGACCTATTATGAAAGTGGAGTTGATCATTTCGTCCTTGAAGCAGCCAATGAGCATAAGCTGTATTCAGGCTGGTGGTGCTGCTGCTATTCCCTGAATGTAGTAAGAGAAGACAATCTTCCGTTCCAGTTCTTCGTACACCACGATGATATTGAATATGGAATACGAAACCGGGATGTGGGTATCACATTCTTAAACGGCATCTGTGTCTGGCACCGGGATGTGCGCGGTGCCATGCCCGGCATCATGTCCTACTATGACATGAGAAACTTTCTGATAGAAATGGTATTACAGAAGAATTCACTGTTCCTGATAATGAAACATACCATCCGTAAGATGGCGGGAATGCTTCTCAGATACCGGTATAAAGACACGAAGCTTACCTGTGAAGGTGTCCTGGATTTCTTAAAAGGCCCTAAATGGATCTGGGAGCTGAACCCGGAAGAAATGAACACAGAGTTAGCTAAACTGGCGGATAAACTGAGCTATATAGATGAGTTCCGTGAAGGCCCGGTACCACTTGTCAAAGCAGGTGATCCCATTAAAGATTATCAAAAGCACGATGAGGTAGTCATCTGGGATAAACAATCAGAAAGAGCCATCCTGGTAAAAAAAGACCTGATCCAAACCATCATCTGTATGGGATACATTCTGGAAGCGCTGTGCTGCCTGCTGTTTAAGTATAGAAAAGCAGCAAAAGAATACAGGAGAGATATAGGCAAGTATACTACCAAAGAAGCCTGGGAGAAGTATCTGGGAATTGGGAAAGATGAGAGAGAAAAGGAAGAATTGAAAGCAGAACCGAAAACAGAACGGAAGGCAAAACAGAAAGAAGAACAATGGAAAGCAGAGTGGAAATCAAAATGGAAATAAGGAGCAGAGAATGATCATGACTGGAATATATATAGATAAAGAAAAGAAAAAATGGATGTTCCTTTTTGCATATGGGATTTATCTGGTATCGGTTATCCTTTTTGCATCTAAATACGGGGAAATGGACAGTATGAAAATATTTTTCCCTGTAGTACGGTTTATTGCCTATGGACTGATATGTGCAAAGATCATACTGGATTTTCTGGAAAAGGGATATTCTAAAAAAGAACTGGCATTGATCGTTATAGTGGGAACATTATTCTTGGTCAGTGCCTATGTAACAAAAGATAAAAATCTGCTGATCTACTGGGTATTTATAGTCGCAGCTCATGATGTGGATTTTCAGGATATCATAAAATGGTCACTTTGGGTGCATCTTGGGGCAGTGCTATTTGTAATTGGGAGCTGCTATGGGGGGATACTGGAGAACAGGATCTATGTACAAGAAGGCGGCAAACGAGTCCGGGACAGCTTAGGATTTCAGTATACAACAGAAGGAAGCAATTTATTCTTTTATATGATCCTTATGTGGGTATATTGGAGAAAGAATAAGATCACATGGATTGAATTAGCTGCAATGCTGGCAGGAAGCTTATATTTCTTTATTAAAACTGATACTAAAAACTCATTTATTCTGGGAATGCTGGCAATTATTGGAGTAATTGTTTTAAAATATATTCCGTATTTAAGAATTTATAAAAGGATATATTCAGTGATTGCAGTAGGGAT
>ERZ772854.2027-NODE-2027-length-16573-cov-2.661945_pt1 | contig 16573 bp, 18 predicted proteins | sample MGYA00580844_ERZ772854 | MGnify/ENA primary metagenome ERZ772854 (study PRJEB29015, sample SAMEA2737727) | human gut metagenome | biome: human gut; feature: human-associated habitat; material: faeces | place: China | collected 2012 ...
TGTGGAGGCAGAGGCGAGAAAACTGGCAGATCAGGGAAAGACCCCGTTATTCTTTGCCAGAAACGGAAGATTTCTGGGGATGATCGCAGTTGCAGATGTGATCAAAGAAGACAGTCCCCAGGCAGTGCAGGAACTGCAGAATATGGGAATCCGGGTGGTCATGCTTACAGGTGACAATGAACAGACAGCCCGTGCCATCGGAGCGCAGGCTGGAGTGGACGAAGTTATCGCAGGGGTACTGCCGGAAGGAAAAGAAGAAGTGATCCGCAGACTGAAGAATCAGGGAAAAGTAGCCATGGTCGGAGACGGTATCAATGATGCTCCTGCACTGACAAGAGCAGATATGGGAATTGCGATCGGAGCAGGAACAGATATTGCGATAGATGCTGCAGATGTGGTATTGATGAAGAGCAGACTTACGGATGTTCCGGCAGCGATTCGACTGAGTCGTGCGACACTTCGCAACATTCATGAGAATTTATTCTGGGCATTTGGTTATAATGTTTTAGGAATACCAGTTGCCATGGGAGTGCTTCATATCTTTGGTGGTCCATTATTAAATCCAATGATTGCAGCAGCAGCCATGAGTTTTAGTTCAGTATCAGTACTTTTAAATGCACTAAGACTAAAAAGATTTAGATAATCATTAATTTTATAAAGGAGGATTTTATGAAAAAGAAAATATTAATTGAAGGAATGAGTTGTAATAAATGTGTAGGTCATGTTAAAGCAGCTTTAGAAGATTTAGATGGAGTTACTTCAGTTGAAGTTAGCTTAGAAGGGAAAAATGCAATAGTTGAAACTACAGCTAATGATGAAGCTTTAAAAGAAGTAATTGAAGATGAGGGATACGATGTAGTTGAAATAGAAGTGTTATAATAAAAAATAAGGGATAGCTAAGGCTATCCCTTATTACATTTTAAACATTATAAATTACATTGATTTGTGGAATGTTCTGTTTATAACGTCTAATTGTTGTTCTCTTGTTAATTTAATGAAGTTAACAGCATATCCTGAAACTCTGATAGTTAATTGTGGATATTCTTCTGGATGATCCATAGCATCTAATAAAGTTTCTCTGTTAAATACATTTACGTTTAAGTGATGAGCATCTTGACCAAAGTATCCATCCATCATAGCACTTAAGTTAGTTATTCTATCTTCAGCAGATTTTCTTTTCTGCATCCAATAGCACCGCAAACACATTCATTTTCCTTTACCAGACGCAGAATAGTCACATCATCCATGATCTTAATATTTTCTTTTCGCAGCTCTATCTGCTTCATTAAAGCCTTAATGATCGGTTCTCCGTGTCCTTTGATCACATGAGTGCGTGGGCTATCAGAAAAACAGCTCTTGAAGATATAATAATCTTCTTCTACGTGTTCAAATTCTACCCCCCATTCTTCCAGTTTGGAAATGGTTCCCGGGGCATTTGCTGCTGTAATGGCTGCCAGTTTAGGATCTGCCATTCCTTGGGCTGCTTTCATAATATCTTCATAATGAGACTGGGTATCACCGGGAATGCGGATATCACCAGCATTATATCCTGCCATTTCAGCAACAGGGAATGCCGTGGCTCCTGCGATTCCCACTTTCCGTTTACTTACAAGAATAACCTGTGCGCCACAGTCTGCTGCGGCAACAGCTGCCCGCAGTCCCGCTCCGCCGCCTCCAATAACCAATACATCTGTTTTTACTTTTAACTGCACCATAGATTTCATCCTCCAGGTGTTATACATTTTTCTTTCCAAATTCCGGCTGTCTCTTATGGATAAAAGCATCTACTCCCTCTGCACAGTCCGGTGTCTGGAATACGGTGCGACTGAATTCCAGGTTGGGACGGAAGTTTTCAGCTGTGGTCTTCTGCCACATTGCTCTTACACCTTTTCGGATTAACTTAATGGCCTCAAATGGCTTTCCAGCAATCACTTTTGCCAGTTCCATCGCCTTTTCTTCTGTCTTTCCTTCCGGTGCCAGGTGATTTACCAGTCCACAGCCTAATGCCTCTTGTGCATCCATAATATGTCCTGTATACAGTAATTCATAGGCTTTTGCAACACCTACATATCTTGCTAGACGAAAAAGACCTCCACTTCCAGGGAACACTCCCAGGTTAATCTCCGGCAGACCAATGTGTCCTGTCTCACTCATAATACGGATATCTGCCGCCATAGCAATCTCGCAGCCGCCTCCCAGTGTATTTCCTTCCAATGCCGCGATCACTGGCTTATCTAACAGTTCAATGGCATCGATAGCCAGGTTTTCATTCATCAGCTTCTTTCCGATCACATCATCCCATACTTTTGGAAATTCTTTAATATCTGCGCCTACACAGAAAGCTTTCTGACCAGAACCTCTGAGAACGATCACTCTTACATCTTCATCCTCTTCCAATTTGTGAAGAGTATCCCGCATTTCAGCACTTACTTCCAGGGTAAGAATATTTAATGGCGGATTATTTAATGTAACCAGCGCAATATTGTCTTTTACTTCTACTAATAATAGTTTATTCTGATATGCTTCCATAAAATAGCCCCTTTCCAGATTTTTCCAATTCAATTTTTCTTATTCCCAGTTAACAATGCCGTTGTTCTTGTACTCTTTGATTGTTTCTTCTGAGTATCCCAGTTTTTTAAGAATCTCCTGAGTGCTTTCTCCTAATTTCGGAGGAAGTTTGCGTATCTCAATGTTCTTTCCATCGTATTTATTGGCATGTCCTACTACCCGTACATCTCCTGCTACCGGATGATGCATGGTAAGAATATTGTTATTGTATTTTACCTGTGGATCTTCTAACATAGTATCGTAGTCATTAACCGGTGCATACCAGATTCCCTGTTCATCAAAGATTTTCATCCACTCTGCCGTAGTTTTTTTCTTCATTTCCTGACAAACAATCTTGTCAAACTCAATACGCTTAAACATCTGGTCTTCTTCGGTATAACTATCCATACAACCTGGTGTAAACATGACCTGCAGTTTATCTACAGAAGTTGCTCCCAATGTCAGGCAACCATCTTTTGTCTGGTAAACACCATATGGTGACTGATGCAGTCGGGTACTTAAACCGGTAGAAGGACGTTCTGTAAACTGTCCGCCATTCATGTAGTATCCCAATGCTTCTTGCTGAAGATCCAATGCTGAACCCAAAAGACTTGCTTCTACTTTATGACCTTTTCCTGTTTTTTCTCTATCTAAGATTGAAGCTGTAATACCTAATGCTGCCAAAACAGCTCCATGCTGATCAACAATTGGTGTGCCTACTGGAGATGGAATATTCGGATTGGAACCCGTCAATGAAACCAGCCCGCTCATACTCTGAATCAACAAGTCCTGCCCTGGCTTCTTGGCATCTACATAAGGACCAGAAGAACCATATCCGGAACAGGAACAATAGATCAATTTCGGATTAACCTTCCTTAAATCCTCATATCCAAGCCCCAGCTTTTCCATAACACCAGCACGAAAGTTTTCAATCACTACGTCATATTCTTTTACCAGTTCATAAATAATTTTTTTCCCTTCAGGACTTTTTAAATTAATGGAAATAGCCGTCTGGTTTCGATTTCCTAAAAGAAAAAACATGCTCACTCCACCGGGATAGGTATTACAACCAGACCAGGAACGTTCAAATGCTCCCTTTGGTGCTTCTACTTTTACTACTTCTGCTCCCAAATCTGCCAGAACCTGTGCTGCTGACGGTCCTTGCATATAATGTGTAAAACTTAATACTTTTGTCCCTTCTAACATGACTCCTCCTGTTTTATACACATCTAATAATTTAATATTGCTTTTAATGAATTATTCTATTATGTAAACGTTTATATCTTATCTGTTTCAAATTATAAACGTTTACATATTGTTTTTCAAGATGTCATTTCTTACAATTTACAGCTTAATCCTTTGTGCATTTTTACTATATACCTTTTTCGAAAAACCATGTTCCTCAGAGCATTGATTTCTTTTGTTATACTACTGGATCTTCTTTAAGCAAATGGATATGGTATATCCTCATAAAAATGGCTATCCATTTCCTTAAGAGATTCTGATATCTCTGGTACAAATTCCATATGTGCCAGAATATCACGTTCCAGATTCACTCCCGGTGCAATCTCTGTAAGTACCACTTTTCCATTTTTCAGTTTGAAAACAGCACGTTCTGTTACAAATAAGACCTGCTGCCCTTTTTTTGATGCAACTTCTCCACTGAAGCTGATCTGTTCCACCTGTTTTTTGATCTTTTTAAACTTTCCTTCCTGCAAAATAGTCAATTTTCCGTCATCGCATTTTTCCCGCAGACCAGAAGCAGTAAAGGTTCCTGTAAAAATTACTTTTTTTGCTCCCTGAGATATATTGATAAATCCACCAATGCCATTGATACGTCCACCAAAACAGCTCACATTTACATTTCCTTTTTCATCAAATTCTGCAAAAGAAAGAACTGCCGTATCCAGACCACCTCCATCATACCAGTCAAACTGGTTGGTCTCGCATAAAATAGCACCAGGATTAAAGGCAATGCCAAAATCGGTTCCTGTTGCCGGAACGCCGTCAATAATGCCTTGTTCCAAAGAAAGGACCACTCGGTCTTCCTGACCACTTTCATACAGAACATTTCCAACTCCTGCCGGCACACCAAATCCCAAATTTACAATATCTCCCTTTTTCAGTTCTGCTGCTGCACGCTTTGCCATTACTTTCCTGTTATCTTGAAGCACCACCTGACATGCTTCTCTTTCTCCTACTGCATTTCCAGACATAAAGGGATTTTCCTCTGTTTTCATAGACATTCTCTGATTTGGATCCACAATAATACCGTCAATAAGAACTGCAGGAACTATCACATTATAAGGACGGATTGTATCGGAAGGGAGTATCTTTTTTACCTGACAAAGCACTACTCCCCCATTATTTTTTACAGCCTGTGCTTCTGAAAGTGCCTCTGTAATCAAGCCTTCTTCTGTAAAGACTACATTTCCTTTTTCGTCCGCCGCTGAAGCCCGAAAAATAGCCACATCTGGCTTAAGACTTTTGTAGTGGATATACTCTTCCCCATCAATCTGTATGATCTCCGCCAGTATATCTTTTGCGCATTTATTTAATCTTCCCCCTTCAATGCGTGGATCAACAAAAGTGCCAATGCCTATTTTTGTAAAAAGTCCCGGACGTTTTGCCGCTGCTTCCCGGACCAGCTGGGTCATCACTCCTTGAGGCAGAACATAAGCTTCCACTTTTTCTTCTGTTGCCAGCTGCTGCATATGGACGGACCAAGTCCAGTGACTGCCAATCACTTTTTTTACCATTCCCTCATGGGCAAAGCGGTCTGCGCCTCCTCCCATTTTATTACCAATTCCTGCACTGTGATAAAAGATCAGATCAGCAGGATGTCCCGTCTCCAGGAAATGATCTTCTATATTTTTTAACAGACAATCCGGATCATTGATTCCGCCTCCGCCTCCTGAAAGCCAGACAGAAGCTCCGTCTTTTATCATTGTTGCCGCTTGCTGTCCTGATATAAACTTTCCCATGTCTTCTAACCTCCACAACACTATGTTTATTTCTTTGATACAGACTCTCTGTATACCATTTTTCCTTCCAAAATTGAAGTTTTTGGCATTTTTCCGGTGTTAATACACTCATCAATGGCTTTCACTGCAAGCTGTGCCAATTCTTTTGCCGGCGTCTCATAAGTAGTAAGATGAGGGGCTATTACATCGGACATAATAGGATTATCGAAACCTACAATTGAAAGATCTTCTGGTATATTCAACTTTAGGTCATAAGCTACTTTATATACTCCATAAGCTAGCATATCGTCACTGGCGAAAAAAGCTCCCGGTCTGTTTTCCTGCTTTAACATGTCTTCTATGATCTGATAAGAATCTTCAGAGTCCTCTACATTAAACAAGATTTTTTCTTCATTTACATTCAGTCCGTAGCGCTTTAAAGCATCCTGCATCCCCTCATATCGATCCCGATAAATCATATTATCAAAACTACGAAACAAACCGCCAATATTTTTATGCCCCATATCAATAAGATAACTGACTGCTTCATCTGCCGCTTCCCTATTTTTGATTCTAAGACAATGCTCTAGATCATCTTCGTAGGTTCTGTTCAAATATACATACGGAATCCCATATGTTTTTAAACGCTTAATATGTTCATTTTCATCTGAACAGGTTGTAACGATTACCCCGCTTACGTTCTGACTGTATAGACGCTCCAGAAATTCTTTTTCTTTTTCTACTTTGTAATCTGTGCTACAAAGCAACATCATATATCCCTTTTCACTAGCATAATTTTGCACATATCTTGCCAGCTTAGGATAATACACATTTCTAATACTCGGAACTACCAGCGCCAGCAAATTTGTCTGACCCGTTTTTAAACTTACCGCTGTTTTATTAGGGGCATATCCCAGTTCTTCTACTACTTCCATGATGCGTTCTCTTGTTTCCTGCTTAATATACCCCTTTCCGGCGATTGCCCTGGAAACAGTACATACTGAAACTCCGGCTTTCTTTGCTACATCTTTGATTGTTGCCATATGTCACCTTTCTACTATAACTGCTTGTATCAAATAAATATTATGTTCTTGTTACACAAATATACGATTTTTCTTATTTGATTTAACGTATGTAAACGATTATATTATGCTAGATTTTGCTAAAAACGTCAATAGCTTTTATAAAAAAGGCAGTAATACAACTCGTTATATCTTTAAACGATGTCGCTTTCCTGCCTTTCTATCTTAAACCCATATCCTATTTTTAACTATCTTTTCATTCTCCCAACAGCATCCTTACCACTTCTATGCTTTCTCCTGTTGCTTCTACAATCTCTTTTACTGTTTTTCCCTGACGGCTCAACTGCAAAATATGGGCGGAGATTTCAATGCCTGTCTGGCGACCTTCTGCACGACCTTCTGCACGACCTTCTGCGCGGCCTTCCTGGCGGCCTTCCTCCAATCCCATCTGTTTCCACTGCTCCCTGAATTGTCTCTGTACTTTTTCCGCATCGTACTCATAAATACTCATTTTAATAACCTCCGACCGATTTTTCTTTAAAAATTCCGCAAGGATATCATTTCGTATACAGTATTCTACCGCTTCATTTACAGCATGAAGCAGTGGATTATTCGATTTGAGATTTTCTCTTACCCGGCCTACAAATTCTGCATAGTCATGAAGTTCCTTGCAGCGTTCCATCAATTCTCTGTTATAACCGATATTTATGTTCAGCACTACTGTTTCCAATTCCAAAGCTGCATGTTCTGATGTTTTCTGGTACAACCCAGAAAGCTTCAGCACTTCCCGTTCTTCCATGGACTCTACTCCATTATAAAATACCACAAATTTAGGTTCTGGTATCTTTACTGAGATGCCACCATAAAGAAAATCTTCCCTTGTAAGAGCTGAATACACATCTGATACATAGAAAAGGTTGCGCAGAGGGATATTGGGATTTTTTGTAGACTGATGTTCGTAAAGCAACAGCTGATCATACAATACAAAGGACACATCATTTTTCATTTCCATGTAGATCGCATTTTCCAGTGTAGTCACTGTCAGTGCCTCTTCATCCTCATACACCGTTCCGTTCATTGCATTATAAAGAGCCAGCAGTGCTTTTTTCTCTTTAAAAACCATGCGGAATACCCTATCTTTGTAATTTCTTGCCACACCTGGAATTTCTGTCATTATTCCATAACTCTGTTCTGTGCTGATATCTGCCATATACGATTTCTCCTTGTTGTCTGAATATGCATGAGAGGAATCTTCTTTGTAATATACTTTTTCAGAAATCCTCTCTGCTTTTTGTTTTGGGTTTTAAGCATTGAAGATTTCCAAGATCGTTTTCACAAAAGAAAATGGCGAATGCCTGCAGAAATGTTAGAAACATCATGCTCTGTCCTTACTATAACATGAAACCCATTTTTAGGCAAGGGGGTCATTTAAACGACTATATTATTGTTACATCTAACCTGTTGCTTTACAGAAAAAGACTGTAAAAAGGATTTCCCCCTCTTACAGTCTTTTTCTCATTTACTTCTATGGTCATTTTCATGAAATAAATTTCAAATCTCTCAAAATCTATTTATTACCTTTCAGGTATTCATCAATACCTCTTGCACCAGCTTTACCAGCTTCCATTGCAAGGATAACTGTTGCAGCGCCTGTTACAGCGTCACCGCCTGCGTATACGCCTTCCTTGGTGGTCTTGCCGTTTGTTTCGTCAGCAATGATACATTTCCACTTGTTGGTCTCCAGACCTTCAGTTGTAGATGAGATCAGTGGGTTTGGAGAAGTACCAAGGGACATGATAACAGTATCTACGTCGATGGTATAGTCAGAACCTTCTACTTCTACAGGTCTGCGGCGTCCGGAAGCATCTGGCTCACCCAGTTCCATCTTACGTACTACCATGCCAGTTACCCAGTCATTTTCATCTGTTAAAATTTCTACTGGATTGGTCAGAAGATCAAAGATAACCCCTTCTTCTTTTGCATGGTGAACTTCCTCAGCACGGGCCGGAAGTTCTGCTTCACTTCTTCTGTATACAACATGTACTTCTGCGCCCAGACGAAGAGCCGTTCTTGCAGCATCCATTGCTACGTTTCCACCACCTACAATGGCAACTTTCTTACCTAAGTAAATAGGAGTGTCATAATCATCGCGGAAAGCCTTCATCAGGTTGCTTCTGGTCAGGTACTCATTTGCGGATAATACGCCGTTTGCGTTCTCCCCTGGGATACCCATGAACTTAGGAAGTCCGGCACCAGAACCGATAAATACAGCCTTGAAACCTTCCTCTTCCATCAGTTCGTCAATAGTAACGGACTTGCCGATGATAACGTCTGTTTCAATCTTAACGCCTAATTTTTTAACGTTCTCAACTTCCGGACGTACGACTCTGGTCTTTGGAAGACGGAACTCAGGAATACCATAAGTAAGAACGCCGCCTGGCTCATGAAGTGCCTCGAAAATGGTTACTTCGTAGCCCAACTTCGCAAGATCGCCTGCACAGGTCAGACCGGAAGGGCCTGAACCGATAACAGCTACCTTGATGCCGTTAGTAGTCTCTGGCTTAGCTGGTACAACACCATTCTCTCTGGACCAGTCTGCTACAAAACGCTCCAGCTTACCGATAGAAATAGGATCACCCTTAAAACCACGGATACATTTTCCTTCACACTGGCTCTCCTGTGGGCAGACACGTCCGCAGACTGCGGGCAGTGCACTGGATTCAGCAATGGTTGCTGCTGCGTCTTTAAACTTACCTTCTTTTACTTCTGAAATAAATTTAGGAATGTTGATAGATACAGGACAACCCTTTACGCACTGCGCGTTCTTGCAGTTTAAGCAGCGGGCTGCTTCTTCCTGTGCTTCTTCCTGGTTATATCCAAGACATACTTCCTCAAAATTAGTGGCTCTTACCTTTGGATCCTGTTCTCTTACAGGTACTCTCTTTAATACATCCATTATTCTTCACCTCCGCAGTTTCCGCATCCGCCGTGATGTGTCTTGCCTTCCTGGAATTTCAGGATAGCCCGGCCTTCTTCTGTCTTATACATCTGCTGACGTTTCATAGCCTGGTCGAAATCTACCAGATGTCCGTCAAACTCAGGTCCGTCTACACATGCAAACTTCACTTCACCGCCTACAGAAACACGGCATGCTCCGCACATACCAGTTCCATCTACCATGATCGGGTTCAGGCTGACGATCGTTGGGATTCCCAGTTCTTTGGTCAGCTTACATACGAATTTCATCATGATCATTGGTCCGATGGCAACACATACATCGTACTTTTTGCCCTGATTTTCAACCAGGTCTTTGATAACCTCTGTTACCATGCCTTTGCGCTCATAGGAACCATCATCTGTAGTTACATACAGATTTCCTGCAGCTGCCCTTAACTTATCTTCCAGGATCAGAAGGCTCTTGGTCTTGGATCCTTCAATTACATCTACATCAATGCCATGCTCGCGCATCCACTTAACCTGTGGATAAACAGGAGCAGAACCAACGCCACCTGCTACGAACAGGTATTTTCTCTTCTTAACTTCTTCTAAATCTTCTTTAACAAACTCAGATGGCTGTCCTAAAGGACCTACGAAATCCTGGAAATAATCTCCTGCTTTCAGTTCTGCCATACGCATGGTAGAAGCGCCTACGATCTGGAATACGATTGTTACCAGGCCTTTCTCACGGTCAAAATCGCAGATAGTAAGCGGGATCCTCTCACCAACTTCATCCATCTTAACGATAACAAATTCTCCTGGCTGACAGGCTCTTGCTACACGGGGTGCTTCCACATCCATCAGATAGATCTTGTCTGCCAGACATTCTGCATTTACAATCTTGTACATGTTTTCCCTCCTAAAATGTTTTATGTCCAATGGACATTTTTCATAAAACTTCTATTATAGATCAGGCAGATCACTCTATCCTGATTCTGTAACCTTTTTCCCAGCTCTCCCAGGCTTTCAGCTTCTGGATTCCCTGTCTGTCTTTTAACTCTCCGTTGAAATCCTTTGAGTCACAAACACCATACCATGGCTCCAGACATACAAATGGATGTGTCTTTTCCATGGTCCAGACTCCTACAAACGGAAAACCATCACACAATACTGTAACATATGGTTTGCCATCTGTCAAAAGGCCTATGCTGCTGATCTGTTTGTTGTCAAACATATAGGTAAGTGCTGTATCAAAAAATCCCGGTGTTACAGGAACTTTTCCTTCTGTCAGCTTTAAATCGCCCTGAAGAGCATTGTCCTCATATCCTTCTGCATCCGGTGCCTGATAATGAAGGCTGTCCTGATATTGGCCTGCATTTACACCTTCTTTGTTAAATACAAGGGTGTAATCATAAATAGTCTTTCCTTCCGGAACCTGAAATGCCGGATGACCACCGATCATAAACAGCATTTCCTTTCCATTCAAATTGGTCACTTTCCAGGAAGTTTCAATGGTACGTCCTTTTAACCGGTGGGTGATCTCCAGTTCAAAATGAAATGGATATTTCTCCATTGTCTCCGGTGTATCTTTTAATACATATGTACACTCGTCCATATCACAGAGTACAGGTTCAAAATCCATATCTCGTGCAAATCCGTGGGAAGAAATATTGTATTCCTTTCCCTCATAACGGTATTTTCCATCTACCGATTTTCCAATAAATGGAAAAAGAATTGGTGAATGACGGTTCCAGACTGCCGGATCAGCACTCCAGAGTATCTCTCTGTCCGCTTTTTTATCATAGATCCTGGACAACTGGGCGCCGTGACTTTCTACTGTAATCAAAAGCTCTTCATTTTCCAATGTAAAAATGGATCCGTCACTTTTCATGTTCTATTCCCCCAAAAAAATCTTCAGATTCTGCTATGTCCTGTTATCATAATTTATCCTGATCATTTAATCTGTTTTCTTACGTAAACTTCCGGCGTGTAACACAGGCTGAAATAGGTCTGTTCTTCGCCTTCTTCTGTCATTTCCCATTCCGTGGATCTGCAAAGGTCTGCCGGGAACTTTACATCTGCATCATATTCATAATCAATATGTGTCAGATAAACAGTGGTACAATAAGGCAGGAGCTGACGGAAAATACTCTCTCCGCCGATCACATAAATATCATCTTCAGAAAACTGCTTTAAATATTCCATGGTTTCTGCAATGCTGTGACAACGGCACCTTTTATCTTATAGGACGGATTTTCAGAAAGTACCACATTGATGCGTTTTCCTAATGGCTGTCCCCCAGGAAGCCCTTCTAACGTTTTCCGCCCCATGACCACTACTTTTCCCTGAGTCTCTTTTAAAAAGCCCTGCTGTACTGCTGGAATGGTCACTAACGGCTGTCCGCCTCTGCCAATGGCTCCATTATTATCTGCTGTTACAAGAAATTTCATTGACACTGCCTTTCATAGATCCTGAATTCATAGTCCATAGCCGGCTGATCACCTTCCGGTCCATTGGTAAAGCGTTCACCAGCAGATGCCATTTTCCAGTCCTCCTGTGCTTCCAGGTCCGGTAGATAGGTATCTGCCTCAAATGTATGGTAAACATGGGTTATATAAGCTTTTTCACACCATGGCAGAAATGCCTTGTAGATCATCCCTCCACCGATAATGAAAACATCCTCTTTGGGATACTGCTTAAGGGTTTCCAGGGTTTCTTCTATGCTATGGCAGACCGTTACTCCTTCCGGCGCAAAATCCTGATTTTGTGTAAGGACAATATTAACACGGTTCTTCAATGGCTTTCCCCCAGGAAAGCTTTCCAGTGTTTTACGTCCCATAACTACTACTTTTCCTTTCGTAGTCTCACGAAAATATTTCATATCACCGGAAATGTGTGCCAGTAATCCGCCATTTTTTCCGATTCCCCAGTTTTCGTCTGCTGCTGCGATCAGATTCATTTATAAAGCCCCTTGTCTGTTTGTTTATAATTTAACTACCAGAAGAATTATAACACGTAGTCTGTAAAATTGGAAGATATCTATAAGATGTTTTAAACGAGATAACCGGCAGACCACACATTTAACCCGGTACAGTTATTTATGAAACGATGTACTGGCTTAAATTTTGCTGTACTGCATGGCTGAGATTTGATATACTTGAAGATATAAAGAAAAACTAAGGAGACACTAATCTACATGAGTTACGCAGATCAGCTTTTTATAAAAAATTGCAAAGACATTCTTGAAAATGGAGTATGGGATACAGACCATGAAGTCCGCCCTGTGTGGGAAGACGGCACTCCTGCTCATACCATCAAAAAATTTGGTATTGTGAACCGTTATGACCTGACAAAGGAATTTCCGGTGATCACATTGCGCCGTACTTATTTTAAATCTGCAGTAGATGAACTGCTGTGGATCTGGCAGAAAAAGTCCAACAACGTACACGACTTAAAAAGCCATATCTGGGATTCTTGGGCTGACAAAACTGGCAGTATCGGAAAAGCCTATGGTTATCAGCTGGGGGTAAAGCACCATTATAAAGAGGGCGATTTCGACCAGGTAGACCGTATCCTTTATGACTTAAAGCACAATCCTTTAAGCCGCCGCATCATGTCCAATATTTACAATCATCATGATTTAAGTGAAATGCACCTGTATCCATGTGCTTACAGCATGACTTTTAATGTATCCGGAGACACTTTAAACGGTATCTTAAACCAGCGCTCACAGGATATGCTCACTGCCAACAGCTGGAACGTATGCCAGTATGCAGTGCTGATGCACATGTTTGCCCAGGCAAGCGGCCTGAAAGTGGGCGAACTGGTCCATGTGATCGCAGATGCACATATTTATGACCGTCACATTCCTATGGTAGAAGAACTTTTAAAGAAAGAGCCTCTGCCAGGGCCAATTTTATGGGTTGATCCAGAAATAAAAGATTTCTACCAGTTTACAACTGACAGCTTCAAACTGGAAAATTATCAGTATCATCCATTTGATCACAAGGTTCCCGTAGCGATCTGATGATACCAGAATCACAAAGTTTAAAGGGGCTGTGAAAAAAGAATAGTCCCCCAAAAAAGAAAGACCAAGAGTTTATAACGAACTCAAGGTCTTTCTTTCTGTTATAATTAACTTGCAATGAAAATTAATAACATAATCTATTCTAACCCAAAATAGGCAGTTTTGCCAATGCTAATTCAAGATTATTTGGACATCTGTGATCCAGTGCTGACTTTTGACAGATTTATGGGAGAAATCGAACTGGAGAAATATCTGAAAAATATTCCTCAACATTATACAGGAAGACTCAGGTATGACCCGGTCAGCATGCTGAAAACAGTTTTGTTTGGATTTATGGCGAATGGCTATATATCATTGCGTGAACTGGAGGATCAGTGTAAAATCAATCTCCGCTTCATGTATCTTATGGATCATCAAGCACCTTCTTACCGTACTTTCGGCTACTTCATCAACGAAGTACTTGCTGATTCCATTGAAAAAATATTTCAAGATATAAACAAAAAATCTTCGAGACAAAGCATGTGGATCTTCAACATCTATACATTGATGGATCCAAATTTGAAGCAAATGCGAATAAATACTCCTGGGTATGAAAAAAAGCAACCGAAAAATCCAGATACCGTCTCTTTGGTAAGACCACCACACTCTTTGAGGAAATCAATGAGGAACTTTCATGTACAGGTATGAAACTTTGTATCAATAGTGAGTACGCACCAGAGTATCTGAAGGAAACTGCTGAACAGTATGCAGAAGTCTGGCGGATTAATGAAGCAATGTTTGTTCATGGCAGGGGACATCGCAAAACTACACAACAACGTCATTATGAGAAACTCAAAGAGTATGCTGCTAAGTTGGAAGAATACGTGGAAAAAATCAAAATCTGTGGAGAAGATCGCAACAGCTACTCGAAAACAGATCATTCAGCCACTTTCATGCGAATCAAGACAGACTACATGGGAAATGACCAGTTGCTTCCAGCTTATAATGTACAGGTCGGTGTTGCAGATGAATACATTGCTGTTGTTGATGTAAATCAGTATCGCTCAGATATGGATTGTTTTATTCCATTAATGAACAAGTTTTATACTACATATGGCTTCTATCCGAAGTACCCAGTAGCAGATGCCGGATATGGTTCTTACAACAATTACATCTTCTGTGAGCAGCAAGGAATGGAAAAATATATGAAGTTTCCCATGTTCAAGAAAGAGACTACTGACAAGAAATACCATGAAGATCCATTTCGTGCAGTAAATTTTCCAATCGGGGAAGACGGAATCATGCGTTGCCCAAACGGGAAAGACTTTTATCTTCAGTATCGAAAAAACGTAAAAGGGAACAAGTATGGGCGTCAGGAAGAAGTGTATCAGTGTGAAGACTGCTCCGGCTGTCCATACGCAGAACAATGTAAAAAGACAGACAAAAACCGTACTGTTCAGATCAACCGCGAACTTACAGTGATGCATCAGGAAGTGATAGAAAATCTCGAAAGTATCCAGGGAGCGCTTCTAAGGATGAACAGATCCATTCAGGCAGAAGGTACCTTTGGTATCATTAAAAACGACCGGTGGTACAAAAGGTACGCAGAGCATGACACTCACAAAGCAGTGTCCATTCAGATAGTTGGAACCGTTGTGTGCGGCATGGTCAAACAGTTTTGAAACATTTTCAAATTTTGTGCCAAATTTAGATACCATCGTATCATCCACACACAGAAATACAGGCTGCGTCTGCAATGAATCCGGTATCAGCTTCAAAGCAATCCTGACAGTGGTATTCATAAATCTGGAATAATCAACCTTTGCATAGGAACATGCATAATAAAATACATTCAGTGATTTCTCCGTTATTCCGGATAAAAAATGCTGATACAGAAACCGGATGGAATGTGCGGATTCTGAGGTCAGTATGGATAATATCAGCAGAAATAAGGTATCTGCTGTCGGAACAGAAAAAGTTGTAAAGTGGTGTAAATTATAATAATCAGAGTCACTTCCTATAATATAAGAAATGACTCTGACTTCATTTGTCATGAGTTTCTAATAAAAATATTTATTGTGAAAAATGTTAGAACCCGTCAGTTGGAAGTATTTCTCTCTAAATTTTTGCGGCGCTTAAATTCTAATGGCGAAGCGTTGAACTGCTTCTTAAATGCCGAAGAAAACTTGCTTTGATTCAAATAACCAACTTGTTCTGCAATTTCCGATACAGATAAGTTTGTAGTAGTGAGTAATTCAGCAACTCGTTGCATACGAACTTCACGTAAATAAATGGATATATTTTGACCATAAACTCCGCGAAAGTAGTTCTTCAGGCTGGTTTCACTGACGGAAAACTGTGCAGCCAGTTCCCACGCAGGATGGTGTTGGCGCAGATCAGAAGTGATGATTTTTTCCACACGTTTTGCAATGTCTACCTGTGTTTCTGTGAAGAATGTGCAGGCTTGGGAAGGTGGTATTTCTTTCAGATTTTGAAGCAGTGAAAACAGGGCAAGGGTATAGATTTTCATTTGTGGGATTGCCAGCGGAACAGAAATATCCAGTAATGACCACAGCTTTTTTAAGACTTCTTCTATCTCAGTCGTAACCGACGCAATATAAGTACCCCCATCCAGGCAGTAAAGATCTCTGAGTCTGTGGAAATCAATATCAAATTCAGCCTCTACCCAGGAACTTTGAGCATTTACGGTATCCATATCCACAAAAAACTCAATTCCTTCATAGATTCGGCGGGGATAAACGTATTGCTGTCTGGCGAATCGTTCGGTTAAGGATATCTCCCCATCTTTCACATACACAAAGTTCCCGTTATTCAGAATGAGTTCGCATCGTCCTGTTACACAGTAATTTAAGAGCAATGGTCCTGTTTCCATGGAGCCATTATCGTGAAAGTCTGGGGCTGTCCAGACAGGAGAGTTCACAAAAATATAAGCCAATGTAACTCCTGGGAACAGAGGGAAAAAAGTCATGGAACCTTTCCCGTCTCTCTCCTTTAGAATGAGTTCTGCGCTAAATTCGCCCCGTTTTATAGATATACCTGGAATTATTGTTATGATCAATCCATTGACCCGGATGCCC